>JAEEGL010731309.1_pt1 | contig 13444 bp, 6 predicted proteins | sample 9134231 | NCBI WGS metagenome assembly JAEEGL01 (sample SAMN16246548, study PRJNA631951) | gut metagenome | biome: gut microbiome; feature: rumen; material: fiber-attached | host: Bos | place: Iran: Karaj | collected 2018-10 | reverse complement strand
CAGACTTCTTTTGTTTCGTGCGATGTTATGCCGGATATCGAGGACAACATCGATATCGAGATCAACGATGCGGATATAAGGATCGATACTTACCATTCAAGCGGTGCGGGCGGACAGCATATCAACAAGACGAGTTCCGCCATCCGTATCACCCACTTTCCCACGGGTATCGTGGTACAGTGTCAGAATGAGCGTTCGCAGTTCCAGAACAAGGACAAGGCTATGCAGATGCTGAAAGCAAAGCTCTATCTCCTGGAGAAGGAGAAGAATGAAGCGAAGACTTCGGGCATCCGCGGAGAGGTGCGCGACATTAACTTCGGAAGTCAGATAAGATCCTACGTTCTGCAGCCATATACCCTTGTCAAGGATCACAGGACAAATGCCGAGATAGGTAATGCAGGTGCTGTTCTTGACGGAGATCTCGATCCGTTCATTACGGCTTTCCTCAAGTGGAACGCTACAGGACAGAAATCCGGAGAGGATTCCGATATAGAATGATTTTTGGGAGATGAAGATGATTAACAATAAGGAAGAGATAAGAAAAGCAATACGTGAGGGAAAAACTTTCCTCGGTATCGAGCTGGGCTCGACAAGGATCAAGGGCGTACTGATAGGTGAAGATTTCGCGCCCATAGCATCCGGAGATCACACATGGGAGAATAAGCTTGTTGACGGCATTTGGACCTATTCCATCGAGGAGATCGGAGAAGGACTTCGCGACTGTTACAAGAATCTTGCCGACAATGTAAGAAATGAGTTCGGCGAAGAGCTTACCGTTTTCGGGGCTATCGGCATCAGCGCAATGATGCACGGCTATATGCCCTTCGACAAAAACGGCAATATCCTTGTTCCTTTCAGAACCTGGAGAAATACGATCACGGGACAGGCTTCCGACGAGCTTTCCGAGCTCTTCGGTTTCAACGTTCCGCAAAGATGGAGCATTGCTCACCTTTATCAGGCAATCCTGAACAAAGAGCCTCATGTAAAGGACATCACTTATCTTACAACTCTTGAAGGATACGTTCATTGGATGCTCACCGGACGGAAGGTGCTCGGTATAGGCGACTGCGCCGGCATGTTCCCCATCGACGGCAACACCAAGGATTACAATGCCGTAATGGTTGAAAAGTTCGACAAACTCCTTGAAAAGAAGGGCATCAACTTAAAGCTTCTCGATATCATGCCCAAGGTACTCCTTGCGGGGGAAGAAGCGGGAAGTCTTACCGAGGATGGTGCAAGATTCTTGGATCCTTCAGGCAGACTCAAAGCCGGTATAAAACTCTGTCCTCCCGAGGGAGATGCGGGAACCGGAATGGTAGCTACCAATTCCGTGGCCGCAAGGACATGTAATGTATCTGCCGGAACCAGCTGCTTCGCGATGGTGGTGCTGGAGCATGACCTTAAGAAACTCCACAGGGAGATCGATATGGTCACCACACCCGACGGACTTCCGGTTGCAATGGTTCACTGCAACAATTGTACTTCCGATCTTAATGCCTGGATCAATCTCTTCGAGGAGAATTTAAAACTCTTCGGACTTGAAACGGACAAGAATACCATTTATGAAAAGCTCTATACCCTTGCCATTAAGGGGGACAAGGACTGCGGCGGCCTCATGAGCTTCCCTTATTTTTCAGGCGAGCACGTTACGCATCTCGACGAGGGCAGACCCATGTTCCTTCGTAAGCCCGATGCAAACTTCACTCTTGCGAACTTCATGAGATGCCATCTCATCTCGTCACTTGGCGTATTAAAGCTCGGTATGGAGATACTGAACAAAGAAGAGAATGTTTCCGTTGACAGCGTTATGGGTCACGGCGGTCTCTTTAAGACAAAGGGTGTCGGACAGAGCATTCTCGCAGCGATCACCGAGTCACCCGTTACCTGTATGGAAACCGCAGGTGAAGGCGGCGCATGGGGTGCGGCTCTTCTTGCAGCATTCTCCGTTCTCGGTAACGGTCTTACACTGCCCGAGTTCCTGAACAAAAAGGTTTTCGCAGGCGCCAAGGGCAGCACTCTTAAGCCCGAGGATGCGGATATCAAGGGCATCGAAGAATTCATGAAGCTCTACAGAAAGTGGATTGATGCCGAAAAGGCAGCGGTAGAGGCAGACAGGAGATAATATGCTTGAAGAACTGAAAAAAATTGTTTATGAGCAGAACATGGAGCTCCCGAAGAGAGGGCTCGTTACATACACATGGGGCAACGTCAGCGCCATCGACAGGGAAACGAATCTTGTGGTTATCAAGCCCAGCGGAGTCGATTACGAGACGATGAAGCCCGAAGACATGGTTGTTGTGGATCTTGAAGGGAAAGTTGTGGAAGGACACTACAGACCTTCATCCGACACACCCACCCATGTTGAGCTTTATAAGGCGTTCCCCGAGGTAGGCGGCATCGTGCACACCCATTCGCCCTGGGCTACAAGCTGGGCGCAGGCTGCACGTTCCATTCCCTGCTACGGCACGACTCATGCCGATTATTTCTACGGAACCATTCCCTGTGTAAGGAATCTTACAAAGGAAGAGATAGAAACAGGCTACGAAAAGCATACCGGCACATCCATCATCGAGGCGTTCGAGGGTAAGAATCCCATGTTCTGCCCCGGATGCGTATGTGCTAACCACGGTCCCTTCACCTGGGGCAAGAATGCGGCCGAAGCCGTACACAACGCCGTAGTGCTTGAGGAAGTTGCCAAGATGGCCGCACGTGCGGAAAGCCTTAATCCGAACATTAAGGAAACGCCCCAGGCCATGCAGGACAAGCATTTTAACAGAAAACACGGTCCGAACGCTTATTACGGACAGAAATGATCACGAAGCTCATGTGAGCTTGCGGACGCATTGGTAAAAAAGATATGATAATGACGAAGGAGATCACGAAAAAGAAGATCATCGGCATCGGTGTCATTACGTCCCTCATCATGCTTTTGGCGTGGGGAGGGATCTATCTCATGCGCGGCATGAAGGCAAATGACACTCTTGTAATGGACCAGGGCTGGACAGTTTCGATCAATGACAGAACGATCGAAGATGTCAACCTTGCAACCTTTTATTTCCGTAATCTCAAGCGTCTTGACTCCATAGAGATATCGAGGACGATCACCGAAGACCTGTCGGAAGGCTATACAGCAAGGGTAAAGGCTCAATTCTGTTCGGTTGAAGCCTTTGTTGACGGTGTTAAGATCTTTTCCCACGGCACCGAAGAGGTTGCGACCAACAGCTTCCTCGGCAGCAGTTATGTTTTTATTGAACTTCCGAGTAATGCACAGGGAAAAGAGTTGCGCATCCGATTCATCGTAAACGAGAAGAATTACATGACGGATATCGGAAGCATCAGGCTGGATAAGACTTCGGAAGCTCTCAGGATGTATGCCAAAGCGAATGCCATGAGCGTATACTTAAATGCTTTCGTTATGGTATTCGGCGTGGCATTGATCATACTGGGCTTCATCACGAGATCCTACGGAGAGGATCATGTGACTCTTATTCTTATCGGTGCTTTCTCCTTCTTCATTGGGCACTGGGCGAATTGCCAGGGTAAGATATATACGATATTCTCAAGCAGTATCACCAAGCTTTCGGCACATGAGTTCATCTGCCTCTATTCGGCACCGATACCGATCGCCATCTACATATGGCGAAGGTATATAAAGGACGGCGGCTGGAGAGAAAAGGTGTTAAGGGTATGCGTTATTGTGCTTACTTTGTTTGACATCGTTGCCTGCCTGCTCCATGTGACCAATATTGCGAGATTCCCTCAGACACTCACAGCTTACCACATCATTGGCGCTGTCAATCTTATCTGCATACTTGGTTCCGGTGTTTTCCACATGAGAAAGGAAAGACCCTCCGATCTCGTTGTAATACTTGCATTCTGCGAGGTTGCCGTATCGACTTTCCTGGATCTTTTGCGCCTTAACATTCAAAAGGCCATCTTCCCCAATATCGATACTATTGTGGAAGTAAGCTTCCTTCCCATGGGTGCAATGATGTTCGTGCTCATGCTCACCGCAAGCTACCTGTTCTCACTGTACGAGATGGTACTTTCCCATGCGGAGAGGGATGCTCTTACCAAGATCGCTTATCACGATCCTCTGACGGGTATATACAACCGCGCCAAGGCAAAAGAACGTTTCGCTGAAGTGGATGCGCAGGATTCCGCTTATGCCCTCGTAAATTTTGATGTGAACGGTCTCAAATACGTAAACGATAACTTCGGACACGAAGAAGGCGATAAGCTTTTAAAGGGTATCGCCGAAATGATAGAGAACTTCTTCGGCAGTATCGGTACCAACTACCGCATGGGCGGTGACGAATTCCTCTGCATAGTGGATCCCGCCGGCATATTCACCGTCAATCAGATGACGGAACGCCTGGAAAGGGAACTTAAGGCGGTTTCCGAGAAGAGCAGATATGTGTATTCCGTATCTTACGGAATTGCATACAAAAACAAGGGCGAGAACAGGAGCATAAGCGAGGTTTATGCCGAAGCCGACGAAAAGATGTATGCAATGAAGGAAAAGAGCAGTTTTTCGAGAAAAGCATTGGAGGGTAGCGTATGAGTATGACACTCCTTCAATTGTTTATCGGATTTGCTTCGCTCCTGATATTTTTCTATTTTATTGAGATCATCAGGGCACGCTCGGAGATAGGCGGCAAACGCATGGTATTCGGCATGATCTTAAGCCCGCTTATCGGCATTCTCTTTGCGACGGTGACCGATATCCTGCCTGCGATAAATGCCTTTCCCGGAGTTGTTTTCTTTATAGAAAAAGTGAACAGCTTCCGCGTCTTTTCTTATCTCTTTGCGATTTTTTTCTTTGGTGTGGACATATACAGAGATCCATACCTGAACGGCGCCGATAAGGTGCTCGGCAAGCTTCATACGTTCATAGCCAGCATGACTGTGGAGATAATATCGTTCGTTGTGGGCTATAGCGTCGCATTTACCATGGATGAGAACGTGATGGATCTGAATGCATCCATCGGCATAGACAACTACAGGTTCATGATGACAATAGCGTTCATTATCGGGTTCTGGGTAAACGGTATAATATTTATGAGGCGCGAGCCTTATAAGATCCAGAGATTTTTGTTCGTTCTGTCCATTGAATCCGTGCTTCTCCTTGGCTGCCTTTTCTCAAAGGATATGCTTAAGCCTGCAGTCTGTGACTTCTATGTTTCCATGACCGTTATGTGGGCCGTTATCGACTTAAGCAAGGTCAGAAGGAACAACCCCGGTGACCTGAACGGAGTCGATAAGTTCATAGCAAAGGTCAATCGATACTACGACAACAGAGTGAAGTTCTTCGGAGTCACTTTAAGCATAGATTCCAAGCCGGCGGAAAACGATGAGAGGTTTATAAAAGCGCTGTCCCTCTATGAGGGTGCACTCAGAAATCTCGGTTCCTTCACCAGCGATACAGATGCATTCCTTTTTAAGAATGCTCCCAATACCATCACCGCCCTCATCCCCATAAAAAAAGAGGCCCGTGATTTTAAGAGAATCCTGGATATAACCGCAAAATGGCACAGTGACCCGTATATCATGGAGAACATAAAGGCAAGGATACTTGTTTCCGTATGTCCCAGAGATGTGGGGGTTGCAAGCGTCTACATAAATATTTTGAAGCTTTTCTCAAGGCGTTCTTTGAATCGGGAACTCGAAAGCGGCATCACATATTTCTGCAATGCGGAGATGAAGGCGCGCTACATGGCGTTCATTGCCATAGAAAAAGCCCTTGAACAGCTTTGCGACGATGAGAATTTCGAGGTGTTTTATCAGCCCATCTATTCGACGGCAGAAGGGTATTGTTCGAGTGTTGAAGCACTTGCAAGATTCCCGAAGCTTGACGAGGGATTTTTTGAAAGGCTTAGGGAAAAATACGGCGTGGAGGTAAGCGACCTCGTAAAGAGCGAATCCACTCCCGATCCCAATAATCCGAAACTTCGTATCCTTAAGGCTTCCGCGGAAGATTTTATCCGCATGGCGGAAAGCAAGAAACTCATATATAAGGTGGGAAAGATCATATATAAGAAGGCGGTGGAATTCTTCGTAGAGAATGATCTCAGAAACCGTTACGGCATCCGCTACATTGAGATCAATCTGTCATTAAAGCAGTGTGAGGAAGGCTGCCTTGCAGAGGATTTCATGAGGATCGCCCTGGATGCGGGACTCGGCTCCGACTGCATAAACTTTGAGATCACCGAGGGCATAGCAAGAACAAAGTCTTCTATTGTTGCCGAAAACTTACGTAAGCTCCGGGATGCCAATTTCAGCTTCTCCATGGATGATTTCGGAACCGGCTATTCAAATCTTATCGGTATCGTTGACGACAAGTACAGCGTCATAAAGATAGACAAGACCATTCTTGACAGCTGCTTCGAGGAAACGGACGACAGCCGCAGACATAAAAAGATCCCTCCTCAGGAGAGAGAACAGACGGTCAAACTCCTGGCCGCCGTGATCAAGATGATACACGGGCAGGAAAAGGACATTGTTTTTGAAGGTGTTTGCGACAAGCTGCGAAAGGATGCCCTTGACAACTTTGGCGGCGGATACTATCAGGGCTTCTATTTTTCGGAACCTTTGATCGGTGAGAGATATTTGGAATTCCTGAGGACCATCGGAGGAAAGTGCGACACCGCCGACAACAGCAGGATAGACGGTGCTGAATACAGAAATTAGAATGTAAACAGAAAAACAAAGAGCCTTTTGGAAGATACCGAAAGGCTCTTTTATCATGCTTAAGAAGATCACATCTTTTTGAACACGGGCATGTAATCAAGCGGTGCCGCAACTTTTACGGTCCTACCGCCCTCATATACCGCATTGTCGCTTGTGAGCTGCCATTTGCCCGCGGGCAGGTAGACTTCACGTTCACGGGCGTGGAGTTTAAAGATGGGAGCGCACAGGTATTCGCTTCCGAACATGTACTGATCCTCAAGCTCCCAGCATTTTGCATCCTTCGGGAACTCGTAGAACATGGTCCTGATGAGAGGCGAGCCGTTTTCGGAGGCTTCTTTGTAAAGAGACTTTATATAATCGTGCATGGAGATGCGGATGTCGTAATAATTGCGCATGATCTTATAATTCTCTTCTCCGTAGCTCCAAAGCTCGTTGGGCTGACCTGTGTGCAGATAGCCGCCCCCAAAGTCTCTGTCGTCAAGAGGCGGGATATCGTAGGGACCGCGGTCACCGTGCATGCGGAGAACAGCCGAGTATACGGCAAACTGATACCAGCGGATCAGAAGCTCGCGGAAATCGGGATCGTTCACGTCCTCAGTCATGAAGCCGCCGATATCCGTGGTCCACCATGCAATGCCCGCAAGTCCCATATTGAGGCCTGCTTTCAACTGGGTGGCAAAGGATTCGAAGGTGCTGGGAATGTCTCCCGACCATACGACGTTACCGTATTTCTGGCTTCCTGCCCATGCGCAGCGAAGGAGATTCACGGCTTCACCGTTCTGTACGGTCTTCATGTTATCGTAGAATATACGGCTGTATTTCTGGGGGTAGATGTTGCTGACTTCAAGGGCGGGCGCATCGTAGTAGCGCAGGTTCTCAAAGTCGTAAACTCCGAGATCGGGCTCGGAATTGTCAAGCCAGAAGGCATCTATGCCGTAATCGTAATAATTCTTTTTGCATATCTCCCAAACATAGTCGGAAGTCTCGGGATTGAAGGGATCGATCTCCACGCAGTCGCCCTGGAAATCATAGGTCTGCATGGCTCCGCGCTCGGTCTTTATAAGGAGACCGCGTTCCGTCATGGGATAGAAATTTTCGCTCTTTCTGTCAACGGAGGGCCATACGGATACGATGACCTTGATGCCCATGGAATGAAGCTCGTCCACCATTGCCTTGGGATCGGGCCAGTATTTCTTGTCAAATTTCCAGTCTCCCTGAACGGTCCAGTGGAAGAAATCTATAACGATCTGGTCTATCTTTATTCCTTCCGCTTTATACTTCCTTGCGACTGTAAGGACCTCATCCTGTGTGCGGTAGCGAAGTTTGCACTGCCAGAGCCCCATAAGACTCTCGGGGAACATGGGGGAGTGGCCTGTGACTGAAGTATAGTTTGCTTCTATCTTCTTGGGATCCTCGTCGGCAGTGATCCAGTAGTCCATTTCTTTGGTTGCTCTCGCCTGCCAGCGAGTGATGTTCTTGCCGAAGGTTACCTGACCGACACCGGGATTGTTCCAGAGCATGCCGTAGCCGAGAGAGGAGATCATGAAAGGCACGGAAGCCTGTGAATTTCTCTGGGCGAGCTCTAAGGTGCAGCCTTTAAGCTCAAGATAGGGCTGTTGATACTGACCCATGCCGAAGATCTTTTCTCCGTCATTGCCCTCAAATCGCAGATCCAGTGAATATTCGCTGCCTCCGATCACACCCTTCCATTCGCGGTTCAGTGTTTTCAGGCAGCGGCTCTCTTTGGAGATCGTTCCGCCGTAGAAACGGAAATCTTCACGGAGAATTAGCTTATCATCTCTGTAAAAAGATATTATGCCGACGAAATTCACGGCAGCTTTTATGCGGCCGTTGGTGATCTCACCCACCGTCTGTCCCGGATTCGTTCCGTCTCCGCACCACTTAGTGGGAGCGCCGATCCTGACTTCACCCTTTGTAACGGAGGGCGTTTCCGTGAGTGCCCAGTCATTTCCGGTGAAATGGGGGAACATGGTCGCCCTTACTCTCAGTGCATTTTCACCCCATGCTTCGATCCTTACCGTTTCGCCCTTTGTTTTAAAAACAAGGGCACCGTTGTCGTTTGTAAAAACCATGGCTTCTCCTTTTTTGCATTTTTATTTCAGCATTTTTGCCAGATATTGTCCCGTGTAGGATTCTTTGACTTTGGCTACATTTTCCGGCGTACCTTTGGCTATCACCGTGCCGCCTCTGTCACCGCCCTCGGGGCCCATATCGATTATGTAGTCGGCACATTTTATGACGTCAAGATTATGTTCGATCACGAGCACCGTATTTCCTGCTTTTACAAGCCTTTGCAGGACTTCTATAAGCTTATTTACGTCTTCAAAATGAAGACCCGTTGTGGGCTCGTCGAGGATGTATATGGTCTTTCCGGTACCGCGCCTCGAAAGCTCGGTTGCAAGCTTTATGCGCTGTGCTTCGCCACCGGAAAGATCCGTGGAAGGATGACCCAATTCAAGATAGGAGAGACCCACATCGTTCATGGTCTCTATCTTGCGCTTGATCTGGGGAACATTTGCAAAGAATTTCACCGCATCGTCAACCGTCATATCGAGGACGTCGTATATGGACTTGCCCTTATACTTGACCTCCAGAGTTTCTCTGTTGTAGCGCTTTCCGTTACATACTTCACAGGGAACGTAAACGTCGGGCAGGAAGTTCATTTCGATCTTTATGATGCCGTCGCCTCCGCAGGCTTCGCATCTTCCGCCTTTAATGTTAAATGAGAAGCGTCCCTTCGAATAACCCCGCTGCTTGGCATCCATGGTCCCCGCAAAGAGGTCGCGGATCATGTCGAAAACGCCGGTGTAGGTCGCGGGATTGGAACGGGGTGTCCTGCCTATGGGGGACTGGTCAATGCATATAACCTTGTCAAGCTGTTCAAGGCCTTCTATGCCTTCGCATTTGCCGGGGATCGTACGTGCCTTGTTGAGTTCTTTTGCAAGTGTTTTATAAAGCACTTCGTTCACAAGGGAACTTTTGCCTGAGCCGGAAACACCGGTTACACAGGTAAGGACTCCGAGAGGGATGTCGACGTTTACTTTTTTAAGGTTGTGTTCGGTGGCGCCTTTTACCTTGAGCCAGCCCACAGGTTTTCTTCGGCTTGCGGGGATCTCTATCTTTTTACGGCCGGACAGGTAATCTGCGGTAATGGAATTCGGACATTTCATGACTTCTTCCGGAGTGCCCGCGGCAACGATCTCACCGCCTAAGTTTCCGGCACCGGGACCTATGTCCACAAGGAAATCCGCTTCACGCATGGTTTCCTCGTCATGCTCCACCACGATCAGGCTGTTGCCGAGATCCCGGAGACGTTTAAGGGAAGCGAGAAGCTTGCCGTTGTCCCTCTGATGGAGGCCTATGCTCGGTTCATCGAGTATATATGCTACGCCTACAAGTCCCGATCCGATCTGGGTCGCAAGACGTATTCTCTGTGCTTCGCCGCCGGAGAGTGATCCCGCCGAACGTGAAAGGTTCAGGTAATCCAGACCGACATCGTTCAGGAAGCGGATGCGTCCCCGTATCTCTTTAAGGACAGCAGCACCTATTGTCTGCTGCATCGGCGTGAGTTCCAGGTTGTTGAAAAATTCGGCGAGGTCGCGCAAAGGTATCTCCGTGACCTCCGATATGTTCTTGCCGCCTACGGTGACTGCGAGGACTTCGGGCTTTAATCGCTTGCCGTTACATACGACGCAGGGAGTGCTGGTCATAAATTCCTCGTATTCGCCTTTGGTGTATTCCGATGCGGTCTCGCGGTAGCGGCGCTCAGTGCTCTTTATAAGCCCTTCAAATGCGATGGGGTAGACTCCCGAGCCGCGCTGGCCAGTGTAGTGAACGTCGACGGATTCATCAGTGCCGTAGATCAACATGTTCTGAATGTCTTCGGGAAGCTCGCCGAAGGGAGTATCGAGGGAAAAACCGAAGTGCTTTGAAAGCGCTACAAGAAGCGAGCCGGCAAAGCTCTTGGGGTCGCTTGATGATTGCCAGCCCATGACCTGAATGGCGCCCTTTGAGATACTTAAGGTTCTGTCCGGTATCATGAGATCCGGAGAAAACTCCATCTTTATGCCGAGACCGTTGCAGTTCGGGCACGCTCCGAAGGGATTGTTGAAGGAGAAGGAGCGGGGCTCGAGCTCGGGGAGGTTGATGCCGCAGTCCGGGCAGGCGAAGCTTTGGGAGAATATCTTTTCCTCGCCGTTCATAAGGTCACAGATCACGAGGCCTTCGGAAAGCTTTAACGCAGTCTCTACGGAATCCGAGAGACGCTGCTCAATGCCCGGCTTTGCAATGAGTCTGTCGACGATGATCTCTATGTTATGCTTGTTGTTTTTTTCAAGCTTGATCTCTTCCGTAAGTTCGTACAGATGTCCGTCAATGCGGGCACGGACGAAACCGCTCTTTTTGGCACTTTCGAGGACTTTGACGTGTTCGCCCTTACGACCGCGTACAACGGGGGCGAGTATCTGGAATTTCGTTCCTTCCGGGAGTCTCATTATCTCGTCCGTCATCTGATCCACGGTCTGGCGTTTGATCTCGCGACCGCAGCTGGGGCAGTGCGGGATACCGACGCGCGCATAGAGCAGACGAAAATAATCGTAGATCTCCGTTACCGTGCCGACAGTCGAGCGGGGGTTGCGGTTGGTGGATTTCTGGTCGATGGAGATGGCGGGAGAGAGGCCTTCGATGCTTTCCACATCCGGCTTTTCCATCTGACCGAGGAACTGGCGCGCATAAGAAGAGAGAGACTCCATGTAGCGTCTCTGTCCTTCCGCGTATATCGTATCGAATGCAAGGGAGCTTTTTCCCGATCCCGAAAGACCCGTGAGAACAACGAATTCGTCACGGGGGATGTCGATGTCGATACCCTTCAGGTTATGCTCGTTCGCACCGCGTATCTTTATGTATTTCTTTGATTCTTCAAACATTTCTATTCCTTTGAGAGCTTCTTCAGTTCAGCAATCTTGTCTCTGTATTCCGCGGCAAGCTCGAAGTTCAGTTCCGCGGCAGCGGCGCGCATCTTGCGGTTCAGGCTTTCCGTAAGTGCCTTGATCTCATTATGCGACATTGATTCCACATCCTTTTCGAGGATGGCGGAACCGGGCGCAGCCTTCTTTGATATGCTTATGAGTTCCCTGACAGCCTTCTTGATGGATGTGGGGGTGATACCATGCTCTTTGTTGTATGTATCCTGTATTTTGCGGCGTCTTTCCGTCTCGGTGATGGCTTTATCCATGGAGTCGGTGACAGCGTCCGCATACATTATGACATGGCCGTCAACATTTCTCGCCGCACGTCCCACAGTCTGTATGAGCGAGGTCTCGGAACGCAGGAATCCTTCCTTGTCCGCGTCCAGGATCGCAACGAGTGAAACCTCCGGGATATCGAGACCTTCACGCAGAAGGTTGATGCCCACAAGTACGTCGAACACATCGAGACGCATGTCGCGTATGATCTGGGAGCGTTCGAGGGTGTCCACGTCGGAGTGAAGGTAGCGTACGCGGATGCCGACTTCCTTAAGGTATTCCGTGAGGCTTTCCGCCATTTTCTTGGTGAGGGTGGTAACAAGGACCTTGCCGCCGCCCTTTGTGGTCTTGTTTATCTCACCGATAAGGTCGTCGATCTGCCCTTTTGTGGGGCGGACGAAGATCTCGGGATCCAGAAGCCCTGTGGGACGTATGATCTGCTCTGCCCGCAGAAGTTCGTGGGATGACTCGTAGGAAGCGGGAGTTGCGGAAACAAACAGCATCTGACTTATGTGAGTCTCAAACTCCTCAAAATTCAGCGGTCTGTTATCCTGAGCGGAAGGCAGGCGGAAGCCATAATCTATGAGAGTCTGTTTCCTTGAACGGTTGCCGTTGAACATGCCGCCGATCTGTGGGATCGTCATGTGGGACTCATCGACGATTATAAGAAAATCGTCCGGGAAGAAGTCCAGGAGGGTATAGGGGGCGTCCCCCGGGTGCAGTCCGGAGAGGTGCATGGTGTAGTTTTCTATGCCGGAGCAGAACCCCGTCTCCTGAAGCATCTCTATGTCATAGCTTGTGCGTTCGTATATGCGCTGGGCTTCCAGTAGTTTTCCTTCGTTCTTAAAGTGCTTCACCTGCTCGTTCATCTCATCCGCGATGTCGTGAAGCGCTTTATTCATGCGGTCTTTATCGACGACGTAGTGGGAGGCGGGATATATGGCGGCGTGTGCGAGCGTGCATTTGGGATTTCCCGTGAGGACTTCAAATTCCGTGATGCGGTCGATCTCGTCGCCGAAAAATTCTATGCGGAGAGCTGTGTCCGTGTATGCCGCGGGAAAGACTTCGACAACATCGCCCCGGACTCTGAAGGTGCCGCGCTTAAAGTCGATATCATTACGGGAATACTGCATTTCCGTAAGCTTCCTGAGGACGTCGTCTCTGTCCTTGGTTGCGCCTTCGCGTAAGATCAGCGACATGCCCTGATACTCCTCGGGACTGCCTATACCGTATATGCAGGATACGGACGCCACGATTATGACGTCTTTTCGTTCCGAGAGCGAATCGGTTGCCGAATGGCGGAGTTTGTCGATCTCGTCGTTTACGGCGGAATCCTTTTCTATATATGTATCGCTGGACGGAACGTAGGCTTCCGGCTGATAGTAGTCATAATATGATACGAAATACTCGACCGCGTTTTCGGGAAAAAACTCCTTCATCTCCGAATAGAGCTGCGCCGCGAGGGTCTTGTTGTGCGCAATTATGAGGGT
>JAEEGL016130881.1_pt1 | contig 13445 bp, 6 predicted proteins | sample 9134231 | NCBI WGS metagenome assembly JAEEGL01 (sample SAMN16246548, study PRJNA631951) | gut metagenome | biome: gut microbiome; feature: rumen; material: fiber-attached | host: Bos | place: Iran: Karaj | collected 2018-10 | reverse complement strand
TTCGGGATAATTTGTTGTTAAGAAAAAGGACAAACCGCAAGCACCGTTTTCGCCGTTTAAAGGATTATGGCTGCAGTAATCAAGGGTATCTCTGAAATCTGCATTTCTTTGTTCGACAATATCTTTACCGCTGTTATTGAAAAATCTTTCCGCTTCATTAATAACCGCTATGGTTCTTTGGCCTTTTGTCAAATATCTTTCCTTGCTTTCTTCCTTTGACCTTATTATAAAATCATCAATTGATTCTTTTGACGTTGAGTCAAATATCTCATAATGGCAATCGGATTCTGCTGCAATTGCACTGGTAAAGGAGTTTTTGCCCGTGCCGAAACATCCGTAAAATAATACCGAAGGAGGTATTGCAACATTATAAGCCGTATCTTTAGCTTCCTCAAGTTCTTGAGGTGAATGTATATTCTTATGTTTTAATTTTGCATTGTATAGTGCAATATTTTCTTTTTCAAGATTAACAAGTGTCAAAAAGCCTTCATTAACCATGTCTTTTTGTGTTTTGTATCCGCCTATTACCTCGTTTATTTTTGTATTAGGATTATTTAAACGTGCATTAATTTTTTGCTTAATTTCCGAAGTTGTTTTATTTTCCTGTATTAATTTTTCGTTTAATTGTTTGAGATTTCTTAATTCTGCCTGCCTTTTTTCGATATTCTGAAATTTGCTTTTATAACGTTTCAGAAGTCCTTTTATTGCCATAGCTTCGGCTTTTTCTTTTTCGAACATCATCTCGCATTCTAAACGATCTTTTTTCGTTAAGAGTTTTTTATAGGTTCTGTATTCAAACAATTTATCATAATATTGTTTTGCCTGTTTTTCATTCCATTTAGTTGCCCATCCTATCGGATCTTTCTTTTTATCCGGCCATCTTGGATATCTCGGATTTTTAGGAGGTATATAATCATCATCATCGTCATCTACCGGAAATTCTATTTCTCCATATACAAAGTTATCACCGAAATTTATTTGGTTAGATAAATAATAATTTTTAGGATAAGATACGAACGAAAAAGAACTGTCTAAAATTTTGGAAATATTTCGTTCATTATTTTTGTAATCTTTTTGAGTACCGTTCAAACTGCTAATTATTTTAACTGGCGCAATTTTTAAATCCATGTTTTTACCTCAATTTTTAAATATCGTAAAACAAATTTCAATAAAAATCACCGCTTGATATATATAAACTTCACAAAAATTAATATTTTATAAAAGTCAGACTATATTGCATTTTTCAAGAGGGCATAAGCGAAGCGGTTGCTCCGCGAGAAGTGGCGTAAAGTTACACATGAATTAATTTGCAATAAAAATATGCCACCTCGCACTCTGCCGAAGTAAAAAGGCACCACACGGTGCGTTTTTACGAGAGGGCATAAGCGAAGCGGTTGCTCCGCGAGAAGTGGCGTAAAGTTACACATGAATTAATTTGCAATAAAAATATGCCACCTCGCGGAATCGAACCACGGACACGGGGATTTTCAGTCCCCTGCTCTACCAACTGAGCTAAGGTGGCATATTACTATGCTAAAGTTATTTAATTGTCATTTCTTAGCTCAGTTGGTGAATTTATATATTTTCGGTTTCGTAAACTCACCGAGGCTAAGGAGTGCATATTACAATTAAAATTATTCAATTATCACTCGACTTTTTAATAATAACAAATCAAACATTTCGGTCAAGTATTTATTTGTTATTAAATCCGCAAATGGCCCATATAACTACTTTTTTAGAAGTTCTTTTATTTCATCAACTATAATTTGCATGGATTTTGATGTTTTTATTGCTTTTTTCATTTTTTCGTTTTGATAAACAATTGTTGTATGATTTTTCTTAAATTGCTTTGCTAAAGCTGGGAAACTATATTCCAAAAGCTCTCTGGATAAATAAATTGCATATTTTCTAGCATTTACCACCTCTTTTGCTCTGGCAGTCGATAGAATATCCTCTTTATCAATTGAAAAATATTTTGCAACGGTATCTATAATATTTTCAACCGTTATTTTTTTCTTTTTTTCATTCAAATTCAAATATTCTTTTGTATTTTCAACGGTTAATTGCACACCGTTAATTTGCGCCATGGTGCTTGCCTTGTTAAATGCACCTTCCAATTCTCTTATATTGCTTGAAAATTCACTTGCTAACAGTGTTGCAACATCATCGGTTATCGGAAAATCAGAAATTTTAGCATAATGAGAAACAATTTTTGTTCTTGTTTCAAGGTCAGGTGTTGAAATTGTAGCTTCTATCCCCCATTGAAATCTGCTTCTCATTCTATCAGGCATAAGCTCAATTGCACTCAATGGTCTGTCGGAAGCGAAAACAACTTGTTTGCCCGCATCGGCTAACGCATTAAATGTATTATAAATTTCTTCCTGAGTTCTTTGTTTGCCTTCAATCCATTGAATATCATCAATTAACAAAACATCAATATTCCTATATGTATCTCGAAATTTTTTCATTTTTTCATTGACATTAATTGTTGCTTTTCTTGAATCAAGCGCATCCGTTAATTTGTTTGTAAATTCTTCCGCATTTGTATATCTTACTTTTAAATTGCCGAAATCTCTTAAAATCCTCTGTCCTATTGCTTGCATAAGATGAGTCTTACCTAAACCCACCGAGCCTGATATAAAAAACGGATTAAACTTTTTTTGACCGGGGTTTTGGGCTATCATTTTTGCTACCTGATAAGCAAAGCGTGAATTTTCGCCTTCTATAAAATTTTCAAAAGTATATTTTAGATTAAGTCCTGTGAAAGAATGCATTTGAGCTAAATTTTCCATTTTCTGCATTGTTTCCAAATGGCTTTTATCTTTAACTTTCGGCTTTTTCTTTTTTATGGTTTCATCAAATTGAAATCGAACAGCACGTTTTAAACCCGTGTATTCTTCAAGAGCAAGCTCAATATCTTTTGAATGCTTTGTTTGAAGAAATTGTATTGCAAAATTCTGATTGCTTTTAATTAAAAATATACCGTTTTCGCTCTTGTTAAAAAGTTCTCCCGCAGGCTCTAAAGTTGCGAGCCAAGGAGAAGCAAAAGGAGGCATTTTACTACCTAAAATTGAAATAAAATCATCCCAAGATTTTGTATCAGCAGTTTGTAAAACCACAGAATTTCCCTTTTAACTTCCGACTGAAATAAAGCATATATAGTTAATAGTCATGCTTATTAAGTACATTTTACTATAAAGAAAAATTGTAGTAAAATTTATTTATGATAAATTTATCACACGCTTTTGATATTTCCCGCGATTTGTTTGCAAGATATTCGCAAATGAGAAAAAGCGCCCCCCTGCCTTTAAGATTCTTTTTTGAATTAACCCACAGATGTAATCTGAGCTGCCCTTATTGTTATTTGGGCAAAAATAAAGTCAAAGATGAATTGACAACTGATGAATGGCTTAAAGTTATAGAAGAAATTCCTTTTTATTCTTTTATAACTTTAGTTGGCGGAGAACCCTTAATTAGAGAAGATTTTGTTGAAATTTTTAAAGCATGCGCTAAGAAAACAAAACACAAAACTCATCTTGTTACAAACGGTATTTTATTCAACGATGAAATTATAAGTGCACTTGTAAAATATAAACTGCTTTTATTGAGCGTATCTTTAGACGGCTGGATGGAACATCATGACATTGAGAGAGGAATAAAAGACAGCTCTAAAAGCGCCTTTAAAAGAATTTTAAATAATCTTGATAACTTATCTCTTCAATGCTCCACATCTCATACCAATATTATGGTTGATATCAAAACAATTGTTTTAAAAGATAATTTGGAAGATATTTTAAAATTATATGAATTTGCGACAAATAAAGGTTTTGAATTTTTCTCAATTTCTTTTTTAAGAAATAATAATATGAAACAAAACCCATGTTTATCAGATACGTTTCTAAAAGAATTTTATGCAAAAAATTATCCTATTGAGCCATATTTTGATATGGAGCAATTTGAAAAAATATATTGGGAAATACAAAAAATTAAAAAATATTCTAAAACTAAAATTCGCTTTGCACCGAAATTTGATAATGATAATCCTAAAGTTGAATTAAACAAAATTAAAAAATTCTTTTCTGAAGATAATAACAAAGCTCCCAGTGAAATTTATAAGCATTGTTTGTATCCTTGGGCAAATACAATAATTAACCCTTCGGGGGATATATATCCATGTTTATCTTATAGAATGGGTAATGTTAAAGAAAATAAAATAAAAGATATTATAAATTCCAAAAAATATCTCTTATTCAAAGAAAATTTAAAGCACGCTCATGTTTTTTCAGCTTGTCAGATGTGCTGTGAACTTAAAGTTAAGGAAAATAAATGAAAAAAATAGCAATCTTTTTAACCGTTCTTTTTTTAAGCATAGCCAATTGTTTTGCCTTAGAAGAAGGATTAAGTGTTACAACCCTTCCCTCTGGACAAAAGGTTATTATTAAAGAAGTACACGATAATGCAATAGTTAAAATTGATACTTGGATTAATACGGGTTCAATTAATGAGGATGACAAAACAAATGGTATCAGTCATTTTTTAGAGCATCTTTTCTTTAAGGGGACTCAAAAGTACCCTACAGGAGAATTTGACAAAATATTGGATTCAAAAGGTGCCGTTGTGAATGCTGCAACAAGCAAAGATTATACCCATTATTATATTGAAATACCCTCAGCGTATTTTGATTTAGCTCTTGATTTACATGCAGATATGCTTCAAAATCCGATGATTCCGAGAAAAGAATTGGAAAAAGAAAGAAATGTTGTAATAGAAGAAATATCTAAAACAAAAGACAGTCCTTCAAATCGTGTTTTTGACAATATTTATAAGATATTGTATGAAAGTTCAAACCATCCGTACAGAAGAACAGTAATCGGTACAAAAGAAATAATAGAAACTGTTACAAGAGAAGAAATTTTAGATTATTTTAATCGTTTTTATACTCCCGATGCTTATACAACTGTGATAGTGGGAGATGTTAAAAAATTAGATGCATTGAAAAAAACAGCAAATGCTTTTAGCCAAGCCAAAAGAAAACAAGAACCCGTTAAATATCCTTTGGTTAAACCTCTAAATACAATTGAGCGTGTTTATGATTCCATGGATATAAATAAAAATCATACAATGATAGCATTTTTAGCGCCCAAATTTAGCGATTTTCAGCCGAATTATGCACTTGATGTTTTATCTGTAATGCTCTCAGACGGTAAAAGCTCAATACTTAATCAAAGCTTAAAAGAAGATAAAAGACTTGTTTTGTCCGTTTCTTCAGGAAATTATTCTCAAAAGGATTCAGGAATATTTTATATTTATGCAACTTATGAGCCCAATAAGGAGGAGGAAATAGAAAGTACCATAATTGATGAGCTTAAAAAAATTCAGGAAGGTGATTTTGATGAAAATACCGTGAAAAAAGCTATCAATCAAATTAAAACGGATACATATTACAGCAGAGAAAGCATTTCAAATATATCTGATGATTTAGGCTACAGTTATATATTCAGCGGAAGTCTTAATTATTATGAAAATTATCTCAATGCCGTTTCAAAAGTTACAAAAGAGGATATAATTAAAGCTGCAAAAAAATATTTAACACTTGATAAATATGCTCTATCAACCGTAAGAGCAAGTAATTACAAGCCCGTTTCCGATGCCAGAAAACAAGAGCAAAATATTGAACAACCTAAACTCATTCAAGAGCTTAATAATGCTAAAAAAGTTCTTTTGCCAAACGGTGCAACTTTAATTACGAAGAAAAAGAAAACAAATTCTATTGTTGCAATTGATATTTCAATTAAAGGCTCAAAAGCAATTGAAACAAAGCCGTCTGTCGCCATGCTGACAGCTGAAAGTGCAACATCGGGTTCAACAAATTATACAAATTCCCAATTTGCACAATTTTTAGACGAAAACGGAATAAAATTGGGTGTTTCATCGGGAAACGATACTTTTTCAATAGTTATCCAAACAACAAAAGACAATTTAGATAAAGCTTTTGTTGCACTTAATGAGGTTATTAATAATCCGACTTTTCAAGATAGCGAAATAGATAAAATCAGACAAAGAAAAATACAGAGTTTGAAAAGTATTTCAGATAGTCCCTCAAGCTTTGTTTTTGATGAATTTAAGAAACTTGCTTTTAAAAATACTATCTACGGACAAAATTCAACATTTATTTTGAACAATATTAATAATGTTAAAAGGAGCGATATAGTTGAATATTATTCTCGTATAATAAATCCTGAAAACATGAATATAGCGGTGGTAGGAGATATTGACGAAAACTATATTGCCCAAAAATTAAATAAAATTATAAAACCGAATCCGAATTCTTCAAAATTCCAATATTCAAATCAAAAATTTACTTCTTTTAAACCGAATGAAAATGTGGAAACAACTATTTATAAAAATGAAGTTCAGGCCAACTGGATGGCTCTGGGATACAAAACCACCGGAGTTTTAAACAGACGCGACATCGCTGTGTTAAATATAATTAACGCTATTTTAGGTGAAGGTATGTCAAGCAGATTGTTTGTTAATTTAAGAGAAAATAAAGGACTTGCATATACTGTTGGTTCAACTTTATCCGCTAATGTTTTGGACGGAGCTTTTATTACATACATAGGAACCAATAAAAACAGCATTAAGGAAGCTAAAAAAGGACTGGAAGAAGAAATCGAACGAATTAAAAAAGAACCTGTTACTTCTAAAGAGCTTCAAGATGCTAAAGATAAAATTATGGGTAAATTCCTGCTGGGAATTGAAACAAATATGGATGAAGCCGAGCTGTTAAGTTGGTATGCTACAATAGGACGTGATTTGGGTGCTTTTGAGGAATATAAAAAGATGATTTCTGAAGTATCGCAAAATGATATAATTGAAATTGCCAATAAATATTTCTCAACCCCTCATATTTATACTGTTGTTATGGAAAAATAAACTCCCTATTGCCTGTTTGGCTTTTTCGTAATCAAACCGTATAAAAAATACCTTATAATGTGTATTTATAAAATTATGTTTTATATTATAATTAAGAAAAGTAATATAGAAGGAATTTGCCATGAACGGAATTAACGAATTTAAAATTATGGATTATGTACCCACTGTTATTGAAGCAAGCAGCAGAGGGGAGCGTTCTTTTGATATATTTTCAAGATTATTAAGAGAAAGAATAGTATTCTTAGGTTCCGAAATAGATGATGATGTGGCAAATTCTATTGTTGCTCAACTGCTTTTATTGGATAGTGAAAATAATGAAAAAGATATTATGTTGTATATAAATTCTCCCGGCGGTGTAATAACTGCAGGCATGGCAATTTATGACACAATGAAATTAATTAAAGCTCCTGTTTCCACAATTTGCTTAGGCGATGCGGCTTCTATGGGTGCATTCTTACTTTCGGGAGGAGAAAAGGGCAAACGTTTGGCTCTTCCTAATTCAAGAATAATGATTCATCAACCCTTAGGAGGCGCTAAAGGTCAGGCAACAGATATCGAAATTGAAGCTAAAGAAATTTTAAGAATGAAAAATATGTTAAATCAACTGTTGGCAGAGCATACAGGTCAAAAATTGGAAACAATTAAAAAAGATACTGAACGTGATAACTTTATGACTGCTCAGCAAGCCCTTGAATACGGCTTAATAGATAAAATTATTACAAAAGATTAATTTTTCTTTCCGAAAACAAAATATTTTCTGAATAAAAAATTTCCGATAACTCCAATTAGGCTGGAGATTGCTTTTGCATAGAAATTATTAAAGCTTAGAGCCAGAAGAAAATAGGTGCAATAGTAGTCAAGACTGCCCATAATGATGAGTGTTATTATGTAAGCTATTATTTCGCCTATGGTTGAAAAGCGTGCTTTATGCTTGAACAGTAGCGCTATACATAATAAATAATTTGTTAAAGCGGAAATTATAAAAGCGCTCCAAACACTTACCATAAGGTTAAGTCCTGTTTTAATAAACAGTAAAAAGGCTATAATATTAACGATTGCGGAAATACCGCCTATGATTATATATACCAAAAACTGCATAGGCAGGGGTGCTGTTTGACCTCCATAGTGCATAATGCAATACAGAGCTCTTAAGCCGTCTTTAGCTTTAATTTTTTTACCTTCTTCGTATGTTCTTGGATTATATTGAATCGCGCATTCATACATTCTGTATTTGCCTTGTGCAATATACATTGTAACTTCAGGCTCAAAACCGAAGCGGTTTTCTTTTAATTTAGGTGCGATATTTTTAATGACATCTCTTTTAAAAAGTTTATAGCAGGTTTCCATATCTGTAATATCTAAATTGGAATACATATTTGTCAGATAAGTAAGACCTTTATTCATAAAAGTATGCCAAAAATACAAAACTCTTCGATTATCCTGCATTAAATATCTTGAGCCGTAGCAAACATCTGCCCTATCTTCCAAAAGTGGCTTTAAAAGTTTAATATATTCTTTAGGATTATATTCCATATCGGCGTCTTGAATGCCGATAAAATCGCCCGTTGCTTCCATAAAACCTGTTTTTAGAGCAGCGCCTTTACCTTTGTTTTTATTATGACGAAAAACTTTAATATTATCATTTGCCAATTTTTGCGCTATTTCAAAACTTTTATCCTTGGAACAATCATCAACAATTATAAGCTCAAGTTTTACTTTGCCCAAATCTTTTTGAATTGATAAAGTGTGTTCAACAATTGATTTTAAAGAATTTTCCTCATTATAAACAGGTATTATTAAACTTAGAGTTGTCATAAATTAATTTTATAATTGTATAAAATATCTTGCAAGATTTAATTTTTAAAACTTTATTATTGCTCTACATAGGATAATAGTTTTTCAATGGAATTTTGAATTGAATTAATTTTATCTTCAACAATTTCAACTCTGTTTGAAAGCATTTTTGTTTGAGTCATATTATCATAGAATATTTCAATAAATTGATTGGGGTTAAAGCCTTCAGCTGTTGCTTGAGTCAATAAATCAAGTTTTTTGGATAATTCCTGAATTTGCTCTTCTTGAACTTTTGAATTTTTTATCAGCACTTTTAAAGTATTTTCAACTTTAGATGCAAATTCAATTGAATTTAATTTTGATTTTTCGCTCTGCAAAAGCCTCGTTTTGATATCTTCAAAACCGGTATTTCTGATATCGTCAATTGTTTCTCTCATTTCATCAATTTTTACAACTGCATCTTTAAACCAGCCTTGAAGATGTCCCAATTGAGCTTCTACATCTCTGTTGGATTTAACATTTTCAAGTCCTACAGTTTTTAATTCAACAACTTTTTCAAATACATTTTTTATTTCATCAGCGCTTGTGTTTGTTTTTTCAAGCGCAAGACGCAAGTTTGCGATATCGGATTCAACATCCTCTAAAGTGTAGGAATAATTGGTTTTTTCATCTTGAGAGCTTATTTTTTTAATTAATGATTCAACTTTTTTAAATTCACTTGAAAGATTTTCTTTAATTTCCTGCGAGATATTGCTCTTCAAAAATTCAAAATTTGAAAGATATTCGGATACTTTATTTGATAAATTATTTAATTCGGGGTTATCAATAACGGTATTTTCTTCTTTAGGAGCTTTATCAAGAAGAGTTGAAATCTTATGGACATTATCTCTTAACTTCTGTTCCGTTTGCTCTCTTAATTTTTTAAGTTCTTCCGTAAAAGTCGAATTAAATTCTTCAATTCCCTGCAATTTATCTTGAAGTTTGCTTATCGCACCTATAATAGTTGCGGCATTCTTGCTTTCTTCAATTGCTGTTATTTTGGTATTTAAGTTTTGTGTTGTGGATTGAATTTCTTCTAATAATTCTTTTGCATTATGTATTTGCTGAAGATTGCTTCTATCAACTTTAGCTTCAATATCAATAACAGTTTCTCTTAAGGATTTCTTTTCAACAACATCATCAAGATCTGAACCTATATAGTTATCAAGTAATTTATCAAGTTTAAGTTCAAACTGGGTTATTGTGTTTTTAGTAGCTCTGTCTGTATTTGTAACGCTGTCTAAAATATCGCTTTTAATTTCGTTCAAAACATCCTGAGAATGAGCTGAATTAACATTTATGGTATCGGTTACTTTATCAATTGTATCTTGATAGAAATTTTCAAGTCCTACTTCAAGAGCGGATAATCTGTCTTGTAACTTTTCGGAATTATCTGTTTGTTTTACCGAAAATTCAACAAAATCGCTTTTGAAATCAGAAAATTCTTTTTGAATTTTATCATTAACACTCTCAACATTGTCCGTAATGCTGTCGGATAATTTTTGTAAATCTACCTTGAGAGTATCCATTGTTTCAAGGTTAATTGTTTTTGTGTCTTCCTGAATTTTATTAATGCTTTCAAGCAGATTCTTTTTAAAATCCGCAACGGTTTCGGCAAAAGTTACCCGAACTTCGCCTAAATTTGCACTGTTTTCCGCAACAACATGAGTTCTGAATATTTCAAGTTTTTCGGATATTGCAGGAATTGCTTCGGATATTTGAGTTAAAATCTGCATACTTGAAGTTGCATTCATATCATTCAGGCTGTTTTGCATATTTTGAACGGATGATTGAATTTCAAGCGTTATATCTCTTAAATTATCAGACAATTCTCTTAAAGTTTTGCCTATATTTTTATCTTTAAGTTCCTCTAAAGCATTTTCAATCGGCTCTTGAAGGATTTTAATATTACCTTCGTTAATTGCATTTAAGTCTTTTTTAAATGCGGTTAAGCCTAATAAAAGAGTTTTAATTTCTTCTTTTGTTGAATTAAGATATTTTTGGAAATTAGCTTCATTTTGATGTGTTTTATAGAGAATTTCATCATTAATTAAATTATGAACATCTTTTAATTCCCCGCCGACGCCCTGAAGAGTTTGAGATACATTTCTCAATTCTTCTTTTGTATTATTAATATTTGCGCTTAACGCCGCAACATTATTTTGAATACCCGAGACATTACCGGACAGATTGTATAGCTCGGTTTTAAATTCACTTCCTTGCGGTGAAGTATTTACAACTTTTTGAATTTCGTATTTAAGGTTTTCAATTTGTCCTCTGACATCTGTGCTCAAAGATTCAAGCTCAGGTCTGGAATCTATTGATTTTACGGTTTCTTTTACGGCATCAATTGTATTTGTTAAAAGACGAACCTCTTGTAAGGCTTCATTAAAGATGTTATCTCTTTGTTGAATTGATGAAACTAAATTTCCCAAATCTTTATATTTGGAGTCTATAATAGTAATAGCTGAAATTACGGACTTTACATTACCCGAAATATTATTAATTTCAGCTGCAAGGGTTGAAAACTCTTCTTTTGTGGAATTTTGTCTTAATTGACTCAGAAAATCCGCAAAGTTCTTATTTAAAGTTATTGTAATATTTTCAAAACCCTGCGAGAAATTTTTAAAGTTTTGAACTAAATTTGTTATTTCGTCAGCATTTTCAAACCTGTTTTTTTGAAGCTCTACAGAATCAAAAATCTTTTGCAGGGCTAAATCCTGACTGTTTAACTTTGAATATATTGAAGCGGTATCATTAATTAATCTTGTAATTCCAGAAACTGTTTGAGGGTTTTGAACTTGCTGGGCACCTAAGAATGTTTTTAAACTGTTTTCTAAATCCTTTAAATATTGATTTGTTTGACCGTATTTTGAATCCATTGTTTTTCTGAATTCATTCACAAGAGTTGCGGATATTTTCTCACCCGATACGGTGGTTAAGTTTTCATAATGCTTCGATAAACTTGTTAAAGCATTATTAATTTCGTTTTGTGATGTTGGCAATTGTTTGTATAGACCTTTGATGGCTTGCGTTAGCAGGTCTAATTTGATTTCTAAGCTATCTACCATTATTTAAAAGTTCCTATTGTCCCCTTACATTTATTCTAACAAAAAACCTAAAAATTGCGCCATTTTTGTAAAGATTATTAATAATTTTGTGTTTCTACAATAATTTTAAAACTTAAATTATTTTAATTCGTTAACAGGTTTAAAAGCACTGGCTTTTAAAACGCTTTGATAATCATTGTTTAAATGTGCCCAGTCAAATAATACAATGCCGTCTAAACGTAATTTTCTTGCAATATGAATTTGTTTCAATAAATCTTCGGGGTCTGATTCAATAAAGCTTGCAAAAAGTCCGGGATATATTTTTGTTGAAGAGTCTGCTTTTCTTTTGATTTCTTCAAGCATGGATTTTGCAAGTTCATCATCACTTGTTAAAATCAAAGGTGTAAATGCGTTAATGTACCCTGATTCAGACCAATTAACCCAATCTTGAAATTTTGTTTTTAAGCTTATTTTATAGTCAGGGAAAATTACAGTTGAAAAGACAATATTTCTGTTTTTCAACAATTCGGAAATTCCTTTAACATAATTTGTGATTTTATCTTGTCTGTATTTGCACCATACATCCCATAAGTCGTGAGATTTATCCAGCTCTATAGGATCTGTTTCATATAAGGACATGAATTCATTTCTGGCAAATTTTGTATATCCCCATTGATTTGAATAGTTTTCCTGAACAATATTTGGATATCTTGCATAATCTACATTTAAACCATCAATATTATATCCTGCGGATAATTCGCCTATCAATTGAAGTAAGAAGTCAGTTACCTCTTTATTTGCGGGGTCAAGAAAATATCCGTTATGCTCAGTATTATGAGAAACCCAGCCTTCGTAATCAGCTTTTTGACGGGGTCTGTTCATCCATTCCGGTTTTTTAGCCAATATTGAATTAGGATTTTCATCGGGCGATTTATTTCCGACATAGAAACTTTCAAACCAGCAGTGTACTTTAATATTTTTCTTATGCGCTTCACGAAGCCACAGAGCCAATACATCAACTCCTTGAAATTCTGGATTTTGATATTCAAAGCCGTAAGATTTCATAACACGAGATGGGAAAATTGTTCTGCCGTGGTAATAAGTTTCGAGAAATATATTATTAATGCCTGCTGATTTTATGTTGCTTAATGTTTTTTGAATTTCATATACATTCTTTGAATTAGGTCTTATCCAAACGCCTTTTAATTCATCTTTAATATAAGGAAGAGTGTGTCTGAATGCAATTGATGCTTCGTCAATTGCTTCTTTTGCGCAAGCTAAAGAAGCATCGGAGTTATCTTTTTTTGATTTTTTATACTTCTGTTTTGCTTTTTTTAAATATGAATAAATAAGTTTGTCATCTCTGTTTTGAGAGTCATATTTATTTGAAATTAAAATTTCCTGCACCTGTTTAATTTTTGCTTTTGCCTGATACCTGTAGCTATCAACCGTTGTGTAGGCTTTTATTGTTCTGTCCAAAATTTTAATTTTGGTACCGATTTTTAAATTATCATTAATCCATTTTTTTGCACTTCCATGTCCGGATACAACATAACCATCGAAAGGTATTGTTGAATTTGCGCCGGTCAGCGCCACGACAACACCATCTTTTACAATAGCCTCCTT
>JAEEGL015590677.1_pt1 | contig 13445 bp, 13 predicted proteins | sample 9134231 | NCBI WGS metagenome assembly JAEEGL01 (sample SAMN16246548, study PRJNA631951) | gut metagenome | biome: gut microbiome; feature: rumen; material: fiber-attached | host: Bos | place: Iran: Karaj | collected 2018-10 | reverse complement strand
GCAATCCTTCGAGTTCTACGACCCGAGCATCTACTCAATGCGCATCAAACCCGGCGACTACGAAATCTACTACGGCGATTCGTCAAGAGACAAAGATTTGAAGAAGATACCGGTAAGGTTTGAGATGTAAGGATTGGATTGATTTTCAGAATATTGTAGGGACGCACGGTCGTGCGTCCCTATATTTTTATTTATATGTTTTATATACGTCTTTCAGAAACGAGATCCGTTGTTCGTGACTCCATTTGTCTGAATCACTTTCTGTCAATATCATTGATATGCCATTTTTTTCGGAAATTAAAAAATAATTATTAATTCCCTTTTCATTAAACAGTCTATATATCAATATATTATTAACATTGTCGGAAACCAATATTTCGCTTTTTAATCCCTCAATTTGCGAGATTAGGAAATTAGTATCCCATTGATAGTAACTTTGCACGAAGTCAAATCCTGTTTTAGAACCGTCTGCATTAAATTCATACTTGACAATCGGATTTAATGCAACAGAAAAAATTACAGAATCGCTGTTAGTAAAAAACTGTTGTTTGCTGGTTTCAACATAGTTTGCCTTCGTCCATTCGCCGCTAAAACTTACCGAACCGTATGGAAATCGAAAAAATGTTGTAGAATCATTTTTTTTATCATAATTTGCACCGGAAATTACAGTTACGGTGTTACGGTAACTTGCACAACTACAAATTACTGCAAACAACATAAAGAGGAAAAAATGCTTTATTAATATATAGTGTTTCATTTCGCTTTTCTCTATTATTTTGCGCAAATTTACATTTTATTACTGAACGCGCAAAATTTTTTCATTTCTTCTCCTTCATTTTCTTATCCGCCTCCCTCTTCTTCTGCAATTGCCAACTATTGAACAGATTTTGCCAGAGGATGTAGAAACTGCAACCGACGGCGGAGAGGGGCGTGAGGTAGGTGTGGGCGACCCAGATGGCGAAGATGGTGTTTTTTTGGCCGATGGCTTGTCCGCAACTGATGCGGTCGTCGTAGCGGGAGCCGATTTTTTTGCCGACGATGTAGAGTACGATGCAGATTACAAGGCTCGCAACTGCCATCAGGATGTCGATGTGGTAGTTTTGGGGATTGTCGAGGATGGAGTTCATCATATTTGCCATCAATACCACGATGGAACACGCCCAAAGGTAAAACGACGCCGAATTGTATTTGACGAGCAATCCGTTGAACTTTGGAATGAAATGTTTTACCAATTCCGACGCAACCATAGGCAGCACGAGGAGCGTAAACACTTTTTTCAAGATTGTCCAAACTCCCTCCAAAAACGTAAGCCCTTCCTGCGGGTGTATCAGCGGGAAAAACAATGGAATGATAATCGAGACCGCGATGTTGCTGATGATAGTGTAAGTGATTACGTTGGAGCCGTTGCCGCCGAGTTTGTTGACTACAACAATGGCGGAAGTGGCTGTCGGGCAGAGCGTTACTACGAGGATGCTCTCGGCGAGGATCTCATTGAATTGTCTTACAGCCCAATACGCAAGCATCGATGCCGATACCACAAAGCCCAACAGGATGAAGTGTACTTTTTTAGGTTTCAATTCGCGCGCCGCCACCTTAGAAAACGATATGAACAGCATCGCAAACAGATTGTAGGGCAGTATTGCGGAAAACTGTCCGAAAAAATCGTGGAATACGCAGCCGATTACTATGGCAAGCGGCAGGGCTTGGTTTTTGACGAATTGAATTATTTTGTCCATTTTTCTGTGTTTTTACGGAATGCAAAGTTGCAAAGTTTCTGTTAATTCTAAGCAAAATAAATGACAATTAATTGTTTTGTTTGATGCAAATTATTTATATTTGCGATGTATAATTGGTGATAATAATGGAAATGCTATCTACATACCGTCAATTCATTGAGCGTCAGGCTCTGTGGAGCGTTGGCGACAAGGTATTGCTTGCCGTGAGTGGCGGTCCCGATTCGGTGGCGATGGCGGAGCTTACTGCAAGGCTCGGCGTCGAGTTTGGGATTGCGCACGTCAACTTTGGTTTGCGTGGTGAGGAGAGCGACGGCGACGAGGATTTTGTGCGTCAACTTGCGCAAAAATACAACGTTCCAATCTATGTAACGCACGCCGACACAACACGTTACGCCGATGTTAAAGGCATTTCGATAGAGATGGCGGCGCGTGAAATCAGGTACGCGGAGTTTGCCCGTATTATGGCTAACGACGGTTATGACGTAACCGCCGTGGCGCATCACCGCGACGACGCGATAGAGACATTTTTCCTCAATCTTTTGCGGGGGTCGGGCATACGCGGATTGACTGGCATGCGCGTCCGCAACGGCAAGGTTGTGAGGCCGTTGCTGTGTTTTAGCCGCGCCGATATAGAGGAATTTCTCACCGTTAATGGTCTTGATTATCGCACCGACAGTAGCAACCGCGAAAACGAGTACGCCCGCAACAAAATCCGCAACATCGTTTTGCCTATCATCGATGAAATCAGCGACAACGCCCGTCAGTCAATTACCGAAAGTATCGGCTATCTCGGTATGGCTAAGCGCGTGTACGACAATGCGATAGAGAATATAGCCGCCTCGGTGCTTTCTGAATCCAACGGCGCAATCATTGCCGACATTCCGGGCATCCTTGGCTATGTGGAGCCGGAGTGTTTGCTGTATGAGATATTGAGCCGTTACGGATTTGGCAAGATGCAGTGCCGCGAGGTTTTCAGGCAGTTGACAGGCGAGAGCGGCAAGATTTTTTATAGTAACACCCACCGCCTTGTCAAGGATCGCAATACGTTGATTATTAGCAATCTAAATGATGTAAAAGCCGACACCGACAGGACGCAAATAGTGCTTGGTCGTGCGGATGTGGATGCAGGAATGTTGGATACCCACACGTGGCACCTGCGTATGGAAGTGATTGAGTGTGACGAATTTGTGCCTGAGCGCGACTCAAAAACGGCGTATTTTGATATTGACAAATTGAGTTTCCCGATGACCGTGACGGGGTGGGAGAGGGGCGACAGTTTTGTGCCGTTTGGCGGCAATTGTCATAAAAAACTGTCTGACCTTTTCATCGACCAAAAGCTCAGCCTCGGCGACAAATCCAAAGTGGAAATCCTGCGCTGCGGTGGCAAAATCCTGTGGGTGATAGGCATCCGCGCCAGCAATTATTACCGCGTAACGCCTTCCACCCGTCAGATTTTGAAGATGACAGCCACTCCGATTGCCTTGCCCTAAATTCTTAGGAGTTCTTGTAGAATTTGCGGTCGAGTTTGCCGTTGAAAGTGCGTTGGATTTTGTCCGCCTGTTCGTAATAGAACGGCACTTTGAAACTCTCCACTTTGCCTTTGATGTAAAGTGCAATTTCCTTTTTAGTAACTTCGCTTTTAGGAACATAGATTAATTTGAGAGCCGTTCCAAGCACGGGATGCGGGGCTGCAACGCAAATGCAGTCAGCGATTTGCGGCATCGAGAGTGCGACGCTTTCCACTTCCGTTGGCGACACTTTGAATCCGCCGGTATTGATGATGTCGTCGGCGCGACCTTGGAGTCGCAACATTCCGTTTTCGTCGATTCTGCCAAAATCGGAAGTGTATATCGTGTTGTCCCTCAGAATGTTGCGAGTGCGCTCCTCGTCGCCAGCGTAACCGCTCATTATGGTATCTCCCTTGCACGAAATAAGTCCCTCTGAGGTGATTATGATTTTAGAATGTCGCATCGGACGGCCGAGACAGCCTTCCATGCACTTGCCGTCGTTAAAATTGTAAGTGGAGATAATGCCGGTTTCCGTGGAGGCATACGTATTGTAAAGGCGACTGCCGGGCAGGATTTCGCAGAGTTTTTGGATGTCGGAGGCTGAGATTGCCGCCGCGCCGGTCTCTATAAAATCTATTTTATGATCGTATTTTTTTAGACGTTGCTCGCTGAATTGCAACAAGATACGTATTGCGCTCGGCACAAGGAAAGTTGCAAATTTACTGTATGGCTGATCCAGCGCGTCAAAAAAATCGTTGACGTTTTTCATACCCTCGGTAATAATCAGGGTTGCGCCTTGGATAATGATGGGATATATTTTAGACAGACTGCCGATATGATTGAGCGGCCCTGCAATTATAAACGCCAAATCGTGCGTAAAGCCCTGTCCATCAATAAGATTTTCGCCATCGGCAATAATGGTGCGATGGCTTATCATCACGCCTTTTTTCTTGCCCGTGGTGCCGGTAGTAAAAAGTATGTCGGCTATTTCGGGCGACGTTTTGCATGGTTTGAGATACGCTTCGATTTCCTTCAAAGTGTCTTCGGGCAGGTCTTTTTCCACTGGCACGGCTACCGAACCGTTGAGGTGTAGTCCAAAATATTTCAGGATAAAATCAATGTCTTGCGTCGCTCTGAATACTACGGTTTCGCCTTTGGGCAACGATTGAGCCGCGTTTATTGTCTGCTGCCACAATTCGCTGTATGTAAGCGTTTTAGCACCGCAGATTACCGCCGTTTTGTCGGGATAGAGTTCCGCGTTTTGTTTCAAATAGTCCTCTAAAATCATTTGGCGTTGAGTTTGGTTTCCACAAGTTTTACGATGCTGTCGATATTCATAAAATTTTTTGGCGTGGCGTCTTCGGAATCGAGCGTTATCTTAAATTCTTCCGACAGCACCGCCAAAACGGTAGTAACAGCGAGCGAATCCATCTCGCTGAACAAAAACTCCGACGCAAAATCCACCGTCGGCAGTTCGTTTTCCAAAAGGGTTAGTATTTTTTGTTTCATTGTTTTTTGAAAGTTTATTTTTGTTAATTTTGTTTTCCGTTCCAAAATTACGAAAAATTATCCACTGGATTGGAATATATGCTCAGAAAAATTTCGCTCAGCCGTTCCAAATCGCAGGTTTCGTATTTGTCGAGACATTTGAGTCGCTCTGCAAACGTCTGCCAATCATTTTCCGAATACATTTGGGCGTATTTCCTGTTGCCGTAGAGCATATCGTGCGCCACGTAATTGTTTGGGAAGAGACGGTAAGCCATGTTGATACGACGGTCGATTATTTTGGCGACAGATTTGTGGAACTCATTGTTAGTCATGCGGTCGAGCGACAAAAATTCTGCCGTGGTAAGCGGCTTGCAAATCTCAAAATGCACCCTTCCTTTGGGCTGCAAAATGCCCGTGAGGATGCTCGTTAAATCCTCGCCCGGTTTCTTTGTGTAGCGGGTGTACTGCGATTCGTAAAGTTCCAACGACTTCAAAACATCGCACGGCTCCCATTCGTATGACACGCTCACAGGCACTATGTTCAAGTCTGACAAGGCTTTAACGCGGTCGTCCGAAAGGCTCATGCAAAACATTTTGATAATGCCTTGGTCGGTGGCGTCTTTGCCGTTTTTTGTGCGACCGTTGCGCTGCGCTATCCAAACCGATTGTTTTTTTTCGGTGATAACGTATCTAAGATACTTAGAAAGATGTAATGAAAACTTATAAAAATCTTTCATGTTTCCGTCGGGGCGTTTTACCACAAACATCTTGTTTGCCTTGCCGATGTCGGTGATTAAAGGCGACATCATCAAGTTTGCGCCAAAGGTAATTTCCGTAGTATCAAAGCCTTGCGTTACCAAAAAATATTGCAAAAGCGACGAATCGAGCATTATGTCGCGGTGGTTGGAGATGAAAATGTAGTTTTTTTGCTTGTCTAAATTTTCGATGCCCGCGCACGAAAAATCCGTGATGCTTCGTTTGATAACCTGTTCGTTGACGCGGAACATCGTGTCGAGTTGAAAATCGTGCACGGTCTTAAACGATGCAATTTTTTCGCGCACTTGTTCCAGTGGTTCGTCGGGATACACAAACGACGATATCAGCGGAAACGCCTCGCTGTGTGCTATGCGCTGCATCGCCGCCGGAATTTCGTCCTCGTTGTAAGGTCGTATGTCGTCAAATTCATTCATATTTTGCATAATTTGTTAGTAATATAATTGCCGCCCAAAATTGCTTCCGAGGTCATCACTGCGGTCAACGGCACACCGCAAAATCCGTGCAGATTTACATTTTGACCCGTCAACAGAAGGTTTTTAATTTTGGTAAAAACAGGTATTTGCGACAATATTATATTGCCACAATCTTTTGAAAAACCAAAAAGACTGCCTTCTTTTACATTATAGAAATCCCTGATTGTCAGAGGAGTAGAACTGCAAATATTTTCGATGCAGTCCGCAAAACCGGGGTGGATTTTTTCAAGACGCGACAATATTTTTTTTGTCTGTTGCGCCTTAAAATCCTCGTAACCCTTGCCTCGATTGCCGCTTGTTGTATTTTCCCATTTTCTTACGACATCAAAGGGCATTGGCGCGGTAACAAGCGCAGTATCAGCATATTCGCCCTGATTTTTTTGCGGTGGTGTCATAAACAAAAATCCGAGCGGCCAATCTTCAAATGTGTATCCAAAATCCCAAACCTTCGCAAGATTCGTCATAAAATATTCGTTGCGGTCAAGATATTTGAAGGCGTTTTTTTTCAGTTTTATGTACAGCAAAAATGCCGAAAACGAATTTGGAATTGATTCCAAACGGTTTTTGTACGACTTCGGAAACGCCTCATTGTCAAGAATTTGCAACAACGAACATGGATGTATGTCCGAAATGTAAAGGTCGGCATAATAATCGTCGTTTTGGGTTCTGGCGCAGATGGCATTCTTATTTTCGGTAACGATTTTTTCGACTTTTGCATTTGTCAAAACTCTGCCGCCGTTTTCTGTTATCACGCTCACTAACAGGTCTTTAAAACCTCTGCTTGTATCTTCAAATCTAACAATTCCATTGATAAATGAAACGCTGATTATTGCGTGGACGTATGCCGGAGTTTTTCCCGCCCGTCCGCCATAAAGAGTGTTTGTGTAGGCAACAATACTGCGCAACTTGCTGTTGTCTAAATATTTGGCAATAAAAACATCTGCTGGCAACATAAAATCGTCTGTCGAACTGAAAAAATCCATGCCCGAAAACTGTTCCGTCGGGCGTAGGTTGTACAAATCAATCTTGTCGGTAATATTAAAAAGTGCGTTGACATACGTCCTCAAATTTTCGCGCTCTTCGGGAAAATATTTTGACAGCGAATCCACAAAACCATCTTTTGTTGCCGCAATGTCGTAAAACTCTCCGTCGTAGCCAACGTACAGTCTGTCAGGAGATTGGAGAACATTTATCTTGTCTTCGATGCCCAAATATTTGCAAATTTTTCTGATGTTGCCGCCCTTCTGCATACCGCAAACCACGTGCATCCCGGTGTCAAATTCGCAGCCAAAACGCTTGAAAGTCTGCAAGCCGCCGCCCGCTGTGGAATTTTTTTCCAAAACGGTAACTTGCAAGCCCTCCTTCGCAAGAATTGCACCTGTGAAAAGTCCGCCCAAACCTCCGCCGATTATTACAACAGATTTCTTCATTTGTTTGCTTCCAAGATTTGTTGATAAATGGTTTCTGCCGTCAAAAATTCGCTGCAAGTAACTATCGTTCCTACAATTACGCCGAGTATGCCGTGTGTATTGATGTTTTGTCCGGTAAGAAACAAGTTGGGAATCCGCGTCTTGTGCGGCACTCTGCCCGTGGCTCCAAGGTGTATGTCTTTGGCAATTCCGTACATCGAGCCGCGCTCCGTTCCCGTGTAGTCAAAATAAGTCAAAGGCGTTGAGGTATAATAACTTGCAATAGAATTTTGCAGCCCCGGAAATTGTTTTTCTACGGACGCAATCAGTTGTTCGGCTTTGCGGGTTTTAAAATTTTCGTAATCCTCGCCGCGTCTGCCAATTGGCGTGCCAACCCATTTTTGCAACTCGTTAAACTGCATGAAAGCAAGTATCACGCCAGTCTGCGCAAATTCTGCCTTGTCCTTGTGGCAAAGGTGCATATAAAGCCAGTTTTTGGGCCAATTGCTGTCTGTGTAACTTTCACAGTTCCAGGTACTTGGTGTATTATAACCGTAGAAATTGGAGTTCATGTATTTTACGGTATTTTCCTTAAAACGCACATAAACGCAAAAAACTCCCGGTGTCTGCGGAATAGACATTATGCGGCTGCGAAATGCAGGTCTAATCAATTTAGAATCAATTAGTTGTAACGCTCTCAACGGATGTGTTCCCGCAATAAAATAATCTGCTTCAAAAAAAACTCCGCCCTGAGTTTCCACGCCCAAAGCCTTTGTGGAGTCGCATACAATTTTTGTGGCTTTATGTTTCGTCAAAACTTTTCCGCCGTATTTTTCGATTGTTTTGCGGAGCGAAATTGCCACCGAATCGCTGCCTCCAACTATCCTGAACGCACTTTGATTGTAAAAATCGGCTACAAAAGCGTGCGTGGCAAAAGGTGTTTTGTCCTTAATGGCGGCGTACAAAGGGAGGTTGCCGATGAGGACATTTTTGATTTTTTCGTCCGTGAAAATTTCGTCCAAAACGCCGTTAATCGACAGCATTTGGTATTTCATATTTAGCACCTCGTCGGATTCGGCGTGTTGAAGCATGGCAAGCGACGACGCTCCCGCAACTTTTTTTACTAAATCCCAATATTTCAGTATGTTATCTTTCTCTTTTGGAAAATATGTAGAAAACTTTTCTATAAATTGTTCGCTGCCGTTAGGAAATTTAAATTTCTCGCCGTAGATTGATACAACGTCGTAGCAATCAGGATTTAACGGCGAAAGCGTGATGTCTTTTTTTACCTCCAAATATTCTAAAATCATGTCCAATATCTGACCTTTGGCGGCACTTCCTATAAAGTGCATTCCCGTCTCAAATTTTGCGCCTCGCCGTGTAAAGCATTGCAGACATCCGCCGATTTGGTCGCCCTGTTCCAACACGGTGATGTCGTAGCCGTTTTTTGCCAAAACAACGCCGCAACTCAATCCGCCGAGTCCACTGCCTATTATCACAACTTTCTTTATATCAGACATTTTGCTCGATTTCGTTACAGATTTGCGAATATTTTTCGATATAGATTTTGCGCATATAAGACGCTTGTTGCATTTCGTTGCCAATCGCGTCTAACTCGCTGCGTGTCAACGGTTTGTCAACTTCAATATAAATTGGGCTTTTTTGCAGGACGTATGTTTTTTTGGGCAAAACTTTTCCCGTGCCGTATAGGTACATCGGCAGGATTTCCACGCCGAGTTTTTGTGCAATATAAAACGCGCCTTGATGGAAACGCCCTATCTTACAATCTTTTGAGCGTGTTCCTTCGGGAAAAACTGCAATATTGTAACCGCGATTGATGAGGTTTTGGAGTTTTGGCAACAGATTGTCGATGCCCTCCGCCACTGGATAATATTCGGCGTGGCGAATCATAAAACCGTAAAAAGGATTGTTCCAAACCCAATTGTTTGTGAGGAAAACTATCTTGGGCGTAAAAATCAGTTGACACGCTAAGTCAAAGTGCGACTGATGGTTACAGATTACCACGCGGGGTTTTTCCATCGAAACACCGTCGGCGACTTTGTACGAAAATTTTGTACCTGGAATACCGTGAACAAGCATTACAAAGCGCGAAATGTTTTGAATCAGTTTGTGAAGTTTGAGTTGTTTTTTTTCGGTCATTTTGCCGATTTTTACGTACAGCCACACAAGTGGCGTGAGAAACAATAGCGTAAAAACTCCAAAAACTAATGCGGCATAAATAGTGCGTAAATACTTGAAAATAAACCTTATAATTCCAAGAGGCAGTGCGTATATCAGTCCCAATATGCACAAAATGGTATTAAGCACGCTAATCCGCGCAAAATCTTTGCCGGGGCGGAAGTGGCTAACTCTTTCGTTTTCAGGCGGATAATATACACGTATTGGTACGGAAAAAATCTTGACTCCGTGCCATGCCGGCAGTACCAGAAGTTCCAACTCCGATTCGTAACGTGCTGATACAATGGACAATCCGTAGAGTTTTTTCAATGGATAAAGACGATAACCCGACTGCGCGTCAATGCCTTTTTTTAAAGTCTGAACCGTAAACCAAAAATTGGAAAATTTGTTGGCAAAACTACTGCCCTTGCTCCTTTCTACGCCGTCGAGATTGCGCTTGCCTACGAGTATTGCGCCAGGGTGTTTTTGGTTGGCTTTCAGGAAGTTGGCAATGTCGTCTGGGTAATGCTGACCGTCGGCGTCTATGGTTATGGCATACGCAAAACCAAGTTCCAACGCCTTTTTGAAACCGCGTTTTAAGGCATATCCTTTGCCCTGATTATCAGGATATTCCACCAAAGTAATGCCGCTGAGGGAGTGCAGGATTTCGCCCGTGGAGTCGGTGCTACCGTCGTTTACAACAATCACGTCGAGACAGTTGTCGAGGCTTTTCCTCACAACTTCCCCGATGGTCTTTTCGTTGTTGTAAACGGGAATAATGACGCATATCCCTCTGTCTTTCAACAGTTTCTGTTGGTCCTGCATTGAAACTATTTTTTCCTGTTTTTAGCGATGTAATCCGCCATTGTGCTTATATTTTGGAAAATAGCCTTGCCCTCTGACGCATCCTTCAATTTGATGCCGTAATGTTTTTCCATCATCACGATAAGTTCCAATGCGTCAATAGAATCCAAGCCCAAACCCTCGCCAAACAGAGGGTCGTCGTTTGGGATGTCTTCGGGTTTTACCTCCTCTAAATTGAGGGATTCGATAATCCTTTGCTTTAATTCTGCAATCAGTTGTTCCATTTTTTTTATTTGTTAATTTTCTGTTCGATGTAACTGCAAAAATCGTTGAGAGTTACGATGCCCTTCATTTCTTCGGGCATTATTTTGAAGCCGAATTTTTTGTCAACAATTACGACAATATCCACAAAATCAAGGCTGTCGATGCCTACATCCTCCTTCATTCGTGCGTCCATTACGATTTTTTCGGGTTCTATTTCAAGTTCTTCTACAAGAAACTCCTTCACAGTTTCTTCAATTTCTGTACGTGTCATTTGTCTGATTATCTGTGTTTTATTTAATTTTACATACCAAAATAGAGTGTCCTTGACCGAGGTGGTCGTGGATTTTCTCTATCTCCATGCCAGCCTTTTCGATGCAGGTTTGCATGTCTTCCGTGTTGTACATCTTGGAATTGCCGTTGGCGACCGCTGTAAAATAGAGGCTCGTCATCGTCAGACAGAACGACGCAGGTTCGTATTTCTGCCTGTCCCAAAGTGTTTCCATTATGTAAACCCTTGTATCAGAAGTCATTGCGTTCTTGGCTTTTAACAAGATGTCCGTAATCTGCGGCATCGAGAAACAGTCAAGAAACTGACTCATCCATATTGCGTCCAATCCACCTTCGCGCTTGGGTACAATGGCGTTTTTGTCCAAGATGTTAACGCCCAATCCTTTGATTCTATGTGCGTTAGGTTTGCCGGAGATGTTGTTTTGCAACATCTTGATTTGTTGGGGAAGATCGAGTACTGTTACTTCTACATTGTCCTTAAAATCCACGCACTGCAATGCCCACTTCCCGGTGTTGCCGCCGATGTCGTATAAGGTCTTGACGTTGTGTTTGTTAAAGACGATTTCCAACGCCTCTGGGAACGACGAATCGCTATAAAAATGGTCGAATCCAAACCAACTTTTCTGCACTTGTTCGGGCAGTTGCGAGAGTCCTTCATATATCGTGGGCCATGTGCCGAAGTTTTTGAGGCCTTCGGGTTTGCCTGTAAGGAACGATTTTTCGAGGTCAAACCACGCCTTGTAATTGACATCGTGGTTAAAATCCACATTGACCCTTGTCGCCTTGTCGTTGAGGAGAAACCAACCGGTTTTTGAAATTGTAAACCGCTCAGTTTCAGGGTTTACGAGGATTGTGCCGATGCACAGCGATGCTTCGAGGAGACATTTGACCGCGTAGTCGGACAGGGATGTTTTAGCCACGATTTCCGCCCGCGTCATACCGTCGTCCGAATCGCGAATCATGTCGAGTATGCCAAACTTTATCATAAGTCTCGACGCTTGAAAAACCGCCGGTCCCCATGCGATAAATTCGGCAAGGCGTTGTGCCTCACGCGCCGTAAGTGTTTCCTTGGTATATTTGTCCAATGACGGTGCTAAATACATTTTACTTTACTTTTTTTATTACTAATGCCGAATTTGTGCCGCCAAATCCAAAAGAATTGCTCAATACCGCATTTACCTCTGTATCAACGGTTTGCGATGTCAGGTTAATCTTTTCGGAATATTCGTCGCGGTTTTCCAAATTGATGTTTGGTGCCACAAAATTGTGCTGCATCATCAATATCGAATAAACTATTTCGCTTGCGCCCGCCATCCAACATTCGTGTCCGGTCATTGATTTTGTGCTACTTACCAACGCCTTGCAACCGCCAAACAGTTTGTTGATTGCCATCGCTTCGTACATGTCGCCTTGCGGTGTGGATGTGGCGTGTGCGTTGATGTAGTCGATTTGGGACGGTTGCAACCCGGCATCCTTCAAAGCCCTCAACATCGCCACTGCGCAGCCCTCGTCGCTCGGCTTGGAAATCTCCGCGCCATTGCCCGAAAATCCGTAGCCCGAAACTTCGGCTAATATCGTTGCGCCGCGTTTGACGGCGTGTTCGTAGTTTTCCAAAACCAATGCAGCCGCGCCGCCCGACGGTACAAGTCCGTCCCTGTCGCGGTCAAATGGCCGGCTCGCCTTTGTAGGCTCGTCCATCCTCACTGAAAATGCGCCGAGCGCGTCAAACGATGCCACGGAATATTGGTTGGTTTCTTGTGCGCCGCCGCACAGAACCATGTCCTGCAAGCCCTGTTTTATCATCATATAACCCAAACCTATTGAATGACTGCCACTTGCACACGCCGCACTTACTGTAAAATTGACACCGCGCAGGTGGAAAATCGTACTCAGGTTCATTGTTACGGTGGAGTTCATCGCCTGAAAAACCATTCCGTAGCCGAGCATGGCCGTGTCGTGTTCCGCCTCCATTGTCTTGAAGGTTTCGATGACGGGTTTTGCGGACGAATCGCTGCCAAAAATACAGCCCGCCTCGTTGCTATTGAGGTATTCGCCGTCGATGCCAGCCTGTGCAAAAGCCTGACGTGCAGCCATATAAGCGTATTGGGTATGTTCTGGCATACCTACGCGGGTGTGGCGGTCGAGCATTTGCTTGGTGATTACGGGTTGTTCTACGATGCCCGAAAGCCCCGACCTGTATCCGTATTCGAGTCTTTCGGGGCAAAGTGCGATGCCCGATTTCCCGTTGTAAAGCGAGTTTTTGACGGTCTCAAGATCATTGCCCAAGCACGACCAAATCCCCGCACCGGTAATTACAACACGGTTGTTCATTGATGATTCTTTGCTTAGTTTTTTATTCGCCGCAAAGTTAAACAAAAATAGTGAATGAATTAAAGTTTTTTAATTATTTTTTTTCACCACCACCATCGCCACAGAATGAATTGCCTGAAAGTCTGTTACGCCGTTTTTCTCCATCAATTCGCGATATTTGGGTGTGGTTTCCTCGTGGAGACCTACGAG
>JAEEGL014083642.1_pt1 | contig 13445 bp, 14 predicted proteins | sample 9134231 | NCBI WGS metagenome assembly JAEEGL01 (sample SAMN16246548, study PRJNA631951) | gut metagenome | biome: gut microbiome; feature: rumen; material: fiber-attached | host: Bos | place: Iran: Karaj | collected 2018-10 | reverse complement strand
GCCAATCCTGCTAATGGGATTGGCTCTTTCAATAGTCAGATCAATATTCGAGATTGTGCCAAACGTTCTGGATATCGTCGTTGTCGTCGAACATATCGAGCATCTTCTGGAACTTGGTGTTGCTGTCCTCGTCCTCGAGCTTGGTGTAGGTGTCGGGGACCATTTCCAGTTCAGCGGAAGCGAAGGTGTATCCGAGCTTTTCGAGCTCATCTCTGACAGCGGAGAAATCCTCGGGCTCGGTGTAGATGGTGAACACATCGTCGTCTGCCTCAAAGTCAGATGCTCCGACCTCAAGCGCGTCGCTCATAACGGTGTCTTCGTCCTTTTCGAGTTCCTCGCGCTCGATCACGAGCACGCCTTTGCGGTTGAACATGAAGCTTACGCAACCCTGTGTGCCCATATTGCCGCCAAACTTGTCAAAGTAGTGTCTGACCTCGCCCGCGGTTCTGTTGCGGTTGTCGGTCAGCGCCTCGACGATGACCGCGATGCCGCCGATGCCGTAGCCCTCATAGGTGACAGCTTCGTAGTTGGTGGAATCGCCGTCGCTAGCGGCTTTCTTGATAATTCTCTCGATGTTGTCGTTGGGAACGTTTGCCGCCTTTGCCTTCGCAATGGTATCGCGCAGCTTCGAGTTAACGTTGGGGTCTGCGCTGCCGCCTGTTTTGATTGCGACTATCAGCTCTCTGCCGATTTTGGTGAATACCTTTGCTCTTGCGGCGTCATTCTTACCTTTTTTCTGCTTAATTGTACTCCATTTGTTGTGTCCTGACATAAAATCATCCTTTATGTATTATTCAGCGCTGTCAGCGGTAGCGGTTCCCTCCTTGGTGAAGGGGAAGCCGTTGATGTACATGGTGTTGTTCTCAAGGCTGTAGACAATATCCATTGAGCTGTCCTTGGTGTAGATAAAGTGAATGGTAATGGTGTTGTCTGTAACGTCATAGATGCCGCTGATGGTGTAATCAATGGTCATCTCCATACCTGTGTAAGGATTGGTTTGTGTAACGTGCTCGTTATACTGAACCTTGCCGTCCTTGGAGAAGTCATAGCTGAGGTTGTAGCCGGTCTGGGAGAATTCCCACTTTCCGACGATATCCTCTTTGGGAGTGAATTCATTTTCACGAGTGATTTCGGGAGCGGTGTAGCTTGCGCTTTCCATCTCAATGGCGGCGCTCTCATCCTGAGAGGTGGACATCACAAGTTTTCTGCCCGTAAATGCGTTGCCGCTCACACTCAGGTCGTATTCGCCGTAGGGAAGGAAGTTATAGCTGGTAATCAAATCCGTCAAATCCATTGTAATAGCGGATTTGCCTTCGGCGTTCTTAGTGATTTCGTAGGTGCCCTTGCTGGTAATGGTGCCGATGGTAGTGGTCACCTTGTTGTTGCCCTCAAAGGTGAAGTAATAATCAACGTTTACGGTTTCAACCGCTTCATCACTTGTGGCGTCAGCAGCCATCATGGGAACTTCTCTGACATAGTGCCATGTGCCTTCTACGCTCGAGTTGAAAAACAGGCGAATGACGATGACTGCCAGCGCGACAACGAGTACGATGCCTGCCGCAATCAGAATCGGTTTCATGACAACAGGCTTGGATTTTTGCGGAAGTTGAGGTTCTTGGGGAACGTAGCTGCCCATATCCGCGATATCAACGACCTCATTCTCATCATCGTTTGTATCCGTGTCGGAAATCATGTTTTCAATGTTGACATATTCTTTGTTTTCGTCCAACGTAATACCTCCTATACATTAGTAATTTCTATCATACTACTTTTCTAAAAATAAATCAAGTTTTTTTTGATTCGCGGACTATGGGATTTTTATGGAGGCTGCCGTTCGTTTACGCGGGAGGAGTTCATCTATTCTGACCAATCCCATTTCCTCAGGATAAGTTTGCACTACATTTGACTCATAATAACAGGATTCCAGGAATGCTATCCTCGGGAAAAGGGAATGGTAAAATACTGATGAAAATTTCCCGCGAAAACGTGCAGCTGCCAAACCGCAACTCCCTTAGTACGCGAATTAAAAAACGCGAATTAAAAAACGCGAATTAAAAACGCGATTTAAAATAATTACAATTGGATTACAAAACTATTGTAAATGGAAATGCATGGTGCTATAATAAAAAGATAACAAAAGCAAGTGAAAGGAAGTCTTACCAATGATAAAATCCATGACAGGCTTCGGTCGCTGCGAGGAGATTGTAAACGGACGTGAAATCACGGTGGAGCTCAAGAGCGTCAATCACCGCTACTTTGAGTTCAACTGCCGCACGCCGAGGGGCTACAGCTTCCTCGACGACAAGCTAAAAAGCTTCGTCAACGCGCAGGTGTCGCGCGGAAAAATCGATATGTTCGTCACGCTCGGCGCTGCCGAGGAGGCGGCGGCTGAGGTCGAGGTCAACCACCAGCTCGTGTCGGGCTATCTTGACGCGATGAAGGAAATCAGCGAGAAATACGGCGTTCCCAATGACGTCAGCGTCGTGTCGCTCTCGCGCTTTCCCGACGTTTTCACCGTCCGCAAGGCGGCTGAGGACGAGGAACAGCTCACCGCTGATGTTCTGAGTGTTGCCGAAAAGGCGGTCGACGCGTTTGTTTCCATGCGCGAGCAAGAGGGCGAAAAGCTCAAGGCGGATATCCTCGGCAGAGCCGAGACGATCCTCTCCATCGTCGGAGAAATCGAGGAGCGCTCACCGCAGACCGTCAAAGAGTATGAGGAGCGTTTACTGGAGCGCATCCGCCAGACGCTGGACAGCTTCAGCGTTGAAATCGACGAGCAGCGTGTGCTCACCGAGGTAGCGGTATTCGCCGACAAGGTTGCCGTCGCGGAGGAGACCGTCCGCCTGCGCAGCCACTTTGAGCAGCTAAAGGGCTTTTTGGAGCTGGGAGAGCCGGTCGGCAGAAAAATCGACTTCATCATTCAGGAGATGAACCGCGAGGCGAACACCATCGGTTCCAAGGTTCAGGACGCGGCTCTCGCGCACAAGGTTGTCGCCATCAAGGGCGAGATCGAGAAGATCCGCGAGCAGGTGCAGAATATCGAATAACGCGGAAGGAATAACAACATGAAACTAATCAATATCGGCTTCGGCAACCTTGTCAGCTCCGACAAGCTTGTTGCGGTCGTTGCTCCCGATTCCGCCCCCGTCAAGCGTATCGTGCAGGAGGCGAAGCAGAGCGGGATGCTCATTGACGCGACCTGCGGAAGAAAATGCAAATCGGTGCTGATTCACGAGAGCAATCATGTTGTGCTCTCAGCGGTGTCCTGCGAGACCATTCAGAACCGCGCCGAGGAAAGTGAGGAAAAGGATGATTAATCAAAACGGAAAGCTGGTGCTCTACTCGGGCTCCTCGGGAGTCGGAAAGGGCACGATTCTCAAAAAGCTCAAGGAGCTGGACGAAAACGTCTGGGTCTCCGTGTCCAACACCACGCGCGGACCGCGCGAAGGTGAGACCGCAGGCGTCGATTACAACTACATCACCCGCGAGGAGTTTGAAGATTTAATAGCGCAGAACGGCTATCTCGAATATGCCGGATACTGCGGCAACTACTACGGCACACCGCTCGCGCCGCTCAATGAGAAGCTCGCCGAGGGCAAAACCGTGTTCCTCGAGATCGAGATTGAGGGCGCTTTGCAGGTGATGAAGCAATTCCCCGATATTCTCAGCATTTTCATCGTTCCGCCGTCCTTTGAAGAGCTGGAGCGCCGACTGAGAAGCCGCGGAACCGAGGATGAGGCAACCATCGAGAAGCGTCTGGAAAAAGCGAAAGAGGAAATCAGCTGCCGAGGACGATATAAGTACAACGTTATCAACGACGACCTCGACAAGGCTGTCAGAGAAGTCTATGATATTATACACCGGGATGACGAATAACGCGTTCCCGAATAAAGGAGAATCACAATGCACAAGGTAAATGTAGACGAATTATTTGAAGGCAAGCAGAGTAAGTACGCGCTGGTCGTCGGCGTGTCCAAGAGAGCAAGAGAGATCACCGAGCAGTTTGAGAACGAGGGCACCGTCACCGAGGATAAGCCCGTTCTGCTCGCGATCGACGAAATCAAGAACCACGAAATCAACCTCGTTGAGCCTGACGAGGACGAGATTTAAGACCGTATGAGCGAGGTTCTCGCCGCGATGGTCGCGGTTGAGCACGCCGCCTATTCGTTTGACCGCGAGTTTGACTATCTGGTTCCCGCACATCTGCGTGAGGAAACAGCGGCGGGCAAGCGCGTTCTCGTGCCGTTCGGCAGGGGCAACCGCCGCCGTCAGGGCATCGTCACGGCGCTGCATCCAATCGAGCCTGACGAAAAGCTCAAGCCGCTTCTCGCGGTGCTGGACAGCGAGCCGGTTTTGTCTCCCGAACTGCTCGACACCGCGCGGTTCATGAAGGAGCGCTGCTTCTGCACGCTCTACGACGCGGTCAAGACCATGCTGCCCGCAGGCATCAACTACAAGGTCGCGACGGTCTACGGCGTCAAGGCGGAGGACGGCGCGATGCTGCTCGATGAGGAAAAGCAGCGGATCTATAACTATCTTTTTCAGAAGCGCAAGCCCGTCAGACTCGAGAAAATCCTCGACGACTTCGGACTTTTGGACGGAGCCGTTCTCGATGAAATGACGCGTGACGGCTTTCTTTACAAATCCGAGGAGGCGTTCCGCAGGGTCAACGACGCGGTCACGAAGATGACCGCCCTCGCGCCGAACTGCGATATCTCGGCGCAGAAGCTCACGCCGAAGCAGCAGAGCGTGGTGGAGCTGCTCGAGGTCACGGGCGCGGTTTCCGCAAAGGAGATCCGCTATTTCACGGGCGTGAGCGCCGCGGTTCTCGACGCGCTGGTCAAAAAGGGCGTGATCTACTTCTTCGACGAGGAGGTTTTCCGCATCGAAAGCCGCGGCGCGGACGAGGCTATTCCGCCGCTGGTGCTCTCCGATGAGCAGCAGGCGGCATGCGACGATCTTCTTGCTGATTATCGCGACCTGCAGCCCAAGGTCAGCCTGCTCTACGGCGTGACGGGTTCGGGCAAGACGAGCGTGTTCATGAAGCTGATCGAGCGCGTCATGGATGACGGCAGGGGCGTCATCGTCATGGTGCCTGAAATATCGCTCACACCGCAGTTTGTTGCGCTGTTCGCGAAGCGGTTCGGCGACCGCATCGCGGTCTTTCACAGCGCGCTCTCGCTCGGAGAGCGGCTCGATGAATACAAGCGCGTCAAAAAGGGACTCGCACAGATCGTCATCGGAACCCGCAGCGCGGTGTTCGCGCCGTTTGAGCGGATCGGGCTGGTGATCATGGACGAGGAGCAGGAGTACAGCTACAAGTCCGAAAGTGCCCCGCGCTATCACGCGCGCGATATCGCCATGTACCGCGTGGCGAAAAATCATTCCCTTCTGGTGCTCAGCTCAGCCACCCCCTCGGTGGAGAGCTTTTATTACGCCCAAACAGGGCGCTATTCCCTCAATGTACTCAAAAGACGTTACGGCACGGCTGTATTGCCCGACGTGATCACCGCGGACATGAATGAGGAAGTCCGCAGCGGCAACGTCTCGGGCTTTTCATCAGTCCTGCTCGAAAAACTGGAATACAATCTGGAGCACGGCAGACAGAGTATCCTGCTGCTCAACCGCAGGGGACACCATTCCTTTGTGACCTGCACCCAATGCGGCGACAGCGTCACCTGTCCGCACTGCTCCATTTCGCTCACCTACCACAGCCGCAATAACCGCCTGATGTGCCATTACTGCGGCTATTCCGTTCCTTTTACGGGAGAGTGTCCCACCTGCCACGGCGTTAGTCTGCGGCTTGGCGGTACGGGCACCCAGAAGGCGGAACGCGATATCACTGATATTTTCCCGAATGCCCGCGTGCTGCGGATGGATACCGACGCGGCTTCCTCAAAGTCGAGCTACGAGCGGATGATCGCCGCTTTCTCGCGCGGAGATTACGACATCCTCGTCGGCACCCAGATGGTCGCCAAGGGCTTAGACTTTCCCAATGTGACGCTCGTCGGCGTGCTCAACACCGATCAGGCGCTCTATGCCGACGATTACCGCAACTATGAGCGCGCGTTCTCGCTGCTGACGCAGGTCGTCGGAAGAAGCGGCAGAGGCAGGGAAAAGGGCAGCGCGGTCATTCAGACCTACACGCCCGATAACCTGATCATCGCGATGGCGGCGCGTCAGGACTACGACGCGTTCTATCAGACCGAAATCAAGATGCGCGAGATGATGCTCTATCCGCCGTTCGCGGATATCTGTCTTATCGGCTTTGTCGGCGAGAACCAGCCGCTCACGCTCCGCGCGGCGGCAGGCTTTCTCGACATGTTCGCGAAGGACGCGCGGAAGGATTACCCGAAGATGCCGCTGCGCATCCTTGGTCCGTCTCCCGCTTCAGTGGTCAAGGTGAGCAATAAATATCGTTACAAGCTGATTATCAAATGCAGAAACAGCAAGGATTTCCGCGCGCTGCTGTCCTCGGTACTCCTGCGCTTCGGCGAAAGCAAGGAGTTCCGCAGCGTGACTGCCTACGCGGATATGAACGCGCTCGTCTGTTAATTATGAAGGTGAACTACAATGGCTATCAGAAATATTGTCAAGGACGGCGACCCCGTCCTGACCAAAAAATGCCGCCCCGTCGAGAAGTTTGACGAAAAGCTTGCTATCCTGCTCGACGATATGGCGGAGACCATGCACAAGGCGAACGGCGTGGGACTTGCCGCGCCGCAGGTCGGATTGCTGCGCAGAGTGGCGGTCGTCGATATCGGAGAGGGCGTGATTGAGCTGGTCAATCCCAAAATCATCGCGTTCAGCGGCGAGCAGGAGGGTCTTGAGGGCTGCCTGTCCTTCCCCGGCGAATGGGGCATCACCAAGCGCCCCGAATACGTCAAAGTCAAGGCGCTCGACCGGAACGGAGAGGAATTCACCATTGAGGGTCGAGAGCTGCTCGCAAAAGCATTCTGTCACGAGCTTGACCACCTTGAAGGTGTGGTGTTCAAGGACGTCGCCGAGCGTATCCTCACTCCCGAGGAGATCGAGGCGATGGAAAGACAGGACGAGGAGGAAGAAAAGCCCCGCGCCCCGAGAAAGAAGAAAAAGAGAAGATAAGTATGAAGATTGTATATATGGGTACGCCCGATTTTGCGGTGCCCGCCCTCGAGAAGCTCGCGGCATGCGAAAAGCACGAGGTCACGGCGGTTTTTACTCAGCCGGATAAGCCGCAGGGCAGAAAAATGATTCTCACGCCGCCCGACGTCAAGGTCTGCGCCGAAAGGCTCGGCATTCCCGTGCTGCAGCCCGCGAGCATGAAGTCGGATGAAGTATATGATTCTTTGAAAGAATTAAATCCCGACGTGGTCGTCGTTGCCGCCTACGGTCAGATTCTGCCGAAGCGCGTGCTCGATATTCCGCGTCTCGGCTGCGTCAATATTCACGGCTCCCTGCTGCCGAAGTACCGCGGCGCCGCTCCGATTCAGCAGGCGGTGCTCGACGGCGAGGCGGTGACAGGCGTCACCACGATGCTCATGGACGTGGGACTCGACACGGGCGACATTCTGCTCAAGGCGGAAACTCTGATCGGTGAGAACGAAACCGCGGGGGAGCTGTTTGACCGACTGTCTCTGCTCGGCGGAGATCTGATTCTCGAGACGCTCGACAAGCTCGAAAAGGGCGAGATCATCCCGCAGAAGCAGGACGAATCGCTTGCGACCCACACCTCTAAAATCGACAAGAGCGATTGCCCGATTGATTTTTCAAAGCCCGCGCGCGAGGTGCACAATAAGGTGCGCGGACTTTATCCGTGGCCTGTCGCGACCGCCGTCATCTGCGGCAAGCGCGTCAGGATTCATGCCACCCGCCTGAATAAGAAGAGCGGAAAGGCGGGAACCGTACTCAGCGTCAAGCCGCTGCTCATCGCGTGCGGTGAAGGCGCGGTGGAGCTTGTTACTATTCAGCCCGAGGGCAAAAAGCCAATGACCGCCGAGGCGTTCCTCGCGGGACACAAGCTTGCGGTCGGCGATCATATGCAGTAAGGAGGATTTATGCGATTTTACGGCTTTGACTGGACGTATCTGGTGTTCATTCTGCCCTGCGTCCTGCTGTCTTTATTTTGTCAGATAAGGGTGTCGTCCGCCTTTTCCAAGTATTCGCAGGTGCCCAATTCCCGCCGTATGACGGGCGCGCAGGCGGCGGAGTATGTGCTCCGTCAGAACGGCGTGTACGGCGTGCGCATCGAGCATGTCGCGGGCAAGCTCACCGACCACTTTGACCCGCGGACAAACGTCATCCGCCTGTCCGACGCGGTCTATGCGCAGACCTCTGTCGCGGCTGTCGGCGTTGCCGCCCATGAGGCAGGTCATGCGGTGCAGCACGCGCAGAACTATCTGCCCAACAAAATCCGCGGCGTGCTGGTGCCCGTCGCGAATATCGGGTCTAAGCTGAGCTGGATCCTGATTGTGCTGGGACTGATTTTCTATGCAAGAATCGGCACGATTCTGCTCTATATCGGCATCATCCTTTTTTCGGCGTCCGTGCTGTTCACGGTCGTCACCCTGCCCGTCGAGTTCGACGCTTCGCGCAGAGCGCTCAAGTGCTTCCGCGACACCAACCTGCTCGCGGGCGACGAATACAAGGGCGCCAAGAGCGTCCTGCAGGCGGCTGCGATGACCTATGTCGCGTCCGCTGTGACCGCTATCATGCAGCTGCTGCGTCTGCTGTTCATTGCAAGGAGAAGAAACTGACATGTCCAATCCGCGGAGCGTCGCGCTCAATCTATTGCTCAAAATTGAAGAGGACAAGGCGTATTCCAACCTCGCGCTGGCTAACGCGATACGCGAGAACCGTCTTGGCGGCGTGGATGCCGCCTTTGTTTCCGCGCTGGTTTACGGCGTTCTGGAGCGTCAGCTCACGCTCGATTATATTATCAAACAGTATTCCAAAATTCCTTTACGGAAAATTGAAATCAAAACCAAGCTGATCCTGCGCATGGGCATTTTACAGTTGCTTTTTATGGACAAGGTGCCCGAGAGCGCGGCGGTCAACGAGAGCGTCAACCTCGCGAAGAAGAACCGCCTGCAGAAGTCGGCGGGGTTCATCAACGGCATCCTGCGCAGCATTACCCGCGCGGAGGTCAAGTACCATCTGCCCGACGAGAGCGACCGGGAATACTATTATAGTATCAAATATTCCGCTCCTCGTGAGCTGGTGCGCCTGTGGACAAATGCCTACGGTGAGGAAAACGCCGTGAAGCTGTGTGAAAATCTCAGCGGCAGACCGCCCATCTGCGCACGTGTCAATACGCTCAAAACCGACGCGGACAGCCTGATCATGAAGCTTCGCGAGGAAGGCGTTAAGGCGGAGAAAATTCCCTTTTTGCCTGACGCACTGAGTTTGAGCGGCACGGGCGCGGTCGAGCGTCTGAGCGCCTACCGCGACGGTCTGTTCCATGTTCAGGATGCGTCCTCGCAGCTCTGTGTGGCGCTGCTCGACCCGCAGCCGCGCGACATCATGCTCGACATCTGTGCGGCTCCCGGCGGCAAGAGCTTCACCGCCGCCGAGAGGATGCAGAACCGCGGCAAAATCTTTGCCTGCGACCTCTATGACCACAAGCTCAGGCTGATGAAGGACGGCGCGAAGCGGCTCGGCATCCTGATTATGGCGGTTTCCAAGCGCGACGGCGCGATGGGCGCAATGCTTCCGACGGCGGACAGGATTCTCTGTGACGTGCCCTGCTCGGGACTGGGCATCCTCTCGCGCAAGCCCGAGATCCGCTATAAGGAGGGCTTGACCGAGACCGATCTGCCCGAGCTGCAATATCAGATCCTCTGCCGCAGCGCGCGTTCGCTGTCGGCGAACGGCAGGCTGGTGTATTCCACCTGCACCCTCAATCCGAAGGAAAACAACGAGGTCACAGCCCGTTTTCTCCGCGAGCACCCGCAGTTCGAGGGTGTTCCGCTGGAGCGGCCTGATGAAATCACGCGGGCAGTCAGCGAGGAGCCGTATGAAATCACGCTGATGCCGCACACGGCGCATACCGACGGCTTTTACTGTGCCATGTTCAAAAGGAGGTCGTCATGACCGATTCCCGCATTGACCTCAAGTCTCTCACCCAAGCGGAGCTGTCAGAGCTGCTGACAGACCGCGGCTTTCCGAAATTCCGCGCGAAGCAGGTCATGGACTGGCTCAAAAAGGGCGCGGTGACGGCGGACGAAATGAAAAACCTGCCCGCCGACCTCAAAAATTTTATACAAAATTATTGTTACATTTCTGTTTCTATTATTGAAAAAAAATTAATTTCACGGTATGATAAAACAGTGAAGTATCTTTTTTCGTTCGCCGACGGCGAATGTGTGGAGGCGGTAGTCATGTGCTACAGGCACGGCTACTCCATCTGTATCTCCACGCAGGTCGGCTGCAAAATGGGATGTACCTTCTGCGCGACGGGCAAAAGCGGATTTTCGCGTTCCTTGACCGCCTCCGAAATGATCGCGCAGATCGAGGCGGCACAGCGGGATCTGCACGTCAGGATCTCGAATGTGGTACTGATGGGCATGGGCGAGCCGCTTGACAACTTCGAAAATGTTGTCCGTTTTCTGCAGCTTGTCACCTCGGAGCAGAGCCTCAATATCGGCGCGCGCCATATCACGCTCTCGACCTGCGGCATCGTGCCGAAAATCGACGCGCTGGCGGCGTATCACATCCCGATCAATCTGGCGGTGTCGCTGCACGCGCCGAATGATGAAATCCGCTCTCGTACCATGCCGATCGCGAAGGCGTATCCCATGGAGGAGCTTTTGCGTGCGTGCAGGGATTATTTTGCCGTGACGGGCAGGCGCGTGACCTTCGAGTACGCGCTGATCGCGGGCGTGAACGACAGCGACCTCTGCGCATATGAGCTTGCAGAAAAGCTGAAGGGCATGGGCTGCCACGTCAACCTGATTCCGGTCAACGCGGTGGAGGGTACGCATTATACGAAGAGTTCTGTCAAAAGACAACAGTCTTTTGTGAAGATATTGGCAGGCAGGGGTATCGCCGCGACCGTGCGGCGCACCCTCGGCAGTGACATCAACGCGTCCTGCGGCCAGCTGAGAAGAAATCATATCAATTCGAAGGAGGAGGACGAATAGCTTGGAAGTATTCAGCAAAAGTGACATCGGTCTTGTGCGCGCACAGAACCAGGATGATTTTCGCTTCGGAGTTATTTCTCCCAGCTGCGTTTGGGCGGTCGTATGTGACGGCATGGGCGGCGCCAACGGCGGCAATATCGCAAGCGCCACCGCTGTGGAGTATATCAGCACCAAAATCACCGACCTCTATAAGGACGACATGACGAAAGAGCAGATCGGTGAGCTGATGGCGGAAATCGTCATGAACGCCAATCTCAGGGTGTTTGAGCTGCAGGCGAAGGATCCCGAGCTTGCGGGCATGGGCACGACCTGTGAGTTTGTCTTTGTCAAGGACACCACCGTCCACGTGGTGCACGTCGGCGACAGCCGCACCTACGCGATACGCGGCGGCAAAATCAAGCAGCTCACGGAGGATCATTCCGTGGTGCAGGAGATGGTGAGACGCGGCGAGCTGACCTATGAGCAGGCGCAGCATCATCCCAACAACAATTTCATCACCCGCGCACTCGGCATCAAGCCCAGCGTGCGGCTCGATTACATAGAAGCTAACTTTATCTACGGCGACGTTCTGCTGATTTGCACAGACGGTCTTTCCAACCATGTCACCACCGGCGATATGGTCAAGATTTGCCATGAGAACCGCGGCGACGGTCTCGTCGACAAGCTCGTCGGCTGTGCCAAGGAAGGCGGCGGTACCGACAATATCACGGTCACCGTCATTTACTGAGAAAGGAGCCTGCGTTAAATGGACAAGTATATCGGCAAGCGTCTGGACGGACGCTATGAGATTCATGAATTGATCGGCGTCGGCGGCATGGCGAACGTCTACCGCTGCAACGACACCGTTGACGACCGCGAGGTCGCCATTAAAATCCTGAAGGATGAGTACCTCAACAACGAGGAATTCATCCGCCGCTTCAAGAACGAATCCAAGGCGATTGCGATGCTCTCACATCCCAACATCGTCAAGGTTTATGACGTCAGCTTCGGCGATATGATTCAGTATATCGTCATGGAATATATCGACGGCATCACTCTCAAGGAGTATATTGACCGTCAGGGCATCATTGAGTGGAAGGACGTTCTTCACCTTACCACCCAGATTCTCAAGGCGCTGCAGCACGCGCACGAGTGCGGCATCGTCCACCGCGACATCAAGCCGCAGAACATCATGCTGCTGCAGGACGGCACCATCAAGGTGACCGACTTCGGCATCGCTCGCTTCTCCGACAAGGCGACGCGCACCATGACCGATCAGGCGATCGGCTCGGTTCACTACATTGCGCCCGAGCAGGCGAGGGGAGACGTCACCGACGGAAAGACGGACATTTATTCTGTCGGCGTCATGCTCTATGAGATGCTCACGGGCAGACTGCCCTTTGACGGTGACAGCGCCGTTACGGTTGCGCTCATGCAGCTGCAGTCTACTCCCAAGCGTCCCCGTGAGGTCAACCCCGGCATCCCGATCGGTCTCGAGCAGATTACGATGAAGGCAATGCAGAAGCAGCCCGCCGACCGCTACACCTCTGCCGCGGAGATGCTCAGCGAGCTTGAGCGTTTCCGCCTGAACCCGTCCATCGTCTTTGACTACGGCAATTCCTTTGTGGACAACCAGCCAACCAAGTATGTAGGCAACATCAAGGACAGACCCAAGGATGAGGAGACGGAGACACGCGTCAAGCCTGAAATAGAGGAGGAACGCTTTGCAGACGACGAGGACGACTATATCAAGGAACACAGTCCCGTGTTCTATGTCGTCAAGGGCGTGCTGATTGCCGCCGTTCTCGTATGTGTCGTATTCTTTGCGCTTGCGCTGGTGCAGGCGTTCAACTCCAATCAGACAAAGGATGTCGACGTACCTGACCTCGCCGGCAAGACGCTTGTCGAAGCCAAGGAGAACAATCCCGACAACTTTGTTTTTGAGGTCAACAGCAAGTTTGACCAGAGCAAGTCAATCGGCGAGATCATCGCGCAGGAGCCTGCGGCAGGTTCGATGAAGGTCAAGCAGGGCTCGACCATCACCCTGACCGTCAACGGCACCGACACCGAGGTTTCCGTTCCGTTTGTCACCAACTACAACGAAAACGACGCGTCCAAGGCGCTGCGTGACAAGACTCTTGTGCCGCAGGTGGTATACGTCGAAAACACAAAGACGCCAAAGGGCTACACCATCGACACCTTCCCCGCGGCAGGCGCGAAGGCGACCATCGGCTCTACGGTCTATATCTATGTCGCCAACGGCTCACGCAACGAGAGCGTGGAGATTCCCTCCATCATCGACACCAACATCGAGGAAGCGCGCTCCAAGCTTGAGGAGCTCGGTCT
>JAEEGL010779702.1_pt1 | contig 13445 bp, 8 predicted proteins | sample 9134231 | NCBI WGS metagenome assembly JAEEGL01 (sample SAMN16246548, study PRJNA631951) | gut metagenome | biome: gut microbiome; feature: rumen; material: fiber-attached | host: Bos | place: Iran: Karaj | collected 2018-10 | reverse complement strand
GTGCCGAAGGCACATATCGCCCGGGCAAAGCCCGGCAATATGGCGATATATCGCGCTTACGCCCGATGCGATATGTTTGCTGCGCAAACGCGATATATCTTGCTTCGCTCAATGCGATATACGCTCGCTTACGCTCGCGTGTGTATGCGGATCACCAGGATATCGCCGGGTCCTTGAGGCCGATGGAATGCCGCAGGATGAAGCGGGCGTCGTCGGTGCCGACCTTATTGTTCTTGTTCACGTCGCAGGCGAGGAACTCGCGGCTGCCCTCGGCGTATTTCTCCAGCCCGATGGAGCAGCGCAGCGCCAGACGCGCGTCCTTGGTTTCCACCTTGCCGTTGCCGTCCACGTCGCCGGGCATATAGTGCGCGCCGGAAGGATCCGTCAGCTTGCTGCCCTTGGGGATCGCGGCCGTTTCCACCGTGCCGCACACGTCGCAGGTGCGTTTGGTTTCGCCGTCCGCCGTGGCCGTGGGATATTTCGTAACGGTCCAGTCGCCGAAGGTATGGCCCGCGGCGGAGAGCTTCACTTCACCCGCGCTCATTTCGATCAGGCCCTCCTCGTCGCGGAACGCTTTGCCGCACACGGTGCATACGTAGTGGTCCGCAGAACCGGCAGCAAGGCATTTGCTGGTACCGGAAACAAAGGTCAGCTCGTGGCCGCGGGCACGGTAGTAAATACGGTCTTCGATCTGCTGCTCCAACGGTTTATCCGGCGAAAGGCCGCAGTTTTCGCACTGCGTAAAGCCCGGAACGCCGTTTGAAGTGCAGGTGGGCTCCACCATGGATACCTTTACAAAGGAATGCCCCGTGGCGGGAAGGAGAACGACGTTGTTATCGCCGCATACGCTGCAGTAACGGTAGGCCTTGTAACCGCCCGCGGTGCAGGTGGGCGCTTTGGCGTCGGTATCCCAGTAAGTGTGCTGACCGCGAGACCGAACGGTAAAGGTGCCGGGCATCAGGGCGCCGCAGCTGCACACCTTATGGTAGGTGACGTACTCGGTCAGGCAGTTGCCCTCAACAAGGCCGAGCGGGGTCTCAAGATTCCGACCGCCGTTGGAATCGTGCGTGGGAATGATGTGCGAGCCCCGGTTGCTGCCGCGTGTTGCAGCCCATTCGTCGCGGGTGGCATTTTCTTCGTTTCTGCCTATTTTGAAGGAATAGGCGTGATCCGCGTCGTCGAACGAGTATTTTGCGCCTGCCTCAAGGAAGGAGCCGAGCTCGGTAAAGTACCCCGCGGGATATTCCGATACGTAGGGGTTGAAATCGATATCGCCGTTCCAGTAAATAAACGTGGAATTCTTATCGGTAAATTTTACCGCGCGGCCGTAATTGTTGATCACGATCTTGCCGGGCCCGGCGAAGATGGCGTCGCCGCCGCAGACAAAGGCGTTGCCGTGAACGTTGGTTCTGGCTTCATCCACGTCGATGGTGAGATCACCGGCGTAGTTCTGCACGATGAACAGCCTGCCGCCGACTACGAAAGCGTCGTTATCGTAAGCCGTGCCGTCGTATGCCAACGCGACGCGGGAATTGCCGGCCAGCACCAGATTCAGATCGCCTTCGGCGCGGATGGCCGCGTGGGATACGCTCAGATCGCCGTTGGCCTTGTAAACGTGCGTTTCGCTGCCGGTGGTTAAAAGATCGAGATCGCTCAGGCACAGCCAGTCCAGCGTCCAATCGTAATACCAGCCGTCGATCCGGACGTCGCCTGTCATTTCGTCGGTGACCGGCGTTTTGCCCACGTAAATGCCGTAGAACTCCGTTGCGGTTTTGAAGGGCACGCTGTTCACGGCGCCGACCGCGGTCTGTTTATAATACAGCGTATATTCCGTATCGGCAGTCAGACCCGTAAAGTGGTCGTTCGCGGTCCAGTGCTCGCCGTCCAGAGAATACAGCATGGCGGGTGCCAGCGCGGGTCCGTCCGCATAAACCTCCGTAACGCCCGGGCGCGGGATCACACCGCCGTCCGAAACCGTTGCGGTGAGATGTTTGCCTGCAATTTCGCCGGTGATCTTCACGCCGTTGGCCGTTACGGGGTAATCAATGCCGTATTCGTCCGCCACCTTCAGCAGCAGCCGTCCTTCCGGCACGGGGATATTCAGGTATTCCTCCTGCCCCAGCCCGTAGGAATACACCTGCGGGGTGCGGATCTCGCTTCCGTCTTCATTTTGCAGCGTGACCAGCGCCATGGTCTGTTTATTTTTGTTGCTCGGCGGGTATCTGTTGGCGTCGGCTTCGGTGGCGTAGATCCTTTTGAGCACGCGCAGGCTGCTCGTTACGCCGCCCTTGCCGTCGCCGTCCGCGTCGACCGTGGCGTACATCGGAATATAAAGGCCGCCGCCCGCGGTGTACGTTTTCAGGGCCTTGAGGGTGTTGGTATCTTCGTCGTATTCAAAATACCCGTCGGGGTCGGAGGCGCTTGAAAGCCGTATGTTTTCCGAATCCGTTTCCAGCAGATCCGAAAGCCGGATCTCCTTGCCCACGTACAGGTTGAAATCCCTGATGCGGTAAGCCTCGGTGTTCGGCTGCAGCGGCGTGCCGTCCGTGATGGTGAACGCATCGTTCGTCATCAGCAGCACCGTATTGGAGTTCGTGATCAATTCCGCTTTTGCCGCGGGCCTGCCGTTGACGTAAACGGCAACGTTGCTCCCGAAGGTGATGGGGGACGAGGGAGAGATTTTGAAATCCACGGCGAAGCCGCGCTGTACGCCCTTGATGAATACGCTTGCCGCGTTGGGAACGTCGGACCCCACGTGTTCGCCGTAGCCGAGATTCCTGGCGGTCCTGACGCCGCAGTAATCATACAGCATATCGATACTGCCCAGGGTAACGCCGGCTTCGGTGTTATCGATATCCTTCACGTCCGTGGTAAAGGACGCCTGTTTGCGCCACTCGCTGACGTCCGTGCCCTCCGGCACCTCCTCGGGGAAGTTGAAGAAGATCCTGTCGACCGTGGTTTTTTCGATCCCCTCGGGCAGCACCGCAAAGGTATACTCAAAGTGGAAGGAGGTGGCCGTGAAACGGTTCTCCATATCGTCAAAATCCGCCCAGGTACCGTCCACGTCGGTCAGCTGCTTGCCGTCCTTCAGCGTAACGCTGCCGTGCACGTTCACGTCCATTCCCGCTTCCACGTTGTCCTTCGGCAGCAAATAAACGTGCGCCGTATAATAGTGGTAATTCTCCGCGGTGGCGTCCCGAGGCACGATCTCGCCGGTGGAAACGTCCGTCCACGTGACGTTCCGCACCCAATAGGGCGCGTTTTCGGGGATCTCTACGCCGGTATCGAATTTTTGGCCCGCGACGGGCTCATCCAGCCCGGAAACGTACACGTCCGAAACCTCCTGCACCACATGCACGGTCACCCAGGGGCGTTTGCCGTCCGGGCTCAGAAGCGTGAGCTTCGTTTTGCCCAGCTCGCCGCCGAGCGAAAGCGAGCCGTCCTTTTTCAGCGAGGCGATAAAAGCGTTTTCGGTCGTATAGGTCACGTTCTGCGTAAAGGTGGTGGCGCCGTAGGTGGCCATGCCGGGGGAATAACCGGCGTAAAGCGCCTTGCGCAGCGCCTGGGTGTTGTCCTTATCGTCCAGAGAGACCTTGATCACCTTGCCGTCGTCCTTGCTGAAGCTCAGCGATTTGACCTTCTGATCGTAGCTGAAGGTCTGTTTTTTGGCGGTATAGAAGCCGACGGATTTTTCAAAGGCGCCGGTGCCACGGCCGGAGGATATGGTGACGAAGGCGTTCAGCGTCATCTGCCGCGGGCTCAGCTCGTTGCCGGCCGGCAGGAAATCGTTGGGGAACGTTGCCGTGGGAAGATCGCTTGCCTTGGTGGCCTTCAGCCCCTTAAAGGTCTTTGCGTAACCGTGGGCGATATAGGTAACGCTGGTGATCGTTTCATCCTTTGCAAGCCCGGTGAGAGTGCTCACGCTCAACGTTGCCGGGTCCGCCTTGCTGATCATGCCGTTGCTCGTACGCGGCGTGATCTGGGTGTAGAATACGATGGGATCCGGCTCCGGTTCCTCCAGCTGCACGGGGCGGGAGGTGAATACCTGCACGTGGTCGTACTGGTTCTGCCAGTAGGTGTTCACCACGATGGCCTTGACGTAGATCTTGCAGCCCGCGTATTCCTTGGGGATATAGCACATATCGAAGTTCGTTTCGTAGGGACGGTTGTTGGTATGGTCCAGATCCTGCGAAACGTCCGATTTCAGCTTGTTGTGATCCGTGATCTCGTCCGTGTAGGCGTGCAGCATCTGATCCGTCCACTGGTTCTTATCCCTGGGCAGACCGTTGACGTAGTTCTTTGCGTTGGGATCGCGCGGGTCCACGGTGTTGCGGTAGGTCTTGCCGTCCGTGCCCACGTTCCACATGCTGATATCGTGCTTCCACTTATTTTCCCGGTCGCCCTTGTAGATATTATCGGTGCCCGCGATCATCTTGTGCTTGCCGTTGGAATCGATGGCGTACCACTGGTAGTAAACGTCGAAGATCTTGTTGCCGTCGTAATCCGCGAGGCCCGCCTTGCCGTTGCGCAGCTGTACGCTGGCCCAGCTTTCCACGTGGGGCTCGGTGGTCCACTGCAGCGGCGTGAAATCCACCGTGCCGTAGGCGCCGCCCAGATTGACGACTTCCTTGGAATTGTAGCACTGGAACAGAATGCTGCTGGTGGCGGTTGCCACGGGCAGCTGCGTAATGGCCCAGCTGGAGTTCAGGTAATCGAACTTCAGCGTTTCCTCCACCGTAAATATGACGCGGTAGATCTCGCCGGGCCTGTAACCGGCAAAACCGCAGTTGGCTTTCATATATTCTTCCAGCTTGGCAAGCGTCATCTTGCAGCGCAGCGAATCATCGCTGGAGCCGTAGGAGACCGTACACAGCGGCTGGTCCACGCCCCACTGCCAGCTTTCGCTGATGTTATCGCGGGTCAGGGGATCCACGCGATAGACTTTATAGGTATACCATTTTACGTTGGTTTTGTAATTGTTGGTTTTCGTATAGCATTTGAAGGAGCCGCTCTTCGCACGGGACGCCACCTTTTCCCAGTCCTTGTCGGAATGCATCCGCTGGTTTGCGTAACAGGCGCTTCTGCCGTCCTTCGAGATGCCCTCGCCCCACGTTTCGCCCAGCAGCAGGTTCGGTATTTTATTGCCCTTGGAATCCTTCGGCTCCGCGTAATACCATACGTTTGAGGTATCCAGATCCGTGCCGAAGGGGTCCGTGGCGCCCAGATCCGGCACAACGTAATAGTTCGGCGTGTTCTTGCTGTCCAGCGGGTACATGAAGGCGCGTTCGGTACGGCTGAAGCCCGCCGTGCGGTCGTTTTCGCCGCTGCTGGTAAAGGGCTTGGCCTCGTTATCCTTCGTAACGGTGCCGGATTCCATATACTTGGAGCGCAGGCTCAGCGTATGGGTGGCGTTGGTCTGCGCCGTGTTCGGGCGCACGTCGATATAGGTCTTGTAGCGCAGATCCAGATCGCTGCAGAACAGGCGGTAATGGCAGACGTCGTTTTTATCGCCCGTGTGCTCGTCCATGAGCACCAGGTTGCCGTCGCCGTAGGTATCGATGATCTGGATGCGCCCGTCCTTGATCATATCCTCGCCGAAGCTCTGGATCCCGAGCCCGAGGCCGCCGGGCGTGCCGAAGAACCAGGTAAAGTGCTGGCCGTCCGCATCGTTCGGATCCTTGATGGATAACATTTTGTATTCGTAATAATTGCGGAAGGTGCCGCCGCGCACCACAACGTTGCAGGTGTTTACGGGAGGGGCGTTTTCGATCTCCTGTTCGGTTTTCGGGTCGCCCTCGTAGGTGATCACCTGCAGGCCGTTGGTTTCGCTTTCCGGCAGGGATTTTATGGTATAGCTGGTGTTGCCGTAATCGTCGCGCAGCATCTGCCAGCGCTTCTGTATCACCGACGCCTGTACGAAATTGAATATGTTGGCGCCGGCGCGGCCCTCGAACGTGCCGCCGTAAATATACGCCTGGCCGCCCTTGTAATTGCCGCGCTTGGAATCGAACGTAGTGGATTTATGGATCTCAACCACGGCGTCGCGCACATTGGCGGTGGAGCCGTAGCCGATAAACGTACCGCCGTAGGCAACGAAGGTGCCGTTGTTCTGTACCCGCACGGCGGTGCCGAATACGGTTTCGGTGACGCGGCTCTTGTAATCGGTGCCGATCATATCCGCAATATCGTCGATCACCTGGAACACGCCGCCCACGATGCCTTCGATGCCGCTCTGGTTCACCGCGGATTTGGCCACTTCCTTGCGCGCGGCGGCCAGCTTGGAGTTTTTGTCGTCCGCCTTTGCGGCCTGTGAAGCGTCCGCGGTATTGCTGCCGGTTTTGCCGTTTTCGGCCATTTTTTCGCTCACCGAAAGGTCGCGCTTGGCTTCGGTATTGGTTTTTACCTGCGATTCGTCCTTTGCGTCCGCGCCGGTCCGCTGAACGGCGGAGGAAATGGGATCGTCCCTGCCGTCGTCCTTCGAGGAGGTCTCCGAAAAGGGCGTGTTCTTGAACGCGTCGTTCACGTCCTGCAGCGCGGCGGAGGCGGCGTCGATGCCCGTGGCGTATTCCATCACGTTGACTGCAAGCCCCACGGCGTGACCGATGGTGGCCTTCAGCTTTTCCCATGTGAACTTCTTTTTGGCCTGTCCCTTCTGGCGACCCGCCTGGAAGGTACCGCCGTAAACCACGAGGTTTCCGTTTTCCACCAGGAACAGGTCGCGCGTGGTGTAATGGTTGATATCGTTCTCAAAGGGGTAGATCATGCGCCCGGTGATGCGGATGGCGCCGGTGCCGACGCCGAATTGGCCGTGTTTATCCGGACGCCAGCGGGAGGAATCGATAATGGTAAGCGTGGCGCCGCCCGTGATGCGGATGAAGGTGGAATGGTGCCATGAGTAATCTTGCGCCTGCGATTCCTCGTCGAGCGAAAGGTTGGAATCATCGCGCATGGTGATCTCGTAGCCGTTCAGATCCAGAACCTTATCCCGGGAAATCACAATGGTCTCACATTTACGTTTGATGGATGCGCGGTCCGCATTGCCGTCCAGCGCAATATACGTATCCGCGGGGTCCGTGGACTCCAGCAGCCTGCGGAGCCCCTCGCTGTCTACCATGGAGAGGGTGTGGGTATGCTGCCAGGGGAATTTGTTCAGATTGCTTTTGTAATAGTTTTCCGCTACCGAGGCCTGCGTGTAATTCAGCGCGTCGGCTTCGGCCTGCTGCCGGGTGCCGGCCTGATTGCCGTAGATGATCTCGGTGCCGGCCTGCTTTGCCTCGGCGGAGGTGGTGAAAAGGGAGGTGGTGAACAGGGAGGCCGTCTGCAAGGGCACAGCGGTAAAAATCATGGCCGCCGCCAGCAGAAGGCACAGGGTATTTTTAAGATACTTCATAAAAATGCCTCCTTCAGGTCAGAATAACCCATTTATATTATATATTACGGCAACGCAAAACTCAATTGTTTTTATCAGATTCCGGTTGAAAAAAAAAGGCGTTTGATTTATACTAAATATACAAAAAACGAAAGGGCGGAAACGGCTATGGCAAAGCTCTACTTCAAATACGGGGCGATGGGCTCCTCCAAAAGCGCGCAGGCGCTGATCACACAGTTCAATTACGAGGAGCTCGGCATGCGGGTATGGCTCTTAAAGCCCAGCGTGGACACGCGCGACGGGCAGAATATTGTGAAAAGCCGCATCGGCCTTGCCCGCGAGGCTAAGGTGATCCCGCCGGACTGCGATATTGCCGCCCTTTACCGCGAGGGCGAGCGATATGACGTGATCATTGCGGACGAGGCCCAGTTCTTTACCCCCGCCCAGATCGACCAGCTGCGGCTGCTCGTGGACGAGGAGGAGATCCCCGTGCTGTGCTTCGGCCTGCGCACGGACTTTTTAACGCGCTTTTTCCCGGGGTCGCAGCGCCTGATGGAGCTGGCGGATTCCATTACCGAGATCAAAACCGTTTGCGCCTGCGGCAGCAAGGCCACCGTGAACGCGCGCATCGACGCCCGGGGCAATATCGTGACCGAGGGCGCGCAGGTACAGCTCGGCGGCAACGACAGCTACACCGCCATGTGCCACCCGTGCTGGATGCGAAAAATCAGGGAACAGGAAAAAGGGAATTAAAAATTAAAAATTAAAAATTAAGAATTAAAAATTAATAATGCAGAGGCAGACAGAAAAAGAACACATATCCGGACGAAGGGAAGGGATATGTGTTTTTATATTGGATTTTAACGATCAATTCGGAATTAGAAATTAGGAATGAGGAATGAGGAATGAAGGATGGGCTCCGCCCATACCCGATTCCAACAAGGCGAAGCCGCCGGTATCATTGTTAAATGCGGCCTCAGCCGCCACCGATAATTCCTCATTTCTCATTTCTCATTCCTCATTTGATCAGAGCGATAAACTGAAATCTACGGAATCATCTGCATCAGCTGCTCCCTCGTAAGCCCCTCTGCGCTGCCGAGGGAATAGGAACGGCCGCCTTTTTCGTAAAGGGCGCAGTAGATGAGGCCGCCGCTGCCCTTCATGGTGACGGCGACGCCGCCGAGCTCTTCGGTGACGACCTCGTTATACTCATTGTAATCGCCGGAGTTATCGCCGCTGCCTTTGGAAACGCGGTACCAGAGCGCCGCGTCGCCGCTGCGGTATACGATCTCCGCAAGGTTGATGCCGTAATCCAGATAGGCGGTTTCGGCGGGCTCGAAGGGAAGATTTTGCAGATCCTTTATTTTGATGCCGGAGGCTTTGCTGAGCGCCGCGGCGCTTTCGTATTCCACAGGGGCGCCGCCCGTAGAGAGATCGCCGGGTACCTGCGGCTGCGGGGAGGTGAACAGGATCACGGCAAGCACGCCGAGCACCGCAACCGCGAGGCAGGCCGCGAGAGAAATATATTTTTTAACGTTCGGGAAGCGTACCACCTTCGTTTGGGTCAGTTCCCGCGCGCCGATGTTTTCCATGATGCGGCGGCGCGTTTCTTCCGATACCGTAAGGCGCTCCATGGCCTCGTTATACTTACTCAAAATCATACGCCTCCTTCAGTACGGATTTCAGGGCTTCCCTGCCCCGTTTGAGATCGGAACGGACCGTGCTCTCCTTGCGGCCGAGGATACGGGCGATCTCGGCGGTGGAATACCCCTCCTGATAGAACAGGTGGATCACCTCGCGCTGCTTCGGCGGCAGCGCCTTTACCGCCTCCCACACGAAGCGCAGGTCCTCCCGTTCCTCTGAGGCGAGCTCCTCGTTGAGCTCGTCCGTTTCGCGGCGTTTGTTGCAGCCGATTTTGTTTTTGCTGAGATTCGCCGCCACGCGCATCAGCCACGCCCTGGCATGGGCGTCGTTTTCAAAGACCGGCGCGGCGGTGATGTATTTGATCAGCGTTTCCTGCAGCACGTCCTCGCTGTCCTCGGTGTTGTGCAGATAGGAATAGGCCAGCCGCAGGATCGCGTTGCCGAAGGCGCGGAAGAAATAATCGGCTTTTTCGTTGACCAGCGCGGCGTCCGTCTCCCTTTCACGGCGCACCGGGGCCAAAGACGCAAACAGAAGCGCCGCGTTTCGGTACAGCAGATAGAAAGGGGGTAAGGGCGCCGCTCTCGTCATCATTTCGTCATCTCATTTCACAGCGTTTACATAGTCGAGCATTCCGGCTTCGGAGATCCCGTCGGAAATACCCACGCAATAAGTATAACCGCCGTCCGCCCAGATTGCAAGATGAATCTGATCGCCGTTGCCCTTGAGGGTGATCTCCCGGCCGCCCGAAGTGACGGTTTTTTCGGTATCGTATACGTTATAGTCGCCGCTGATATCTTCACTGCCGGCCTCCTTGCGCAGATAGCCGCCGTCAAAGCGCACCTCCAGCAGCGTGCCGTTGATCACGATGTAGTTTTCCGCTTCAAGATCCCCCGGGAAGGTGAGCGTAAAGCCCACGGCCTCCTCGGCGGCAGCAAGCGAATCGGCGCTGCAGCCGTATTCCTCCAGCGGGTTGGCGATCTGCGCGAGCTGCTCTCTTTGAATTTCCACGGTATCGGTGATCTGGGCTTTGCCCTGCGGATCGGCGTATACGGTAAGGATGGCGTACTCGGTTTCGGCGCCGGGCACGGTGGCCTTCGCCTCACACAGGATACGGTAATTGACGCCTGCCACTACCTGCGTGCCGAGCAGCGCCACGGGGGCATATTCCACGCCTGCAAGCGTTTCGCAGGCCTTATTGAGCGCGGTGAGCGCCTCGTCCGTCACGGCGGGAGAAGCGGGCTCGGCCCAGCCGCCGTCGTTTTCGGAAAATGCGGCGCTGACGCCGGTTTCCACGGTCTCGGTGATCTCGGCGGCGCCGTCCGGATGCTCCCAAACGGTAAGGAGCACGTAGGTGCTTTCGGCGCCCGGCACCGTGGCAGTCGCCTTGCACAGCACCAGATGGTTCGTGCCGGCAACCACCTGACTGGCGATATACGCCACGGGGGTATATTCCACGCCCGCAAGCGTGGCGGTGGCTTTATTGAATACGGCTTTGAAGGCTTCGGTGATCTCGGGGGAATCGGCTTTGGTCCAGCCGCCGACGGCCTCGCCGCCGGTCAGGCCGCTGTCCGCGGGCTTTTTGCCGCATCCCGCAATGACAAGCGCGCAGGATGCGAGAAGCGCGATGCTGACGATAACTGCAATGATCTTTTTCATGATTATTTACCTCACTTTGATGATGTTCGCGAGCCGCTCTGTTTGCCGCTCTGCCCTATATACAAACGGGAAGGCTGATATGTTGCAAAAATTTTGCATTTTTTCAAAAAATGTTTTTCAATGTGCCTGCGGCACGGGATGGGGAATGGGGGATGGGGGATGGGGGATGATTAAAAATTAAAAATTAATAATTAATAATTAAGGTGGCGGCTACGCCGCATTTTATAAATACAACTTATGGTTTCGACTTATATAATCGGCTAAAGTCGCAGGTCTTCCGCAATTTTTAATCTTTAATCTTTCATTTTTAATCTTTAATTCATAATTTTCCGTTTTATCCGAAAGAAGCCGGTCCCCGCTTCCGGGGACCGGCTGACTTCAGTATTATGAGGGCTTCGGCGGGCCTGTGCCGTCGCCGTCGCCCGGGTCGAACTGCAGAACGATCCTGAGCTCGAAGAAGCCGTTTTCGGCGCTGCAGGTGACGTTATCCTCGCCGTAACGGGCGGCCGCCTTGCGGATGTTCCGCAGGCCGTAGCCGTGGTTCTGCTTATCCGCCTTATCCGTCTGCGGAACGCCGTTTTTCAGCTTCAGCGTGCCCGCGTAGGGGTTGCGGACGGTGACGTAGACCGTATCCTCGGTGATGGTGGTGCGGAAATCGATCACGCGCTCCCCTTCCACCTTGCGGCAGGCCTCAATGGCGTTATCGAGGGCGTTGGGGAAGATGGTGTACAGGTCGTCCGGCGCGATGCCCCTGGCGGGGAACACGGTGCCGTAGGGCACGTTGATGGTGATGCCGTCGCGCTGGGCCACCTGCTGCTCACAGAACAGCACCGTATCCAGCCGGTAGTTGCCGGTGCGGATGCGCTCGCCCTGCCCCGCCATGAAATCCACGAACTGCTCGGCGATGGCGCGGGCCTCCGCCACGTTGTTCTGATCCAGATAGGCGATGAGCGGCCGCATTTTTTTGGGGAAATCGTGGCGGAACATACGCAGATCGTCGTTCATGCGGGCCATGAATTCGTAATGCTGCACCTGCATATCGAGCTGCGCCTTGTATACCTCCGAGGTGGTGCGCGCCTTTAAGATCATGCTCATGCCGAACGTGACCGTTACGGTGAGCAGCGGAATATTGAGCATCATGAACACGAAGGACGACTGGTTGGATTGGGTATAATCGCGGCTGAGCAGCCCCAAGGATACCATGAACACCAGCACCGTGGCCGTGACCAGCAGAAACAGCCCCGCGCCCTGCCGGGAGACCTCCAGACGGTGCTCCTTTTTGGCGGCGTACAGCAGATAGAAGGCCAGCGCGCACAGAAAGAAGAACACGTCCACGAAGAGCTCAACCGTCATTTCCACGGCTTCGTCGCGCGCGTCGTTATCAAAATTGAAGAACAGATACAGCAGCAGAAATTTAACGGATTCGGCAAAGGTGTAGCCTACCACCACGAGCATGCTCTTCCATAAGCCCTTGGCGCGGAACACGATGGCCATGCAGCCGAAGGGCAGCAGCATAAGCAGCGTGGAAAACAGCGTCATCAGGTTTTCGCTGCCGCTCGCTGCGGCAATGGGGCGGAACACGCCCACACCGGCCGCGATCACCGCGCTGAGGATCAGCGTGACGGGGGGATTGCGCATTTTCAGCCGGAAGAGCGCCAGCGTGATCAGGATACAGCCGCCCGCCAGCAGCAGGTTGTTGACCACGGAAACCAGACCGAAGATGATCGGCTCCAGCCGGATGATATCAGCGATCGCGTTCATGAAACCGCCTCCCTTCAACGGTGCTGCGAGAAGATGAAATTCTGGTATTTTTCTTTGAAGCCGCGGCTTTTCAGCGGCAGCTGAACGCCGTTTTTGAGGATGACGGCAGAGGCGTCGTACCGCCGCACGTGCAGCATGTTTACGATATAGGAGCGGTGGATGCGGAAAAACAGCCCGCAGCCCGAAAGGATCTGCTCCAGCTCGCCCAGAAGATAATTAAAGCTCTCGTCGCGGTCCGCCAGATGCAGGATAACGCGCTTATCGTCCGCTTCGGCATACAGGATCTCCTGCGCGTAGAGCGTTTCGTACCCGGTGCCCCGCTTGAGCTCGATGCGCGTAAAATAGCTCATTTTGTAAAAGAGATCCAGCTTTTCATAGAGCTTCTCCCGGTCCACGGGCTTTTTCAGGAAGCCGTCCGCGTGGATGCGGTTGTTGATGATCTCTTCCGCGGCGCCCTCGTAGTTCGTAAGATAGCACACCGTGACAGCCTGATTGAATTTTTCCTTCAGGCCCTTGGCCACGGCGATGCCGTCCATGGCGTCCATTTTATAATCGAGAAAGTACAGATCGTACCGCGGCTGCTTGAGCAGCTCGCGCCCGTCCGTATAATCGTCCACACGGATATCGTAATTCTTGCGGAGCACGTATTCCTCGATCAGACTGCGCAGATGCGCGTTTTCATGGGCTTCGTCGTCCAGGATCGCGATCCTCACGGTTTTTCTCCCCTTTCGGTAAAATTTCTCTGTTTTACGGGTTGCGGAACAGGCGCAGCTGTCCAGCGCATACCGAGGTTCCTTCTGCTCTTATTATACCGAAACGGATAAAAAAAGCAAGCCCCGGGGAGTGAACGGGGCATGGCGGGGAGTGAATACTTCAAATTGGAATTTGTCGCGCTGAAAGCGCGACAGCGATATGCATTCCTGCCGGAATGCGCGATATATCCCTCCGGGAAGCGATATACCTTCGGCGCGATATGTGCCTGCGGCACGTGATAAGGAATGCATATCATATCGCG
>JAEEGL010635245.1_pt1 | contig 13445 bp, 24 predicted proteins | sample 9134231 | NCBI WGS metagenome assembly JAEEGL01 (sample SAMN16246548, study PRJNA631951) | gut metagenome | biome: gut microbiome; feature: rumen; material: fiber-attached | host: Bos | place: Iran: Karaj | collected 2018-10 | reverse complement strand
GGCATCTTGTAGTTGATGAACGAAACGGATGTTGAGTCTTATTTGTGGAGTTACCTCACTATTACTGACTATTAACTCAGTTTTATCTTTGTTCCAGTATAAGATGCAAGCGTCGTGTTCACCGTCATGCCAATAACTTGCTCCGCCTTCCCGGCTAAAACCATATCTCTTTAGAATATCATCAGTTAAAGGCAACGGGAAGCATCCATCCCGAAATGCCCAGACAACATTTGCTGGAGATATCTTGGTAGGTTTTCCTCTTACCAGATACCAGTTTCCGATAGTAATGTTTGTTACTATTTTATCCATTTCTTTTCTGTCGTTTAGACTTACTCTCGTATTTAACCTGGATATATGCTATAATATATCCTATAATGCTTCCAGTTGTCAATCCAATAACAATTGATAATAGTGTACTCATAATTCAGTCCTCCTTCCTTATTTCTTTGAGGATATTCGGAATATCCATTGGGGAACTGTCACATTCTATTCCTGTGGCATTGCCGGAATAGAAGCGACCGCATCGACGGCAGTCATCATTGACTTCGCGATTATAGATGGGGCATATACTTCCGTAGAGTCTCATATCTTCTATAATTTAATGGTTATCTTTTCATACTTATATTCCTTCAGTGCGTGTTGCAACTTGTGAACATACTTTAGGCGTAATATGAGTTGGTAATCAGGATCCGGGGAAACGTGATCTCTGATAACTAACATGTACTTATCGGAATTGGTCGGAAGATGAATATCTACGTCCTGACCGTTCCCGAAATAGTATGAATTAAGTTCATCACCACAGCCCCACCGCTCACCTACACGTCGGAAGCCGTTCTTTTGTAGAATCTCATCATTCAGCGGTATCGGCTCCAGGTAGTCCAGCCACACACCGCCAGATAATCCGTCAGGGTTATCTACCGGAACGCATGTCGCACAGCCTTTCAGCTCGTGAAATTCCCTGTCAGCATCAATGGCACGAATCTCGACAATCGTACCCTTTTTGATACTCACGTCCTTGCTTACCCGAACAAGGTCGCCAATCATCAGTTCTTCTGCCTTCATGTTATATATGTTTAGTAAATATTTTCAGGGTCCGGAATAATGCCAAGTTTCTGATCGGGGATGGGCAGCTTTTCAACCCACAGGTAGACGTTGAGATCCATACAGTGATATTTCCCGCCCTCACATGGCACTTTCCTATATGATATCAGACGATTGCATACTTTATACCATTTCTGGTTCACAAGGATGGTTTCATCCTTTTCAGGAATGACAGGCTGCAAGTCGTTGCCACCATAGTCAAGTATGTTATCCTCGTTTGTGTTATAGTCTCTGATACTTATCCTCATATTCATTCCTCCTTAATGGTTATATAATCGTTATATACTTTCCAAATATCGTACAGGTTTGCCCGTCTGCTCTGCATGGGCAATCTCACGCCTGGTACTCTCGCCGATATACCCACCGACATTGATAACAAAGATCTCGTCGGCCATGTCTATCTTCTGCAGGTGCATCTTATCCAGCATCTCTTTCGTTCCAGGTTTCCACACCTCTTCGTCGCCAGAGTGACCGAACAGGCCAACGCTGATAACAATATTCCCTTCGAGGGTCAACCGTTTCTGCTGCTCCAAGAACTGCTCCTTGAAGCGCGTACTACCGCAGAGAGTAATCACCTTCATCCTTTTACCGATGCCGGTCATCGGAGCCGTTGATTCCTCGGATAGTGCATTTATTACTATGAGCATCCTCTGACATTCAGATAGTCTGGCCTCCTTCTCTACAGAATAACTCTTCCAAAGGGCGTCCTTCAGTTCCTGAATCCGCTCTTCAAACTTTGCTTTAATATTCTCATTCATATACCAACCTCCTTTTGTTTAATTACAGTTCGGCGCATGGAAATACGTCTTATGCATCTTCAGGTATTTATGCCCATCAACGACAACTGTGTCTTTGAGTGGTCTGAAGCAAGGACAATTCCTTGAATGTAGGTAGTGGCGATATGAGCCGCTTTCTTCTGGGATCTCCACATTACATAGGTTATCATCGATCTGATCAAGCTTATAACATGTCGCCTTATGGTTATCGACATATATCTCCTGCTTTTTGAAGTCCTGTGTGACTGTCTGAAATTTGGGACTCATATAACCACAGTAGCAGAACAGAAGGAAACAAACCGACACTACCAAATAGGACTTAACCAGTGCCTTTTTGGGTGCGTCATTGCACAACAAAAAGTATGATACAATCATACCGATGCCTACTATAGATGCAAAGGCAATAACTCCGTAATCAAAAAAATTCCAGTTCATAGTCATTCTTCTTTCGTCGTGTATACTTACTCCTTGATCATTTCATGAACTTTAAATATGGAAGGCTCCCTGTCCTGGTTGGTACAGACCTTTATGTTATCTTCGGTTGTCGATGGCCAAAGGTGGTCTCTTGTAAGAGAGTAACACCCTCCCTGGTCGGCGTATTTTATCCACCAACCACTTTTGGGGTTAAATTCTACACCAACCGCTCTACTGTAACAGTGACCTTTGTAGAACACCGGAGGCATTGCCCCGTTACTATATTCATAGTTCCTTTCGATTATTATGCCTCTCTCACCGGCCTCCTTGATGCTTTTGATAAGCATCCGGCCATATTCAGACATTTCTTCTGGATTGACCTTCTTCTGTGGAAGGATCCAGCCGACGAAGAAAACGATGCAGGCCACAATGGCCACAATAATTAAAATCAATAATACTGTACTCATATTCACTCCTCCTTTGGTAATTTTTCAAGTTCAGATAGATCCAAAAACCACTCTCCGATTTCTTTTGTACTCGACGCAAACATCAATCCATTCCTGATTACAATCTGATGGATAGCTTTGTGATTCTCAAAATTCTGAGATTTTCTCCATTTGGGCATATCCTTCTCGATCTCCTTGCGGGCAGTGTCAAGAAGAATTTTCCCGAAGTTTCTTGCACTTTCATCACTCATGAAATCACCGCAACTGCTGAAAGTATTTATAATTGTTTTCAGCTCTCCTTCAAACTCTGTCAGTTCAGGTTTGTCGGTGATGATAAAGAAATCGTCACAGTATTCTTCGCCGGATGTAACAGAACACCTGCCTTCGCCTGTAACTTGTACGGCGGTCTCTCGGTTGTTCTTTGCGTCATAATAAACACCAACAATGGGGAAATCACCCTTCAAGTCCCATTTAATGATTTCTACAGGACAATCCTCTCTGGTTACTACTTTGTACTCCCCAGACTCCACCTGGGGACGGTACGAAATGTTAAATGGAATCTTTGTCATAATTATCATTATTATTATGTTCAACAATTTCTTTCAGCCCGCTTCTATGCCTTTCGGCACAGAACCTGCAGTTACCTTTATGGGCAAGCCGATTGAAGCCTTCTATATATTCACACGAATCGATCACGATCGTGGAATATCCGTCGGCGACACCATGACTCATAGTTGGATATTCGGCCTCATATTTTTTTATTTCGTAAGCACATCCTTTACCAATGAGTATAATAGTAACTACAGCTAATCCTATGATAATACATAGATTTAAAAAACCAGAAAAACCCTTCCTCATATTATTATCGGATATAAGGCTTATCCCTGTCATACATGTGACGTTCCTCTTGGAAACTCCAGATGATAAGACCGATAAGGAACGCTATTGGGGCGACCACCATAAATACTAACTGGGCCTTGATTGGTGCAAACACCAAAAACGCGCCAAATAAACTACTCACTACAATAATCTTAATAAGATTCATTGTGTCCGGACAATTTTGATACAACTCTTTCAATTCGTTCATAACTTTTGTCTTCATAATAATTTCGTATTAAATATTATTTATTACATATTATTTATTATGTATATTTATCTATTTCGACTGATAGTATTCTTTTTTCTTCAATGGTTCTGATAAATACTCCTTACCTATGTAACCTACATACCCAAATTCTAATGCAATACAAAACCGGGTTATTAGTTCTTTTGAAGGAAGAACTAAAACTTTATCCCCGACATTGTGTGTATCACCGCCTTCGGAGAATGGTATAAGACATTTCCTGACCTCAGTTTTCATATTATTTGTTAAATATTACGATATATCTCCGGCACAGTGATTTCTCCGTGCTTCTTCTCATAACTCTCAAAATACTTGACCAGTGCCTCCTCGATGATACCATTGAGCTGGCGGCCTGTATTAAGAGCCAGATAGCGCAGTTTTCCCATGACCTCTGGATCAAGGGTAATACTGGTGCGTGCCGTTCCATTCTTCCGGACTGTCGGGCGACCTGTTGCCTTCCTTGAAGGAATGGCAATAGCTCCCGATTGTCCTGTTCCAGGCTGATCCTTACTATTGTTCAGGTTGGCCACTAAGTCCTCAATACCTTGGACTCCATAGTTTACTCTTTTCTCTGACATATTATATATTATTTATTATTTAATACATCTAATTCATTGTCTATCAAACTTTTCACTTCTTTAAGTGAAAAGCCGTGAGCAAAGCCACATCCGTATTCATCTATTGCCTCCCAGCAAACACGATGCTCAGGATGGTAATACCCTACACAGATTACAGAGAATCCCCTGTAGGTGTATTGTCCCTGAGACACCTTCTTTGCCGTATGTTTGTTCTTTTCTGCCATATTGTTAGAGTTTCAAAATATACTCTTCAAGTTCATCAACTACGCGCTTATCAAAGGGCTGCGTTTTGAGATTTTCGGTGGTTTGCCAGCTCGTTAGCAAACGAACAGAAGCAATTCCACCATCCTTCGTTGAACTTAGTCATAATTTATCTCCTTTCGTGTCAGGTAACAAATCTTCCATGTCAGCCCACATAACAATATCCGTAAGAGCGTATAGTCTACACGGGTATGCTATGACATGGCCTTTATAGAAGAACTGATTACTGTAAGTCACAATATCCTTTGACTTTCGTTTGGTGATTACCAGGCATTGAGCCTTATCCTTTGGTTCCTCGCTGGCTGGATGCCACACGTTGTTACGGTACCAGTCGGTTCCCTCTTTGAAGTCCTTTGCAGGCTTCTCTTCGAGGTACTGATATCCCTCCTTATTCAACATCGCCTTATCAATATATATGGCGTTGTTGTAACCGTAAATCTTCGCCTTCTCATCGCGGGCCTGCTTCATCTGCTTAGTCATATTATTCCTCCTTAGGCAATTTTTTAAGTTCAGATAACTCAATCATGTAACGAGGAATATAAAGGATTCCTCTGTCCAAAAGCGCACCTTCAATAAGCTTTCCCGACCTTTTCCAAGTTGGGAAACCCTTCATTATCTGCTGCTCATTCCAATGCACACCATAAAGAACGGCCTGCTTTATTAATTCGGTCAGTTTGTTGAAATCGTCATCATCGCCGATGCCCATCAACTCATATGCCTGATCAGACACGTATTCTTCCGCAGCTCTATACAGATTTGCTTGCGGTTCATTAGCCTCCATAGCTTGTAATGCTTCGCTCATCTCATCAGCCATGTCAATCCTCCACAATAATTGGTAATTTAACATAAACAGGTTCATCTTCCCATTTCAAATCTGGGAAGTCGCTTTCATCAAGACCGGTCCTGTGATAGTCTCTATCCCACCACCGATGCTCTTTTTCAAGTCTTCTTGGCTCCACCTCAAATAAATGGAGCCTATCGTCTTCATCTCTTGCAATCCAGCCGTCGAGTTCGGCAGATTTAATCATTTGTACCTTTTGCCATTTAACAAAGTTACTGGCAATATCAAGCAGCTTTTCGAGAGATACTTCCTTGTTATACTTGATGTATAGTTTTTGAAGAAGTTCATCAAAAGAGTCTTCTTCATCCAAGTTCTCACTTATAGGCTCTTCCGAATCCGTGTGTCTAAAATCGTCAAACGGATTATATTCAATTGGCTCTTCCGGCTGAGGATCCACGACGGAAGGTGTCAGCAGCTCCAAGGCTTTGTCGAAAGCCTTGTATTTCGCCTTGTACGCACCTCTGTTATCATCATACTGATCTGCTTCCTGCCATTTCTGATAGAACTCGTTCCTCAGTCTCAGGATCTCGCTATAAGCGTCTTTTACATTCTTTGCCATATACTCACTTATTTATCGTCATATATCTTAATGCCTACTTCGCTATGAAGATCTTCTGCCAGATGATCTATGAAATCCTTATTCGAATATCCACCCTTCATGCCTTTCATCTCCTTTCGCGCCCATTTGGGAGGAAGGTTCTTATAAATGATTATCACATTCAGGATGACAACAAAGGCATTTAGTGCGGCTAAACCATAGGTTCCAACAATAAATCCATAGATACTTGCAACCAAGCATACTGCTGAAATAACCAACGCCATTCTGTTCTCCTTCCAGAACGAATATTTTTCTACTGTAATGTAATTATCCATATCATTGTTATTTAAGTGGGAGTTGGCTGACCAGATATCGAGGTTTATAATTCACTGTCGAGGATGATTTTTATTATATACTCAAAAGTGTCCTGAACGACATCCCTTTGCGATGAAGTAATCTCGATAGTGTCAATACGCTCCAGATCGGCTCTGGTCGGCACCGTCGGCAGTACTGTACCAATCATCTCAAAGGTCTCTGCAAACTGCTTCCAGACCTTCTTTTCCTCCATGTTGCCCTTGCGGTAGATATTGTTGGGAGTAAACAGCAGCTGGGGCTTCATCCCCCGAATCTCCCTCATCATGCGCAGGATGGTCTTCACGAAGGTACTGGTAGAGGCGGTGGTGGCCTTGTCATATCTGTAAGGACATACAATGAAAACTGTTTCTGACAAGATCGGGATCAATCCGTCCTGGCTCAGATTCCCCGGTGCGTCAATCAAGACGCAGCCGTCAAACTTCCGAGCGTTCTCCATCAGCTGCCGCATGGTGTCAACATCGGACACCGGGAATCCCTGGACGCTATACGGAGCCTCGCAGGCGTAGAAGTCCAGATCACTCTTGCGCATCTGCGCAATGGTCTGCTGGAGGTCGGTGTCGATGATACAGACGTTCATCTTCTTCCAGCACAAGTAGTTGGCGAAGAGGATAGCGAGGGTGGACTTACCCACGCCTCCCTTCTGATTGGCAAATGTGATGATGTGGTTCATATTATATAATATATATTATTTATTCTTCTGGTTCTATCGTAACTTTTACGGTACCAATATGCTTAGATGACGACACAGCATATTCGTGATAATTGGGAAGCTTTTTCTTATCCTCGACGAACTCGCCGAACTGGATAATTTTTTCTTCCTTGACCACCTCTTTTCCTGTGTCGGGATCGGTGACCAACTTTTTAACCGTTGTCTCGTATGCCCTTGCATATCCCTTAAAGGGAATCTTCTTAACTGATGAATAATCCATATTATATATTATTTATTATTTAATAATTTTACAATTTTCCTTTATGCTACAGTTTTGTGTTTTTGTTAAAAATAATCCTGCTGCCGTTCTTGAAGCCGCTTCAGGTCAAACACCCGGTATTCTATCTTACCAGGGCGTTTGCTGACTGGAATCAGCTTCTCTTCCTTCACCCAGCGGCGAACATTACCTTCACCAAATAATTTAAAGGCTTTGTTCTGAGATACAATGTCATTCGGCAGACGAAGCGCGTCAGTCTGCAAAGCAACGATCTCCCTGGCGAGGTCTTTTACAAAAACCTCGTAAGGGACGCACTTGTCCGCGAATTGTATCATCGTTGGGTTATTCATATTGATTTGTTATTATTAAACTGCGGATTATTATATAACTGCAGACAGTTCCTTCTTCTGAGGGAAGAATTCTGTATCTATATGAAAGGTGTAACTTTTCTCTCCGCGAAGGGTGGTTCCTTCCTCAACATTCTGTAAAATTCCGACAGATTTTGCACAATCTATGGCATAGGTGAGCTTCTTCTCAAAATTGCCGTCCTGGCGACGTTTCTGATACTTGCACGTAAGATAGGTTTTAAGGAGTGGGGCTGAGATGATAAAATCAAAAGTCTTTCTTCCTCCGGCTTCCTGTAGAAGACGGATGAAAATCTGAGTACTAAGCGTTGGTATTCTGTTACCAGTGAACTTGAGAATGGCTTTCGTTACAGGCTTAGAGAGAATATAGCCGTTCTTGATGTTTGAGACAAACGCATCGTGTAACTTGATTACGCCTGTTACATTACGACCCGGGGACTTCTTTTTTTCTTCGTCAGAAGTCTCAGGCTTATCTTCTGTCGAGTTTTCCGGATCCTCCTTGTCACAGGCAAATCCCCAGCTTATGGGATTGTCGTGCATGGCAATCATAATAGGCTTCTTCTCCTTATAGTCATAAGCCTGATATAGCATCATGCCACGACATTCCTTAGATTCAGCCAAATCAAAGATAGCTTGACTTATCTTATTGACGGTTTTTCCTGAAGGATTATCTTTTCCGGTAATCCAACGGGCAATCATGTGGGCATTTGTCTTCAGATGTCCTTTACTTCCTGTAAAGTCTACATAGAAGTCCTTACTGCCCATAAAGGAATTATTTTCGACCTGTTCATTATACATTTCCTGAAGGATCATGATTATGAAATGCTGGAGGCCGTTCAAGACGATTCTTTCTCCATAGGATGTATACATCGTCTCTACCTGCTGGCCTTCCTTCTTGGCCAGCCTTATATAAGCCTTGCGACCCTCTTCTGTCAAATCCTTGAACAGTAGAGGATTCCTGTCAGATGCTCCGTTCAGGCATGCTCGCTGAATGATGCTGCTGAGAACGACAGAACGTTCCTGCTGGGTTAATATCTTTTTCTGTCTGGGCATAGAATTGTATTTTATATTGCTCTGATATTTCCTTGATCGGAATCTTTATAGTCCTCGAAGATGGTTTTCGGACTGGGGTCGCTCGTATTATAGATTCTACCTGTGTTACCGTCAAACGGGAATGTTCCGGTAATGCCGGAAGAGTAACCGCGCCGTTTCAATATCTTGGCGAATATAGCATCAGCCCGGAAATTTTTCGTTCCCTGGTATTCTGCCAAAGCCGCCCTCTTGTCATCATCGCCCGGATCTTCCGTCTTCTGGCAGTTCCAAAGTCCAATTACAGTGTCACAGGTTCTCTCAATTCCACCCGCCTCACCGATGTTGCCACAATGGAGATCGTAGGGGCTTTTGACCTGTCTGTTGAACTGAACACCAAAAATGATGGGAAGTCCGTAACTCTTATGAATGGCAAGATCTTTAAGTCTGAGACAAATGCTCTTCAAGACTTCATCCCTCGATTTTCTAAGGGATTCGTCACTGTCATCCTCAATAAGCTGGATATAGTCAAACATCAGGATGTCACAAAGACCTCTTCTCTTCATCCATTTAACATATGATATTAGTTTGTCAACAGGAAAATCCATTTGCTGAATGTTCAGGCGACCCTCACGGATAAGGTTGAAGAACTCTGATTTTACCTCACTGAACTCTTTCTTAAGAAATCCGTTGTCGAGGAAATTGAAATAGTCTTCTTTGTCAGAATCAAGTACGTCGGAGGCTACCTGCCTTACACCTTCTTCCTGAGTGAAGTTGGAAATAATCTCGCGGTTATTTTTCCCTAAAGGAATTCCCGCAAACACATTGAGCATGTTTAGCTCAATATTTTCAAGTGACTCTTCATACGAAATGAAAAGAACTCTTTTTTCAGGGTACCTTTTGGCAAGTCTGCAGGCGAGATTCATAAGGAAGGTGGTCTTGCAGTGACCGGTACTTCCTACTACTCCTGTCAGGGCTTTCGGAGCAATGGTAAACTCAACAGGATTTGTCTTTGCATCGAAAATGTAACCTGTGGATAGTCTGTTGCCTCTGTCTCGTAACATCCCGCGAAGGTTCTCTTCGTCAACACCTGCACTGTATTGGGAAAACTCGCCTTCCTGGTATTGGTCAATACTCTCGTTCAGAATGTCGAGAAGGAGAGTTGTCTGTTCCTGAGTCTTTTCAAGAATATCTATCAATAGATTTCCTTGTCTTTCGATGTCGGTTAGGTTTTCAAACTGGCAGGAGTCTATATAATTGACTGAGGCCAGAACACTCTTTCTTTGGCAAGAAAGACACTTCAGTATATTGACGTTCCGGCCATAGAACAGCTCGTTGTGGGAGGCGTCGGGGAACAGATCGAATATCTCACTTTCAGAAGGAAGTGGATCATTCTCATTGTTAGTTCTGGCCTGACGAACATATTCATAAACACTTGGAATATCTGCATGACCATCGCGTTCCATCAGAGTCTCGATAATCTGGAATATAGCTTTGAACTTGGGATAATGAAACAAGTCACTTGAAAGCGGATGTATATCATACAAGTTATTATTCCATAAGATGCTTGATAATACCACACGCTCCAAGTACTCATTGGCAATCAGTTTCGTTACCAATGGTCGAGGTGACAGGTTTGATTTTGTTCTATTTCCCATATATGTTCTTTATTGGATGGTGCTGTTTACACGGTGTTGGCGAATCCAACTATCAAGTTCTGCTCTCTCAAAGTATAAGGCTGTAGTCTTGTAGTGGGGTATTTTCCTTGATGCAGTCATCTTGTAAAGAGTACTGCGACTGATACCAGTATAGACACAAGCCTCCTTGAAAGTAAGAATTTCCTTCTGGTTAAGGAAAATAGCTTCGAGAGCGGCCAGCCTTTCCTCTATTGTCGGTTTGACGTTCTTATCCATATATTGGCTTTTTACTTAATTTTTCAATCTCCTCGCGCTTGTAATACACACGCCCGCCGCACTTGACTGGAGTTAGAAGACCTTTCTTCTTCAAGGCGACCAGAAGGTTCGCAGTCATTCCCAGGTTGTTGATCAATTCTTTAGTTGAAATTAAAGACTTGTCTGTAACCTGAATAATGAAATTGTCGGGTGATATGGACTTTGCTGTGTCCTGACATTCTTTCGTGGAGGACAATATTGCCTGCGCAAACTCCATGACACCTTCACCGGAAAGTGTAATGTAGACCTGTTCCGGGTTATTTCTAATCTCCGTTACAAGTCTGCTGGCAAGCAGTCTTTCCTCCAAATTTCTATCGAGAACCGAAGGAGTGACGTTTTGTTGTATGGCATGTTCATTACCCATAATTATTAATTTTTGTTTTTTATTTTGTCTTTTCAAATTAATTTCTTAATTTTGCAGCCAGAAGATGCTTATAGGAATTGGGCGTTGCCTTAAATCCTGATGCAAAATTACAAATTTAGCCCAAATTATGCAAATATTAGGCTAATATTTAGATTTATTTTATACTATTTAATGGATAATAACATTATTGTTTCAGATATTAATGTCGGTGAAGCTCTAAGGAAGTGGCTGAAGGTTCATAATATCACACGACAACAGTTCGCTGATGCTATGGGTATGTATACTTCTAAGGTTGGCCGTATTCTTTCCAATCCAACTATTGATACTGAGGAACTATTTCGGATTTCCAAAGTTTTACAAGTAAACTTCTTCGAACTATTTTGGAGCGATACTGTTATCGATGAGTTCGGTAATACCTTACAGCCTATTCATATTGGACAAGCAATAGACAAGGTATTAAAAGGTTCAGATATAACCCAATCCAAGTTGGCAGAACTTATAGGAGTACATCAGACTGATATAACAAGACTGATTAAAAAACAATCCATTGATTCTGGCAAACTAACGACTATATCAAGGGTATTAAACCATAACTTCTTTCTGGACTTCTATGGTAACATAGAGGAAACAGCTACGGATTTGGCTGTTAAAGTTGGTTATTACATGGGTAAATATAATAAGCTTCTTATTGATTATGAACGGATCAGCAGAGAACTGATGGATAGTCAGGCCGAGGTGGATAGATTAAGAAGCAAACTTAAAGAGATGGGGTGCGAGGATTATTAACCTCAATTCGTATCATTCGAACATCGGAATCTACAGCGGAAAAAGGAAACGCCACCAAAAAGCCAAAAGCTTGTTTGGTGCGCGTTTTCCTCTTATAAAACAGTTTTAAAATAAGTATAAAACTTATTTAAAACTATTATATAACTACTTAGCGATTTTTGTATCTTTGTAATTCGCTGTGGTTCAGATATTTACAAATAGGGTCTGCTCAAAAAGGTGAAGGTTTTGCTCAAAAAGGTGAAGGTTTTGCTCAAAAAGGTGAAGGTTTTGCTCAAAAAGGTGAAGGTTTTGCTCAAAAAGGTGAAGGTTTGCTCAAAAAGGTGAAGGTTTGCTCAAAAAGGTGAAGGTTTATTCTTAGTTTTCTTCCAAATACGGTTTATTTGGCATTATTGAATAAAACTCAAATCTTATTATGCGGCAGAAAAACAAAGTCGAGCCTTATCTGATAAGGCATAAGCCTGTTTTTACGGCAATAGGGTCTTGAATTTGTTAAATCGAGAGATAGTTTATATCAGATTTGGTTCGCACTACATCAAGGTGTAACTTTGAACCAAAATTCTGATAATGGAACGGTCATCAATTCAAAGTAAGGCATACAACTGCGACTGTCTGGAGTACATGAAAAGTCTTCCAGACAACTACTTCGACCTCGCTATCGCCGATCCTCCCTATGGTATCGGTGCCAGCAGGCCGTCGAAGAAGGCAGAGAGAGCCGTACAGCCAGACGGTTCCATTTTACAGGTTTCTGTTACCGATTTCACCAAGAAAGACTGGGATAATGCCATTCCGTCTCAGGAGTTCTTCGATGAACTGCGTCGTGTGAGTAAGAACCAAATCATCTGGGGAGCTAATTATTTCGGTCTGCAGGGTGGTATGATTGTCTGGGATAAGATTAATGGCAATAGCGACCAGTATGACTGTGAGATTGCCTATCAGTCCTTCAATAAGCGTACCGATTTGGTACATTACATGTGGAACGGAATGTTTCAAGGAAAGTACTGTGGGCGTGACATCCGTCAGGCCGCAGTCCAACAGGGCAATAAGGCCCTCAACGAGAAACGCATCCATCCTACTCAGAAGCCCGTCATCCTGTATGAATGGCTACTGAATAATTACGCCAAGAAGGGCGACCGCATCTTCGATCCGATGATGGGTAGCCAGTCAAGCCGCATTGCTGCTCGCCGTCTTGGCTTTGATTATGTGGGCTGTGAACTTGACAAAGAATACTATGATAAGGGCTGTGCCCGGTTCGATTCTGAACAGATGGGAAATAATAAAAGTGTAACTAAAACAATCAATAATATGGATAAGACCTCTTTTCTTGATTCTGACACCCAGAAGCAGATGATAAGCCAAGTGGCTGCCGACTTAGTGACAGGTAACCATCTGTTAGGACGTTCACGACCTGATGGTTATAAAGAGTTGATGTGCGAGGTGGGAAATGCCTTTGCAGCAGTAAAGTCATTTTCCGTTACATCCAGACAACGCGATATACTTAGTGAACTTATTGAGAACTATCACGATGGCTACGAGGAGGTAGCAAGTCAAATAGGTGTTGATGTACCATTAT
>JAEEGL010599238.1_pt1 | contig 13445 bp, 8 predicted proteins | sample 9134231 | NCBI WGS metagenome assembly JAEEGL01 (sample SAMN16246548, study PRJNA631951) | gut metagenome | biome: gut microbiome; feature: rumen; material: fiber-attached | host: Bos | place: Iran: Karaj | collected 2018-10 | reverse complement strand
GAAACGCAGAAACCTGCATCAGCGCCGACGACAGTGAAACAAAGATTTTCGTAATCCCTACAGACGAAGAGCTTGTAATGACAGAGGATGCTTACGCTCTTATGAAGGGAACCTACGATGTTCACACAAACTTTAAGTATTCTTTCCAGGACCCTAACTATGTAAACAAGGCCCGCGAAGAAGGCTTAAAAGGCGACCTGGTTAAGAGACCAAATCTTGCAAAGGTAGTAGTACGCCCGCCAAAGAACTAAATGAAAAAAATTGCCGGATGTCTGTTTATTATTCTTTCGCTTCTTTTTTCTTTGCCTGCGCAGGAATCAATTGTGCAGGCAGCAGGAACAGAAGAGGTAAATGAACAGTATCAGACATTTTCCTGGCAAAGTGTTGCAAAGGCAAAACAATACGAGGTTGTGCTGGAAAAATACAGTCAGGCAGAAGATATCTGGCAGGATTATAAAACAATCCGTACAGAGCAAACCGAGCTTGAAATTCTTTTTACTCCAGGAACCTATAGAGTTGCCATTGCAACCTACAATCTTATAGGACGAAGGGGAAAACAGTCAGATTGGGTAATCTTTCAGATACTGGAAGAGCATATTCCTTATCTTAATGAACGCTTTCTTCCAAAAAATAAAGACTGGAAAACCCCTGTTCTTTTTATAAACCGCAGTAATTCTGATTCTTCAAACAACATTAATTATTCTTCCGAAGATTTTATTCAGTCACCCGAAGGCTTTCCGGGTTCTAATATTCTTGTAAAGGGTCATAATATTTTTTCACCAAAAACGGAATTTTATCTTGTGCCAAAGGACCAGACTCCCGAAGGTGCAGAAGAATATATAAATTATTGTGATGAAAGAACGGAACAAAAACTGACAATTGTAAACAGAAATTCTAAAGATTATTCTGTGGTTGTTGCTTATGACGAGACAAAACTGTTTCCCGGTTATTATGCGCTTGAAGTAAGAAATTCGGGAGATAACCGTGCCTTTGTAGATATTCTGGTTCTGGATGATTCAGGTATTTCAATCAGACCGGAGACAGGTTTTGAAATTGACGGCCACTACAATGTAAACAGCTTTTCGGCAGGTGCTTCGGAGTTTTACGAATTTTCTATAAGTGCTCAGGGTGTTTCTTCTAAAACCAGTTTTTATCTGGAGCCCGCTGCTGGTTCGGTCGCGTATCCTTTTGAAAGTAATCTTGAACGAAAAACTGTAGAGGCCTTTGTTCAGTCATATACCAGAACAGACAACTCAACTGCAAAGCTTACCTTAGCCTGTCCTGTTCAGGATTTGCGTACCGGTTATTACAATATAATTGCCAGCGATAATCAAAATGCTTCTGCAAAATTTATTTGTCTTGTAAAAAAGCCTTTTGATCACGATTACACAAAGAATGTAAAAGTATTAAAAACTAAATTCAATAAGAAAACTGAATTTGTTGATGTAACTCTTTCTGATACAAAATTTGATTTAAGCAAAAAATATACTCTTGTTTCGCAATACGATGAAAATCTGGATTCGAATAACAAGGTTCAACTTGAGCTTTCTCCTTCCGGAAAAAAGCTTACAGGTAAACTCACACCGGATCAGCTTACAATTGCAAAATATGCCCTCATAATTGAAGATACCTATTCTGTCGATGTCGTTTACTGCGACATAGATAACCGGCTGAAAATTTCTCAGAATAGAATGTCGGACAGGGAAGTGGAAAAGACCTTCTTCCGTCCGGAGGGAATGGGTGCTCTTACACTCGATACCGATGATGCCGGTACAATTCAATTTTTTGATAATAAAATAGAAATGGTAAAGCGAATGCCGTTTTTATTTACAAATTTTTCTGTAGACCTTTCTATCCTAAAGGATTCGACAACAGTAATTGACTGCAGTCTGGATCTGCTCAATTTTGGCTTTGTGGCTTTAACAACCGGTTATGAATACAGCGCAAGTAAAGGCAATGGTTCTCACAGTGTTTTCTCGGTTGTAAAGTTAGCCCTTCCTAACAATTATGTTCAGCCGTACATAGGAGCTGGTATAGGTCAGAAACTTGTAGTTCCACAAAATGGAATTGGCGGCTTTGATGATGTAAAAGATATGCTGCTGGACAAGAATCAAACCTATGCAATTGCTCAGGCCGGAGTTCTGCTGTTTACAGTAATTGATGTGCGATACAATCTTTTCCTTAATGATCTGTTTGAAGATAAATATTTTACAGATTCATTCTCTGTCGGATTTTCTTTCCCACTGCGGGCCTATAAGTTTAAGCGAAACGTAATCACAAAATCTGCAAAAATTAATAAAAAAGGTTTACTTCAGGCTTCTGACTTTATTGAACCGGGTTCTAACGTAGATCAACTTTTTATTAATGAAAGCAGCACAATCAGCGGTTTTGAAGGCTATTCAAATATAGAAGAAATAACTATGGACGAAGAGGTTACAGTTATTGCACAGGATGCCTTCCGCAATTGTCCAAAGCTTACCTTTGTATTCTTTGACAATCCATACAAAGAAGGTAAAGACCTTACAATCAAAAAAGGAGCCTTTGCAGATAATAAGCAGATAGAATCAATTATTCTTCCGTATAGAACAACAGTTGTAGAATCCGATGCCTTTAGCGGCTGGACCGATGGACAGATAATTACTCTTGCCTGGAATAAAAATGATCCAAAAGAACGCGATTTACATGGTCTTGAGCAGAGTAATACAACTGTACTTTATTCTAATGGTGACCTGTTTAAGGGAAGCTTTAAAACTCCATTACACGACAGACGTAACTGGATAAATATAGAAAATCTTAATCTTGATACTGTTTCTGTGTACAAGGATGATATTTATACCCTTGGCATTAGAATAAAGGGTATTCCTCCTTCCTGGCTCAGAACAGAGCTTTATACCTGGATTAATCAGGATTCGCCGCAAGAAGCTATAGATTATATTAAGTCTGGTGATACAATAAGCTTTAAGGTCCAGGGAGATGGAAATAAATATGATTTTATTCTTGCAACTCCGGACGGCGGTTATTTCTACTACAGATTTAAGACAAAGGCCGACATGGTCACTACAGTAGAAATTCCAATAAAGAAATTTAAGAAATTTAACTTCTCCAGTCAGAAAAAGCTGGATAAGGATGCTATAAAGATGTTCTGCATTCTGCCTATGTGTAAAGGCGAGATGAACAGTGTTTCATTCTTTGATTTTGAGGTGAAGTAAAATGGTTGAAAAAAACGAAGTAAAGAAAACAAGAAAAAAACGAATCCGCGTAAAACACCCGATTGGCGTTAAGCTTGGATTCATCTTTTCGAGCCTTGTAATTCTTGTTTTGGGAATTACAATTGCACTCATTTATATTCTTTTTGCAAATGACCAGCGGGTTAATGCAAAATCAAGTACAATTTCCCTCAATGAAACAACTGCAAATGCGGTTCAGACAAAAATTCTGAATATACAGGGTAATGCCAATAATTATCTTGATATAATGTATTTTATTCGTGACGACAAGCATTTTGAAGAAGAAGCAGCATACTTTTTTGACGAACTTTGCAATGCAAACAAGGATATTCTTTTTGTTTACAGTTCAGAGCTTGGTTTTAAGGGCGCTCCTACCTTTACAGCACAGTATTCCCAGGGACAGAAAAAATTTGAACGCTGGCTTGCAAATCATCCGCAGGTAAGAAAGACTGTGCTTGCCGGCAATGTTACAACTCAGGATTTATCCGAAGCCTTAGGAAGAACTTATTCTCTTGGAACTATGTTTTCTTATGACAATTCCTTTGTTTGTGTTGCCTATGATGTAGAAAACCTCAAAGAAAGCTGTTTTAAAAATTCAAATGCAACTTATATAGTTAATAGTGCGGGCGAGCCGTTAATCTATGAAGATAACGAAACAATTTTGCAGGCCGGCCTTGTACCTCCTTTTGAAATTGTTACAGAAGTAATGGAAAACAGTCTGGGTAACGAATATATTTTTACGGACAGCAGTAATAATAACTGGATTTATATCCGCACAAATATTCTGGACGATTCCTGTTCTGCAATTACACTTGTTTCGGAGTCTTCAATTCTCAAGGCAATTAATCTTACCGCCTTAAGAATTATTGCAGTTTCTGTAGCAGTATTTTTCCTTGCAATTCTTATAATAAGATTCTTTAGCCGTTCGCTTACAAATCCTATAGAAGATCTGGTAGCGGCAACTAACAAAATTGATCGTGGAGATTACAATATTCATCTGCGCCCGCGTACAAAGGACGAAATCGGTTATCTTACAGACCGGTTTGTAAATATGTCCGGTGGACTTGCGGAACGCCAGCGGCTTATGAGTACCTTTACAAAATTTGTTAACAAGGATATTGCACAAAAAGCTGCCAGCGGTGAGCTCACTCTTGGAGGTCAGGACAAAAACGCAACGGTATTCTTTTCTGATATCCGCTCGTTTACCGCAATGTCGGAAAAAATGACTGCTCCTCAGGTTGTAGAATTTTTGAACGATTATTTTACCCGCATGGTAGATTGTGTAAATAAGACAAACGGTATTGTAGATAAATTTATTGGAGACGCAGTTATGGCTGTCTGGGGTGCCGCTACTACAAATGGTTCTCCAGAAGAAGATGCCTGGGCTGCGGTAAAAGCGGCGCTTATGATGCGTATTGCACTTTATCATTTTAATGAAAATCAGATAAAGCATGGACGTAATCCTATAAAAATTGGCTGCGGTATAAACTCCGGTCCAATTGTAGCAGGACAGATTGGTTCAGAAGATCACATGAACTACACGGTAATTGGCGACACTGTAAACCTTGCAAGTCGTACGGAAGCACTTAATAAACCGTTTGCAACTGATATCCTCATTACAGAAAATACCTACCTTCTGGTAAAAGATAAAATTATTGCCGAAGAAATGCCCGGCGTTCATGTAAAAGGAAAAACTGATCCAATTAAGATGTACGCTGTTGTAAATGCAAAGGGTGTAAAGGGACCTAAAGATATTCATAAGCTCAGGGAATTCCTTGGTTGGGATGAGCCGGAGCTTGATAAGGTAAATACGGATGAAGAAGAGAAAAAGTACAAAATCGGTAAATAGACGTAGAAGAAATCACTGGTTTACCGATTTTCTTACAATAATAATTTGTCTCGCCGGCATTGCAGGTGCCCTGTACTGCTTTAGGAATCTGATTTATAAATCCCTGGCAACAGATTCGGATTCTCCGGTTGGTACAATTACTTTTAAGAAAAAGTCTCCGCGACGTCGTTTACAGCATGAAAATGTATGGGAGTATCTTAAGCTAAGGAGTATCATTTATAAGGGTGACTATATATTAACCGAAGATTTATCCGAGGCTCAGCTCATCTTTAAAGACAATAATTATGTCGTAAACGAAACCGAAGGAAATATTTCGAGAGTAATACGGGATGAACAGGAGCTGGAACAGATAAAAACCGGTTCTGCAGAAATCCATCCTAACTCCATGATGAGGGTAGGCGACGATAATCTTCTGCATTTTATAAGTGGTTCCGTTTCCCTCGATTCCGGTTCCAGAACAGAGGATCTTGCAATTCAGATTGGTGAAAATATTTATATTCTTGAAAAAAATACTTCGGCCCTGTTTACCATGGCAACAAAAAAAAGTCAGGACGGAAAACAGACTGCAACTATTTATGTTTCTTCCGGAAAGGTTTACGAAGCTAAGGTTGATGAAAAAATTCCGGAAAATGTGCGGCTTCAGGATACTGTACAAAAAACTTCTGCGGCTTCAATTGGAGCAGGACAGGTTAGAACAGTACAGGTGGTACCGGAAAAGGTTGAGGTTAAGGCCGATGAATCTATAGTTCCTTCTGCGTTTAAAAATGTAATTCAAAAAGCAGGTGCGCTTGCAAAGAAACCTGTGCCGGAGCAGCCGGAAAAAGAAACTCCTGTTTATGATAATTCGCCTTTCCAGGTGCTGGTTCCTTCTGCTTCTTATTCAATTACTCAGGATAAAAATTCTAAAGAATCAATTCCATTCTACTGGACAGATATAAATAAAATTCGAATTGATTTTTCTTATACTCCGGATTTCTCAAAAATTACAGCAACAAGAACCCTGTCTTCGGATACAAAACGTGGTTCGGTTATTCTTGATTTTGCTGCTCCTGATGATGTTGTTTACTGGAGAGCTGTTCCTTATGGACAGACAGCTTCTCCATATTCTTCATATCCGAACGGAAAAATTATTGTTAATAATCCAAAGGAAAAGAATCTTAAGAATGCGCTTGTTACTGCCTATGGAAAAGAACGTTCTGACGAAATTGAACAGGCGGTTAAGGAAACTCAAGTCCAGCAGCAGGCAGAAAAGCGTATGGAAGAACAACTGGAAACCTCTGTAGTAGAAAGCACTGCACCTGTACAAACACAGGAAGAAAAAAAGGCGGAAAGTAGAGAAACGCTCGAAACTATAAAGGATTTGCATTCGGGTAAAACTGATGAAGAAGCAAGAAAGGCAGAAGAGGCCAGACTTGCCGAAGAAAGGCGTATTGCAGAAGAAAAACGACTTGCCGAAGAAAAGCGTTTAGCCGAAGAAAAACGAAAGGCTGAGGAAAAACGAAAAGCCGAGGAAAAGCGCAGGGCAGAAGAATTACGTAAAGCCGAAGAAGCCCGAAAGGCAGAACAGAAGCGGCTTGAAGAGCAGAAACGTAAGGCCGAAGAAGAGAGAAAAGAAAAGGAACGACAGGCTGCAGAACAAAAACGTCTTGAAGAAGAAAGACGTAAAGCTGAAGAGGCACGCAAGGCGGAAGAAGCACGTAAAGCCGAAGAGGCTCGTAAGGCTCAAGAGTCACGAGATGCAGAAGAAGCCCGAAAGGCCCAAGAGGCGCGAGAAACTGAAGAAGCCCGCAAAGCTCAAGAGGCGCGAGAAGCTGAAGAAGCCCGCAAAGCTCAAGAGGCACAAAAAGCAGAAGAAGAGCGTAAAGCCGAAGAGGCACGTAAAGCAGAGGAAGAGCGCAAAGCCGAAGAAGAGCGCGCTGCAGAACAGGCACGCCAGGCAGAAGAAGAAGCACTTCAGCTTTCTCAAAGAGAGCGTGAAGCTTTTGAACGTATTACTCCGGTTCTTTCTGCGCCTGCAGGTGGAAAAATCTTTACCGAAAACGATTTTGATTCATTAAATCCTAAGATTGTTTTCAACTGGAATAAGGTTGACGGTGCTTCGAATTATAAATTCGAAATTAAAAATTCAAGCGGAAAAACCGTAGTTTCCAGAACTGTAAATACAAATACATTTACCGTTTCTTCGGATACCTTGACTCTTGTTGCCGATAACGGTGAATATACCTGGAGTGTAACTGCTATTGGAAAATCGGGAAAAGAAACAATAGAAACAAATTCCGCAGAAAGGAAATTCAGTGTGCAGATTGAAGATTCCGAATCTGCAACACTAAATCTTGATAATCTTATTATGTTCTAGCTTATCTTTGCTGTGAGCCTTCGTGAATTTTGTCATGAATTTCTTGTCCGGCAAGCAGGCGCACAAGTTCCATAGCAAACTGTTCACTTGCTCCAGGTCCGCGGGAAGTAACCAGATTTCCATCGGTTATAAATACCTGGTTTGAATAGCCTTCAAGATATTCATTTTTTGCATTGTCCTGCATTCCCGGGTAGCAGGTCCATTTTTTTCCGGCAAGCACACAGGTTTTTCCAAAAACTACAGCAGGAGAAGCACAAATAGCGGTAGTAAGCTTTCCGGCCTTAAAGCATTTTTCTATGTAGTCCAGAAGCATAGTATTTTGCGAAAGGTTTTCTGCTCCAAGTCCACCGCCCGGACATACAATACAATCTGGTAAGGTTTCGGAATTTTCTTTTATATATGCTTCAAGCGTAGTATCCATAATCATTGGAACCTTGTGAGAGCTTGTTACAATCATACTTTTATTAAAAGGTGTTCCCTTTACTCCAACTGTAGTAACTTCTATGCCGGCACGACGCATATAATCAACCGGCGAAAGAGCTTCAATGTCTTCAAATCCGTCTGCAAAAAAAACTGCTGCTTTAATCATTTTATTTTCTCCTGAATATTTTGAATATATCACTATTATAACAAAAAAAATGGATAAAACAATTGGGTTTTTATTTTGATTTTATTTATTACTGTGATATAATTAATGAATACATGAAGCGTAAAATTGCCGTGCTTGCGAATGGTTGGAATCATCTTGGAATTGCGAGCGCACTTAAGGGTATTCGCAATGTTACGGACAAACTCAATATTGATGTATTTCTCTTTTTAAGTTTTGCTGCATTTGCACAGTCACAGGAACGTAATATCGGAGAAGATTCTATCTTTGATCTTACGGATTATTCAGAATTTGACGGTGTAATCATTTTTTCAGGCATGCTCAATTCTCAAGTAACTCCGGAACGCATTGCAAAAGTTGTAGTTGAGCATCATGTTCCGGGCGTTAGTGTAGGCTGGCCGCTCGAAGGCTTGGATTTTGTAGGCATAGACAATTTTAAGGGAATGTTCGAGATGGTAGACCATCTTGTAAAAGAACATCATATAAAAAATCCTGTATTTCTTGCAGGAACAAGAGATCATCCCGATTCAAACGAACGTATTGATGCTACAAAACAGGCACTTGAAATTAATGGAATAGAACTCAAGCCCGACAGAATAAGCTATACAAACTGGGAATATCTTACCGCAATGAATCAGGCAATGTATTATGCCCAAAGTGATGATCCTCCAGATGCCTTTATCTGCGCAAACGACCATAATGCAATTGCAGTTTGTATCGGTTTACAGAGGCTTGGCTATTCGGTCCCTGAAGATTTTATTGTTACAGGTTTTGATAAGATTTCTCATGCAGAAACCTTTTTCCCTTCAATTACAACTGTTTATCAGGATTATGAAAAAATCGGTTATATTGCCGCCTGGCAGCTCATGGAAAAAGTAGAAGGAATTTCTCATGCAAACCAGGTAATTGTTTCTTCTTCCTTTGTAAAGAACGAAAGCTGTGGATGTAAATCAGCAGAAGAGGCAGAACAAATCAGACATGCTTTTTGTATTAATGCCTATTCCAAAGAAATGGAGAGCTTGATTTCTCAGGCAGATTCTGCTGCAATGACCGGTTCAATCTTTAATGGTTCCAATTATGATACTTTAAGAACGAATATTTTTAATTTCTATAAAAACATCAATAATTTTAAAGGTCACGATTTTTATTTTATCCTTGATGATAATGCCCGTAAAACCTTAAAAAGCAGTTCGTTTCCTATTAAAAAGACTTACTCCCAGAAGATGTGCTGTCTTGTTGCAGTAAAAGATGGAGAAGTAACCTATGGTGGAGACTTTAAACGCAAGGAGCTTTTCCCTGGTTATGAAAAAAGCGACAAACCTATGGTTTACACCTTTACGTCCATGCACTATGACGATAATCTGTTTGGTTACATTGTTCTTAGCGATGCTATAGATTTAATTCAGGATACTTCTCTCAATCACTATATGATTCAGATGAATTACAATCTGGAACAATACCGCCGTAACTGCAGATTTGATGAAATGAATAAGGCTCTGCGAAATATATCAAATACTGACCAGCTTACCGGCCTGAACAATCGCTTTGGTATGGAGCAGAAAGCAGTTCCTGTTTTAAAACAGGCACACGAAAACGGTAAAAAATGTGCCATTGTGTTTGCAGATATAAACCGGATGAAGTATATAAATGATAATTTTGGTCATCTGCATGGAGACCTTGCTATAAGAACTGTATCTGGTGCCATGCTCAAGGAAATGCCCGAAAATTGGGTTGGAATCCGTTATGGTGGCGATGAATTTATTGCGGTTGGTGAATGCCGGACTGAAAAAACTGTATTAGAGCTGATTGAACGTATGCAAGAAACCCTTCGTAAAGAAGTTGAAGCAATGCAGCTGGCTTATCCTCTTACCATAAGCTGTGGTTATATTCTTTCCGATCCTAAGTCCAAGCTTTCTCTTGTAGATTATATTAATCAGGCTGACAGCATAATGTATGTTAATAAACAAAAGACCTATCAGGAAGAAAAAAACAGAGCGACGAATGTTTCTACAGATATAAAATCTCTTAATGATTTACCGCATAAAAAATAAAAAAGCAGTGATATAGTCTCCAGCTATACCACTGCACATAAATGTTCAAAAGAAAGCCTGATTAAGCTCGGCCACTCTTCTTTTTTGTAAAGTTGTAAAAGCAAATCCAGAAGATTATGTAAATCACAATGAATAAGCCGAACCAAAGCAGTGTGCTTATTACTGTATGCGGGAACCAGCCGCAAAGAAAACCTGCTATGTACATTACAACTGATGTAATTACAAAGTGCAAAACTGTTTTACCAATAAGGCTCCAGTTCTCAACTTCAAAAATTACAGTTCCAGCAGCAAAGGTTGATCCAATCAAGCCTGTAATAAGGTACTGAATAAATGCTGCAGCAAGCTTTGTCTTTGTGTGATCTACTAGATAGGTAGTAAGGGCATAAAAGTTGCCGTCGCCAACAAAAAGTGATTCAAGCAGTACAATTGTCTGTCCAATAAATACACCGTACATAAATCCCAGAAGGGCTCTCTTAATAATCTTGTTCATCATAGTTATTTCTCCTTATAGTTAATGTTTTATCTGAAAGATCTAAAGCCTATAGAAAGGACTGGACCCGATCTTGAATAATCTTTGAAAGTGTTTTTGTATTCTCCGGTAAGTATTCTGTTTTGTCCTCCAAATTCTACGACAAACGCACAACCGGCAATATATTGAAATTCAAAGCCACCACCAAAGCCAATGTCTATCATAGGAGAAGACACAAAATCATGTCCCTCGCATTTATAGAATTTAACACCTCCGCTCACATAACCATAGCCGCGAACGATAAAGCCCGGGCAGTTAGAACGACCACCAATAATTAACTTGTCACCAATTTCTAAACCTCCTGTGTCAAGTCCGCTTGGGGTGAGCGTTCCTCCGGTACCCGCAACGTAGATACAGTCACGCAGAACAAGGATTTTTTCCTGTGGCAGGAGGTTTATACCAAACTCTCCAAAGCCGCCCGAAAAATCCTGGCCACATGACCAAAATCCACCATTTGTAATTCTATAAGATACATTTGCAGATTCCTTAACTTCTGCAAAGCCAGCACAGCAGATTCCTGCGACCAAAGCTAAAACAATAATTATTCTTTTCATGATTCGAAGTATAGCAGAGGCTGTTTTATAAGTGTTGATTTAGGCGATAAGTGGTAGTTTATTGAGATAAGTGGTTAAAAAAAGTACTTTTTTGCATAAAAATAGCGGCCCTTGAGCAAGAATTTGGTCCCTGAGCAACAATGTGGTCCCTGAGCAACGATGTGGTCCCTGAGCAACGATGTGGTCCCTGAGCCTGTCGAAGGGCGCTATCAAAAAATATTTAAGCCAATTGCCCGTTAATACAACTGTACTCCCGTTTTAAATACCATATGAATAAAGTCATTAAAGCCCTTGTACCATACTGGAAAGTCATGTGTTCCACCCGGGTAAACATAGGATTCAAAGTTTTCTACGCGGCTTGTCCAGTTTTTCATGGCTTGTACATAACCTGGGAATGAACCGTAAACTAAGAAGTCTGCATCACCGCAAATCATGTACAGGTTGTGAATTTTAAGACCGTCAAAGTTTTTGTTTGAGTCAACGGCAGAAATAAACTGTTCAGAACTTGTAAACAGTGCGCCGGAAAAGCCTGCAAAGTTACTGATGAGATCCAGACATTCGCCTATACCGATTGTAAAGGTCTGCCCGCCACCCATTGAAAGTCCTGCAATTGCAACATTGTCGCGGCCTTCTTTAACATTGTAGTTGGCTCTTATATATGGAAGCAGATCATTGCGGAGTTCGCCGCCAAATACATTGTAGCCGTTAAAGCTGTTGCCATTGCCTCTTGGCCCCCAGGATTTATCTGCAACACCGGTTGCAACTACAAGAATAAACTTTTCTACTTCGCCGCCGGCCATTCCACGGTCAAGATATCCCTTTATTTTTCCTCCGCGACCTTCGGTAGTAAGGCCCCAGGTATATTCGTTCTGACCAAAGCCGTGTAGCAGAATGAATACAGGATATTTTGTTTCAGTATCTGCGGCATCATAGTCTGCAGGAAGATATACAAAAGCATGTTTGTTGTATTTATCTGCGTCGGTAAGGCTGGCTTGAGCAACAGTGTAGTCGCGGGTAGGGTAGTTAATTTCTACAACCTTTCCTCGCTGAGCGGCTGTAAGTCCGTCATCAAAGGCCTTGTCCTGAGGGGCTCCGTCCTTTGCATTAAACTTAACGCTTTTTAAGGTTACCTTGAGCTGGTCTCCGTCTGAATTTCCTCTATTATAATCATTAAATTTGAGGGCAAAACCAAGAATTGAATCAAAATCTGAGCTTGCTTTGATTCTGTCTGCAAAATTGTCCGGAATATTGATTGTTTTTGTAAGACTTCCCGAAAGCTCTGTTGAATCAAAATATTCAAGGTCTTCATAGCCGCCAAAAAGTCCTGTGGAATCCCATGGAAGAATTCTCATGCAAAAACCGGGAAGCTGTGCCTTCGGATTCCATTTTCCTTCTACAGGGGCATAATCAAACTCAATGTCAATTGACTTATAGTTACCTATATTAATTTCTGATTTGTCGCTGTTTACATAAAAAGCAACACCGCCGCCGGCTCCTCCTGCTGCAGTTGCAACCCAGCTTATTGAGCCGTCTGATTCTACTGTAATATTTTCTGCAACAGAACCTTCTGCAAAAATTGTAAAGCCTTCTGTTTTATCTCTAAGGGTAAGTCCGCTTGTGTTCTTAATGGAAACACATGATGTAATTACACCTGCAAGCAAAGCAAATCCGGCAAGTCCCATGAAAATTTTAGATTTTTTCACTTTTTCCTCCTTATAGTAAACAAAGTTAGTAAATCGTTTAATATGATTATAATGCGTTTTGCCTTTCTGTCAAATATGAAATGAATATATAGGTATCTGGGGATTAATAATTTTATTAAGTATTGGCTCCCAGTCACAAAACGGTGGTCAAAAGCGCCAATAAATTAATAGTTTTGTAATCCCCAGCTGCCGATACAGCCCTGTTTCACGTAATGACAAAAGAACACAAATTCATTATAATTTTTGACAATATTTTAAAACTAAAATGCTTTTATGGAGGACGGAATATGAAAGCAATTGAACTAGAAAAAGCATACGATCCAAAATCTTTTGAAGATCGTATCTACAACGAATGGGAAAGTAAAGGTTACTTTAAGCCTGCCAGCGATGAGACTTCTCCGGTACATGAACAGTATAAGTGCCAGTGTGCAGACTGCAACAAGAAAACAAATACTTATTCCGTCGTCATTCCTCCTCCAAACGTAACCGGTGTTCTTCACATGGGTCATGGTCTTAACAATACTTTACAGGACATTGTTGTTCGCTATCACCGTATGAAGGGTGATAAT
>JAEEGL015145057.1_pt1 | contig 13446 bp, 9 predicted proteins | sample 9134231 | NCBI WGS metagenome assembly JAEEGL01 (sample SAMN16246548, study PRJNA631951) | gut metagenome | biome: gut microbiome; feature: rumen; material: fiber-attached | host: Bos | place: Iran: Karaj | collected 2018-10 | reverse complement strand
TTTATTATCTTGATGTCTTTTCCAATTCTCCAATGCAATCTGCTTAGTAGTATTGGCATAGCAGTATTCACAAAGATGTGGGCATGTATTATACTCACCAATATCCTTGGATGCCATACACTCACAGAACTGCCGTTGACCAGGATCTTTTTTATGTGTACTGATGAAATAATGATTATGAGGTAAAAGGATTGCCCCATCTGGCAGTTTAGGCTGTCCAAAAAGTGTTGGAGCTGGTATTTCCTCTATCTTGACCTTCATGAAATCCATTAATTCTTTATCATCCCATGCGAGTCGAGTAATCAAGTCTCCATCTATGCAACGGTTGTGAATTATGCCATACTTTTCTATATCTATTTTCTCTCCACAAGTAGCTATTTGGAAGTTCCATCCTTGTTCACGATTCATGGTTGAAAGTTTATCCGCAAACTCTTCCATCAGTTCTGTGTCCCATTCATGGTATGGTATTCCACTGACTTCGAGATTATGCTTCACCTTCTTGTACATAGCTATGTCAGCATAACTAAACACTAGCTTCTCAGTATAACCTTTCAATTGTTCACCTATGTTCTGTACTTTCCGAAGTAAGTCATCTACTGAAATGTCATCAGTCAATATCATCGGGTCAAATCTCCAAATTACACTGCCTTTACCTAGTTGTTCGACAAGTAATCTGAATGTTTCGATACGATTGGCAAGTGAAGGTACTTTCTCTAATTTATCCTCTTCATAATCATTCAGAGTAAATTGAACATAGCACCGTATATTCCTCTCCTTCAAAATATGAAGATATGGCAACAACGGACGAGGATTCTTCGACCAGAAAACAATAAAACGTGTCTGATCATAGGAAATATACGATTTGACTCCATTAAAGGGATTCGTCCATGCCGAATACCCCTTCTGTAAACGATGGAAGAACCAATCGGCGTAGAATGCCGGAATATCAGTACTCCTGCTTGCAGAAACAATCACTGGGGCTTGCATCAAAACTGTTGTGCCTCCCTCTATCGGCCTTTCTATCTTAGTCCAAGTTGCCATATAACCTTCGGAAAAATTTAAACGTCTTCTATTATTGAGCCAATGATAGCAGAAAGAAATGACATCTTTCGCATAATGTCATCTGGTCCAACTGTTGCAAATTCAAAATCAGTCTTTGCAGCCTCATATGCAGATCTCAACCGGGATGATATAATATTGGGGTGTGTCCTAACGACAGGAGAAATAATAGTTGCACTAAAGAACGCGAACTCTCTGATAAGATAATCAGCACCTCCATTGTATTCTTCTTGTGAGAAAATTACTGCATGTCTTGGGTGAATTCTTGCTTTGTAAAGGACATCATCAAATTTTGTTTTAAGACTATCTCTTCCGTAGCTGCATGTCAAGAAAAGGTCTAATGCTGCTGCAAAATAATCCTGATTCGTCTTAGCGACCTTGAAATACTCTGCAATACAATAAAATGCGTTTTCTGCCCATACTTCACGAATGTCTGAGTCGTTCATCCAATCATATTGTAGGCAGAGATTGAAAACCTCACATAGTCTGTCCTTCTGAGGAAAACCAGTAATAAGTTTACCGCTTCCAGGCTTATTCAATAGTGAAGCAAACTGGAACAAGTCGTTTTGTAACTGACTTATGTTCCCAGATTCAAATGTTGATATTGCTTTGTCAACATAGGGTTTGAGAGATTCATTGGAATCCTCTATTCCAAAATAATCGAAAATACCCATTTTCTTGTATTTATAGATTAAAACATTATTCCACATTGGTATTCAAACAAAGTCTTTCGTTCTATTTCATGGAACGTAGCCTTGCCGCTTTCAATTGTGATTTCAATAGTTTCTTGAATTAGACCACCAAAGTTGGTAAAGAAACAGCATGTCACATAAAAGCGACCATTGGCTTTTACAACATCAGGTAATGTGATATGTTGTTTCAAGGCTTTTCTCACCATGATGGTATCTTCTTTTTGGAGACATTCAATGTAATCAGTGAACTCTTTAAAGAACAAATAATAGCGGCGATTGTAAAGTGCATGCCAGAACATCGGAAGGACATGCCAAAGATTGTATAAAATATAAGCATTCCAAGCTCCTTCTTCTGAACATTCAACATTAATATAGTCCCATATATTTTTGTCATAACTACCATCAGGAGTTTCAACAAAAAGTTTACTACTATCACCTGACCCTTGTTGTTTGCACTTTTCCACATGAAGCGACATTCCATTTGGTAATGTTAGCTTTGGCAGAAGATCCAATATCTTAGGATAATTTCTCTCATCCTGCATGTGAGTATACAAATTCGTTGTTGAGGATGATCTAACAGAAGCTAAATATGCGGCGAAGTCAAAACTACCATTTTGACTTCCTAAAGTTTTTGCCTGACGAATTGACGCTAAAGCTTTGGACCGATACTCCAATTCTATTTGTTGCTCCTTCTTCCTTTCTTCTGCATCTTTTTGCGATTTCCTCTTATCTCTTATATTGGTGAATAAGAAATAAGGCAGACAGAGAATGATAATTGGAGCGAATAAAATGACCAAGAAGATTGCAAACTTTTCTACCGAGTCTGATTCTTTCCAATTGAAGGTGCTTTCTTTACGTCTATAAAGGTAGATGGCTAATAAAATAAGCCATGAAATGCTATATATAATGAGAGCGACTTTCATATTTCAACTACTTTTGTCAATTATTAATATGGAACATTGAATTTATTGGCAGTTTTAATTTATCCAAGAATATACTGTTGAAGATGTTCAGGGATGTATTTTGCAATCTCATCTTTTTCATATATTGGGTCATTCCCATTGAAAAAGTACAGCATATCTTCCCGACCACCTCCTTCCCAATACAGAGTGGAAACAACGAAAGCTTTACTTATGAATTTTTCCTCTTCATTAATGGGAACTTCGATTTCTGCATGGCCAAATTCCACTTTCTCATTTGGGAAAATAGCTTCAATTGACGGTGTCGAAATCTTAGTGCAAAACATATCTCCTATAACAAGAGATTTCGCTTTAGTAACAAGATAATTAGCTGGTGAATATTTGGGCGATATAGTTTCATCTATACAGAAAAAATAAGAGATCAGTTTATAGTTCTGACTCATAACTTTTCCGTAGTTATCTACCATTGCCACAAAAGAGAATTTTGAGTATTCCTGCCCTTCGAACTTTTGAGGAATCTTAGTTAAGAAACAAGCTACTATTCCTAATTTAGGATTGTGAATTCTATTCATCACGTCTTTCACATCGAAGTCTTCCATCGGTATGGACTCAACATTATTACGTTTATAATATCTATGATCCTTGGCCATGTGGGGAGCTTTGTCACTTCTAGGCACTTGAACGACATAGATTGACTTCGAGAAATCACCATCCTTTCGAATAGGATAGATTTTAAGTCCCTCAACAGATGGTTGTACATATCGTGCTATTATACTAATATATTCTGTTGTTATCTTGTTCCCATCCACAAAAGAGTATTCACTGGCCACATGGTTATCTTCAGCAACGCCATATACAACAATTCCTCCGTCAGAATTAGCGAATGCCGAAAAAGTCTTCGTAACTTTGTCCGCATTCTCTTTTGAAAGAGCGTTTGCTCGTTTTAATTCAAGATGAACACCTTCCTCTGCATGATTATCAATCAATGCTTGGATGTCATCAATGGTGTAATTATTTTGTTCGTGTAATTCCATAAACAAATCTTATACTATTATACAATGACTAAATGATCCAACTGTTTCTTTATTTCCTCAAATGGCAGATTTAAATCCAAAGTACGAAAATAAATCGTGTTTCCATCATTCAAAACCACCTGATTGTTTGGCACGATTTCTTCCTGCGTCTTGGCATATAAAAGCATTCCGTCCACACAACCTGTATGCTCTTTGTCCAGATTATATACATAAGACTGAATTTGATAGAGATTATTGGAATGTATAGTTCTTTTATTATAGTTATTCTGCATAGTCTTACCATAATATTTGGCATCTATTATGAGAGTACGATGGGCAAAATGAAGCATCACATCGGTCTTCATGATTGGCAAGACATTCATATCTGAAACATCCTTCTGAACATTCCAATCAATCTGACTAGCTTCAGCATTGAGTTCTGGGTAATGTCTCTTGTAAAATTCTAAAATAAACTTCTCGTACAGCCTGCACATATTCTCATCAGAGAACTGTTTCATTCTATAATCTCCTCTATCTGTGGTAAGTAAAATGTCACTTACAACAAAATAACATAAATAAAGAAGCATTTGATATGTTCTTGTATTCCTGTCAAAACGGAGGCGAGTCCAAATTATGGTATCAAGGTTTATAGTATTGACATTATTGAAAAATAGCATCAACCTTCTCAACGTCTTCTTTCGTTGAGATTTCACTTCATTATGATTGATAAGAGCAACACAAGTGGATTTCAGAATTTGATTAAACTCGCAATTCTCTGAATATTCATCATATTCACACGCTAACTTGTTGTTTTTAGAAATCCGTTCACGTATGGTTCCATTGATGTCTAATTTTCCACGCAATGTCGTCAATGATTCATTTTTTGACACATACTCTTTATGAAGGCCCTGTTTCAAGAGAAATGAAATACCACAGGACAATATTTCAGCAAAGAGGTCGTGAACATTCTCGAACTCTTCACCAGCAATATACTCATAGTTGTTCTGTCTTAGCTCATGAAAAGCATAAGTCAGCATATAATAGATATTGCGAATTAATATGCCCTTATCTTCAGTCATTTAGTACTTTTATTAGCTTATCTATTTCGTTGTTACTTGTTTCTTTGTTATCAAACCAATATTCTTCAAGCATTGGCGCAATGTCATATAATACAACATTCTGTAGCCAATCAAAATCATAGTTATATTGGTTACAGAAGTAACTATGCCCTATACAGAAACCTTCACCAAGAGAATCGTCTTTCAAAATAGTGTCATTGAGTGTCTTTACAGCTTCTATAACCTTATCAAACTTTGGATTGCCAATTTCCTTCTGGTATATCTTAAAGCCTACTGAATCAAAGCCTGGTTTCATTTTGAAAAAGGCAAAACGACGGCGTAGTGCATAGTCAATCATTGCAAGACTCCTATCCGCAGTATTCATCATACCAATAATATATAGGTTATCGGGCACATAGAACTTCTCATCGCTATAAGCCAACTTTACAGCATGTTTATCACTCCTATAACTATTTTCTATAAGCATTAGAAGTTCTCCAAAGATCTTACTGAGATTTCCACGATTGATTTCGTCTATGATGAAGAAGAAAGATTTTTCAGGAGCTGCTTTTGCCATCCTACAGAATTTATAAAACACTCCTTTCTGAAGGACAAACCCGCCCTCTTCCTCTGGCTTATAGCCCATGATGAAGTCTTCATAGGAATAATTCTGGTGGAATTGAACAAATTCGACTCTTGATTTGTCTTTTTGCCCCATCATGGCATATGCAAGCCTTGTGGCCGCAAAAGTCTTTCCTGTTCCAGGTGCGCCTTGAAGAATAATATTCTTCTTGGTAGTCAAGAGTTTCTTTAACGTGGATAGTTCTTCCTTACTCATAAAGACCTCTTTCAAGAAAGCATCGTCATCATACGTTTCAAACTCCTTCTGCTTTACTATCGGATTTTCTTCACGAATAATATCCATTAATATGTTGAATTCATCTTCCGTCAATTTGAAGAAAGAGCCGTTCTTGTTTTTCAAGAACTCCATCCCTGACAATTCATCGATGTCTTTGAAAGTAGCATAATCTACAGGATTTGCGAAAGTCTCTTTTTTCTTAAAGAAAAGTTCTTTTCCGTTGTTTTCTTTAGCAATCTCTAACAACGCTACTATCTGTTTCGTCGGGGTTGCTTCATACCCTATAACGACATCTCCAACTTTTGCATTAAGAAAATTCTTATAGATACGGCGTTGATTACCATTATCATTAAATAATGTATAGCTTTGTACTTCACCAACCCCCATATCATATAGTCTCCATATACTTGGTTTAGCAACTAACCACCAGTAGTTACGAGGAGAATCATCACTACCGTCTTGAACGTCATCATGCGGTTGTTCAACAGATGGATTCTCATCCTGAACAGATTCAACTTTGACGAAATCTTTCTCCTCCAAATAACGCCCAATATAATGACCAACATCAACCGTTAGGGTCTTCAACTCTGGATCAGAATAATAGCGATTCTTGCCAGATATATGTTTGCCTAACAACGTAGCCAGTTCTGCATCACTTTTGACAAGACAGTTTAATTCATCATAAAGTGGATAGAATTGAGCCATATTCTGCTTATACGCCCCTTTTTTGAACACTAAACCGGTATTAAGTCTCTCCGCAACATTTTTTATTATACCAAACTGATAGATATAATACTTGTCAGGATAACGTAACCATAAGTAAACACTTATAGCGTGTTCATCTTGGTAATGATTGTTTTCTCCATGATTATAGCGCTGAAAAACAGTCATAGCAGATTGCTTGAAAGTCTCGATGCGTTCACATACATCTTCGCTTTCATCATATAGTGCTTTGAACATAGAGCGAATCTCATCTGGTGCCCATTCAGCCATTACTTGGATCATCTTCCCAGGATAGCTGGATTGGCTTACAAGTAAGTTCATTGTAGCACTTAGGGAACGTTTCAGCATATCAGAAAGGTTGGTTGCATCTATATCCCAGTTCTTCTGAAAAACAGACACAGCTTCCCATTTATACAATTCTTGACTTCCCCATTCTTTTGTTTTTAGGAAGTTCTTATACTTGACGATAACGTCATGGAATACAGATTCGTCTATCATAATTATTTCTTTGCTTTTCTTAGACTGTTATATATTTCCTCAGAAAAGATGCCCAATACATCTTTCTTTATATCCTCATTGTTTAATAAAAGAGAAAAGAAGTCCTTATTCTCGGAAAGCCCTTTAATCAGAGCTTCATCAATGCCGTCATAATACTCAAACTCAAAGTCCTTCAATGTATTGCTCTTGGCACTCGTCCTAAGTTTCTCTGACTTCATCATAATGTCGCGTATTTGAAGCATTGCTTTTACTGCGACATCATTATCATACGACTTTCCTGTTCTACTATTGATCTCGGCTATAATCTTTGAAAGAAGCTCTTCCTTATCCGGAGTAAGACCTAGGTTTTCTGCCGTAGGCAACTTAACAATCGGTTGTGACACTAAATCTGTCTTCTTATGCTCGTCCTTCTTCTTTTGGACAAAATTGGTTGCTTTTATCTTACCATCAAGATTGAATCCCCCTCCAGGATGTTTTATGTTTATGTAAGCTAAAAGATAATGGATGAAATTATACTTCTTATGTAATTCAACATCCTCAAAGCTCGACGCTTGAAGCAGGAACTCATAGAAGCGAACAAAATGGCGTAATAGAGAAACTATCTCCTGCTGCCTTTCCAATGGATAGCGTTCTATCATGTTCTTTGCTTTGTTGAAATAAAATGTCAATTTCTGTTTATCCTTGGCAGTAACAGCCTTTTTGGCATATAGCAGTTCATTGGCATTATCAACATCAGCAGGGTCAAGAATTGTATATGCATCTATCCTCGCTTCCAAGTCATAGATTGATTCTGCCGAAACATTGTTTGACAGAATCGTAGCCGTGAAATATGGGGCAAAAGCCTTCTTCATATCCTCATAGTCATTGGAGAAGTCCAGTACCACCGTTTTCTTCTCAAAGGGTGGACATATCCTATTCAAACGGGATAAAGTCTGAACAGCCTTAACTCCCCTTAATGACTTCAGGACATACATAGCACAAAGTTTCTTCTGGTCAAACCCAGTCTGATACTTGTCTGCCACCAATAATACATTATATTCGTCTGTATCAAAGTAATCAGCTGTCTTATTTTCAGAAAAGCCGTTCATACCTGATTCTGTATATTCAACGTCATCTTGACCTAATTTGACTTTACCAGAAAAAGCCACCAGAGCATGAATGTTTTCATATCCTTTGCGCTTAATGTATTTATCAAACGCTATACGGTATTTTACAGCAGCCGCACGAGATGGCGTAATAACCATCGCCTTAGCCATTCCACCCAATTCCTTCATTACCATTGTGCGGAAATGTTCCACTATTACCTCTACCCTTTGAAGTATGTTCGTGTCATGCAACTCCACAAAACGAGCAATTTGTCTCTTTGCATCGTTTGTTTTACAACGTGGATCCTCTTCAATCTCTTTGTTCAAGTGATAATAGGTATCATAGGTAATATAGTTTTGCAGGACATCGAGGATAAAGCCTTCCTCAATGGCCTGTTTCATAGAATAGATGTGAAATGCCTCACGCTGTCCCTTTGTATTCAATCGTCCAAACAACATCAAAGTCGTTGGCTTGGGAGTTGCTGTAAAAGCAAAAATGCTAACGTTTGGTTGTTTGCCATTACGTCGAATCTCATCTGTCATCATGTCTTGTACATCTGTGAAATCATCTTCGCCAGCACCAAGGCTCTTTGATACTGCGGCCATATCTTTTCCAGAAGTACTGCTATGTGCTTCGTCAATGATAACAGCAAAGTTCTTGTTTTTAAGACCTTTTACACTATCTACAATGTATGGAAATTTCTGTATGGTTGTGGCAATAATTTTCGTATTGCTGTTTAACGCATTCGCAAGATCAGCAGAAGAACATTTTTCATCCATAACACGAATCAATCCGGCTTTGTGTTCTATACCCAACAAAGCCGCCTGAAGTTGACGGTCAACAACCACACGGTCAGTAACAACAACAACATTATCAAATATCTGTTTATTATCTGTGTCATGAAGTGAAGTCAGGCGATGGGCTAACCAAGTAATGCTGTTAGTCTTTCCACTTCCTGCACTATGTTGAATCAGGTAGTTTTGACTACTATGGTTCTGGCGAACATCATCCAATGTCTTATGAATCACATCCAACTGATGAAAACGTGGAAAAATCAAGGTCTCTGTAACTTTTGTTTTACCAGTCAGTTCATTGGTCTTTTCCTTAACTTCTATGAATATGAACTTACTAATAAGCTCAATCAGAGTGTCTTTTTTCAGTATGTTTTCCCACATATAAGACACACTGTATCTGTCATCAAAGACAGGATTCCCTTTACCTGCATCAATACCTATCCCTTTACCCAAATTAAAAGGAAGGAAATAGGTGGCATCGCCATCCAACTTGGTTGTCATATAGACCTCGTTTAAATCCATGGCAAAGTTTACTAATGTACCTGCCTTAAATAGGAATAAACGGGTCTTTGGGTCACGCTCAGTTCGGTATTGGTATATTGCATCCTGATAGCTTTGATTTGCCATGTTACATTTCAACTCAAAGCTTGCAATAGCAATACCATTTAGGAATAGAACAAGGTCAATACGTTCTTTGTCGCTTGCCCACACCTCTTCCATCACACTGAATATATTCAGGTTATATTTCTCCGTCAGTTCCTTGTTGAAGGTAGTTGCAGGCTGTCTGTACATCAATGTCAAACGATAATTGGACAGTTCTATTCCATTTTTCAAGGCATTAAGTATGCTACCACGCTTCTTTATAGACTCTGAATTGATAAGTCCTACAATGGTCTCTTCCAAATCACCTTTGTAAATTTTCCGAAGAGCTTCCATTTCATCCTTTTGGGTTGTATTCAGAAAATCAAAAAGCATACCACGGTCTATGGCGAAATGACGGTCAAAATCTTTTGCCTTTCGCTCACGGAAACCATTATCTTCAACTAGGCGGTCTATGATAAACCGTTGATAATCTTTTTCTGTCAATATATCGTTCATGCTGGTACCTCCTTTTTCCCTGTTACGTATTCATATATGATAGACTTCTTGTAATCCTGAAGTATTGCTATCTTTTGCTTATTCTCATCAATGTATTGGGCGATTAACGAACATTTTTCATCCAAATACTTAGCTATAGCCACTTGCTCCTCCAACGGTGGAACTGGCAAGCGGAAGTTCTTGAAAGTATGTGCTTGTAAACGCCATCTTCCAACACCTGCTACACCATTTCCCAAGGAGTAATAGATTTTATCCAAGTAACAGCATTGAAAAACATATTTAAAATAGTCTAAACTATTTGCTTTCTTGTCAAGAAGTCTAAACACACGGTAATCAGGACTGGTAACACCAAATTTGTCAGAATAATCAACCCATCCCGTCAACAGGTCCATATGATTCATTACAAAATCTTCTGGATAGACAAATTGATAGCCAGCATAGCTTTCAGCAATTTGACCACCATAGTCGTTCAAATCCTTAACCTTTAAGCCTTGCTGAGTCACAGAAAGGACATCGTAGCCTTCTTCTCCTGCTATTCTTTTAACAATTTCAAATAAGTATTTGGTCTTGATAACCTGCCAATGCGATGGAATTTGTCCCATCCATACAATGCCAGAATCCTTTGTCTTCGATTCTAATTTAAGTCCATGTGTAACTGCCTCTGTAATGATGGAACGCCTATATTGGTCTAATGTGTCAATTTGTTCTTGCAAATCTTTTATCAAGTTGTCAATCTCACAGCAGACATTATGAAGATAATTTGAAATCTGCTTTTGTTTATCGAGAGAGAGAGGATATGCTATATATGAATTATTCATTACTCCCATTGTAACAAAGCCCATTGTGGTTTCATGAATCTCAGATTTTAAAGCATCTGTCAAAGCAATTAAATAATAATAGGCAAATAGTTTATCAATTTGACGACCTAATTGGGCTTTCCATATGTGATAATGGTAGATTACTTTATCCCCTGTCCAAATTACAGGTGCATATGACATTGACCAAGAATACAACAAATCCCCATTGATGCAATACTTGTCATCTTCCAATTCCATATTAGAATAGTACCAAACAGGATTAGTAAATAAATTTCCCACTCTCAGTATTTTATATTTACCATCCTCTTCAAACTCCGACTCACTATAAGCCCGTCCGTTTATAAGCTTAATTACATATTTTTGTTTACAGCACTTCCAATCATTAGGAATATTCCCAATCCATGAAATACCGCTATCTTTCATCTGTATCATATACATTACTTATTTGAACAGGTTTTTAATGCGGCTATCTAAATTACACTGTAATTGATTAAACTTGTTAATCAACTTTTCACTCGAAATAGGCTCTTGATACTTATAATAATATCGAGAAAAGAGTATTTCGGCTCCAGTCTTAATAACTGGAGTCTTTTTTGTAAGGTTTTCTTCGAAGAAAGCTTTAGCATCAGGTACATGAGGCAGTACCTCACGTTCCATATAGTCATCTATGCTTTCCTCAAACTTTACGATTTCAGTGTCTTTTGTCTCTTTGTCATAGATGATGTTTCCTTTCTTGTCCTTCTGTATTTCTGCAGTTTTATCCATTACACTCAGTCCTTCTGCAATCTTATCAAGTATATTCTTGTCATCAGTCACACCATCAAGAACTTGCAGTAATACTGGAGCAAAAGCGCTTGGAGAAAGATACTTTTTTGAATCCTTCGCAGCTTCAAGGGCTTCAAAAATCCGAGTATAAAGAAACTCTCCGTCCCTTAATGTCCTCAACTTCAATTCATCCTTGTGAGACAATTCATCTAAACTTTCAAGTTCCTGAATCTTTCGAGCATCATAAATACTAGAGAGCATCCCTTTCTGCTTTAACCTCCATATACTTTGATCGTCGATGGCATAGCTACGCTGCAAAGGCTGCATCACGGTATATTCTCGATAGATGAATTCTGTGTTGTTATAAATCTTAGAAAGTTCTCCTGGTTGGAACTCTGTATAAAGCTCCGTAATTGTATTACGGTCTTCACGAGTTATTTCAAACCGCTTGTTACCCAAAGCCTTTCTCAATTGATGGCAGATACCAGAAGCGTCAATTAGCTGGACTTTACCTTTTCTTGCCTGTCGCTTGTTCTTTGACAAGATCCAAATATATGTAGTTATACCTGTATTATAAAACAAGTCTGTTGGCAACTGAATAATGGCTTCAATCAAATCACTCTCTAAAAGCCAGCGTCTGATTTGACTCTCACCAGATGCTGTTCCACCAGTAAAAAGAGGACTGCCATTCTCAATGATGGCACATCGACCATAGTTGTCATCCATCTTGTTAACTGCTGACTGCAAAAAGAGCATCTGCATATCACCAGAACCAGGCAGACCAATTCCCCAACGACTGTTAGGTTTCTTATGCTCGTCCTTAACTGCTTTTTCAACACCTTCAGCTGCATCCTTGCCACCCCATGCAGTTCCGAAAGGAGGATTCTCTATTACAAATCGCATCTTTATGTCTGAAAAGCAATCGGCCTTCATCGTGTCCTGATAGCGTACATTGTCCGCATTCTGACCCTTAATCAGCATTTCAGCAAGACACATGGCGTATGATTCAGGATTTATTTCCTGTCCAAAGAGCTTTACATTTGCAGTTGGATTAAAACGCATAATATGGTTATATGCAGTGCTGAGCATACCACCTGTTCCACAAGCTTGGTCAAGAATAGTAATAACCTTTCCTTCTTCAAAAATATCATCGCATCCTTCGGACAATAAGATATCCACCATTAGACGGATGATGTCACGTCCAGTATAATGGTCACCAGCCTCGGCGTTTTCAGAGAATTTGCGAATCAATTCTTCAAAAATATACCCCATCTTGATGTTATCCACAGTTCGAGGGTCAAGATCTATCTCAGAAAAAGCTTTAACAACAGAAAACAAACGATTATTCTTATCCATCTTTTCAATCTGTTTTCCGAAATCCAAACCTTTCTCTGAAGAAAGCAAAATTTCCTTCACATTGTTGGAAAATCCTTGTAGGTAACTTTTAAAATTTGCAGCCAAGTTATCACTGTCATTTGTCAACTCAGCAAGGTCAAACTCGCTCGAATTATAAAAATGATAACCTGAGATTCCATACATTGCCTTTGCTGGATAATTCGGGTCAGACTTTGCCTTGGCCACAACCTTATCCTTAGTCGGAGCAAGCGCACATTCAAATCGACGTATAATGGTCATCGGAATGATAACATCCTTATACTTATCGCTTTGGTATGTTCCGCGCAACTTATTTGCAACGCTCCAGATAAAATTCACCTCTCGCGTTACATCAATGGGAGAATCATCATTGATGATATTCTTTTTATTCTTATCTGACATAGCTGTTTAATTCTAATTACTAGTTGTAATAATAGCTTTCTTTTATTTACATACGTAACAGTTCCCGAACATCCACTTCAAGACATTTGGCTATCTCCATTAAATTCTCCAAATTGGGTTGTGCAGAATTGGTACACCATTTTGAAACTGTTGCAGGGTCTTTCCCCAACTGTTCAGCAAGCCATTTATTGGTGCGCTTTTTCTCTGCAAGCACCACTTTTAACCGGTTCAAATCTTTATTTTCCATGTTACACCTTTTATTTTTATTGGGTACAAAGATAATGATT
>JAEEGL014115532.1_pt1 | contig 13446 bp, 4 predicted proteins | sample 9134231 | NCBI WGS metagenome assembly JAEEGL01 (sample SAMN16246548, study PRJNA631951) | gut metagenome | biome: gut microbiome; feature: rumen; material: fiber-attached | host: Bos | place: Iran: Karaj | collected 2018-10 | reverse complement strand
CCTCCGCTCCCAGAAGCCTCTCCAGCTTCTGCGCCGCCTCCTTGTACGCCTTCTCATCCCCGACAAGTTCCGCCGTTATTTCACTATTTTCCGCAATCTTATCAATAATACGTTTACGCGCTTTTTCCACTTTCACAAAATGGACACAATTTTCCGCACCCACCTTTTCAGCATCCAAGCACCTTTCATCTCCCTCCAAAAAATTGGGGTCTGACCCCAATTTGCGCAAAAACGTAGATATACGTTTTTGGAGCTGTTCTGAAAAGGCAAAGAGGCTTGCCTTGGCGCTCTCGGCGCCGCCCATGGCGGCGCTGCGCGTCTCCGACAGCGCTTGCTCGAGCGCCCGGGCCTGCTCCAGCTCGTCCTCGGTCACCGACTCCTTCGGAAGTGGCGCAGGCTCAGGGTGGACCCTGGAGCCGCAGACGGGGCACTTCTCCCCCTCCTTAAGATCCCGGGCAAGGAGCCCTGCCCTGCAGTTCTCCAGGGTCCTCTCCAGCACGAGCCGCCGCTCCAGGGCGCTCTCGTGCTCTTTCCTGGCCTCCAGAAACGCCTCCTGCTTGTCTGAAAGGCTCTGCTCCAGAGCCTTCAGCCTTGGCGCAGAAGTCTCCAGTATCTCGTCGGCCTCCTTCTTAAGCTCTGCGAGCTTATCGCCCGCTACGCGGGCCTTAAGCAGCCTCTCCGGGCTGTCCTTCAACTCCTTAACTGTATCTTGACAGGAAGCGATCCGCTTCTTATTCTCTTCCTCTTCCTTGGCGATACCCGCCAGCTCTTCCTTAAGCTCAGCCTCTTCCTCCGTGAGGATCTCAAGAGCCTTAAGAGTCTCATCCCTCTTAACGTAGCTCTCCTCTTCACCGCTTATCTTGTCAGCCTCGGTTTTGGCCTTCTGCCCAAGTGACTTACGCTCCTGGGCCTTGGCAAGCTTATCCGCTGTAGTCTCCACTTTCTTATTTGCCTGTGCAAGAGCCTCCTTGTTCTTCTCAATGGCCCTCTCCAGCTCCTCATGGCTCTTAACAGCCTTCTCCAGATTCTCAAGGACAGGCATTACCTTGTAGCTGGCATTCTTCTGCTGCAGGATAAGGCCTTTCAGTTCCTCCATCTCAGGTCCCAGTTCCTCAAGCTGCTGCTTCTCTGCTTCCAGCTTATCCAGCGTCTTCAGCGCATTATTATTAAGCTCAGCCTTTGCCAGCTCAGCCTTCCTTGCATCCAGCTCCTTCTCCGCCTTCTTAAGCTCCGCTGCCATCCTGTCATAGGTCTTCTTGTCCACAGCCACGATTCGCTCTATGATGCCAATTAGTTCATCTATATTCCAGGCGCTCTTACTGTCAGCAGCCTTCCTCTTTAATTCATAGAGCTCCTCAGTCAGCGCACTCACACTATCTTCAGCTGCTGCCTCATCACTCCCTGGTATCTCATCATCGCTATCATACTCTGAGTCACCTATTACTTTTCCAGCCATAGCACCCTCGGCATCACCATCCTCACCAAGCACAGCACCTGCCTCATCTCCCGCCATAGCACCATCGGCATCGCAACTCACACTATCTCCTGCTGCCATATCACTCCCTAGTATCTCATCAGCCCCATCGCCAAGCTCATCCTCGCACTCCATCGGCGCCTCCACCTCCGCAAAGTACTGCAAGACACTGCGCTCCAGATTCTCCTTCTTTTTATACCCGTCGTTCATCCGCTCTCTGAGCCTGAACTCAATATTCTTATACCCATCGGTATTAAATATCGTCCTAAGTATCTCCGTCCTCTTATCCGTCTTGGCATTTAATAGCTCCCAGAACTCACCCTGGGCGATCATAGCGATCTGCTTGAACTGATCCTTGTCTATCCTAAGGAGCTCCTTAACCGCATTGTTAACCGGCGTGATTCCCTCAATCGGCGCCTTGTCGTCGATATACAAAGCAGCCGTCTCCTTCACCGTCATAGTTCCGCTGCCGCGAAGCTTGGGTCTCTCATACTCAGGCTTTCTAAGAACGTGAACATTATGCCCCTGATGAGTAAAGTAAAAGTCCACATAGCTCTCCGTCTCCGGCGCCGCATACTCACTCCTTAGGTTCCCCGTTCCCCTGTAATGACCGCTGGTATCCCCGTAGAGCGCAAAGCAGATTGCATCAAAAAGAGTGGTCTTTCCCGCACCTGTATCTCCCGATATCAGAAAAAGCCCTTTTTCCTCAAACTGTCCAAACTCAATGTCCTTAATCTTGCCCGGATAGGGACCGAAGGCACTGATAACAAGCTTAATTGGTTTCATCTTCGTCCATCTCCTTTCCCTGTCCGAACTCCTCCTCGTACTGCAGATACTCAGACTCCTCAATGGCTCCCGCTTCCAGAGCAACCTCCATCATTACCTGCCTCTCGCTGTCCGTGATATCGCAGCCAAAGACCTGACTGTAGAAATCCGAGATAAGCTCCGAGAACTTCCTGTCGGGAGCGGCAGTCCCAAGGTCCACCTGCTCCATTTCCCTGGTGCGGCTGTTGTCGTAGTCCAGCTTGATGGTATTTGGATAAGTCGCACGGAAAATGCCGATGGCATCATTCACAATGTCCTCCTCAGTAAGAGTGACATAGATGAAGTCATCAGTATCCGTCACATTTGCCCTGTCAAGGAGCTGCTTTCTCGTTCCTCTTATATGACGCAGATCGCGCATAGGCTTAAGAGGCACCAGTTCGATATGGGCACTGCCTTTTTTGCCCAAAGTGATAACAGGAACCGACTTGTCATTATTAACTTCCGAAAGGGAATATTTAAGAGGGGATCCGCTGTACCTGATGTGGTCAGCGCCGATCCTCTGGGGAGAATGAATATGGCCGAGAGCTGCGTAGTCAAACTGCTCCATAACACTGTAGCCGATCTTCTCCACAAGACCCACGTTCTGAACGCCCACAGCTTCAGAGCCCGCAACCTGTGGATCCTCGTTACCTGCCACAAACTGATGGGCCACCAGCACATTTCTGGAAGAATAGTCCACCCCCGAATTATCTATGATAACCCTGACAGCATCCTCATAGGTCTCGATCTTCTCATCAGGGTAAAAATGCTTAACCTGCGACGCCTTAACGAAAGGAAGGAGGTAAATATTCACCTCTCCCATTTCATCTGATGTCACATATTTACGCATCTTCCCGTCAAAACGGGATGAGATATAAATGCCCTTGTCTTCGAACAGACTGCTACCGAAATTAAGCCTGTCATCAGAGTCGTGATTGCCGCTGATGATGTAGGTCTGTACCTTAGCGTCCGAGAGCTTTTTAATAAATTCATCAAGCAGATTGACAGCTCCCTCCGAAGGAATTGCCTTGTCATAGACATCCCCCGCGATGAGCACAGCGTCAATCTCCCTGCTTCTAATAATATCCAGCACCTGATCCAGTATATATTCCTGATCCCGGATCAGATCAAATTCCCCCAGTGATCTTCCCAGATGAAGATCCCCCAAATGTAGTAATTTCATACCTTTCCCCGCTTTCCTAGTCTCCCGTTAATTATAGCATTTCAGAGGACTAACGACGAGATAATAACTCTCCTTAGGCCAAAAAAGAAAGCGCCGGACCATAAGTCTGACGCCTTCTGTTATTACAGATCAATTCCCAATCTTTCCATCTCCCTGTTTGCTGCTGCAGCATCCAGAAGTCCGGTGTCGGGATCAAAAGTATATTTGATCTTGAGATTCTTTACCCCATATCGCGTAGCCAGTGCCTTTGTAGATACTGATACGGAACCGGTGTAAGGATATCCTTTTTTAAGCTTCATATTGTAATTAACGCTTCTTGTATCTTTTCCGATATTAATTTCCCGAATAGTTACATAACCGCTTATTGCCTTGCCGGTACTTGCATCAAAGATCTCGCTCATTTTGCCGTTATGATCCCAGGAAACTTTGGCAGTACGGTACTCGGTATCTAATGTATAGGGATTGGATATAATCAGGTCAAGACTTGCCGTTCCGGCGCAGTCTACATCATTAACATACCAGTTCTTGCCCGATTTTCTGAAGGCGCACATATACTCCAGAGGAATGCCATAGCTGTTAAGATGAAGAGTTCTGCCATAATAGTTGGTTGTCTTCGCTGATACAGAGCCGTCCGCACCTACATGAACAGGAATATACTTATAAGAGTTATTCATAAACTCCTCACGGTATCTGTCCATGGCATATCTGTCAGCCTCCGGAAGTCTTGAATAATCAACAACTCTGTATTCTTTGGAATCATCTGTTACAATCTGACCCTCACTGATGACATAGATCTTTTTCCCATCCTTGATCATTGCAGCATCACTTCCGATACTCGGAACCTGGAAGTCAGTCTTGCCGTCATTCTCCACATAGACAATTGTGGAATCCCCGTTTTTGAAATAAGCAAGCTCAATACGACCTGTTAAAAGAGTACCCTTGGAACCAATGAAGTAAGCAGAAGAATTAAATATAAAGTATACGTCTTTGATCTTGGCTCCATCTTTGTCAACGAAGTTCTTGATACTGCCATCTTTATTAAATACGGCAAAAGCTTTTCTTCCACTGCCCAGTGTCACCTGCAAAGAGTCACTGCTCTGCTTGCCATCAGCGCCGTAGTAGTACCATTTTTTCCCGGTCTTTCTAAAGACATTTGTCAGCATGTAGCCTGTGGCAGGATCATAATAGCAGCCATCAATTGCCCCGGTTTTATAGCTACCGTCAGCCTTCTGGTATACGGTGCCCCCGTCCTTCTTAGCAGGACCTTCAGGCAGCTTATAGGCACAGCCTGCACCATCAAGCAAATATTTTCTCCCGTTAAGCACATAGCTTGCATTTCTGACAAGAGCGCCCTTCATATAGTTATCATCAGCCTTAGTCGCAAAAAGAAGTCTCTTCTTTTCACCTGAAACAATCACATTTCCGTCTTTATCAAGGGCGATATTTCCGCTCTCATCAAGAGTAGGCGCCGGAACGGCCTTAAAGCCTACTGCTGCCTTTCCGTCAGTTTCAGAGAAGTACATATAAAAATCTTCAGACATCTGCCAGGGCGATGTTCTGTCAAAAGGATATACAGGTATATTCTCGGATTTTTTAATCCTGTACCAGCCGGACATCTGATACCCCTCAGGTGCCATCAGATACAATTTACCATCTATATCCATTACATAAGGCCTGCCTTTTGCGGTTCCGTATATCCGTCCGGCCTCTGCTTTATGTCCCTGATAGTAGTAATATTTTTGGCGCTTAATGGTCTTCCAACCGGTAAAATATGAGCCGTCGGAATTAAACTCAGTGTCTGCCGGAATGAAGCCCTCATCAGCTTTTTGCTGCTCCTTGCATTCCTTGTAACTACATACAAAATAGTCTTCAGGTCCAAAAGGATACTTTTCGTTATAGTTTTTCTGATTGATGTGATATAACTTACCATTTACTTCAGCACGATAGTAATCCAGCTGCGCCACACGCGAACTACCCGCTTCTTTAAAATGGTATTTCTTTCCTTCGGGATATTTCTCTGTCTTAATGGTCCTAAAACCTGTTGCCAGCTCACCCGAGGTTCCGGTCACATAATAATATACAAATGAATCGATTTTGTAGAAACCGGGAGTTGTAACCACAATACCTTTAATTACGTAGTAGTACTTGCTTCCTTCCTTGTATACGCCGGTAACTGCGTTGATTCTTGCTGTACTCTTATCAAAAAGAATCGTTTCTTCGCCGGCTTTTACAATTCCGGTCGCCGCTTCACCAAACCTATCAAGGTAATAAACTTTGCTTCCTCCGGCGCTGTACAACCAGGTGTTAGTAAGTACTTTCTTGCATTCAGCATCCGTATAGTAGCTATATCCCGCTGCAGGATTCCTGGGTCCCCTGGCCCTTATATATGCCTGAGCTCTTACGTTATCAGCATTTATGTAGTAGTATCCCGATCTCATGCCGGTGGTTACAAGTCTTCCCTCGCTGTCAAAGTTGTAGAATTTGCCATCTATAAGATAGGTACCGTCTGTAAGGAGCTTACCATCTGCTCCTGCGCGGTATTTACTGCCTTCATAGGAAAAGAACTTATCTTTAACAATCGCTCCATCTTTATCAAGATAATACGAAGCGTTAGCACTCTCTTCATCGGTTACAATCCTGTCAAACCTTATGATTCCGTAGCCCTTCTCATTCTTTATCGCAAGATAGCTGTTATCGCCTACTATGAAAAAGCCCTTCTGTATAGCGCCGGTGGTCTTGTCGCAGTACACTGCATAGTTTGCCTTGCTTTTGGATACAGCGCTTCCATAATGGTCAAAATACACGAAGCCGGTAGCCATGTAGCGGCCCTTGAAATAATAGTACTCATCACCGATATGAGCCACATTGTTATCAAGTGCTTTTCCGTCATCATCTGCAAAGCGGCCGTCAGCGTTTTCGTAGGTCCATTTTCCTTTTTTATTGATCCACTTTCCCTTTTGTCCGGCAGTTACCTTAACGAATGCATCCGTACTATTCTCGGATACATCAGTAGCTTCTACAGATTCTCCAAAAGAAGCTTCATCTGTTTCCTCTAATATTACATCCTCTGCAGCTTCATCTTCTGTTTCATCTGCGGAGCTGCCCTCAACTGCTAAGATGCCTTCATCTACAGAACTTCCTTCATCTGCAGAGCTTCCCTCAGAAACCACCGGATCATCTTCTGTGCCTGCAGCCTCACTGCTTTCACCGGCATCTTCACTGCTGTCGGCATAGGCATTATCTTCATTGTCTTCAATTTCTTCTGTGATAATATCCTGATCCGGATCTGATGCAGCCTCTTTTGCACTGTCCCCTTCAGCACTGCTGCCTTCTTCTGAATCTTCGATAGTGACCTCGATCTCGCAAGTCTCAGAGTCAAGTATCACATCCTGGGGTCCCTCGAAGTAGTCTGACTCAGCAGCATATCCTGTGCCCCCAACACCAATGCTGCTTCCGGCAATGGTGATTGCCGCAAGAATAGCTAAAATCCTTTTTTTCATACCTTTTCCCTTTACTTTTTTCATTTACCTTTCATTACAAAGTATTGATAAGCACAAGCATTATACTATCAATCGCAGTAAAAAGAAACATATATGACGCACATTTTTCAGTAAGATAAATTTCAGTTTATTACTGAATAATTGTGTATATATTCTGAATATTCTGTGAATTGTTTTAGAAAAAGGTTAAACCTAGGTTTGCTTATGATATCTTATTTAGTGTTTGCGCTATTTATTATATCATTTCGATATTTTTCGCTTCGTTTGCGATATTATTTATACATCTCGGTTCGAAATGATATCTAACGTATCTAGGAGGAGAAATGATGAAAGACACCCCATTAGCAAAATATTTAAGAATGCTCAGAGACAATCAGGGCCTTAAGCAGGACGATGTTGCAAGGCAGCTTGGAATCACAAGAGGCACCTATTCACATTATGAGAATGGAAGACTGACACCACCCGCGGACGCACTCTACAAGCTGTCCTCCATCTTCCACGTATCTCTGGAGCAGCTCATAAGGCTGTCTATGGAAAAAGACGGCGAAGACTCCGTGAAGTTCAACTCAGCGGAAGTCGTGGAAAAGGACGAGGATATCCAGCAGGACTCCGATGCTATTTACAATAGCTTTTTGTCGGAGTGTGCCGACATGTCCAAGGACAGACTGGCCAAGTGGGTCACCATCGAAGACAGAGAGCTTATCTACTACTACCACCGCCTCTCAGGAAGAGACAAACGGATTGTAAAGTTCTTCCTCAAGGCTCTATCTCTTATGAAATGATCAGCCAGACTAAGAATGCAATCGTAAATAGGCATCAAAAAAGCGCCGGGACCAAGCGAAAAACTTAAGTCCTGACGCTTTTTATCCTCATAGAAACTGCAGAAACATTATAATCCCAGATCCATCTCCTGCTTCTGAAGTGCCGTCTGTATCAGCTGCAGCTCAGCTATCGGATGCATCTAAGGAACCTCCGTCCCATGCTCCCTCGTAGTCATCATTTTCCCATCCGTAAATGGAGAATGTATCCTTGACAGTGCCTTTAAATCTGCCCTTACCCTTGACGATTACTGTCGGTGGCTTGAATTCGTCATCGAAGGATGCTATCTTCACATTGTTCTTATAAGAAAGGGTGTAATCAACGCCCTGTTTCAGCTTCTCTGCTGAGCCGTCTGCGTGGTAGAAGTATACTTCAGTATCTGGTTTAACAGCTTTTCCCGTGTAATAACCACCGTATACTTCTACAACGACCCTTCTGTCCAGGTCTTCATCGGTGGTGAAGTTGTAGGGTGTAACCTTGAAGGATACAGTCTTGCTGCCTACAAAGTGTGTCATCGCATATTTTCCGACGATTCTAACCTTGTGAGTTCCAAGGGTGCTGTAGTCGTTGTCAAGGCTGATGATGTCGTAATCAATGCCGTAGTCAAGGAGCTGATCCTTGTACCACACTTCTGCCTTGCCGTTTCTGAACATCTTCTGAATAAGTTCCCCGGAAACCATATAGCCATAGTCAAATATTAAGGCCTTGCCATCTACTCCTTTTACCGTGAACTTGGAGGCATTGATGACTCCCTTGTCTGTGGGATCATATACCACTACGGTTACGGGATCGTAGGTATCGCCGGTAAAGTTGCCGTTCTCTGCAGCAACAACGTTTATTTTGTATTCCTCATCAATATCATCAAGGATAACTGCTGAGGGGTTCACGATCTCACCGTAGGAATCCTCGTACTTAAGCACATAGTCCCTGCCTGCCTTAAGTGTCTTCTTGCCGTAGGTAACCTTGACCTTGACGCTGCTGAGCTTCTTTTTGCCCTTAGCCACTGCAACAACGGATTCAGAAGCTACATAGGCTCTGGAAAGGGACTCTTTTTCAATGTCAAAATAGAACTTCTGCATGGAGAAATTCTTTTTCTTGAACTTAACTGTAAAGCTGGGTCTCTCTGCGCCAACCCTTGTGGCATTTACGTTGTTGGCATAGCTGATTGTATAGTCCTTGCTGTATTTGAACTTGGTTATGCCGTGATAAACGGATATTTCGTTGTTAAAAGTGATCTTGCCACCTGTGTAGTCCTTCTCAAAGAAGGTATCGGCAACGCCTGCGTCATAGATATCAATGACATCATCGCCTACCACATACCAGACTCCCTCGGGAACCTCGTCGGGGTCGTTGTCAAAATACTCTCTGATGGCTTCATCAGTGATATCTCCCCAGAACGGTGTATCATCCGACGGGGCGGGATCGGGATCCGGAGTAGGGTCATCTGCAGGCTCTTCAGGATCCGGAATATCGTAAGGAGAAACCACAATGTCGATGCTTCCGGTAACACCGTCCACAGTAGCTGTTATCGTGGTTGTACCAACGCTGATAAAAGTAAGGACGCCGTCGCTGTTAATTGTTGCCACCTCAGGCTTGGAGCTTGCCCATGTTATTTTTCCCTTGGGCACATAGTCTGAAGGATCGTACCTGGCAACAACTGTGGTTGTATTTACCCATCTGCCGTCTACGTTGTCGACAGTGCTTTTTCTGGAAAGTGTAATGGAATTAAGCACAGGCTCATTTGCCGCAGGATCCTCTTCAATTACAGAAGATGAGTTGTCGGTATAGGCCTTGATTCTGTAGTTGTGGTCAAGAGGATACCAGCTTTTACCATATCCGTAGTAACTCTCGCCGGAATTGGCAACTGTGCTGAACTTGGCGCCGCTGCGGCTGATGTCATACATAAGTCCGCCTGCATCCAAAGTTACCACTACCGCAAACCTGGTTCCGGGAGCCAGCTCAACAGGGTTCTTAAGGGTTACGTTGTAAAAACCTGAGAAATCAACTGTTCCGGTGGTTGTAGCCTCTTTTACCAGGCGTCCGGAGGACGGTGTGTCTTTTACATTTGTATAAATATCAATGGTATATCCGGTGCTCTCTGCCAGGGAGTAGAAGGTGACAGCCTTAAGTATCTCCCCCTTGCTGCCGCCATCCGCGTGTGCGGTAAAGACATTGGCACCCTTGTCGGTATAGCTGTACTTGCCGTTGAAGTAGCCATCGTACTGATAGTTGTTGTCATAGTTGTCGGCAGTTGTAGCCTTAACAGCATAGAAGTAATCGTCAAGAGTTGCCTCATAGTAGGACATCCAAAAATATCCGGTGTAGTCCAGGTTATTGAGGTCTCCCTTGGTGGTCCAGCTGTTTCTTACAAGGAAAGCGCCGTTGCCTGGAGCCCTTGAGGCGAATTTGTCTCTGGAAAAATTGTCATCCCAGCCAACCACAACAACTGCATGATTGGACATCATGGATTCGGGATTGTAATAGCTCTTGTACTGGTCGCTGTAGATCTTGCTGGAAGTTACGCCCTCCATACTGTCGACTGCACCAAAATAGATACCTGCAGCGCCGTATTCCTTGATCATCTTCTTAACAGGATTAAGAGCTGTGATATCTTTTGAAGACCTGAAGCTGTTCATATCGATATAGGCAGAAAGAGCGTTAACAAGATGAACCTGGTCATCATAGGCATATGAATCCGCAAGGCCCGATCTCTGTACTCTGGCTGCGTTTGAATAAGGAACGTTTGCCTCGCTGGCAGCGCCTGTCCACTTCGCATATGTACAGAAGGCTTCCTCGAAGTTACCTCCGTCATTTAAGAATGTGTTAGAACCCGCCTTGACATAATCGCCCTTGGTTCCTCCCAGCGGATCCACAACAGAGTTATTTGTAAAGTATGCAAGATGAAGTTCTGACAGATCCGGATTACTCATAATGCCGTTCTGTCTGAGGTTGATCTCAGTCAGCGCATTCATCGCAAATGCCCAGCAGGTTCCGTAAGGATTCTGATTGCGAAGAGGCGGCAGGTTCTTGTTAACATAGTAGCTGGCATAGGTCTCCTGGAACTCGGCATCATCAGCCGCATCCCCCTTGATGACCTCTCTTACCATACCTTCATGGTTAAGACCTGTTGCGAAGGTAGCATTCTCCTCACTGCCTTCGGTCACTTCTGAAGCAGTGGCATCAGAAGTAAGGTCAACTTCGTCGGAAGTACTCTCGCTGTCTTCTGCCTCTTCCAGCTCAATGCTCTCTTCCTCAGTATCCTCGCTAAGAAACGTGAACTCTTCACCTTCTTCGGCATCTTCAACCACTTCTGTGGCTTCTGCATCTGCATCCGCCTCTTCCTCAATAACCTCGGGCAGCACATACTCCTCTTTGCCCTGCAACGATTCCCCGATTTCTCCTTCGACACCCGTTGCCAGTGCCGTGCCTCCTGCCGAGAAGAACAAACTACCGCTCAGCAGCAGAGCAAGTACTCTTTTTTTCATACCTGATATACCCATTCCTTTTACAAAATATGCGCATATTTTAGCGTAATTTCTATCCTAACAAACCCCTCTCTTTTTTTCTACCGAATACAATAAAAATTCACAATTAATACACACCTTTCTCAACAAAATTTCATTCACTTCACTCCACCATAGTGCCTGTCACTTCACTCGACTAAAGTGCCAGACACTTTAATTGAGTGAAGTGACAGGCACTTTGATTGCGTTGACAGCAGACTGCCCCCGGCCACATAAAAAGACCGGGAAGTACGAATACTTCCCGGCCGAAATATATCAGGGTATTAAATTACTGGAAGGCAATCTGTGCAAAGTTATAGAATCCCAGATACCAGATATTGAAATCATGTCCACCATTAAGCTCCTGCCACATGAAGTTCTGTCCATCCACAAACTGATTGCAAACAGAAGGCAGATTCTTAGCTGCTGCTGAAGCGCTTGAATAAGCTGTGCCATCCTGCAGTCCGCAGATATTGTAGAAGTAGTGGATAGGATATCTGTTGCCGCTAAGCTTCTGAGCTGTTGTAGCTGCTGTGTTACTTGTAGGAGCAGCTGAGAAAGCTCCGAAATAGCTGAACAGATCTACGCACTCACCGATACCGATGTTGATTGTCTGCATACCACCCATTGACAGACCTGCAAGTGCTCTGTGGTCTCTGTCTGTGTAGGTGCTGTAGTGAGAATCAATGTAAGGGATCAGGTCGTTTCTGAGCTCTTTGCCAAAGTTGTAGAAAGAGTTGGTTGAACCGCTTGCTGAAGCCTTGCCGTTAGGTGTTACAACGATGAAGGAATCGATGTCGCCATAGTATGACAGGTTGTCCATGATAGCCTTAACAGTTGAATTGTTGCCTGTCATTCCCCACTCGTTCTCGTTACCGCCGATTCCGTGAAGAAGGTACAGAACGCTGTACTTCTTGGAAGAATCATAGTTTGCGGGAAGGTAAACATTAGCCTTCTTGGTGTAGGTACGGTTGTTGTTCTCTGTGTCATGTGCTGTGTAAGAAATGCTTACAATCTTACCTGAGCCATCGCCATATCTTACCTGAGAATACTTGGAAGGAATGGAATTGCTGATGGTTGCTGTAGGATTGTAGTTAGGGTTCTGAGGCTGAGGTTCGGGTTCGGGCTCAGGCTCGGGCTGAGGCTCGTTTCCGCCTGTTGAACCGCCTGTAGAACCGCCGGTTGAGCTGCCTGCTGCAGACTCAAGTACATACTCAACTGATGAGCTTGCCTGTCCGCTTCCGATTGAACCAAACTCTACGCTGCCGCCTGCAGGAATATATGCATTCCAATCAACAGGAGTGATTACGTAGTAGTCGCCGCTTGTTGTAACATTTACATTCCATGAAGAACCGATGTTAACCTGGCTCTTTTTAACCTTAAGTGTCCATCCGTTAACTGCGCTTGATGTGTTGTTTACGATCTTCCAGGTTACCTGGTAGCCGCCGCCCCAGCTGTTAACTGAGTACTCAAGCTCAGGGCCGTCGCCTGTAACTACAGGTTCGGGATCTGGTGTAGGCTCGGGATCCGGAGTAGGCTCAGGATCTGTTGTAGACTGTGATGAGCCGTTGGTCTTCTCGAACTGCCAGAGCTGGTTGTTGCCGCCGTTAGCTGCCCACTGTACTACGTTAGTGCCGTCTGCTGTCTTCTTCTCATAGATGTCGAGTACCTTAGCACCTGATGTAGCCTTGGTTCCGATTGTGTAGTAACCGGCGTTTGCTGTTGTCATAACTACGAACTGCTGAGCTGTTCCGCCGTAAGCCTGGTAGATACCTACGTCTGTTCCGTTGTCTGTCTCGCCGTTTGCAAGGTCAAGGTTAACATCGCCAAGACCGTTCTTAAGTGTGATGTAGCCATCACCAACGTTTGTAACATACCACTTCTGGTTAGCTGCGCCTGTGCCGGACTTAATAACTACGCTCTTCCAGCCGTCTGCGTTGTCAGCGTTAACTGTAAGATACTTCTGTGAAAGAGGATTCTTTACATAATACCAGCCGTCTGCAATTGTTGCTGTCTCAACAACTACAGGTGTAGGCTCCGGCTCGGGTTCGGGCTCAGGATCGGGCTCGGGCGTAGGCTGAGGATCAACTACAGGTGTTGTGCTGCCGCTTCCTGATGTAGGCTGACCAAATACCTCTGTATAAGCCTGGATAACCTTGTTGT
>JAEEGL012899374.1_pt1 | contig 13446 bp, 13 predicted proteins | sample 9134231 | NCBI WGS metagenome assembly JAEEGL01 (sample SAMN16246548, study PRJNA631951) | gut metagenome | biome: gut microbiome; feature: rumen; material: fiber-attached | host: Bos | place: Iran: Karaj | collected 2018-10 | reverse complement strand
GCCGTTCCCGGCAGGAGGCCGACGCACAGCACCAGGCACAGCAGGAGGGCCAGAGTCTTTCTCCCCAGTTTCATCATTGTTATTTGTCCTTTCCTTGCTTTATGTTCATTTTTCATTCAAATCTAATTTAACTAATTTATAATATTACCATATCTGTTCATATTTTGGCAAGTATTTACGGGGATCCCGGCGGGCTTTTCCCCTCCCCTGGACGGACCGTTTCGCCCTGCCGCACCGGTTGTACCGGCGCCGCGGCTATGGTATAATGCCGCTGTGGGAGGAGCCGGTCCTGCGCCGGAAGGCGGACCGGTCCACCCGTACAACCGAAGAAAAAGGAGCGTGTTCCCATGCTGTTGGAAGCGGGCAGCAAAGCCCCCGCCTTTACCCTGCCGGATCAGGACGGGAGACCCGTCAGCCTGGGAGATTTCCCGGGAAAGAAGATCATCCTCTATTTCTACCCCAAGGACAACACCTCAGGCTGCACCCGTCAGGCCCAGGCCTTTGCCGCCCTGAACGGCCAGTTCGAAGCGAAGAACGCCGTGGTCATCGGCGTCAGCAGGGACAGCGTCGCCTCCCATCGGAAATTTGCGGAGAAATACGAGCTGCCCTTCACCCTCCTCTCCGATCCGGAGCTGCAGGCCATCCAGGCCTATGGAGTCTGGCAGGAGAAGAAGAATTACGGTAAGGTGACCATGGGCGTGGTGCGCAGCACCTACGTCATCGATGAAAACGGGATCATCCTGAAGGCGAATGCCAAGGTGAAGCCGGATACCAACGCCGCGGAGCTCCTGGCCTGGCTGGGCTGAGCGATGGACCAGGCGGAACTTGCCCGGTATGCCCGGGAGACCTACGGCACGGAGGCGGAGCATCTGTTTCCCGAAACGCCGGAGGCCTATATCCTCCGGCATGGGGAGAACCGGAAGTGGTACGCCGTGGTGATGTGCGTTCCCCGGAGCAAGCTGGGGCTGCCGGGGGATGAACCGGTCTTTCTGCTGGACGTGAAATGCGGCCCCCTGCTCAGCGGCTCCTATCTGGGCAAGCCCGGGGTGGTCCCCGCCTGGCACATGAACAAGACCCATTGGCTCGGGCTGCTGCTGGACGGCTCCGCATCGGTGGAAACGGTGCGGGAGCTGCTGGAGATCAGCTACCGTCTCACAGCCGGGAGCCGGAAAAAAGGTGACGAAAAATGAACGGGATGGGTTTTTCCCTGTACCCGATGGAAAAAGAGCAGGCGGGAGCGCCGGTTTTCCTCCTGTTGGGGGAGGAGCGGGCGGAGAGAGTCCGGGATGCCCTCCGGGACCTGACGGAAGCGCCATGCTCCCTGGCGGTTTTTCCCGTGGCGGACTGGAACCGGGATCTCTCCCCCTGGCCTGCGGAGAAGGTATTCAAGGGCGGAGAGGACTTCGGCGGCGGCGGAGACGCCGTTCTGGAAAAGCTGGAACGGACCGTCCTTCCGGCGATGCGGGAGGCCCTGGATGCGCCGGAAGCCCCGGTGTACCTGGCGGGTTACTCCCTGGCGGGATTGCTGGCGGTCTACGCCCTTTTCCGCCTGCCGGGGCTCGCCGGGGCGGTATGCTGCTCCGGATCCCTGTGGTTCCCGGGTTTCCGGGAATACGCGGAGGCGCATCCCCTTGCAGGAAAGCCTGAGCGGGTATATCTCTCCCTGGGGGATAAGGAAAAGCGCAGCCGGAATCCGGTGCTGGGCCGGGTGGAGGACTGCACCCTGGCTTTCCGGGACCTTCTCCGGGCCCGGGGAACGGACTGTACCTTCGTTCTGAATCCGGGGAACCATTTTCAGGAGCCGGACAAACGCATGGCCCAGGGCATCGCCTGGTGCCTGGAGCGCGCAGCGGAGGCAGACTGATGGTGCAGGAGCTGGATTTTTCCCTGCTTTACTGGATCCAGGCGCATTTACGCTGCCCGTTTCTGGACGGGCTCATGCCGAAGGTCTCCAGAATGGGGGACTACGGGATCATCTGGATCCTCGTCGCCGTGCTGATGCTTCTGACGGTGCGGCACCGCCGGGGCGGGATCACTCTGGCTGCGGGCCTGGTTTGCAGTCCCCTCATCGGCAATCTGCTGCTGAAGCCCCTGGTTGCCCGACCCCGGCCCTGCTGGCTGGATGAGACCGTGGTCCTGCTGGTGGCGTCCCCCAAGGACTATTCCTTTCCCTCGGGACACAGCCTCTGCGCCTTCATCGCCGCCGTCATTCTGCTGCGGTATGACCGGCGCTTCGGGATCCCCGCTCTGATCCTGGCGGTCCTCATTGCCTTTTCCCGGCTGTATCTCTTCGTCCACTTCCCCTCGGACGTGCTGGCGGGGATCCTCCTGGGCATCGGCATCGGCCTGGGGATAAGCCTTCTGGGGGAACGGTACCTGCGCCGGAAGGAGGATTGGGTATGAAAAAGACTGCATTCGGGGAGGGAGAAACATGAGCGGAAAGCTGCGGCTTCTGGGTCTGATGGCCCTGCTGATCGCGCTGCCCTGCATGCTGCTGGCGGGCTGCGGCAGCAAGGAGACCGGCGGGAAGACCGACGGCGGGACCGGCGGCAGCGACGACGGTCTCCTGGGAAAATGGCTGGATGTGAACGGGGACACGGTGCTGGAGGTAAAGGAGAAGCGCCTGAAGCTCACCAGCGGCTCCTGGTCCGAGTCCTATCCCTACACTCTGGTGACGGAGAACCGCATCACTGAGCTGCGGGGCAAGGGGCCGGGGGGAGAATTCGGCATCCTTTCCGCCATCCAGGTCATGAGCGACGGCAGCCTCAGTGCCTATGAGATGATCATGGACGGCGACTCTCACCACTACCGCTTCGTGCGGGAGGAGGAGAAGGCGGCCATGCTGGAGATCCAGGATCTTTCCCGGGACCTGCCGAAAGAGATCGAATCCCGGGAGATCACAGAGTTCTCCCTCTCCTTCAAGAATTACGGCAGCAGCTACGGACTGGAGGGCTGGCCTTCCGGGCTGTACTTCTGGGAGCTGGAGCCCGCGGAAGACGGGGACTGGGATCTGTCTCTCCGGGCCATGGGGGATTCCTACATCGCCATGGATGCAAGCACCCGGGTGGACGAGGCTTTCATGCAGGGTCTGGATCAGCGCATCCGGGATCTGGGTATCCCGGAGGACAACGGCTACCGGCAGGCGAACGAGGTGGACCGCCCGGGCTGGAGCCTGCGGGTGAAATACGCCTCCGGAGAAAAGCTGGAGCTCAGCGCGGGAGGCGACGCGGCGAATACCTGCGTCTTCGATCTGGCGGGGCTCATGGAATACGTCCGGCCCCTGGCGGAGCAAAGCAGCGGATACTGACCGCATGCCGGAGAGGATCGGAGGAAGACAGATGAGCGGGAGAAAACGAGGGGGGAAGAATGTGCTGATCGGCGTGATCTGCGGCGTGGTCCTTCTGGCGGCGATCGCCGCGGTCCTCTTCCTCACCGGGACGATCGGGAGCAGCCGGAAACCGGAGCACGCCCCCCGGAAGACGGAGCTGACCGTGGGAACGGATATCGTGATCGGGGACGTGACGGAATTCTACTATACGCTATCCGCCTCCACCTACCCGCCCCATTATCAGCGGTACCGGTTTTACCGGGAAAACGGCGGCGCCTTCTTCTATCACGAAAAGCGGGAGGGGGATCACTGGCCCCTGCGGGAGGAGGATGTCACGGTCTCCGGGACGCGGGAGCTCAGCGAGACGGAATGGTCCGCCTTCTTTGACCTGCTCCGGGAAGGGACCGTGAAGAAGCGGGAGGAGCATTTGGAGGACGGAGACGCCGGTCCCTGGCTGTACCTGTACTGGAAGGAAGACGGCGGAGAGCGGCAGGAGTATTCCTTCCCCGCCCTGCAGGCCAGGGCAGCCTTTGAAGACTTCTGCGCCGCTCTTGCGGAAAAGGAATAACGGAACAAATAATCTGAGGCGCCCTTGATCATCGGGGCGCCTCAGACTTCTTTTTCGGTTGTCGGTCCGTTTACAGCTCCAGACAGGCGGCCAGCAGGTCGTGGGTAGCCTTCAGTCCCTCCAGATGGGTGCGCTCGTAGCCATGGCTGTTGGCGGTGCCGGGGCCGATGGCCCCGTGGCGCACATCGTAGCCCGCCGTGATCACCGGGTCGCAGTCCGTGCCGCAGTAGGGGGTGAAGATGTCCATTTCAAAGGGGATGCCCGCCCTGACCGCCGCTGCCCGGATCTCGTTGGTCAGGCCCCAATGATAGGGATAGCGGGAGTCCTTGGCAAAGATGGAGACCTTCCGCTCGTCGGAATTCTGATCCGGCCCCGTAGGGGCGATGTCGATGGCGATCATGTCCCCCACGTCCCGGGGCAGCACCACGGTGCCGTGGCCGATCTCCTCATACATGGCGAAATAGGCGTAGACCTTCCGTCCCAGGGTCTTCCCGCTCTCCCGGATCCCCTTCATGAGGGCCAGGAGCAGCGCGGCACAGGCTTTATCGTCGATGAACCGGCTTTTGATATACCCGTTGGAAAGGGTCATCCGGGGATCCAGGGCGATGATGTCCCCGGTATCCACTCCCAGGGCTTTCGTCTCCTCCGCGCTGCGGGTATCCGCGTCCAGCACCACGCATACGTTGGTGCGGAAATCCGGCAGCACGGCGCGCAGCTCCTCCTCCGTCACATGGATGGAGTTGGGGATACGGCAGACGGTCCCGGTATAGACCTTTCCCTCCCGGGTATACACCCGCACGTTTTCCGTCACGCAGTAGAAGGGATACAGGCCTCCCACGGAGCAGACGTTCAGGGTCCCGTCCCGGTTCACATGGCGCACCATGAGGCCGATATCGTCCACATGCGCGGTGAGGCACATGGCGTTCCCCTCTCCTCCCAGGTCGGCGATGACGCCTCCCTTCCGCACGGTGGTATAGGCATAGCCCAGTTCCTCCAGGATATCGCACAGGAGCTTCTGGATCTCCTCATACTGGCCTGTGGTGCTGTCCACCGCCAGCAGACGCCGGAAGGTCTCCAGACAATAGGCTTCGTCAAACGGGATCATGGCATATTCTCCTTTTCAGCATGGCTTTTTCGTAGTGTACACCCGGAACAGGGATCCTGCAAGCTCTCCCGATCCGGCTCCCGGCGGGATCAGATCTTGCTCATCAGCCCGTTCAGCACCTGCTCGATGAGGAACAGAGCGCCCTGTATCCCCAGGTGCGTCTTGGGGATCAGGTCCGTATAGCCCATGCCGGGCATCCGGGCTTCGATGCCGCAGAAGCGCCGGTTCTCCAGCATCAGCTCCGCGATCACGTTGGCGTCGGAGAACACCAGCTCCGCCTCTCCCGGGGAGGACGGCTCCATGGCCAGGTAGTCCCGGAGGAAGGCGGTATAGGCTTTATCCGCACTGGGACCGATATCCACATGGAATCTCACGCCCCTGGGCCTGCCGTAGCTCTGCTGGATATCCCGGATCTTGTACCAGGCCAGGGCTCTGGCCCGGCGGCTCTCCTCCAGGGCGGGAGCCGGATCCGTTCCCAGGCGGCGGCACAGCGCCTCCAGCATTTCTTCGGTCGCCTTGAAGCCTACGGGCAGGGTGGGCGGCACCAGATACGGCATTCCCCAGCTCTCCTCCAGATACCTTGCGCAGTCCAGCCCCAGCTCCGGACAGACGACCAGATTCAGATCCGCATCCGGCATCCGCTCCAGCTCCTCCAGGCTGCAGCCCGCGCAGAGAACGGCGTTCACTCCGATGCCGCAGAGTGCCAGGAGGCGCTTCATCTCCAGGATATCTCCCTCCTGATACCGCTGCCAGAGGTTGAAGCCCAGAAGATTCACCGTCTTCCTTCCCGCCGCTTCCCCGGTGCGGCGGAGTTTGATCCCCTTCCGCAGCAGCTCCAGGGCGGCGTAGGAGGCTCCCTCCTCGAAGGAGGCGGACCAGCCGGGGGACTCCAGCAGCACGACCTTATCCCCCAGGATGCCCCGGGCAGGCTCGAGCAGGGCGTCCCCGATGAGGGAGGCCCCGGGGGAATCCACGATGGCCAGAAGATCGAAGGCCACATGGTCCCGGATATAGGTCAGCGCCTCCAGCACCTTGTCCTTCGTTCCGTATACGTAATCCCGCCCGTCCAGCCAGGTGCAGGGCACCCGCTCCTGGCGGAAAAACCAGTTGTTCAGCGTATTGTAGTCCACCGGCCGGGGGGCCTTCCCCTCCTCCTCCGGCAGGCGGAGCAGGGGCCGGATGGTCAGGAACCGGGAGGTGGTACTGTGGTAGAATCGGCAGCCCATGGGGCCGTTCAGCAGCACCACGGCGTTCTGGATCCCCTCCACGGTGAAGATGGCGCCGGTGGTGCAGTCAGGCAAAATACTCTTCAAACCAGATCCCGTCATGCTCCCACTCCCCCTCTCTTTCGTTTTTGTTCAGCTGGGCCCAGCGGCGGAGGATCGTCAGCCCGGAACCGAAGCCGATCGGCTGGGTCATGGGCAGGGTATCCGCGATATAGTCCCCGCCCGCCGCCCGGGCGGTGTAGTTCCCCAAAACCATATCCGGCTTCAGCTCCCGGATGCGCTGCTCCGTGAGATCCCAGCCGGAGATCTCCTCGATGACGGCGTTCCGCTCCGGCCGGTCCGTGATCCGCAGCTCCCGGTGCAGATAATTCAGCACCCCGATCCAGACAAACTCCATGCCGCAGTCCTCTGCCGCGTCCAGGAGCCAGTCCAGGTTGGCGTTTATGGTCGTCATGAGGATCCGCTTCCCCCGGAGCAGGGGACGCAGGGTCTCGATCTCCCGCCGGTAATCCGCCTCCTCCCGGGCGATCAGGGCCTCCGCCTCCTCCCGGCAGCCGAAGAAGTCTCCCAGCTCCAGGAGGAAATCCCGGGTAGCCCGGAAACCGATGGGCAGACAGCCGGGGCGGAAGCGGCAGCCGTATTCCGTCTCCAGCCATTCCTTCAGCTCCAGATTGTCCTGGCTGTCCGTGGCCAGCAGGTTCAGCGGCGCGCTCAGCAGATCCCGCAGCTCCTGCGCCGTGCAGTCCCCCAGGAAACGGCAGCCGATGGAGATCCCCATCCCGCCCAGGAGGCGGCGCAGGGTCTGGTAATCCACCTCCGTATTGTTGCTCACCCCCACCTCTCCGATGAGGTTCACGGTCCTGGGCCGCAAAGGCGCGTCCCGGCGCACCAGCTTCTCCGCCAGGGTGTGGAGGCAGAGGCGGATCCCCTCCATATAGTCCCCGCCGATCACCCCGTCCGCCTGAACGGCGATCACGGGGGTCTCCGGGGTGGACAGGCGCTCCAGGCTGAGGAGATCGTCCCCGATGATGCCGCTGACGCAGGAGCTGATCACCACCACCGCTCCCGGTTTTCGGGTGATCGCCCGTTCCACCTGGGCCTTCAGCTTTTCCACTCCCCCGAACACCGCCTCGGCATGGCCGATCTCCGTGGTCTCGAAGCCGGGGCTGATGGCTGAGGGCATGAGGATGCCCCGGTTGAACAGGTTCCGCCGTCCGGGAGAGCTGATGTTCTGCCAGGTATAAAAGGCGCAGGACCGCGGGGAATGGGCGATCACCGCAGCGTCCGTCAGATGCACCGCCGTGGTGGCGGCACCGTTGAAGGCGCAGCCATACAGGGGCATCCTGGGTTCCCCCGCCGACGGGGCAGGCTCGGGAGCCGAGTTCCGCTTCTCCGATCTCTGTTCCTGTACCGCAGGCCGTACCGGTATCCCGACGCTGCCGCCCCGGAGCACCACGTCCTCCAGGACCTCATCCTCCAGGGGACAGGCTTCATACAGCTCCAGCCCGCCGCGGATCGTCTCCGCCAGACGGGTGAATACCGCCTTCTCCCGCTCATAGCCCTCCAGGGCAAGGAGGGGTCTTCCCTCCTCCTCTCCCCGGGCGAAGGCCTCGCTTCGGGGCACCCGGGCCACGATGGGCAGCCCCACCGCCCGGGCGAAGCGTTCCACCCGCTCCGCCTCCCCGGCCAGGTTCCGTTCGTTGAAAATGATCCCCGCCGCCCGGCGGCATTCCCCGCCGTCGAAATTCCGGATGCCCCGGAGGATATTGTTGGCGGCGTACAGGGCCATGAATTCCCCGCTGGTCACCAGAAAAACGGCGCCGGCGTATTCCCGGCGGATGGGTACGGCAAATCCGCCGCAGACCACGTCCCCCAGCACGTCGTAGATCAGGATATCGTAATCGGATTTTGCCCGGTGCCGCTCCAGGAACTCAAAGGCGGTGATGATCCCCCGTCCCGCGCAGCCCACGCCGGGCTTCGGACCGCCGGCCTCCACGCAGCCGATGCCTCCCCAGCCCGGGCGGAGCACCGCATCCAGCTTCTCCTCTTCTTTGGACACGGTCCGCAGATAATCCAGCACCGTTGGGAGGCTCCCTCCCCCCAGGAGCAAACGGGTGGAATCATGCTTGGGATCGCAGCCCACCTGCAGCACCCGGCTGCCCGCCGCCGCCAGGGCGGCGGAGAGGTTTGCGCTGACCGTGGATTTGCCGATGCCTCCCTTTCCGTACAGGGCCAGCTCCAGTCGTTTGTGCTCCATTCCCTGTCCTCCTCTCTTTCTGAGGAAATTCTATGCCTTTTTCCCCCTTCCGCGCAATACCCTGTATTGTATATTTTTCCGTTTGCGCTTATAATGGAGAGACTTTGGAGGGCATATTCATGAAGAGAAAGAAAAAGGTCCTGGGGATCGTCCTGATCGCGGTCCTTTGCCTTCTGCTCCTGCTGGGGCTGGGCCCAAGCGGCATCATGCTTCTGCATGCGGGGAACCGGACCCTTGCCCCGGAGGCGCTTGAGCCGGGGGATTGGGATTGCATCCTGGTCCTGGGCGCGGGACTCCAGCCGGACGGCAGCCCCAGTCCCATGCTCCGGGAACGGATCGACATGGGGATACGGCTCTATGAAGCCGGAGCGGCGCCGAAGCTCCTGATGAGCGGGGACCACGGGCGGGCGGACCACGATGAGGTGAATACCATGAAGGACGCGGCCATGGCTGACGGGATCCCTTCGGAAGACATCTTCATGGACCATGCGGGCTTCAGCACCTACGACAGTCTCTACCGGGCCGAAGCGATCTTCGGGGCGGAGCGGGTGATCATCGTCACCCAGGCCTATCACCTGCCCCGGGCGCTGTATATCGCCTCCCGGCTGGGACTGGAGGCGGTGGGCATCCCCTGCGATACCCAGCGCTACGCGGGCCAGCTTTACCGGGATATCCGGGAGCTTCTGGCCCGGGATAAGGACTTTTTCCAGTGTATCCTTCTGCCGGAGCCCGCATATCTGGGGGAAGCCATCCCCCTCAGCGGCAGCGGAGACGCGACGAACGACCGCGCATAACGCGTTCAGACCCGAAAAATCATCCGGATCCAACACTCCCCCGTGATCAAAGAAAGGCATGGATGTATGAGAACCAAAAAGCTAGTTTGCAACCTGTTTGCCCTGGCCGCCGCCGCGGCTCTGATCGTCCTGACCATCCTCACCCCCGGCCAGGCCGCTGAGGAGTACAGTCCGGGAGTATATGCGACCATTCTCTCCCTGCTTCCCCCGGTGATCGCCATCGCCCTGGCCCTCATCACCAAGGAGGTGTACAGTTCCCTCTTCGTCGGCGTGGTCGTAGGTGCGCTCCTGTACGCGGGGGGCAACGGGGAGCTGGCGCTGAACACCCTGCTCTTCCACGAGGAGGCCGGGCTTGTCTCCGGCATTGCCGATGCTTCTCATGCCTGCATTCTGGTGTTCGTTACTCTCCTGGGCACCCTGGTGGTGCTGATGAACCGGTCCGGCGGAGCGGCGGCCTTCGGCCGCTGGGCCCGGAAGCGCATCAAGACCCGCCTGGGGGCCCAGCTCCTCACCATCCTCATGGGCCTGCTGATCTTCGTGGACGACGGCTTCAACTGCATGACCGTGGGCAGCGTCATGCGGCCCATCACCGACGGGCACCAGGTCTCCCGGGCCAAGCTGGCCTATCTGCTGGACTCCACCGCCGCCCCGGTCTGCATCATCGCCCCCATCTCCTGCTGGGCCGCCGCCGTAAGCTACGCGGTACCGGAGGGGATGGAGATCAACGGCTTCAACATGTTTATCCGCACCATTCCCTATAACCTCTACGCTCTGGCCACCCTGGTGATGCTGCTGCTCCTGGTGCTGCTGAAGCTGGATTACGGTCCCATGCGCCTCCATGAAGCCAACGCCCGAAAGGGCGACCTGTTCACCTCCGGGGATCAGCCCTATGAGGAGCCGGAGGACGCGCAGCAGGGCAAGGGCCGGATCTCCGATCTGGTGATCCCCGTGGCGGTGCTGATCCTCACCTGCCTCCTGGGCATGGTGTATACCGGCGGTCTCTTCTCCGGAGCAAGCCTCATCAACGCCTTCGCGGACGCGGACTCCGCCCGGGGACTGGTGATGGGCAGTCTCATCACCGTGATCGTCACTTTCTGGCTCTACATGGACCGGGGGGTCATCAGCTTCAAGGATTTCATGGGCTGCTTCGCCGCGGGCTTCCGCTCCATGTGCGCCCCCATGATCATTCTCATCCTCTCCTGGAACCTGTCCGGGGTCACCGGCCTGCTGGGGGCGGCGGACTTCATCCATGGGCTCATGGCCTCCTCAGCCGAAGCGGTGCAGATGCTGATCCCGGCCATCGCCTTTGTGGTCTCCGTCTTTCTGGCCTTCTCCACGGGCACCAGCTGGGGCACCTTCACCATCCTGATCCCCATCGTCTGCGCCGTGTTCCCCAGGGGATCGGAAATGCTGGTGATCTCCATCGCCGCCTGCCTGGCGGGGGCGGTGTGCGGGGACCACTGCTCCCCCATTTCGGATACCACCATCATGTCCTCCGCCGGCGCCAAATCCAACCACATCAATCACGTGACCACCCAGCTGCCCTACGCCCTCACCGCGGCGGCGGTGTGCGTGCCGGGATACATCCTGGCGGGGATCATCGGTTCCCGCACGAACAGCAGCGCCGCCGCCCTGGCCACGCCCGTGACCCTGGTGATCCTGCTGGCGGTACTGCTCATCATTCGTCGGCGGGAAGGCCGGAAAGGAGAAAACTGAGCATGGAAAACGTCTTTTCCCTGATCCAGACCCGGCGCAGCGTGCGCACCTACGACGCTGCGCCCCTGAAGCCCGAGCATCGGGAGGCGATCGCCGCCTATATGGCGGATATCCCAACCCCCTGGGGGATCACGCCAGAGTTCCGCCTGCTGGAGGCAAAGGCCCATGGGCTGAAAAGCCCCGTGCTGTCGGGAGAGCAGCTGTTTTTCGCGGCCAAACTGCCCCGGCAGGCGCATGCCGAGGAGGCCTGCGGCTTCGCCTTCGAAAAGCTGGTGCTCTATGCCTGGTCCCTGGGCGTGGGCACGGTGTGGCTGGGAGGCACCCTGAACCGGGAGGCCTTTGAACAGGCCATGGACCTGACGCCGGAGGAATTCATGCCCTGCGCCAGCCCCCTGGGCTACCCGGCGAAAAAGCTCTCCCTGCGGGAGAGCCTCATGCGGAAGGGCGTGGGGGCGGATACCCGCCTGCCCTTCGGGGAGCTGTTCTATGCCGGCGATCTTCGCACCCCCCTGGATCCGGAGGCAGCCGGACCCCTGGCCAGACCGCTGGAGGCGGTGCGCCTCGCCCCCTCGGCGGTGAACAAGCAGCCCTGGCGGGCGGCGGCGTCGGAGGGCACGGTCAGCTTCTATGTGAAGCGGAACAAGGGCTTCGGCGGCGAGGCCACCGGGGATCTGCAGAAGATCGACCTGGGCATCGCCCTCTGCCATTTCCAGCTGACGGCGGAGGAGGACGGGCTGAAGCCTGAGCTCTTCCTGCAGGATCCCGGGCTGGAGACCGGGGCGGATACGGAATACGTCGCCTCCTTCCGGGTCAGCCTGTGAGCCTCCGGTATCTCATTCTGGGGGCCGGGGGCACCGGCGGCGCTCTCGGGGCCCACCTTGTCCGGGGCGGGCTGGAGGTCTCCTTCATCGCCCGGGGAAAGCAGAAGGAAGCTCTGGCCCGGGAGGGCATGCGGGTGGATAAGCCCGGGGACTCCTTCTCCGTCGGACCCCTGCAGGTCTGGGATATGGAAACCTATGCCGGTATACCCAATGTGATCTTCCTCTGCGTGAAGGGGTATTCTCTGGAGGATACGGTCCCCTTCCTCCGGCGCGTTTCCGGAAAGGAAACGGTGATCATTCCCATCCTGAACCTGCCGGATACCGGCGAGCGGCTGCGGGAGGCGCTTTCCGTCCCCCTGGTGACGGATGGGTGCATCTACATCGCCTCCGAGCTGGAGTCCCCTGGGCATATCCTCATGCGGGGCAGCATCCTCCGGGTGTTTTTCGGCCTGCCGGGGGGAAAGACCACCCCCGTCCTGGAGGAGATCCGGCGGGATCTGGCTTCCTGCGGCGTGGACGCCCGCCTCTCCCGGGAGATCCGGAGGGATTGCCTGATGAAATTTTCCTATGTCTCCCCCCAGGGGGCCTGCGGCCTGTACTACGGTGTCAGCGCCGGGGCCATGCAGCAGCCCGGGGAGATCCGGGACTGCTTTGCCGCCCTGACGGAGGAGATCGGCCTGCTGGCCCGGGCGGAAGGGATCGATCTGGGACCGGGCCTGGGGGAACGGAACCTGGCCATCCTGGACGGGGTGGAGCCGGAAATGACCACCTCTCTCCAGCGGGATATCCTCCGGGGCGGTCCCTCGGAGCTGGAGGGGCTCATTCTCCGGGTGCCCGAGCTGGGGAAACGCCTCGGCGTGACCCTTCCCACCTATGAAAAGATCGCAGCGGCGCTGCGAAAGAAGGACTGACGCAAGATGACGAAAGAAGAACGGCTGCTCCGGGCGGCCGACCGGCGGGATCTGACCCAGGGGAATATCGCAAAAAAGATCATTCTCTTCTCCCTGCCCATCATCCTGGGGAACCTGTTCCAGCAGCTGTACAATGTGGTGGACAGCGTAGTGGTGGGGAATTTTGCCCGGGACGGCACCCATTGTCTCGCGGCGGTGAACGCCAGCTTCGCCATCATGCTGGTGTTCAACGCGCTGTACATGGGGGTGAGCATGGGGGCGAACATCGTGATCTCCCAGTACCGGGGAGCCAGGGACACGAAGATGCTGGAGAAGGCCATGACCACCACCTTCCTGCTGAGCATGCTGGCGGGGCTCTTCATCACCGTCGCCGGGACCCTGTGCGCCCGGCCGCTGCTGGTCCTCCTGGGTACCCCGGCGGATATCCTGGACGACGCCACTCTGTATATCCGCATCATCTTCCTGGGCACCTGCGGCAACGTGCTGTACAACAACATGAACGGCATGGTCCAGGGCCTGGGGGATGCCAAATGGCCCATGTACGCCCTCATCGTCTCCAGCCTTACCAACATCGCCCTGGACCTGCTCTTCGTCTGCGTCTTCCATTGGGATGTGGCGGGTGTGGCCGTCGCCACCATCCTGGCCCATATCCTCAGCGGCTGCCTCATGCTCTGGCGGCAGTCCACCGGGGTCTACGGGGCGAAGATCGATTTCCGGCAT
>JAEEGL012474290.1_pt1 | contig 13446 bp, 10 predicted proteins | sample 9134231 | NCBI WGS metagenome assembly JAEEGL01 (sample SAMN16246548, study PRJNA631951) | gut metagenome | biome: gut microbiome; feature: rumen; material: fiber-attached | host: Bos | place: Iran: Karaj | collected 2018-10 | reverse complement strand
ATATATCTTCTTGCCGAAGGCGTGCACGTGCGAGGCCGCCTCCCAGAGGGACTCCTCGCTGAAGCCCACCTTGGAAGCCCGCAGCTGCATGAAGGGCCCTCCGCAGTAGACCGCGTCGGCGCCGAACCTTACGGCCGTCTGTATGCCTTCCATATCCCCCGCGGGGGCAAGGAGCTCGATGTTTTTAAGATCTGCCATGTATCTTCCTTTCAGGCCGGAACGCGCTCCGCGCGCCGAAACGGCGATCCCGTTTGCACTTCGCCGCCGCAGGATGTATTATGATCATCTAGAGAGGATTGTAACATGAAAAAGCCTGATCATAAACCGGAAATTTTAGCCCCGGTAGGGGGAGAGGAGCAGCTCATCGCCGCCGTGAGGAGCGGGGCGGATGCCGTGTATTTCGGCCTGCAGAACTTCAATGCCCGCCGCAATGCCGAGAACTTCGCCGGCGAGGGCCTTAAAGACACGATCGCCTACTGCCGGGCGAGGGGCGTAAAGGTCTACATCACGATCAACATACTGGTAAAGGACAGCGAGCTCGCGGACATGCAGAGGGCCGTCGACACCGCGGCCGAAGCCGGGGCCGACGCGATAATAGTGCAGGATCTCGCGGTCGCGAGATACATCAAAAGGCGCTGGCCGGGCCTTGCCATGTTCGCGTCCACGCAGATGGTCTGCCACAACGCCGAAGGGGTGAGGGAGCTCCTTGCGCTGGGCTTTAAGAGAGTCGTGCTGGCAAGAGAGCTGTCGCTTCCCGAGATCAGGAGCGTCATCGAGGAGACCGGGGCCGAGACCGAGGTCTTCGTCCACGGGGCCCACTGCATGAGCGTCTCGGGCAACTGCTACATGTCGGCCATGATAGGGGGAAGGAGCGGCAACCGCGGCCTCTGCGCCCAGCCCTGCCGCCTCGACTGGAAGCTGAACGGAAAGAACTACGCCCTGTCCCTCAAGGACCTTTCCTACGTCGAGCACATGAGAGAACTGGCGGACGCGGGAGTGACGTCCTTCAAGATCGAGGGCCGCATGAAGAGGGCGGAATACGTGGCGGCGGCGGTCACGGCCTGCAGGAAGGCCCTGGCGGGAGAAGAGCCCGATATGGAGACCCTGCGTTCTGTATTCAGCCGCAGCGGCTTCACCGACGGCCATCTGACGGGAACAAGAGGGCCGCAAATGTTCGGCCACCGCACCAAGGAAGACGTCACCGCCGCGGCGGGGGTATTCAGGGAGCTTCAGGCTCTGTACGCCAAAGAGGCTCAGACCGTGCCGGTGGACATGGAGCTTAACGTGAGCCGCGAAGGGGGCATCGATCTTACGGTCTCCGACGGGGAGCATTCGGTCCGCTCCCACTCGGATGAGGCGCAGGAAGCGAAGACCCGTCCCATCAGCGAAGAGCAGGCCTTAAGGAGCCTCTCCAAGACCGGCGGCACACAGTATCATTTGAGAGAGCTGCGCTTCAGAGCTGAGGATGGCCTGATGGTCCCGGCCTCGGCGCTCAACGAGCTCAGAAGGAGCGCGCTCGCCCTGCTCGATGAAAAAAGGGCGCTCTTCCCCGACCGCTCGGAAGGGGGGCTGCCCGCGGCCGATATGCCCAAAGGCCTTCCCAAAGCCTCTGAGAGCCCCGTATACCCGCTGAGGGTGAGATGTGAGTCAGCGTCCCAGATCGCGCGCAAAAAGCCCCAGAAGGGCTATATGAGCCTTCCGGAGGGCGTGGGGATCATACTTCCCGTAAAGTGTATAGAAAAAGACCCGGAGCTCATCGACATCTACGGGGACGCCCTTTTCGCCGAGATCCCGGCCCTGCTGTGGCCCGGCAGGGGAGAGGAGATGAAAAAGCGCCTGGCGGCCCTGAAGGAAAGAGGCCTTGCGCGCGTCACGGTCGACAATATCGGCGCCATAGAGATCGGAAGAGAACTGGGCTTTAAGATGCACGGAGGTTTTTGCCTCAACATCCTCAACTCGGCCGCCCTGGACGAGTACGAAAAGCTGGGCCTTGAGGACAGCTGCCTTTCGATGGAGCTCAGCTACGCCCGCTTAAAGGATATAAAGCCGTCGATGCCTGTGGGCACCGTGGTCTACGGCAGGCTCCCCCTGATGAAGCTCAGGGCCTGCCCCATGAGAGGGGAGAAGGGCTGCGGAAGCTGCAGAGGCCTCAATTATCTCGAGGACCGCATGGGAGAGCATTTCCCCCTCATCTGCCGCGAGAGAGAGTACAGCGAGATCCTCAATTTCCTGCCCCAGTACACCGCCGACAGGAGCCTGCCCGGGAACTGCTTCAGGCTCGTATGGCTCACGACGGAGAGCCGGGACGAGAGCGGATACGTCCTTGAGCTCTGCCGGAACATGGCCTACGCCGGGGACCTTATACGCACCGGCGGCCTCACCCACAGAGACATAGATTAAAAAAGATCCCCTCCGGCCGCTCTGCCGGAGGGGATGATCTTTTATCGGAGTATTTTTTCCGCGCGGCCCGGCGGATCTTATTTCTCCCCGGACGCGGGCTCTTCCGCCTGTTCTTCTTCCGTCTCGCCCTCGTCGATGTTCTTCTCGTCCCAGACATTGGTGGTCGCGAGCTTGTATATCAGCCCCGCCGAAAGGGCGACGACGAGCCTGGCGAGCATATAGATGATGGTGTTGATGGGGGGCTTGTCGTCCCAGCCGTTGAGAAAGACGTAAAGAGCGATGCAGGTGAGCCCGACCGCGGCCGCCAGCATGGCGGGCCTCGACCTCTTGGGTATGGCCTCGGCGGTGGGCCTCATGCTGAAGATCTTCATCGGCTGTTTGGTGAAGGCGAGCCTCACGACGGACCAGACCGTCATGAAGTTGAAGAGGACCTCCAGGCCGTAGGGCGCTACCTGCCAGGCGGTGTTCATGCCGGCGATGTAGAGAAGGCCGCTGCCTATGCCCGCCGCGAGCATCAGAAAGCTGCAGATCAGCATGACGGTGATGTAGCGGGCGTAGCTGATATCGTTGTCTTTGCCGAAGCTGTAGACCGGTCCCATGTAGGCGTATCCGCCGTTCAGGGTGGGCTTCACGTAGTCATAGTAATCCTGATATTTGGGGCTCTTCTGCATCGCGCTGGTGAACCAGCCGCCTCCCCTTAAAGGGTTCTCCATGTTTGCCATCTTCGTTCTTTCCTTATGTGCGGGGCTATAAAAAGCTTCTTCTGTGGATGGGGCAGGGGCCCAGGGCCGCCAGGCCCTCGTAATGGGCCTTCGTGCCGTAGCCCTTGTTGCTCTCGAAGGCGTAGCCGGGATAGATCTCGGCCATGCGGACCATCTCGCGGTCTCTGGTGACCTTGGCCAGTATCGAAGCCGCGGCGATGGAGACGCTCAGGGCGTCGCCGTGTATCAGCGAGGTCTGGGGGATGTCCAGGGAGGGGAGCCTCACCGCGTCTATGAGCACGTGGTCGGGCTTAAGGGCAAGGCCGTTCACGGCCTCGGTCATCGCCTCTTTGGTCGCCTCGAGGATGTTGATCTCGTCTATCCTTTCGGGCTCCCTGCGGCCTATGGCCCAGCAGAGGGCGGCCTCCTTTATCTGCTCGAAGAGCTCCTCTCTTCTTTTGGGGCTGAGCTTTTTCGAGTCGTCCACCCCGAGAAGACTGAAATCGGGGGGCAGTATGACCGCGGCGGTCACCACGGGACCGGCCAGCGGGCCTCTTCCCACCTCGTCGACGCCGGCGATGAGGGTCTTTCCCGCCTCTCTCAAGCTCCTCTCGTGGACGAGCATCTCCTCGAGGCGCTTCTTCTGCGCTTCGATCCTCTCGGCCTTAGTCATCGGTCTTGTCTCTGTCGGGGATGTATTCTCTCAAGAACACGTGCTTGACGCTGGAGTTCTCGTTCCTCACCGACATCATCTCAAAGCCCTTGAGGGACTTGAGGAAGGGCGTCAGCTTGGTGAAGCCGTAGTTCCTGACGTCGAAGTCGGAGTAGCGCTTGATCAGGCGGTTGCCCAGATCGCTGGTGGAGACCCAGCCGTCCTCGTTGTCGTCCTCGTTGAGGATGGCGAAGATGGCGTCTCTTATCTCGTCGATGCTGGTCACCTGCTCGCCGGGCTGCTCGTGCTCGAATTCCTCTTCCACGGGCACTATGCCCAGATCCTCCGCCTTGTACTTGCCGGTCCTGGCGTCCTTTTCGGGAGCCTTCTGCTCGATCCCGGGGAGCTCCGTCTCAACGATCTCGGGCTCGATGATCTCGGGCCTGAGCTCGGTCTCGTCGCGGTCGCCGGCCTCATGCTTCCTTCCGGCGGCCTTCTCGGCCTTCTTGACCTCGGGGCCTCTGACGGGCTTTTCTTCCTTCCTGGCCGGCTTGGCAGGCTTCTGTTCCTTCGTCTGGACGCTGTCCTTCTGCTTCCTCTCCGCCCTGGCCTGAGCCTTGGCGGCCGCCGAGATGAGGTCGAGGTACTTGAACTTGTTGCAGGCCGAGGTGAAGGCCTTGGGGGTCTTCTTCTCGCCCATGCCGACGACTATCATGCCCGACTCTCTCAGTCTCACGGCGAGCCTGGTGAAGTCGCTGTCCGAGGTGCAGAGGCAGAAACCTTCCACATTGCCCGAATAGAGTATGTCCATGGCGTCGATTATCATGGCCGAATCCGAGGAGTTCTTGCCCTGGGTGTAGCTGTACTGCTGCACAGGCATGACCGAGTACTCGAGCAGGACCTTTTTCCAGGGAGCGAGGCTGGGCTTGGTCCAGTCGCCGTATATCCTCTTGTAGGTGGCTTCTCCCTCGCCCGAGATCTCGTCGAATATGAATCTTATATATTTGTCCGAAATGTTCTCCGCGTCGATGAGGACCGCGAAGCGCTTATCTGTATTTGAAGGCATGCTTCCTCCTTGTGAAAGTGATATCTAAACAATTTATGATAAACCAACGCCTGATATTAGTCAACTTTTTTGCGGCAGGCCGGCGCGGCGGCCGGATCCGGACCCGCATTGAGTTCTGTATGATATTTATGTTATTATCTACATAAGACTATCGATATCAAACGAGCTTTTTCCGGAAAGGGAGGTGCCAATATGTGGAACGATAAAAAAGTATTCGATTATTCCGGCATGATCGCGGAGACCGTCCGCATCAGGGGCCACGAGGACAAGTTCATCCGGGCCTACTGGTCCCGCCCCATAGGGGAGGGGCCCTTCCCCGGGATAGTCCTGATCCCCCACATGCCCGGCTGGGACGAATGGTGCAGGGAGACCTCCAGAAGGTTCACCGAGCAGGGCTACAGCGTGCTCTGCCCCAATATCTACGAGGACTTCGGCGACGGCACTCCTCCCGAAGTGGCGCAGAAGGCCAGGGAAGCCGGCGGCGCGAAGGACAGCGACGTCATGGAAGACGTGGACGGAGCTCTCTCCTTCCTTAAGAATCAGGTGAATTCCAACGGCAGGTCCGGCGTCATCGGAATGTGCTCGGGCGGAAGGCACACCTTCCTCGCTGCCTGCACACTCAAGGGCATCGACGCCGCGGTGGACTGCTGGGGCGGCGGAGTCATCGCTGCTCCCGAGCAGTTGAGCCCCGCGAGGCCTGTGGCTCCCATAGATCTGGCCGAAGATCTTAGCTGCCCCCTCCTGGGGATCTTCGGGAACGAAGACCGCAATCCCACCAGAGAAGACGTGGATAAGACCGAGGAGATCCTCAAAGGCCTCGGCAAGGACTATGAATTCCACCGCTACGACGGGGCGGGACACGGCATCTGGTACTACGACAAGCCCATGTATCGCCAGGAACAGGCCATGGATTCATGGAACAAGGTGCTGGCCTTCTTTGAAAAGTACCTGAAATGAGCGGGCGGGAACAGAGGACAGAACCGTTCGTCGTGATGGCGAAGCCCGTCGGCTCCCGCTGCAATATGCGCTGCGAATACTGCTACTATCTTGAGAAGGGGAAGTATTCCTCCCACGAGAAGCAGTCGAGGATGAGCTTCGAGCTCCTTGAGCGCATGATACGCCAGACCGCCGCCGCGTCGGAGGGAGGGGTCGTCTCCTTCATCTGGCACGGCGGGGAGCCTACCCTGGCCGGCATCGATTTCTACAAAAAGGCAGTCGCCCTTGAAAAGAAGTATCTTCCCAGGGGCGTCCACGCCTGGAACAATCTTCAGACCAACGGCCTGCTCCTGAGCGATGAATGGTGCCGATTCCTTAAGGATAATGCCTTTGACGTCGGTCTGAGCATCGACGGATGCGAGGCTGTCCACGATCAGAACAGAAAAGATCTGGGAGGAAAGGGCACCTGGAAGCGGGTCTCTGCTTCTCTTACGCGGCTCCGCGCATGCGGGCTGGAGCCGGATCTTTTGTGTACCGTCAATTCCGCGTCGGAGAAGGACCCTCTGGCAGTCTACAGGGCTCTGAGAGACACCGGAGCCGGCTGGGTCCAGTTCATACCCATCGTGGCGCGGGAGGGCGGGGGTCTTTCCGCAGAGTCGGTCAGCCCCGAGGGCTACGGGGATTTCCTGATCGCCGTTTTCGATGAGTGGATACGAAACGATCTCGGCCGGCTGGACGTCCAGCTTTTCGCCGAGATGGCGAGGATAATGGCGGGAGGCGAGGCCAGCCTCTGCTGGATGAGGGAGACCTGCGGCAGGGTGCTGATCTGCGAAGAGGACGGGGCCATTTATTCCTGCGACCATTTCGTCGACGACGACCACCGTCTCGGGACCCTCAGGAGCACCGGACTGCCGCAAGCCGCCAACAGCGGCGCCCAGTTTTCCTTCGGCGACGCCAAAAGGGACAGCCTGACAGACGAATGCAGGCGCTGCGCCCATCTGCGGTTCTGCGGCGGAGGCTGCCCCAAGGACCGTTTCGGCAGGAGCGCGGACGGAGAGGAGGGGCAGTATTACCTGTGCTCCGGACTCAAAGCCCTATTTGAGCACGCGGTGCCGAGGCTGGAAGAGATAATGGAGCTGAGCAGGCAGGGCAAAAAGCCCGAAGAGATCATGAAAAGGATCAGGGAAGAGGACCTGAAATGAAGATCGTATGATCCGGACGTATACCTCATGGCAAGGCCGAAGCCGCGAAAAGGCTCCCTGACGCCGGGAACAAAAATGCCCCGCGGGAAAGGATATCCCGCGGGGCGTCTCATTTCTGCCTGTAATTCTTTTAGAAGCCCTTCACGATCTCGGGGGTGAGGGACTTGATGACCTCCACGGCGAGCTGCACGGTGGCCTCGTAGTCGAAGTAGGAGGTGATGCAGTTCATGGTGTGGATGTATCTGACGGGGACGCCGGCGACTATGACCGGGGTGCCGTCGAGAGCGGTCTGGATCACGGCGCCGTTGTTGCCGCCGCCTTCGCGCACGGACTCCTGGATGGCGAGGCCTTTCTCGGCCGCGAGGTCAAGAGTGTAGCGCTGGAATCTGGGCGAGCAGATGATGGAGCGGTCGAGGTGCCTGATCATGGGACCTTTTTTAAGGGCGGTCTGGATGGCGTAGGGCTCGGTGAAGGTGTCGTCCGCCGGGCAGCCCTCGAAGGCGATGGCGATGGCGGGCTTCACTTTGTTGACCGCGACCTTGCAGCCTCTCTCGCCTACCTCCTCCTGGGCGGAGAGGACTCCGACCACGTCGAAGGGAAGGTCGAGGCCGTCGAGCCTTCTGAGGGTCTCGATGAGGGCGGCGCAGCCGATGCGGCAGTCGAAGGCCTTGCCGAACATCAGGTCGTTCTTCTCGTCATATTCGAACTTCGCGGAGGGCACCACGGGCTCGCCTATCCTGATGTGGAACTTCTCGATCGCTTCCTGTCTTGAGGTCGCGCCGATGTCGATCACCAGGGACGAGATCTCGATATTACCTCCCGCTCTTTCGGCCTGAGTCATGAAGTGCACGGGCTTGAGGGCGATGATGCCGGGGATGTATTCTCCCAGGGCGTTCCTCACCAGCACCTTCGATGAGGGCAGACCGCTGGTGCTCCAGCCCCCGTCGGGGACGAACCTTAGGCAGCCGCTGGGCTTGATCGAATGGACCACGAAGCCGACCTCGTCGCTGTGGGCGTCGAGCATGACGACGGGCTTGCTCCCGTCGTGCTCCTTGCGGTAGAGGAAGAGGTTCCTCATGGCGTCCTCTTCGATGCGGGGCATCCACGAGGCCGCTTCTCTGGCGACCTTGAGGACCTCGTCCTCAAAGCCCGAGGGGCCCGGGGCGTCGACTATCTTCTGGATTATACCGAGCTGTCTTTCGCAGACTTTCATTTTGTTCCTCCTGTTTCGCGGGGACATTTCCCCGCGCTACTGCTTGCGTTCGGACTCGTATTCGAGCACCTTTCTGAACTGGGTCTCGTAGAGCTCCTTGTACACTCCGTTCTTCTCGAGCAGCTCGTCGTGGCTGCCGATCTCGGCGATCACGCCGTCCTTTACGACCATGATCTTGTCGGCCTTGAGTATGGTCGAGAGCCTGTGGGCGATGACGATGCTGGTGCGGCCGGCCATGATGGCCTCGAGGGCGTCCTGGATGGCGTTCTCGGAGATGGAATCGAGGGCCGAGGTCGCCTCGTCGAGTATGAGTATCCTCGGGTCCTTCAGTATGGTCCTGGCGATCGAGATCCTCTGCTTTTCGCCGCCCGAGAGCTTGAGCCCCCTGTTCCCGACCTCGGTATCGTAGCCGTCCGGCTGCGAGATTATGAAGTCGTGGATGCTCGCCGTCTTGCAGGCGGCGACGATCTCGTCCATGGTGGCGTCGTCTTTGGCGCAGAGCAGGTTGTCCTTGATGGTGCCGTTGAAGAGATAGGCCTCCTGGGTGACCATGCCGATGTTCTCGCGCAGGTACTTGAGGTCTATGTCTCTCACGTCGACCCCGCTGACGGTGACCCTGCCGCCGCAGACGTCATAGAGCCTGGGGATGAGGTTCACGACCGTGGATTTGCCCGAGCCCGAGGGGCCCACGATGGCGTACATCTTCCCGCCGGGGACGGTGAAGTCGATGTCGGTCAGCAGGGGCTTTTCGGGGCTGTAGGAAAAGCTCACGTGTTCGTATCTGATCTCCGCCAGGTCCATGTCGGGCTTCTTCCCGTTCTCCGGCGCCTTGATGGGGTTCTCCATGTCGAAGTAGTCGAAGATGCGGGTGAAGAGGGCGAGGGACCTGGTGAAGTCCACGTGTATGTTGAGCAGCGAGCTCACCGGCATGTAGAGCCTGTTGATCAGGGCCACGGTGGCGGTGATGGTGCCCACGGTGAGGCTGGTGTCGCCTCTGGAGATGATGAGCCAGCCGCCCGTGAAGTAGATGAGCAGGGGCCCGAGCTGGGTGAACATGCCCATGACCACCCTAAACCACTTGCCGCTCCTCTGTTCCTTGAGGGCGAGGCCGGTGATCTCCTCGTTCAGGGCCACGAACCTGGCGTATTCCTTCTCCTCTCTGGTGAAGAGCTTCACCAGCATGGAGCCCGAGACCGAGAGAGTCTCGTTGATCACCTGGTTCATCTCGTCCTTCTTGGCCTGGTTCTGCGAGAGCAGCTTCCAGCGGCTCTGCCCCACGCTCCTGGTAGGGACGATCAGCAGGGGGATGACGACGATGCCGACGACCGCCAGCCTCCAGCTCATGGTGAAGAGGGCGATCAGGGTGGTGATGACCGTCGCCGTGTTGCTCACGATGCTCGAGAGGGTGCCGGAGATGACGCTGCTCACCCCGCTGATATCGGTATCCATGCGGGTGATGATGTCTCCCTGCTTCTCCGAGGTGAAGAAGGAGTGGGGCATGTGCTGCAGGTGGTCGTACATCTGGTTCTTCATGTCGAAGATGATGCGCTGGGAGATCCAGGCGTTGATGTAGCTCTCGAGCACCCCTATGACCTGCGAGGCCGTGAGGGTCGCGAAGGCCAGAAGCAGCAGCCTGACGAGCAGCTTCAGGTCTTTTCCGACCAGAGCCTGATCGACGATCTTTCCCGTAATGATCGAGGGCAGCAGGCCCACCGCCGCCGATATCAGTATCACCACGAATACCAGCAGGAACTGGGGCCAGTAGGGGAGCAGGTAGGAGAGTATCCTCTTGAGCAGCGCCCCCGTCACCTTGGGCATATTCTTTTTCTCCTCATCGGTGAGGAAGCCTCTGGGGCCCTGACGGCCGCCCGGAGCGGGCATGGCCTTCTACTCCTTCGAGCAGGCGATGAACTGGAGCACGTCGACCATCTTCTTCATATCGTTGATGGAGCAGAACTCCTTGACGCCGTGAGCGTTCTCGCCGCCGGTGGAGAGGTTGGGGCAGGGCATGCCGCCGTAGGAGAAGGTCGCGCCGTCGGTGCCACCTCTGGCCGCCTCGATCCTGGGAGTCGCTCCCACCGACTGCATGGCCTTCATGGCGTTGTCGATGAGCTCCATGTGGGGCAGGATCATCTCCTTCATGTTGTAGTAGACGTCTTCGAGCTCGAGGGTCACGGTGCCTTCGCCGTAGACGCTGTTGAGATAGTCCACCAGGTTGTGGACGAAGACCTTTCTCGCCTCGAACTTTACCTTGTCGTGGTCGCGGACGATGATGTGCATCCTGGCGCCGCTCTCGTTGCCTTCAAGGTCTCCCACGTGATAGTAGCCCTCGAAGCCCTCGGTGTGCTCGGGAGACTCGGCGTCGGGGAGCATGGTGATGAAGCGGGCCGCGATCTTGACCGCGTTCTTCATCTTGTTCTTGGCGCTGCCCGGGTGGATGTTGAAGCCCTTGATGGTGATGACGCCGTTGGCCGCGTTGAAGGTCTCGTAGCAGACCCCGCCTAAAGCGCCGCCGTCCACGGTGTAGCCCATCTTGGCGCCGAAGCCTTCGTAATCGAAGTGCATGGGGCCGCGTCCGACCTCCTCATCGGGAGTGAAGCAGATGGCGACCTTCCTGTGGCCGATCTCGGGATGCTGCTGGAAGCGCTGCACCATATCCATGATCTCGGCGATGCCGGCCTTGTCGTCGGCTCCCAGAAGCGTGGTGCCGTCGGTGACGATGAGGTCGTGGCCGATGTAGTTCTGCATGAAGGGATAGTCCTTGGGGGAGGTGACGATGCCCTCGGAAAGGACGATGTCTCCGCCCTCATAGTGGACGATGCGGGGCTTGATATTGTCTCCGGGAGCGTCGACCACGGTGTCCATGTGGGCGACGAAGCCGATGGCGGGAACGTCCTCCCAGCCCTTGCTGGCGGGGCAGGTGGCGTAGACTCTGCACCACTCGTCGACTCTGGCGTCGGCGCAGCCTATCTCCTTGAGATCCTCGACCAGGATCTTCGCCAGATCCCACTGCCTCTCAGTGGTCGGGTCTTTCTTGACATCCTTGGCGGAATGGGTATAGACGGCTACGTATTTGAGAAAGCGTTCGGTAAGGTCCATAATATCCTCCTTATATCGCGATATCGATCCGGGACTTCCCGGCAGTTACCAGCTGAACTTCTTTTCGAGCATTATGATCTGCACCTCAGGGAAGACGAAGCCTTCCTTCTCAAGGCTCTCTTTGAGAGCCTCGTCGGCCGAGGGTATCATGGCGGTCACGGCGGGAAGGCCGGTGTGGACGAGCATCTTCTTCGCCATCGCGGCGCAGGCCTTTATGTCGCCTCCGGCGAGGCCCATCTGGAAGCCCTTGTGCAGCTCCATGCGGGCGCCGATATCGACCATGCTGCCGTCCTTCTCAAAGAGGCTGCCCTGGGCGATGAGATCCTGCCAGAGAGCGGGGCCCATCTCCCAGAAGGTGCGGTTGCGGCAGAAATATCCGCCGTAGCTTCCGAGCAGTGAGGAGGCCAGCTCCGCCGCTCTTTCGGGGCTCTTTACGGGAACGAAGCCCTCGGCGGCGGAAAGATCGGCGTCCTCGGGGACGTCCTCCAAAGAGAGGACTCCTTCCCTGGTCTGGCAGGTGAGGGCAAGACCGAAGCGCTCGGCCAGCTTTCTGGAGGTCACGTTCTTGTAGCCCGTGTACATCCTGATATTCGCGAGCTTCTTCTCCTCGCAGATCTTGAAGGCCTCGGCCCACATGGCGGTGCCGCAGCCCTTCTTCTGATACTCGGGAGTGACTCTCAAGACCTCGAACCAGCTCCCCCCGTCGCAGAGGAAGGCGAGATGGGCGACACCGGCGATGACGCCGTCGACCTCGGCGGCGAGAAGCACGCCCTGCGAAGGATCGAGGAATTTTTCTCTCACGGCGGCCAGGTACTTGTGGCCCGGCATGGTCTTGTACTCTACGTGCAGCAGGTCGGGGATATCCGCCCAGCCCGCTCTTCTGCAAATGACTGACATAAAACTCCTTTCTGTAAAGCGCCCGGCCTTACAAAAAAACTAAGATCTACCGCTCATTATACTACCGAAAGGACGGCGCCGTAAAGCGCGGGCTATCTGACAGTCTCGATGACGCTGCTCCTTAAACACTCCTCGCTGAGCTCGTTGCCCAGGCCCGGCAGCTCGGGGATGTCGAAATACCCGTCCACGGGCTGATAGTCGTACACGCACATATCGGTGATCTCCTTGAGCGTGTTGGTGGTGTGATGCTCATGGATGATGAAGTTGGGTATCGCCGCCTCCATGTGCAGGGCCGCCGCCACGCTGATGGGCGAGTTGCAGGTATGGGTCTGCACGGTGACGCCGAAGGTATCGGCCAGATCGCAGATCTTGCGGCACTCGGTGAGGCCGCCGCAGTTGGTGATATCGGGCTGGATGACCGAGAGGCTGCCGTTCTCGATCAGGGGCAGGAAGCCCCATCTCGTGTACGATCTTTCGCCCGTGGCCAGGGGGATGCTCGTGCCGGCGGCCAGCCTCTGATATTCCAGGGGGCTGAAGGGGCTGGCGGGCTCCTCCAGGAACATGATGTCATAGGGCTCGGCGAGCCTGGCGAACTGCAGGGCCGTGGTAGCGTTGGTGCTGTTGTGGTTCTCCATGATGACGTCGACGTCGGGACCCACGGTCTCCCTTACGCGTTCCACTCTGGACATGAAGACCTTCATCAGGTCTTTGGGGATATAATTGCGCATCACGCCGGCTCTGCCGCCGGGTATCCTGCTGCCGTCGAGCCTCTTGCCGAGGAAATCGACCTTGACGGCGTCATAGCCCTCGTCCAGGGCCTTGAGGCAGGCCTCCTTGAGGTAGCCGAGATCGCCGGGGGACCTAAGGAAGTTCGGATCCTTCCAGCCGCCCTGCAGCTGGCTGGCGTAGGCGCGCAGCTTATCGCGGTGCTTTCCTCCCAGCAGCACATAGCAGGGGACGCCGAAGTACTTGCCCTTTATATCCCAGAGGGCGACGTCTATGGCCGAGACCGCGGCCATGATCACGCCGCCGTTGCCCTGGGCCCAGAAGGTCGAGGTCAGCGAATCGTAGATGGCGTCGGTCTGCAGAGGATCCCTGCCGAGTATCATCTTCGCCAGTATCTTTATCAATTCGTAAGAACCGAGGGCGAAATCGCCTATCTGCACGCCGGCCTCGCCGTAACCGTATATGCCCTCGTCGGTGTTCACGCGGCAGAAGACCATGCTGGACCCGCCGTACTGCGTCTTCTTCGTCTTTATGACATCTACAGATGTGATCTT
>JAEEGL016472686.1_pt1 | contig 13447 bp, 10 predicted proteins | sample 9134231 | NCBI WGS metagenome assembly JAEEGL01 (sample SAMN16246548, study PRJNA631951) | gut metagenome | biome: gut microbiome; feature: rumen; material: fiber-attached | host: Bos | place: Iran: Karaj | collected 2018-10 | reverse complement strand
CATCAGCGATAGATAATGAATATTGACTTTCTTACGGAAAGAGTTATACCGGAGAATGGATAGTAGAGCTGCCGCAGGATGCAGGATACCACGTAGAAATAACAACTACCGATGACGGTACGATCGATATATCATTTCAAAGAGAAGACAAGGATTATAACCTATATTACCTGGCACATTACCATGATATCGACGTAAAAAAAGGCGATGTCCTTACGATGGACTACGAGCAGGAATTCTTCAGCCGGGATTTTAGCGAAAAGATCGAAATACCGGTCGATCCGGTACTGAAAAAAGGAAAAAAGACCATATCGCCAACAGCGGAATATAAAGATGATATACCGGAGTGTACGGTGGACGTCTCAACCAACAATAAATTCGGCGGATCAGCGTGGAATTACGATAGTAGGTATCCTATCGGAATGCATGCAGTAGTATATGCCATACCGTATGAGGACTGCAGTTTTACAGGCTGGTATGAAGACGGTAAGCTGGTAAGTACGGAAAACACTTACACCTTCAGGATAGAATCCGACAGAAAACTTGTGGCGCATTTCGAAGGCGAAACGGCATATGGCAGAAACGGTATCTTCAGGATCAAAATAGAGACTGAAGGTGACGGAAGCATATGGGGTGATACGGACACGTATGCCTTGGATATGTATCCTGTAGAAATTACTGCGGTACCGGGGGTTGGCAGTGATTTTGTCAGATGGGAAGCAACAGGGGATTGTATAATAGAAGATCCATACTCCTTTACCACCATAGTAAAGGTAACGACCGAGAACGTTACCCTGAAAGCCGTATTCAGGACATTGGAAGACCCGGATATACTTGCATATGAGATAGATACGAACATAATACACATAATCACAGGCGGATATGAAGATGCCGCAGGATACAGGATATACGTAAAAGCACCCGGCAGCAAAAAATACAAAAAACTGACTACCGTAAAGAAAAATCCCGATGGAGATACAAAGTATGAATTTGAAGCCTCCAAGACAGGAAAATATAAGATAAAGATCAAAGCATACAAAAAGGTTAAAAAGAAAACAGTCTGGAGTAAATACAGTCAGGTTGCGACGGTAAAGGTTAAGAAATTGAAATAATAAAGCATAAACACCGTTCTTGCCAGAAGGCAGGAACGGTGTTTATGTTGAAATAGTTCTATAAACACACATATCTTCTGAGGGAAGGTAGTTACTTTGGGACAGCAAAAAAGAGTATCATATATATGTATATGTAACTAAGTTTTAAAAAGAGTTTATTCCTTTTAAATCATACTAAAAATAAATCAAATCATATAAAAACATATCAAATACAATAACAAATATTGATATTATAAATAAAAAGAGTATAATAATTGTATTAATACATTTTATATTGTGAGGTTGATAATATGAGTGAAGTATATGAAGATAAGTGGATAGGAATTGAAGAAGCTTCAATTTATATGGATGTTAATAAAGATACAATCCGTAACTGGATAAAAAAAACGGATATACCCGCACATAGAGTCGGAAAACTTTGGAAGTTTAAAAAAAGTGAACTGGACGATTGGATTAAAAGCGGAAACAGTGCTTTTAGAGTATAATAGAACATATTTATGAGGTAATTATTGATGAAACAAATGACATTAGCAGACATTGGCCTTGAAATTGAAAAGAAAGAGAATGATTTGCAAGAAGAGGACCTGGTTAAAGTATCGGATACTATTAGTGGTTCGAAAGCAATGCAGATGATGGAATTATCAAGACACTCGTTTGAAAAAGTGGTTAATTCAGGTAAGTTAACACAGTATTTGGACGGAAAGAAAAAATACTATCTTCTTTCAGAAGTAGAAGAGTATATGAAAACCGAAGAGTATAAAGAACTTTTAGAGGGAGCAGTTGATAAACGTAATACATTAAATGATCTGACGGGGAAAGACTGGTTACCAGAAACAAAAAGCTTTTTTTATCAAAAAGGGCTAGGAGCAGATAGTCCTGAAGCTCAAATAGAAAAGTTGCATCCGGCACCATATTCATTCCAGGATATAGGGCATTTAATCCGTTTCTTTACTAAAAAAGGGATGAGAGTGCTGGATCCATTTGGTGGTGTAGGTTCTACAGCAAAAGCATGTGAACTTGATGGAAGAATATGTACAAGTATTGAACTTTCACCCAAATGGCATGAACTTTCAAAAGAAAGACTAGAAAAAGAGGTTGGAGAAGGAACTAGTAAAAATCACATATTCATAAATGGAGATTCGTGTGAAGAATTATTAAAATTAGAAAAAGATTCATATGATTTTATTGTTACAAGTCCTCCTTATTGGGGGATACTAAATAAATTGGATCAGAAAGTAATTAAGAATCGAGTGAAGAACAACCTAGAAACCAAATATTCAGATGATAAAAAGGATTTGGGAAATGTAAGTAGCTATGAGGATTTCCTAGATATTTTGGTTGATAGGGTATTCATGGAATGTGCGCGAGTATTAAAGATAGGTAGATATATGGCTCTTGTTGTATCTGACTTTAGAGACAAGTCGGATTTTATCAGTTTCCATTCGGATTTGATATCAAGAATGAATAAAAAAGAGATAAGAGATGGAGGACGTTTATCTCTTCAAGGAATTAAAATACTACTTCAAAATCATAAGAGCCTTCTTCCATATGGGTACCCGTTTGCTTATGTTGAAAATATTCATCATCAATACATTTTAATTTTTAAGAAAGAGGCTAAGTGTAAATGAATACATATAAAGGTATTATATGTGGAGATTCGGATTTATTAATTGATGAGATGATTGAGCATAAGATTAAATATGATTTGATTCTTACAGATCCGCCATATAATATAAATAAAGATTTTGGAAATGATTCTGACAAGTTGACTGTCGAGGAATTTATTGAAGTAACAAATAAAAGAATAGAAAAACTGAAAAAAGTGCTTAAACCTTATGGAAGCATAATTTGGTTTGGAATTCATGATTATATTGGGTACATTCAGATAGCAATGTATAATGCAGGTTTACATTATAGAAGAATAAACATTTGGCATTATGAGAATGGATTTTCTCGGTCTACGAAGGAACCTGCTACTCATTATGAACCATTCATATGGTTTTCAATGAATCCTCGAAAATGGACTTATAATTGTGATGAAGTTAGAGTTCCGTATAAGAGCACAGAAAGGCTTAAATCACCTGTAAAATATAAGGGTGCAGATGGAACTGAAAAAATATGGCAACCCAATCCTAAAGGTTCTATGAGGGGAGATATTTGGGACTTTCCTACATTGGCTGGAAAAAGATTTGAAAAAGAGAAGACATCTCATCCAACACAAAAACCCGAATCTTTAATTACAGAGATAATAAAGGCATTTTGCCCTATGGAAAATGGCATATACAGTGGAAGTATTTTAGATCCATTTCATGGGTCAGGTACATTGGGAGTTTGTTGTGAAAAAATTAATTTAAATGGTAACAATATTATGTGGACGGGTATTGAAATAGAGAAAAAATGGTGCGATATTGCAGAAGAGAGATTAAGGAAAGTTGGGGTTAGAGCATATGATTAGATTTAGAAATCCTTCGAGTAGTTTGGAAACAATGTTGGCAAGTTTTGAGGAATTATATAATGCATTGAAAGATAAAGAGTTTTTTAATAATGATGATATAGCAAAGGTTTTAGCAAAAGCAAATTTAATGGCATCTTCTGGTTTTACTGGTGATGCAGCACTTTCATTAGGTGCAAATAAAGATAAAAGTAGAGATAAGACTTATAACAATGCAAAGATGTTTGCGGAGATATATAGATTACTCGGACTGATATCTGTAGTCAATAGTGTTTCATCTAACTATCGCTTTACATTTATAGGTGACCATATGGTGGTTCCGGGGGCTGATAAAAAGGCGATTATAGAACAATGTGTCTTAGGTATGAATAATCCCAATCGTATAATGGATGTATCTTATGATGAATCAGTTCGCTTTTTTTCATGTGTTTTGCGGTCAATGAAGGAGCTGGATGGCATAATACACCGCGATGAAATGATACTTGGCCCTATGTGTGTGAATGATAATTCATTTGAGGAATTCTCTGAAATGATCGGTTATATAAAGAGTATTAGAGGAGATAACAATAGGCTACAAGGGGATCTTAAAAAATTAGCGAAATCTTTACAAGATAATAAGAAAGAAGGAATGACTGTAGAGTCAGTACAAAACTGCACAAGAATTCCAATTTCTATACTAAAGTATTGTGGTTGGGTAGAGAGTACTAGGTCCAAAATATATGGTAGAAGCATGAGCTTTATGAAGTTAACAGAACATGGTTACGAAACTGTTGATTTATTAAACCAGTTACATGATATACGGTTGTCTGATTATGATGATTGTTCCGAAAGAGAAAAAAGAGCATTGATTAGATTAGGAACATATATGATGTTGGCAAGAGCTAAGTTCAACATTGAAACAGTCAAAGAGGATTTGCAGAAGGACTTTAAAGAGGTAAAAAAAATATCTAGCGGAAAAGAGGTTTTATTCTCACCGTACCAAACTTTGGAGTATTCAATAGTTAATAAGGCTTTGAATATAAAAGTCGAAAAAAAGAATACTAAAGAGGCTCAAAAAGAATCTTTATTTATTGCTAATACATATGCACATGTTCTTTCAGGACAAGTTCATAATATGCTGATTGATAAAGATGTGGATGTAAAACAGGAGTTGATAACCCAAAATATAATGACGTTTTCAGAACATGTTAATGAGTTATACAAAAGCGAGAAAGACATCCATAAACTTACACAAATGTTGGTTAAAGAACACATAAAAGATAAAAAGAGTAAGTTCTATCCGTTGGTTGAAACATTGTTTAGAGTTATAGGCGTGGACTGTCATAAATCAAGGGATGGAGTGAATGGCGAAAGGTGGGACGCTATGATTCGTGATCATCAAAGGAGCATTCCTATAGAAATAAAATCTCCAACAGAAGAAATGCATATTTCAATTAAGGCTATTAGACAAGCACTAGAAAATAAAATCATATTGCTTTCAAGAAGAACATATGAGACGGACAAAAAAACTTCTTCTTTTGCAGTCGGATATTATCCGCCAAATGAAAGAGCTGAAGTTTCAGATTTGATTGCGAATATAAAAAAAATATATGGATATAGTATAGCTGTTTTTGATATTGGTGCATTATTAAATATTGCTGTAAACATTATATTGTTTAAAAAGGGTATTGATATAGAAAGGTTATATGGATTGGAGGGAATTGTAAATGTCGATGACATTATTGGCTAATTATGTTCAAGATACAATATCGGTATTTAAAGAAGGAAAAATTGTTTCATTGATATTTTGCCCTGAAAAAGACACTAAAGTGGTATTTGCTAATGGGAAAAGTATATTATCAGGATGTTTGAACTGTGTGAATCCTAGGTGCATAAATATAACGGAAAAGGACATTCATTGCAAAGAGTTCGAAAGCATTTCTCATAATATGAATAGGTTAGTATGCCCGGTAAATGCAATTAAAAGTGGTCCCGATAGTGTTACTATAGATGAGAAAAGATGTATTGGATGCGGCTTATGCATTTCAAGCTGCCCAGTTGGCGCAATATATATGAAAAACGGAAAGGCAAAAGTTTCATTACGTGATAAGAAAAGTCACATATTATTACATACCGATAATGTTGGGGTTAAGAAACAGCAAAAGTATTTAGAAGAAATTAAAATAGAAAAGATTGAAGGATCATTTCAGAATGAGACCGATGAAGTAATGAAATCGGTTTATAAAAAAATAAAAAAGATGTTTCAAGAAGAACAAAATATTTTAGTTCGGAACCTCTTAATTAAATTAGGAAATCATGCTACTCTTGCACGACAAGGAAATGTTTATATGAGAATGGATGGATTCTACAGTAATGAATGTCAATCTGGAGTGCTTGAAATAGAGACAGGTAAGGAAATGCTTGATGTTTCAAGAGCTATTCTTGATGATGTAGCCATGGTTGATGTTAGATATAACATAAAGAAAAAGGATGATATGCCTATTGCCGTAGTATTATGTTTGCCAAACAGACGAACGGATTATTGGCAAGTAATTAAAGATATAAAGAGTATTATTAATATTCCTATAAGAACTATTTCAATTGGTGCACTTATGCTTCTGTTGTGGAATAACAAGACAATTCATAAATTTGATGATTTTTATATTGATATAGATAATTCATCATTACGTAAGGTTCTTACAAAGATTATAGGAAGAAAAATAAACATAAGTAAAGGATTGTTAGGGATAATAGAAAACTGTAAATAATTATACTGGACAATTTTGTGATATGGGGTATTTAGGTAAGGGTGTATAAATAATAAGTGGCTTAAAATTTTGATTTGATTTATTAAGCTTGGAATTTTGTATTAACTAATTAGTTAAAGTTTATAAGTGTTGAATATAAGGATTTATGCGGTAGTAAGTAATATTTTAAAACTAAGAAAAAATGTTAAGCAAGCTGCTAGAGGAGAAAGTGACTATGCAAGAGATTTTTAGTAATACTACACTTACGGTTAACCAACTTATAGAAAAGATTGATACGGGAGAGTTGGGACTTCCTGAACTCCAGCGTCCATTTATTTGGAAAGATGCTAAAGTAAGAGATTTATTTGATTCTATGATGAGGGGGTATCCGATAGGATATCTTATGCTTTGGGAATGTCCCATGCTAGATAAAAAGAAATCTATTGGAATTGATGCACATAGTTATGATTCACCTAAAGAAGTTATTATAGATGGACAACAGCGATTAACATCGTTATATGCTGTTATAAAAGGGAAAAAAGTAATTAATTCTCAATTTGATGAAAAATCTATAATCATTTCATATTGTCCTTTGAAGAATAAATTTGAAGTTGGAACTAATGCTACAAAAAAAGATCCGGAATGGATATATAATATCAGTGAAATGTATACAACGAGCAATGCTTATAAGTATACGGGAGATTTTATCCAAACTCTAAAAAAATATAGAGTGGCTAAAGAAGAAACACTTACAGATGATGAGCAATCAATAATTGCGGAAAACATTAATGGGGTTTTTAATCTGAAATCACATACTTTGCCAATATTCAGTATAAAGGCAAATGCTGAGGAAGAAGATGTTTCCGAAATATTCGTACGTGTAAACTCTGGTGGGGTCCCTCTTAAACAAAATGATTTTATCCTCACTTTGTTGGCATTATATTGGGATGATGGTAGAAGAGATATAGAGAGATTCAGTAAAGAATCCATAGCACCTATAAAAGGAAAAGTAACATCATATAATCAGATTACTGTTATTAGTCCGCAGGATATAATTAGGGTAGTGATAGCTTATGCTTTTGATAGAGCACGCCTAAAATATGGGTATAAACTTTTACGTGGTGCAGATTTTGATAAGAAAGGTGCAGTTGATGATAATCTTCGTATAGAGCGATTTGAAACCTTACAATCAAAACTTCCTGACGTTCTTGATGTACATACATGGCATGAATTTGTAAAGGCTATTATGAATGCGGGATATTTATCAGGAGACATGATCCTTTCTGGGAATGCAATATTTTATTCATATGCGTTTTATTTGATTGCTAAGCATCGATTTAATGCTTCGTATAATGAAAATATGCATCTTACTTCTTTGTGGTTTTTTTATGCTTCGTTAGTTTCACTTTATACGGGCTCTTTCGAGTCTGTTGTAGAAAACCATTTAAATAGTATTAAAGAACTAAAAAGTTTTGATGAATATAAGCAGTTTGTATTATTAAGAGTTAACGAAAGACTTACTAATGACTATTTTGACATCACATTGTTAGGGTCAGAAGGATTAGCGGTATCAGGAAGAGGAAATAATGCATGGAATGCATATGTGGCATCTCTGAATATAATGAATACAAAGATTCTTTTTTCAAAAAGTAGCTTGTTGATTTCAAAACTTTTTGAGCCTGGAACTGATGGAAATCGTAAATCCTTAGAAAAGCATCATTTGTTTCCTAAAGCGTACTTACAGTCTAAAGGCTATAAAGATTCACTGATTAATCAGATGGCCAACTATGCTTTTATTGATTGGAAGGACAATATGGAAATACTAGATGATGCTCCGGATATATACTATCCGATAGTATGTGCTGGTCGGGCTGAAGAAGAAATATTACAGATGGAAAAAGAAAACTCATTACCACATGGCTGGGAAAAGATGAAATATGAAGATTTCTTGGTTGAACGCCGAAAGCTTATGGCAGCAAAGATTAAAGATGCGTTTATTCGACTTAGAAATAATGTATAGTAGTTGAGAGATATGGTTATTATTATATAATTTAAACAGGTAATTATTCTACAACCTCAAATAAGGCAAGGCATCAGAACAATGACCATAGAAAAAGTAAAAGATTTTTTTTACAAACAAACCTGGATTTTTGCAAAAACATATGCGCAGAAGGCTCCGCATGAATATATTGTAAGATCAAAGCATGTTGGCACGGATGAAGAGTTTATGTCTGTAGCGGAGTATATATTAACCAACGGGATAACCATGTACTTTTGGAACCGCCCAAACAAATATATTTTTGTGGATGGCCGACAGTACTGGGTTATGCGTGACAGCGAGGATGATCCGACTACGATCATTAACAGGTGTAACTTGGATGAGTACAAGTTGACGATTACCTGGAAGGAACATGAATAATGAGCTTTCATTCAATATGAGAAAGGAGTTTTATGAAACAGGAGGAGTTGATCAAAACATGTAGTGATTTGTTATATAAATTGTGTGATTTGGTAGAAGCAAGAAATACACTTAACTACTATGATGTAAATATTTCAAGCGAATCTTTTTTTATACCACTCCTCAACCAGTTGTTTGATTGTAACCTAAAAAATTTAAATACTGAGGTAAAGAACGCTACTGCAATTGATTTATATGATGTTAATGGGGAAATAGCTGTTCAGGTAACGTCTGATTCTTCTGCTGAAAAAATTCGTACTACGATAAATAAATATCGGGAAAACAAACTTTACGAAAAATATCAACGTCTGATTGTTGTTGTGATTGTCCGTTCGCATATATACAAAGCTGATTTCAGCAAGGATATTGATGATAAATTTTCTTTTTCAAAAAACAACGATATTTATACTATCGATTCTATGATCAAGGCTATTTCAGCATTAAATATTGAAAAGATAACAAATATTAAAGATTATCTAGATTATCAGTTGGGTGTTTTACTTGATGAGTCAAAGGTTTCTACAATTGAACAAAGCTTCAACTATATTAGTAAAAATACTGCTAATATACTTAACGAATCTTATTTTGAAATAGATAGCGAAAGGTTTATACAGATATTTCAAGAAAAACTTAATACTTCAAATGTTATTCATCTATCCTCATTATCTGCTGAAGAGGGTCGGTATTGTATTCTTAATCTGTTACATAAGCTTTGTACAGATAAGATGATATATGTAATTAAATCGAAAGAAAACTGGGAAAAGGCAGAAAAGCATCTTTCGAATTGTATTCTTATACCTAGTTTTAAAGCTGATGAAATCCCGGTAATTAATAATAATATTACTATTTTTATAGACAATGAAGATAATAGTCCCAATTCCCTCAGAATTCCTCAACGTACAATAAGCTTTCTCTCTAATAAACTGAGAGAAAATGGATATAATGATCCATACAAGCTTTTACAAAAAACACAGGGATTATATTATTATATAAAAATAGAATTATTTACCGGTAGTTTAAGTCATCCGGGATGGGAAAAAGATAATGATAGGGCTATTATTGTGGCTGCATTGTTTGGAAAATGGACTGAGTCGGACGAAGACAAATCCATAATTGAAAAACTATATGGTAATAGTTATGAACAGTTCCTTTCTCGCTTAAATCAATACATTGGAGTTGAGGACGCATATATTGTACGCAAACGTGATATGTCCTACAATGTAATCTATGAATTAGCAGATCCATTTTTAGCGATATATTCTCATAAAAATGTAGTTGATTCATCAATAATCAAAGCCTTTTTGGATATTGCCAAAGTAGTCATTAATGAACGCGATCCTATATTTGATGAACCATTTGATAGACATTTTTATTTATCTGCTTTCAAAAAACCTAAGTATAGTTATGCGATTAAATCAGGAATGATACGTACACTGATCCTTCTTGCGGTAAAAGCAGATTATCAAAACGAAATTTCCTGTTTTGTTAGAGAATTACTAAAAAGAATACAATCTATTATGGATTGGGCTTATATATCTCAATTTATTGTATCTTTATGTGAAGCCTCGCCTGATGCGGTAATTGATTGTATAGAAAGCAATATAGATAATCATACTGGATTGCTTGATTTATTTACAGCTGAAAGTTCAGATATTTTATTAGGACGACATTATTATACTAACATTCTATGGTGCTTAGAGCGCATGTTACTATGTAAGGTTTATGTAGCCAGAGTTGTAAGAATACTATTTAGTCTTGGAAATAATATTGTAAAATGTTCTACCGGCAATAATCCTCGTGACGATTTGTCTAGGGTATTTTGCACATGGTATAATGTTTCTACCTTAGAGATTGAAGATAAAATAGAGTTGGCTAAAATTGGAGTAGAAAAATACCCCTTCTTTTGGGATATCCTTTATAATGAGATTGGTAAGAACAATACTATAATTTGCACTTCAACATTTATGTATAGGGAAGCCGACAGTATTATTCAGTATACAAATGCAGATAGGTTTAAATTCTATGTTTCATTTACCCAGATTCTTCTCTCAAATATTAGCAATGATCTTGGGAAACTAATTAAACTATTAGATTTGCTACCTGTTTGTACGGATGAATTATTTTTTGCTATACAGAATGTGATTATAACTGAAATAAAAAAAATTAGTGATTCAGATAAAGAACAAATAAAAACTGCACTAAGAAAGATTATATATCATCATAGACGTTTTGCTAAGTCAGATTGGGCAGCTCCAGCTGATAAAATCTCACAAATTGAGAAAATATGTGTTGAAATCACCTTTGATGATCAAGCATACGATTTTCTATACTTGACAGAGTTGGGAGATATACCTATTTTTAATCCTGTTGTATATGACTCTGAGGGAGATAATTATCAAAAGAATAAAAATGCAATAGAGAATGTCATAGTTTCTGAAGTCAAAAGGTTTAAAGAGAATGGCATTGACTTAGGTCACTTTTTAGGGTTAAGGAAGATAAAATCTTGTAATTATATGGGTGCTACTATAGCAAAATATTATTGTAATTCTAAATATGATCAAGATATTCTTAACATAATAATCATTTCTACCGACAACCCTCAAATAGCAGTTGATTATGTTTATAATTGTACAACATCAAGCTTATCAGAAGTATATCAGACAATAGAGTATTTACGAAAAGATCATTTTGCAGATGAATTTTATGTTGCTTTTATATCTTCATTGCCATTTAATGAAAAAACAAAGGTTCTCATTAATGAATTGCCTGATAATGCTACTAGAAATTATTGGAGTAGGTTTACCTGTTTCAAAATAGATAATAAGGATTTACTTATTGAGGCTGTTGAAAATATTATAAAGTATGGCAACTGGAATACGCTTAGCTTTATTATGTATTCTCAGAAGGAATTATTCAATACTGAAGAAATACTGACTATAATTTCAGAACTTACACAAAAAATAATTACTGAAAAGGTACCATTAGGAAACAGTGAGAGATATTTTATTGAGCAGTTATTCTCAGTGGTTCATCAAAGAATTGGAAATGATTATGAACGTTATCCTATTTTATTTGAACTTGAAATAAAACTTTACGGAATTATCGGCTGGGAAAATATGAAGTGTTGTCAATATTTATTTAAAAGGAATGCTAATCTATACGCACAAATAATATCATTGGCTTGTGTAAAAGATAATGGTAGTTTTAATGAAACAATAGATTCGGAGAAGAGACAAATATTTTTCTCGTTGGAAAGGGATGTAGAGTTTTGTCCGGGTGAAGAAAATGGGTCTATCAACAAAGAGATTTTAAATAAATGGGTAATTGATTTTAAAGCGTGTTTGGAATATCAAGGGCAAGCCTCTCGATTTTACGACAAAATTGGAAATCTGTTTGCATGCTCTCCAATGGGATATGACGGTATATTTCCACATGAGGCAATTAGAGAAAAAATAGAAGATATCAGAAATGAGGAATTAAATAATTCTTTTGCTTCGCATATTGTATATGGACGAGGAGTATATAATGTTACGGGGGGTAAAGATGAATATAAATTGGGACAAAAATATGCTGAAATAAGTAGAAAGCTTTCGGTTCAATATCCTGAAACTGCAAAGATATTTAGTAAAATAAGCAATAGTTATTTTGATCAATCTGAACTTGAGAGAAAAATAGCAGAAACTGAGGTCTATTAGAGATTATAATCGGTCAGTGTTAAAATGAACAAACATGGTTTTGGGATTATTAACTTGGATGAGTAATAACTGACGGATATCAGGAGACGATGAGAATATTATGCATTCATCAAATATGGGAAAAAAACTGAATAAATAAGTTAAAGACTATGGATACAGGGACTAGCGCGATATATGTGGAGTGAATTATTGTTGTTTATGTTAAACTTGAAGTGGTTGGGGTGGTGATAATAGGATGAAAATAGTGGTCTTAGCCGGTAGCCCGAGGAAAGATGGGAACACAGATCTGTTGGTTTCTTCTTTTGTTAAAGGTGCTGAGAGTAATCACAAAGTTGAGGTTATCTCAATTCATGATTATAAAGTGAATCCCTGCCTTGGGTGCAATACCTGCTTTAGTAAAGAAAACAATGACTGTTTTCAGTCGGATGATATGTCATTGATCTATGAAAAACTTGGCACAGCTGATGTAGTAGTTATAGCATCACCTGTATATTTTTACGGGATCAGTGCACAGCTTAAAGCAGTTGTAGACAGACTGCATACTCCGAAAAGAAATCGGTTTCATATTAAAAAACTTGCTATGATCCTTGTTGGAGCGGCAGAATTACCTGAGTTGTTTGATTCTATAATATCACAATATAAACTTTTCTTATCGTTTTTTCATCTCGAAGATGCCGGGCTGGTATTGGTTCGGGGGGCAAGAGATAAAGGTAGCATAACGGATGAAGATAGAGAAAGAGCTTTTGAATTGGGATTATCCATATAGTAGGAGAAAGGATGGAGGGCGAGAAGTATGAAGGGGTTGAAAATATTCGTTTTAACGTTTATTTTTGTTGTCGGATTGGGTACAGTCAGTGTTTTTGCAAATTTCGCTTTAACGGTGTGAGCATTTCACTTCAACCGGTATAAGCGTTTTGGTATAACGGTATGCATGATTCGGATACCGGTTTTGTGGTATAGTCTTTCTTGTAGTAAATAATTACAAGAAAGGAGCATTTGATCAT
>JAEEGL016189276.1_pt1 | contig 13447 bp, 15 predicted proteins | sample 9134231 | NCBI WGS metagenome assembly JAEEGL01 (sample SAMN16246548, study PRJNA631951) | gut metagenome | biome: gut microbiome; feature: rumen; material: fiber-attached | host: Bos | place: Iran: Karaj | collected 2018-10 | reverse complement strand
CCGCATTATCCAGCCTGTGAAGATATATCGTCGCATAAAAAACATCCCCCAGGTCATCATCATGGACCAGAGTCCAGTGATTGACAACGCGAAGGACGTCACCCTTTTTCGTTTTAATATTATAGAAAACATATCCGGAACCGTTCTTTGATTCCTCGACCTGTCTACTTATCTCATTAAGTATTATTGAAGGAGCCGGGTCATGTATCATCCCCTCAAGCCTGCCGCCTACATGTGCAAGCAAATCATCCGCGTCCTTGCATTCGAAGATGCGGATCAAATTATCGTTCACATATACAAGCTTCTGCTCATCATCCGCGCTGAAAGCGAAGGCCCCGCCTTCCATCCTGTCGACAAATGAGCTGCTGATCTTTCGACCAATATCCGGGAAATCTACCATAAGCACCTCCCTTATGTACTATTGGTGAGGTAATAAATATTATATCACATCAGCCTATGTTTGTACACGGGTCTTGACAGTTAGTATAGCAATAAAGAATATTGCAAGTACTTTTCTTATTATGCTTATGCTTGAAGGAATATTCTCTGTCAAAAGGTATAAGATTCGATAATCCTTACCGGAAAGCATTTCCCTGATTTCTCTGTAAAAATCTATGATCGCCTGATCCGGTGCATTCTGAAATAAGAACATAACAATCATTTTTTCTGATTAACATTGTAAATAACTAAAGCCGACATTATTATCACATAACCGACAAGTTTTAGAACTGTCAGCCTTTCATCGGCGACCAGAATGCCGAGTACACTTGCTGTTAGCGGATTTACTACTGTAAGGACAGCTGCATTTTCCGCCTGAAGATACTTTTGCCCCAGAGGTTGGAACGCAAAGCCAAAACAACTGCACAACAGTACAAGAATGAGCATCATAGTCCATTGACTTCCGTTCTGTGGCATGCCCAGACCGCCTGTAAAGAAGGAAGCCATCAGACTGATCAGTCCCATGGTTCCAAGTTGTATAATTCCGATAGTTACAGGATCCGAATCATGGCTTACCCTTTCAGTATAAAGTATACATACGGCATATGTCATAGCAGCGATCATGACAAGAAAGATTCCCAAACCGCTTCCTCCGTTTTTTATCTGATCCGTTGAAAGAAAACCCACACCTATAACTGCCAGAACCGCACATATCATGGTTTTAGCTTTTGGTAAGGCTCTTGTCAGTGCAGCTACATACAGAGGCACAAGAACTATTGCCATGTTTTCTATCAATGAACTTACTCCGGTATCAACAAGTCTAAGGCCGTACATCTCAAATGACATGCAGATGGTATATAACACACCCAGCATCATTCCGTGACGTATGCATCTATTGTCTGCCTCAACGAGTTTCTTATGAAGTAGCGCGGCAAGAACAATAAATGACATAGTAAATCTGACAGCAAGGACACTCATAGGTGACAGTTCCGACATCAGTGTCTTAGAAAACAAAAATGACGTCCCCCTTGCCATAAACACAAATATTAGCAATAAACTCGCTTGGGTTCTGCTCATAACTTAGTTTCTACCCTTAGTCATTTATCCCGGAAGATAATCTTCCATTCAAAACGGAGTATATCATAAAAAACTTGGGCTTGATGAAAGTATTACTATCTTTTTCATTTACATGCTCCTTCCCAACCGATATGCCTCTTCGGGATATCTGCTTCTTTTTGTCATGCCAGGGCTTCCGCACCCATAACCAAGTACCATCCCCTTATCATCAAAATTTATATATCTGACCAGGGTTTTATAGTGTGATAATAGATCGGAGTTCTCTTCATAGTCCAGCGTTCACATTTTCATCACTTTTGATGTTTATTATATGGCAATACCACGAAACAAACTCCGCAAAAAGAGAGGAAAAGATGCAACAGGAAAAGCACTACAGACATGAATGGAAGCATGAGATATCCTATGCCGATCTGCTGACCATACGGACAAGGATGAGCGCAGTTGCCATACCTGATCCGCATGCAGTCGATGGGAAATACCTGATCCGTAGCCTTTATTTCGATAACGGAAAGGACAAGGCACTGCGTGAGAAGGTGGATGGTGTAAACATGCGGGAGAAGTTCCGTATCAGATATTACAACTTTGACACATCTATCATACACCTGGAGAAGAAAAGCAAGGTGAATGGTCTCGGTACAAAATACAACGCGGATCTCAGCGCGGAAGAAGCACAGAAGATCGTGGACGGAGATACAGACTGGATGCTTGACAGCGGCAGACCGCTCATTGAGGAGCTGTACTGCAAAATGCGCTATCAGGGCATGAAACCGATGACGATAGTGGACTACACGAGAGAGCCGTTTATCTTCGGTCCCGGTAATGTCCGGGTGACACTCGACTATGACATACGCACAGGACTGTCAAGTACCGACTTCCTTGATCCCGAGTGCATAACCATACCTGCCGGAGATGCACCCATCATACTTGAGGTAAAATGGGATGCCTACCTCCCGGACATCATAAGAGATGCCGTACAGCTGCCGGGCTGCCGGGTGGGAGCCTTTTCAAAGTACGCTCAATGCAGGATATACGGGTAGCATAACAGCAATGCGCATTTGCCGCGGATTGCGTGTGAAAATATATACAATAAATATACGAAATAAGGAGAAAATGACATGACATTCAGCGACATCTTCAAATCCAGCTTTCTGGAAAACGTAACCAGCGTCAGCCCCTTTGACATGGTACTCGCCATGGTACTCGCCTTCGCGATAGGTCTTTTTATCTTTCTTATCTATAAGAAGACGTATTCCGGAGTGATGTACTCCTCGAGCTTCGGTGTGACCCTTGTGGCACTCACCATGATAACGACCTTCGTGATACTTGCGGTAACGAGTAACGTGGTTCTTTCGTTAGGTATGGTAGGTGCACTGTCGATCGTACGTTTCCGTACAGCGATCAAGGAGCCTCTCGACATAGCCTTTCTTTTCTGGGCGATAGCGGCAGGCATAGTGCTTGCGGCCGGACTCGTACCATTCGCCGTATTCGGCAGTGTCATAATAGGCATCATCATACTGATCTTTGCCAATCGCAGGGAGACTGTCGCTCCATATATAGTCGTGATAAAGTGCGACGGGGCGGAGAGTGAGAAGAGGACATTTGAGTATCTTTCCGGCAGGACAAAGAAGTGCGTGGTAAAGAGCAAGACGGCACGTAAGGGCGCAGTGGAGATCAACGCCGAGATAAGGCTTAACGATGATAATACGGACTTTATAAATGAGCTGTCCGATATGCAGGGTGTCGACAGTGCCGTACTCGTAAGCTACAACGGCGACTACGCAGGATAATAAGACGTTCGCAATACACGAGCATTACCTGCTCGCAGGTTAATCCGTCTAATTACATTATTTACAGGAGAAACAATATTGTCCACACATAAACACTTCGACAAAATCTGCATAATAATAACCATCCTCGCGCTTCTTGTGACAGTTCTTTTCATGAACGGGCAAAGGCTCGGGATGACGGCTATAGTTGATGAGGATGCGGAGTCCTATGAAGGAGACGGATACTTTACCGCAAATGATCTTAATGGAGCGTGGGATACCGAGGGAGCCGTATATATCACTCTCACCGGAGACGGAGCCGTGGCTGACGGCAACGGAGTATATTCATACGATGGGGATGTCTATATATCGGGAGCAGGCAAGTATGTGCTTTCGGGCACGCTTGATGACGGCAGTATAATAGTCGATGCTTATGACTCCTCCAAGGTATACCTGATGCTTGACGGAGTCGATATCAGCTGTGCGGATGATGCCGGCTTTAAGGTAGAGCAGGCAGACAAGGTATTTCTGACTCTTGCCGAGGGCAGTGTCAATACCATCACCTGCGGCGATACTTATTCGGATGACGCTGCCTCGGACAAGGTGACCGGAGCCATACACTCGCATGACGATCTTACGATAAACGGAAGCGGCAGTCTGACAGTCACGGCGGACTACAAGCATGGCATAGTATCAAAAGATGATCTTGTGATCACGGGCGGTACTGTAAAGATTACTGCCAAAGAGGACGGCATACATGTGAATGACGCGGTAAAGCTGACCGGTGCGGATATAACGATAAATGCGGAGGATGACGGCATACACAGTGATCTTGCCTTTGTCATTACCGGAGGCTCTCTCACCATAAACGGATGCTATGAGGGTATAGAGGCAGTCACCATAGATATAGAGGGTGGAGATACGCTGATATATCCTACAGATGACGGGCTCAATGCCAATGGAGGCTCGGGAGATATGTTCAGTATGGGCGGAGGCCCCGGAGGCGGTATGGGTAGTCGTGGCATGACCGGCACCGTATCAGGTGATTTAGCCGTAGAGCAGATGCCGGACTTTGTCAGCATGAGTGGTAACATGCCGGAATTTATGGATATGCCGGACGTGGCAGGAAATCAGGATATGCTCGTAAATGAGGATACAGACGATAGAGGATCGGATACCGCAGATGAGTCTGCAGAGGATAAAGAGGATACCGATACATATATACATATCAGCGGAGGCACACTTACCGTAATAAACGATTCGGGAAGAGATGCCGATGGCATTGATTCAAACGGAGATATCATCATCACAGGAGGTGATATCCGCGTAAGTATGGTAAACAGCGGCGGCAACAGCGCACTGGACTATGCCAGCGAGTCCGGAGGAGTGGCTGAGATCAGCGGTGGTACGGTCATAGCCTGCGGCAATTATTCGATGGCAGAGCAGTTTGATGAGAGCTCAGTTCAGGCATCAATACTCTATACTAATAGCGAGGGAACTGAGGCCGGCACGACGGTGACTCTTGAGGATGAAGAAGGAAATGTGCTGATGACATACGAGGTGCCGCAGTCCTTCTCATCTGTGAATATGAGCTGTCCGGAGCTTACAGTAGGCGAAACCTATACCATGATCATTGGAGATAATGAGGAAAAGCTCACCGTAGAAGAGATATCGGCTTCATACGGAGATGCGACAAGTGGCGGCTTTGGAGGGATGCCTTTTGGAGGAGCCGGCATGCAGCCGAGAGGTGACTTTGGCGATGTCAGCGGAAACAGCACGCGCCGTGGACACGGAGCCACAGACGGTCGTGGAATGGCTCGCGGAGGAGACAGACCGGGCATGCCAATGGACGGATCGTCATCTGAAGATGAGAGTACTGCTGCAGTCTCAGGTACGGACATATCCGACCTGGATGCAGATGTCTGGAAGACATTTGCAGTCTCCGTCATATTCCTTATTATAGGCTTGGGCTTTGCTTTATTCTACAAACGCAGACATTGAGGAAGCAGCTTTCATAAAGAAAGCCGTATCGAATATACCGGTACGGTTGATTTTTTTTCTTCGACCCCGTTTTTTGAAAGCTACCCTCCGTATTATTAGACAGAAGGGCAGAAAAGGCGATCCGGATCGCGAATGATACGAAACCGGCACACTGTCGACAAAAGAAAACAGAAAATAATAGTATTCGGAGGAAAGACAAATGAAGAACAACACAACGAAGAAACTAATGATGGCTCTGCTTACGGGTACACTGTGCGTTGGCATGACTATGGCTGCATATGCGGCTCCTGCAGGCGGAGGTCCAATGGGGCAGGGCGGACAGATGCAGGGGCAGCCTCCGCAGGGAGGTCAGCAGATGGGACAGCCTCCGCAGGACAGACAGATGCAGGGACAGCTTCCACAAGGAGAAAGACCGGAGCTTCCGGAGGGAGTCGAGGCAGGAGAACGTCCTGAGCTGCCTGAAGGTGTATCCGATAACGGAGCCCAGAAGGCAGGCAGACCGTTGGATAAAAACGGCGAAAGACCGGAGGGTGAGCGTCCCGACATGGAAAAGCCTGAGGGTGATCTCCCCAAGGGTGCCATAAATATAGAGGCATATAAAACGGCTCTTGAAGCTGTGGAAGATGAGGATACCAAGGCTTCACTTCAGGAATACATCGATGCCCTTGAGGACGCACTCGAAGCAGAGAAAGCCGCACTTGATTCGGAGGATGAGCTCACGGAAGATGAGATGGCAGAATACAGACAGGCTGTGGAGGATGCGTCAGCGGTGCTCAGCACCGCGTTTGAGGATGCAGGGATAGAAGTTGATGACGAGATGCCTGTGCCCGATGAAGACGAGCTCCCTGCCGGAGCAGCCGGAAATAAGCCCCTGGATAAGGTACAAAAGGATGAAGCTGTGGCGGAGTCTGCTTCCGGCACCGACATAAAGGCTGCACCGGCGAACCCTGACACAAAGGTACCGGATCAGACGGCAGAAAAGAAAAATGAATTCACAAGCAAGCTTTCAGAGCTATATAATTGGCTCAAAGGAATATTCGGCTGAATACGGATATCATGCCGCAGCCGTAACAATATCAGGGAAATGGTATGACAGATATTCAAACGGCATCAGAGGAAAGGACGACAGACAGCGTAAACGACAGGGCTCTGCTCGCCAAAGCAGACAGAGAAGAGCTGGAGCACTTTCTTGCAGATGAACAATTGCATATTCTGAGGCTTACGGGGAGGCTCCTGGGAAGGATGGTGACTGTAAGTGATGATGAGTATTCCATAGCCCTCACGGCTGTATCGGAGGCTGTAAAAAATTACGACAGGACCAGAGGTGACTTCTGGTCCTTTGCCGCTGTTGTCATTAAAAACAGGGAGCTTGACTACTTCAGACACAACGCATCGGTAAATGACAGGGAAATGCCTGTCGCGCCGGAGGTATTCTCCTCAGATACCCTGGAGGAAGAACACGATCTGGCACTTCAGCATGATATAAATGAGAAGACTGCCGTATATGTGGATACGGCACTGAAAGACGAGATAGAGGATCTTAAGGAGAAGCTGGCGGAGTATGATATAAGTTTTTTTGATCTCGCCGACTGCTCGCCAAAGGCAAAAAAGTCACGGGAAGCCTGCTCTCAGGTACTGAAAGCCATTTTTACACCTCCGCCTCTCATGGAGGATATCATAAAGAGCAAAAGTCTGCCGATCAAAAAAATAATTGAAAGACAGAAGATATCAAGGAAGCTGATAGACAGGCACAGGAAGTATCTTATGAGTGCAGCACTTATTATAGACGGTGACTATCCCAATATAGCGGAGTACATTCCTTATTTTCAGAGAGGGAGCCGCCGTTTTCCGGCATGAACGGACGGACAGACAGCATCAAAGCTATGCCATATACAGGAGAATGCAAAAGACAATGAGATCCGTGGTTTTGGATATAAAAAATGAACAGGCTGCAGTGCTTGACGATAACGGAGTGGTTCATGCCGTTAAGGACAGGGGCTATGCCGTGGGACAGGTCCTCAGTCTCACCGAAACAGAGCTTAAGCGTGATGAGATGCCAAGACACTCTGCCAAAGCCTATGCGGATTCATCCCGTATATCGCGCTATACAAGGATAGCGGCAGCTGCCCTCGCCGTAATCATCATCGGAGGCGGTGCGACTGCTTATGCGGCTCCCGTCAGCACTGTGACCGTAGCTGACGGAAAAGAGACCGTAGAATACAAGCTGAATCTTTTTGACAGGGTAGTCGGGGTGAAAGCCGCGGATGATGCCGGTGATGAGCTAAAAGCAGAGGTACATGAGCTCTCCGGGCAGGTACGCGGTATGAAGATCACCGATGCTATGGATGTGACAGCTGCAAGAATTGACGAAAGACGAGTCTTAGTTGGTGATGATACCGCCATCGACAGACCTGAGATGTCAGTCAGTATCAGCGGTCTCAGGCAAAGAAATGCTTCTTTTAATGAGCAGCTGGATCATAAGGTTCTGCAGATACATGAGCGCAGACAGGGAGAAATGCCGGATAGCCCCGTAAATATGCCTAATGCTGTCCCCTATACCGATGATAGCGGTGATGAGATGACTATGCCCGGGGATACGGCATTTGATTTGCAGAAAGATGAGACGGTCGGTAATGGCATGGCGGAGCCTGCGCCTTCAGTGGATGCCACACAGGAGCAGGCGGCTCCTCAGGGTGATGACAGCGTCAGGAATGGAGGACGGATGCCGGAGTATACGGATGATAACGGCAACATCCGTGATGTACAGCCTGAAAAGCCTGCACAGGAGCTCCGACCTGATGTACCCGCAAACAGCAGTGATGCATATACCTATACACAGCAGCCCGACATGCCGGACGATATGGTAAGACATGAGCTGCCACAATCACAAGGACAGCCTGAAATGTCCGGTGATCATGGTGCGCCCGGTATGATACAAGGTGAAAGAGCTCCCGGCTCCGGTGGAGGGGAGCCTGCAGGCAGGCCGCGGGAGTAGGCTTGCCATTTGCGGCTATTCACCGGTATCTTCAGGCACTCCATTCATTCACATAGATCATCCAAGCATCAGATCCGTATAGAATTCACACTCCTTATGGGAGAATCTGGCGATGCCGCCATACCTTTCTGTCGTTGAGGCCGAGGAAAGGGTGAGATGGAGAAGGTTAAGGGATAGATGTTATTGGCATCGCGGGGTTTGTTGCGGTGTCTTTTTTACTGCCGGATATGGTTTTTCTTCGTATAAATATATGTAGAGGGGGTATAGTGCCTTGTGGAGGGTATGGATATGCAGGACGATAAAAGGAAATTAGGCGATGAGGAGATGGAGCTGGTGTCGGGAGGGCTTACTTTTGAGCAGAACCCAGAAGACACCCCGCCCTGATTGGAGCCCGATGATAAGTTGGTCAGGCCAAATGGCGTGCAATTTAATCAGGATTATGCGAACTGAGGGTACTGGACAAAGGAGATTATGAAGGCTCTTGAAGGAGGACAGCAATGGATAAGAATATAATGAAATTAAGCGATGATGATCTTGAAATGGTAAGCGGTGGGACCACTGAAGAATCTAACGATGTAGCAAGGGCTATGGGCTTTGACGGATTTCAACATGATTCACTTTTGCATTTTCTAAGGAATTATGGGATTAATGCGGAGCTTTCTGATTCTGGCAGTAATTGCTATTATGATTCGAGTACCGGGTATTCGCTTAGTCAAGATGATGTAATTCAGAGGATACACGAAGGCATGCGTGAGTATTAAATATCATTTGTAAAGTATTTATTGAAATATAGGTGTTGTTTTCTGCCTTTTATTTCAAATTCTATGTTCCCCTACGCTCCCTTACGCGCCCCAAATGCAAATGAAAAAAGCCCACAGCCATCCGATCTAACAACCGCGAAAAAGGAGATACATGAAACTCAAAACTGCATACCAGAGAAAAAAGAGATGGTCGGCAGAAGATGCCGACCATTCTTTTGAAATTATTTGCTAACATCTATCGATATATTCCATTTAACGAACAGATCTCTTATTTGGTATGAACTCTATACTAAGAGTGCTGTCCATAGCCTCTGCCAACCTCTTTAAAAGATTAAGGCTGGGATTTCTGGTACCTTTCTCCAATCGACTGATATCTGCCTGACTTATACCGCTTTTCTGCGACAGTTCCACCTGTGTCATTCCGGCATTGATTCTGGCATCAAGTATAGCTCTTGTAATATTTACTTCCGGTTGTATGGCTTCATACTCCTTAACAAACTCCGGATCCTGCATAAGCTCATTAGTAAGCTCCTGTAAATCACTCATAAGTTCCAGCCTCCTTCCTTCGGTGATAATCAGATCTTCTATCCTTAGCCAACTCTATTTCACTTCGTGGTGTCTTTTGCTGTTTTTTTACAAACCCGTTGGTTGCTATGATTATTCTATCCTTATCAAAGAAATATAAAACGCGAACTATATCATTACCTTCGATAGTCCGTAATTCAAAGATGCCGTCTCCCAAGTCTTTTGACAGAGGTTCCCTTGCCATATTTCCATATTCTTCAAGCAGGTGCATATTGGCAACAACTTTCGCCTTCATCTTCAAGTCAAGAGATCGTATGAACTGCCCTACAGGCTTAGTGCCATCATCTTTTTTGAAAAAATCAACCTTAAAATTCTCCAATAGATTTTACCTTGTTTATGTTATATATAGCATATCCTTGTTCCCTCGTCAATAGGAACCAAGACCACTCTGCGCGAAAAAGACTTCCTTCTTTATCCGTAGCAATATTCCGTAATCAATTTCTCCAGTTTGGAGTGGCTGAGCACCTGCATCAGTTCCTCTACGGACTTATCGTTGCCTATAGCTGCAAAACCGGCCCATGCATACGGTGAATCCTTTATCTCAGATGCAACGGTTCGTCTGTCATGATCATATTCTTCATAAAGTGCCCGGGCGTAGCCTGCCATTTCATTGATGTTATGTCTGACCTCTTCGAACTGCCAGTCATAGTATTTTATGATACGAGCTTCATTAGGAAAGTCTTTTGCAAACTTAACAAAATCAGCACCCTGCTGATACAGTTCAGTCATTCTTTTGACAGTAAATACCTTATTTGTAACTGCCCTGTGAAGTGCTATATATGCCGGGGATTTTATTTTGATCCGCCTGTGCTGTCCGTCAACTACAACAAAACCTTCATCTTTGATATCCTCTTCAGAGTCTCTGTTTAGTTCCATCGCTGCGCTGATACACTCATCTATTGTCTTAAGCGGATTGCTTCGCGGTCTCTTAAACTCTTCAAATAAATCTACATCAACTTCTTCTCCGGTCATGTTGTCAAAGGAAGCCAGATAATACAACGATGTCTTATCATACCTGATCACAACCTGTGTCATCGGAGATACAAGTTCAAAAAGATAAGTACGATTCTTACTAAGATCATCAAATGGGATCCTGCTGTAGTTATCTGCCCTGGCTATGATGTCGCGATAGGTAACACCTTTATATCCTGCAACCGAAGCCTCGGTGGCATCGCAGGTAGAACTGGTTGCAAATGTCCACTTTCCGTTATACCAATAGAGCTTTATAAGAGAGCCGTCAATCTTCTCAAGCACTTTGGCCGTGTTCCAGTCTATATCCGCCGCATACTGTTCCTGTACATTAAAGAACTTATCAAATGGTCTGCAAACAACCTTCTGATACTTAACATCAATAATGATACCTCTCGCTTCACAAACAAGCGGATCAGAAAAATCAGCTTCTATGCCATACTTAAAGCAGACAAGATTACCCTTATGGCTTGTTCTGATCAGACGATCATTTATTTCCTGCTCCCAATTATCAGGATTATGCTTAATATAATAAAGTAGCCGGGATCCCATATACTTTTTTTCTTGCTCATTCTCAATCAAACGGATCTCCGATCGTAGCTTTTCAAATACCTCTTCTGCCGGATAGGTCCTTCCGCACCTTATATCATTTTCACCCTTATGCAGTTCGTTATGTAGCCAATTTACCTGTTCTTGCAGTATTATTGCTTCATCATATTCAAATTGCTCTTCAAACAGATATGACTGATAACCATATTTAGACGGAAGCTCTTCAAGATAGACCATGTTCCCATAACTTTCAGCGGAACCCCCTATGAAAGTATACAGTTTCCCTATTTCAAGATCCTCTTCGGTTATAGGATTCCCATCCCCAAGATAGTCGTGGGTCTTTTCTATACATTTAATCTTACGCTTGGTCTGATCAAATACATTCACCTTTCGGGTTTTCCTGCCGGAATCGGCTCCGGATAACCCTCTTAAATACTCATCTGTTCCCATATCAGATTTCCTATCTGATCCTTATGATCTGTTCATACAACAGGATTTCTTCTGCACTCACGTTCTTGTTGTCATGATAATGACCGAAAAACCATTTTTTATATTTCACAGTTTGCTTAATCTCTTCGAGATACTTTGTCTCGATGTCAGTTGTATAGAATCCTCTTCCAAGAAGTGCCTGTGTACTGGATGAACAACAGTGCGTTATGATAAAGTCTACAGAATTCTCATGATTCAGAAGATTTCTTCGTCCCTCATCCATCTCTTCCTGCGACGGCAGTTCTTCTTTCCACCAGCTGATATGATTGATCCTATAAGGTAGTATGCCTTTGTTTAATTCCTTCCTTTTCTTCTTAAAATCAGGATCATCCGGTTCCAGGATCCCTCCATCGATATCATGGCTTGATGCCCCTCCGAAGGCAAAGAAACTTGCACCATCTATATCGAAAACTTGTCCCCTCATCAGATGAATAACTGATGGGCGTATCATGTGAACCTTCCCGCCATGCCATTCCTCTACCAGATAAGCATAGAGGCGATCGAAGTTTTCATGATTGCCATCTATGAACAGCGTTGTATAAGTTTTGCAATCCAACCAGTCCATCAACATGGTCTCTTCGTTACTTTCCTTATCCTTGTTCCACACACCGCCAAAATCTCCAAGGATGATCACATAATCATCCTTGGTCATTTCATTCTGCTCGGGAAAAATGCTGTTGTTAAACCTCTCGAAATTTCGGTGGCAATCACCGGTCACATAGATCACAGCATTAATCCTCATTCTTAAGCAGATACTTGTTGTTCACTACTTTCATGGAAAGGGCTCCGCTGATGCGTTCTGAGAATACCGGCTCCGTAGGGCGTATTACAATCCCTTCTTTCTTACCGCCGTTCGGATACTCCCCATCTGCTCTTTCAAGAAGTGCGTCAATCGTAGGATACTTTGAAGGAAGATCCATATCTACCTCTTCTATCGGCACACTTGCCACCTCCAGTTCCTTACAGATCTCAAGCATTCTGTTGAGCCCAATTCGCTTTCCGTTTTCGCGGATCGTAAACACATACCATTCGGGCTTTAATAGTTTCAATCTGTTCTTTTGAATTCCGGGCGCACAAAACTCTCCTTGGATTGTTAAAACATGAAGAGTATTCTTCTCAGCATATGCTTTCATTTTCTTCTCAAGTTCCATACTTTTTATGAGCTCATAGAACGCGCTCTTCCCATCATCCTTGTACTCATAGTTGTGCCCTGTGACATGGAATCCGTTCTCATCAAGAGATACTGAGTGAGAAGATCCATCCATCTTCGTACTGATGTAATATTCAAGTCCTGAAAACTCTTTAAGCAGTTCCGGCTCCGCCTGTATTCTCGTCTCATCAGTATGAGGTACATCATACGGGAGAGTACCTATAGTTGTTCCGCCTGTTGTTGCCCTCTCTTCGATCTCCCATTTCCTTACACCAAGCAATTCCGTCACATCATCTCCAAGCTGAGCGTCCTCCCGGATCTCCGGAAACTGATCAACCGGGAGCAGAAGTCCTTGTGATATCTGTCCTCGAAATTTCATTGTCTTAAGCCTGAATCCTTCACCCATGATATCAGTCTTACGATAGCTTGAAGCCCTCATAAACTCGAATTGCTCTTTTATTGGAAGAAAGCTGTCAATTTCGAAATAGACGGCCTTATCCGAGGGCTTAAACTGTCCCTTATTTACGACACATTGCCAGCCAAGAACATACGCCAGCTCTATCCTGTCGGCTCCCTCTATAGGCTCGATCTTTATAATCTCCTGTATACTTGCAAGTTTCCTGCTCATAACGATCACTCCTTAATCACTTGTTTAGCTTTTTATCGT
>JAEEGL015887178.1_pt1 | contig 13447 bp, 10 predicted proteins | sample 9134231 | NCBI WGS metagenome assembly JAEEGL01 (sample SAMN16246548, study PRJNA631951) | gut metagenome | biome: gut microbiome; feature: rumen; material: fiber-attached | host: Bos | place: Iran: Karaj | collected 2018-10 | reverse complement strand
CAGACGATCACAACGACCATCAATCCGTCAAAGTTTAAAATGATTAAACTTGACTAATTAACAATTAATAATTAATAATTTACAATTTACAGGGAGGTTCTCCCTCCCATACATATTAATTGTTAATTGTTAATTCTTAATTCTTCCGCTGCCGTTCCCGCTGGAGCGGGACCCTCCCATATCGTTCCCGCAGGAGCGGGACCCTCCCATATCGTTCCCGCAGGAGCGAGACCCTCCCATACATATTAATCGTTAATTGTTAATTCTTAACTCTTAATTCTTAATTGTTCCGCCTTATGGCTACCCATATTTTCGATACCCCCATTCATTCATTGCAGGCCATGGCCGTGCTGATATGCGCGACCACCGCCCTGTCAATGGCGCTGACGCGCCTTCTGATTGGACTGCTGCCCAAATGGGGAATGATTGACAAGCCAGATTTCAAGCGACATATCCACACCAAGACGGTCCCGCGGGGCGGCGGCATTGGAATGATTGTGGCCTTCATTATAGTGGTTTTGGGGTTCTTCGGCTATGCTACACAGGCAAATAATGGACTTTTTTCGAATATACTGAAACTCCTCGCACCGTTGATTATCCTTGTTCCTCTTGGTATAATTGATGATAAGATCGGACTTTCCGCCAAAACGAAATTTTTCTTCCAGATTGCCGCCGCCATTCTGGCCTGGTTCCTTGGCTTCCGTCTTGATGGATTCTTCGCCATCTCATTGCCCAATTGGCTTGGCTTTATTGCCACCATCATCTGGATCGTCGGGTTCATCAATGCCTTCAATATGATTGACGGCGTGGACGGGCTTGCCTCAGGCGTCGGAACTATCTCCGCCATCTGCATGGCTGTGGTCGCATTCAGTCAAAAGGAATATGCCTTTGCAGCGATGCTGATGATTTTCATCGGTGCCCTTTTGGGCTTCCTGCGTTATAACTGGCATCCCGCCAAGGTCTTCATGGGCGACTCAGGCTCTATGTTCATTGGATATGTTCTGGCGGTCTCTGGACTTTTCCTCAATGCACGCCTCGCCTCTGTCGCCTCCATCGGCGTGCCACTGCTGGCTTGTGGCATCCCGTTACTGGATATCATATTGGCTGTCTGGCGGCGACTTCTGGGCACGCCGCATGTAAATCCCATCACGGCAGACCTGTCACAGCACACTCTCCAATCACAGGAAAAGAAAGACATTGCCGAGGAACCACTAAAGGGGAATTTATTTTCACGTTTTTTGCAACTGCTGAAACGTCTAGGACAAGCCGACCAACGCCATTTACATCATCGTCTGATGATGTACTACCACAAGAACCAGCGTAAAACCGTCCTTTCCATTTATCTATTAGCCACCGGGATGGGAGCTATCGGAATCCTTTGCTGCTTCCTGCCAGGGCACAATCTGCTACTGTCACTGGTCATCATCCTTGGAACCTTTTCTTTTATTATCAATCGCCTGGCCGTCATTGAACTATGGCGTACCACCGAACTGGCATACCACAATTTCCAAAGTGCACAAGCCGGCGTGAAAATCACTTATGTTCTCAACCCGCTTGTAGATCTCTTCGTTATTGTGGCGTCATATTATTTTGTCGCATGGCCATCTTCACTGCGCTTCGCCGATTTGCTCCGTTATCTTGGAATACTGCTCTGTACGTTGCTAATCACTCGTTCATATCGCGTCTTCTGGAATTATGTGGTCTCAGACGACTATTTCCAGCTCATCTGCGTCCTGTTCCTCGGTTTTGCCCTAGCCCGGATTAGCGATTTCATCATCACTCCCCAAAGTATCGTCATCCAACGACTGCACCTTTATGCCGCTGGATTAGCCGTCAGTGTCATCCTTTTGGAACGGCTAGGCATCCATTTTCTGCGCAATAGTGTCGCCAGACGTTCCAGTGCCTCGAGACTTAATGACACCAGTAAAATTCATACCCTGCTATATGGTGTCTCTCCAATAACGCGTTTCTATCGAAATCATCTTTTCAACAACATCGAAGCGGCCGGGTCCGAACAACTAGTCGGAATCATTGCTCAAACTTCTGACTATCTTCACAGCTACTGCTTTGGAATGAAGGTCTTGGGAACAAGAGAGGATTTGAAACGCATTATTGAGGAAAAACATATCAACAAACTCGTCCTCACCATCCCTCTCTCCCTACAGGAACGCCAGACTCTTCAATCATTCTGCCAGAAGAAAAAACTTAGCCTTACTGAGTTCAGCTGTCAGGAAACATCTGTTAATTCCGACCGAATCAACACGCAAATTGCGACTTGACCATGTCAACAAAATCGCCGTTGATTTCCGTGATTGTGCCTGTTTTCCAGGTTGCGAAGTATTTGGACCAATGCATTGCTTCCATTGTGACGCAAAGTTATCGCAATCTTGAAATCATTTTGGTGGATGATGGTTCAACCGATGAATGTCCCGCAATCTGTGATGCATGGGAGGCACAAGATACCAGAATAAAAGTATTGCATCAAGACAATGAAGGGCTTTCCTGTGCACGAAATGCTGGATTGAAGCTTGCTACTGGCGAATTAATTGGATTTGTGGACAGCGATGACTGGCTCGAATCCCAAATGTATGAGAAACTAGTACAGGCATTATCGGAAACTGGAGCAGATTTAGCAATCTGTCGTTTCCAAAGGGAGAAAGACGGGACATCGCCTTTAACTCTCAAGAGAAATACATCAGACACGAAAATTGTCATACCCCCTGAAGAAGCACTCAAGACATTGCTTCTCTGGGACAACAATACGATTGCCAATTGTGTGTGGAATAAGCTTTATCGTAGAAAACTTATTGCAGGCATTGAGTTCATAGAAAAACAACTATATGAAGATGTCCCTTGGACGGCAAATGTAATTGGCAACGCCAATTCGTGTGTATGTCTTGATACAGTATTATACCACTATCGACAACGTAAAGGCAGTCTGATACACGGTAAAAAAAGCATCTATTATAGCAAGCAGGCGCTTTTTGATATGTTGGAACAGCGTATCCAATATATGCAAGTGCATTACCCTTCTCTTGCAAAATTGGCTATAGGCCAATACCAACTATTCTGTTGCTCAAACTTTTTAGAACTAAAAACAAAATACCCTGAACTAGATGAAGATGGTAAAATTGGGCGACGAATCCACAAACGTGTTAGTCAATGGTCCTTCCTGGATATTCTCAAAGCAAAGAAATCCTTCGTTGCAAAATGCGGAACAGTTATTTTCTATTTCAATCCATTAGTATTATTTCTTATTGGTTCATCATTTCTGAATTTATTATCTAAAAACATAAAAAAACACTAATTGGAATTATATATGTTTTTTGAGCGGGATGGCTAATAGAATATGCACTCTATATTCTTATATACTTTTTACTCTCTAAGTTATTGGCATGATCTTTTAATACTTGTTTCTATATTACATACTTTACCTCTGATTATTTTTAAAAATTTTTTCTACTTATCTTGAACAAGGAGTTTATATATTATAATGTTTTTTTGGGGGGGAGGTGTATATTAAATGATATTTTGGAAGCAATAATATATTTATATCTTATAGCAATATTTATTAGCAATTATCTTAATATTATTTACATGAACAATATACAGATTGTTTCTTTAGTAAAAAAACATACAACATAAATACATGTTTTATGAAAGCATATCTGAATGTATTCTGTCTATAGATACAAGCTATGGCCATCCAAATTTCATCAACAATTTATCAGTTATCTTACCTTGCCATTATGATTTAACATACATTAATTTTATATAATATTACTAAATTTCTAAACAGGGGTATAAACTTGACGTAACCAATTTCACATGTAGTGTATGTGCATGGACACATACCCACTTGATACTAAAATGTTCCATGACGTTTTCATAGATGAGGCTTCTTGCCTGGAGTATCTTGTCTAGATACGATGGCCTGACGGCTACGTGTGCCCGGATTGCCAGGCGCATGGGCAGTCATGACTGCTGGGCAAGGGAAAAATCAAGTGCAGGAAATGCCGTCATGTCCATTCGGCTCTTTCAGGAACTGTCTTTCAAGATTCGCAAACGCCTCTTCTGACATGGTTCAGTATCATGTGGCAAAATAAATTGTATTTATTATTATATCATTTGAATATAAATTAATAAAAAACCTAAAAAGTATTACACAAACTGTAACATTTTAATTATTATATTATAGAAAAAGTGAACAATAAAACTTTTCTACATATCTTTAGGTGAACTGCCTATTATAATCTTCTCTAGAAAAATATTAATAAAATATCTATGAGTTTTAGGAATAAATTAGTTTTTGGAGTGGCTTGGTCAGCTTTTGATGTATGTTGTAATCAGATATTATTGCTTGTTATTTCTATTGCAATTGCAAGATTACTACACCCTAATGATTATGGTATAATAGGAATTATTATCGCTTTCACACAATTAGTTGGAAAAATTATGGATTGTGGCATAAATAGAGGACTTTATCAAGCCAAAATTATTGATGATGAAACTATATCATCTGCCTTTGTCTTATTTAATATTTTTGCACTTATTGGTTTTTTTATTTTATGGATATCATCATCCATTTTAGCAAAGTATTATGCCAATCCACAACTCTCACCTATATGTAAAGTAATGGGGGTTTGTTTTGGACTTAACTATACAGCTACTGTTCCATTGGCTTTATTAACACGTAATTTGAATTTTAAAAAAATAGGTATTGCTAACATTGTATCTGGAATTGTTTCTGGTATTATAGCCATTATATTTGCTGCCATGGGATTTGGAGTGTGGGCTCTTGTTACACAAAGGTTTCTTCATACTGTTATTGTAGTCATAATGTTATGGTGTTTTGTTAATTGGCATCCACGCTGGTCATTTTCATGGAAGAAACTCAAACCTCTTTTCAATTTCGGTATTAAAATTGCTGTTGCAAGACTTATTGAGGGCGGATCATGGGATTTTTTTAATTTATTGGTTGGGAAAACATACTCTTCAACACAGCTGGGATTATATTCCAAATCTCGGCATTTGGCACAAGTTCCATATACTGCTATTTCTTCTATTGTTGGACGTGTTTTTTTTCAAGGTATGGTATCAAAACAAGATGACATAAATGGACGGAGAAAACTCATACACGATTCTATACTTGTAACTAACCTATGTGTTACACCTTTCTTAATTCTTTTATTCATAATAGGAAATGATATTATCATATTTTTGTTTGGACCACAATGGAATGCGGCAGCTCCATATTTCAAAATTATGTGTATTATGTTTCTTGGTGGAATTTTCTTAACAATAAATCAACAGTCATTAAGTGCTTTAGGATATTCAGGAAACTATTTAATTTCGACTTTGATTAGTAAATCATTTGGTCTGTTAATTGTGTTGATATTATGTCGATACAATATTTTTTATTTTCTGTGGGGATTAGTTATAATGTTTATGCTTGATGCGCTTATACCTGGAATTATAATTGGCAAAATATGTAAATATTCGATATGGCAACAAATCTGGGATTGTTTTCCAGTTATTATTATTGCTATAATTTGTGGTTTAATAAGTTGGTATATTCAAAAGCTGTTTGGGGGATATCTTGCGTTATTTCTTCGTTTAGTATGTATATCGCTAATTTATGGAGTTTGCTTCATCGGATTATGTTTTTTATTAAAAGTTGATGCTTTCTTATTATTTATTAAACTTTTACCAATAAATAGAACTATGCGCCACCCCCAAAAATATATTATGAATAAATATTAAAAAAATTGACAATTATGCATAAAATATGTTATTTAAAGGAATAAATGTTTTTTTAGTAATTTCTAAAGGATCATTAACCAAGAGACAATTATGATAAAGCAATTATTAGCCAAGATCATTCGCTTTCTAATACCACAACGCAGTATGGAAGCCAAGATAGCTATCTTACGTAAGCAAGGAATGAAAATAGGTGAAAACTGTTATATCAGCGGAGTGGCATTCGGTGGTCGTGGACGTGATCCCATAATTGTAGGAGATAATTGTATTTTAACAAGATGTACAATCCTAGGACACGATGCTAGTCCAGCACTGTTTTTAGACGAATTAAAAGGAACCTCCATTCATGATCGTAAGTCTCTTAAGTTAGAAACCGTAATTGGTAATAATGTTTTTATTGGTGTAAATGCGGTAGTTCTACCAGGAGTACATATTGGGGATTATTCCATAATCGGAGCTGGAGCTGTTGTTACAAAAGATATCCCAAATGGAAGCGTAGCTGTAGGTAACCCTGCACGAGTAATTCAATCCATAGAAGAATTTAAAGCAAAATATGCAGCTTTATACAAGGAACATCCAGAATATTTTTATAGCGGTTCACGAACAAAATAATTATAAACTATAAATTTTTATTATCTATAATATGACTATTAAAAATCGATTCTGCATTTGTGCTCAATGGCATATTTCTGAATGTGGAGGAGGTGCAGAAGTACAAGCTTGTTATTTGGCCGAAGAGCTTGTCAGGATAGGACATCATGTTGATTATATTTGTTTTACTAAACAACAGCAACTTTCTGACTGTACAACGGTTCTGAATGGTGTGAATATACATTGGATGCCTTATAAAATGGATCGTCTAGGAATGGTCTGGCTATTTCAACAACAGCATCTATATAGTAAGAAATTGCATGAAATACGTCCAAACATTATAGTATTGCGTCTCAGCCCGGCTTTCACATATGCAATAGGCAAATATGTCCAATACGCAAAAGTTCCATTTGTATGGATTTGCACTGACGATATTTCTTGTGGCAAAAAAGTAATGCGTGCAAGTAGGCAATTATATCCTCTAAAACCCAAAAATGTCATTTCATATCTGAATGGGTGTATTTTTGACTTTTTCAGAAACCAAGGAATGAAATATGTATCTTTAGCATTCACTCAAAACGATTATCAGGCCACACAAGTGAAACAAACGTTCGGGTTAGACAGTTATAGGATGTTGTCTGGACACCTCGTACCACAACATCGAATAACGCCTCATGAACGCTTGAAAAAAAAATGCATCTTGTGGTGTGCAAATCTTGGCAAATCGAAGCGTCCAGAACTCTTTATCACATTGGCGAAAAAAATGATTTCTAGTGATTTCCGTTTTGTCATGGTGGGAGGTCACAGCGATAGGCAATATACAGAGCAATTATTCAGAGAGAAAAGCGAAAATCTCATATGGACAGGAAGCAAGTCCTTTGAGGAATCTCTAACCTTTTTTGATGATGCTACTTTTTTTGTAAACACTTCATCTCCTGGAGGAGATGGTTTCCCAAATACTTTTGTGCAGGCATGGATTCGGGGCGTGCCTGTATTCAGTATTGACATCAATCCTAGCAACATACTTGTTGATCATAAATTGGGGTTCGTATGCAATGACATTAATGATATGAGCATGAAAATGAAGAGCCTCATTAATGATGAGCAATTATATGGAAAATTATCTTTGAGCTGTCAAGAGTATGCGTATCGTCATCACTCATTAACTGCAATGTGTGAAAATTTTTTAGATTGTCTAAAAGACTCTGGAATCGCTGGAAGCATTTAGACATAAGATCATAGTAATATTTAGTGATAAGATAATTCATGCTTATGGATGTTTCTTATTAGGTAATAATATGGAATTAAAAGAAATCAAATTAATTATTTGGGACTTAGACGACACCCTCTGGAAAGGTACATTATCTGAAGGTGCAGTTTCTCTGAAACGAGATTTTATAGATTTTATCCGTAATACGTATGACATGGGAATTATTCATTCCATTTGCTCAAAAAACGATGCTTCACAAACTAATAAAGAATTGACTCATTTGAATATAGATGAATATTTTGTATTCAAGTCAATTGACTGGTCTCCCAAGGGGCCTAGAATTCAGCATACCATTTCAACAATGAAATTGCGCCCTGACAATGTATTATTTGTAGATGATAACCATTTAAATCTTCAAGAGGCAAAACAATTTTGTCCTAATTTAATGATTGCTTCTCCTGAAGAAATAAAATCTTTATTTGAAGAAGCTAAAGAAGCACCGAAGACAGACCTCAAACATAAACGAATGCACCAATATCAATTGCTTGAAAAGAAAAGCAATGAACAAGCTCAATTTTCTTCGAATGAAGAGTTTCTAAAATCATGTCATATTCATGTTGATATTGATCGTGACTGTATATCAGAATTAGAACGTATAACTGATCTAGTTCAAAGAAGCAATCAACTCAATTATACTAAGTTTCGCCAAGATGCAGAAGGACTACGACAATTAATTGAATCTCATGATGTAGATACAGGCATCATTAAGGTATCAGATAAATTTGGAGATTATGGTATAATTGGATTTTTTGCAGTAAAAGATCATACATGTATTCATTTCCTATTCTCTTGCCGGACTCTTGGAATGAAAATTGAACAATGGGTATATATGCAGTTAAATTGCCCAAGACTAAATGTAGTCGGAGAAGTTGTCTCTGAACTTGACAATACGACCATTCCAGAATGGATTAATCTAGCAGAGCCTACAATAATACAAGAAAAACAAAAATTAAATGGAAAAATCCTCCTGAAAGGCCCATGTGATATGCGTCAAATTTTTTCATTCATTCAAGCGAATGTCGATATTATTCCAGAGTTTACCTATGTTGGTGAAAATGGAATGACCGTGGAAGGTCATAATCATACAGCACAAATATTGACATCTCTTGATACATCCCCAGAAAGAAAAATAGAATTATTACGTGATATTCCATGGTCAGATAGTCATATGTTTGACACATCTCTGACAACAACTCAATATGATTTTATTGTTTTATCTATGTTAACAGATGGTGCACTTGGAGTTTATCAACATAAAAAAGGAAATGAATATGTTGCCTTTTGTAGTGAGTGTTATGATTTAACTTCCCCTTCGAATTGGGATTTATACTTAGAAGACAAAATTCCTCATTCACATATCCCATTTACCCAACAAGCATTGAAACAATTCTCGAATGAGTTTAATTTTATTAACAATAAAGAAGGTGAATTAACTTTACTTTGCCTAGACAAACTTTATGATAAATTGCAAATTGGGAAAAGTTGTCATCTAATTTTATTATTAGGCTCTGAATTTCCATTTGAAGAAACTGGTATTCATGGTAAATATACAACAAATGAATTTTTTGGGCGTCATATAAAAAATCGAATTATTAATAATAAAATTCGAAATTGGGCTACTAATAAAATTGGCGTTTCATTGTTATGTTTTGATACCTATATTCAAGGGAAAGAAGATTTCCTTGACACAATTAATCATTTTACCAAAGAAGTTTACTACAAATTATCTATTGACCTTGTTAAAACAATAAATCAACAAGGTGGTAATATTCATTCTCGAGGGAAAAATACTCTTATATATGAAAAATTAAAAGTTAAATTTTCAAATTTTATTGTAAAATTCCCACATATTAAATTATTTTTAAGAAAAATATTAAATAGATAATTTTCTTAATATTATTTTGTGATGTAATATCCTTAACTATTTATCAAATGAAACTCTGTCATTTGGCATCTGGTTCGCCTGGTGGCATCAGCAAGATGACACTCAACTTGCTGGAAGTTCAGCGTCAAACTCCTGAACTCAATGTTTCAGTATTGCTGCTTTCTCCAGGAGCTTGGGAACAGCAATATGCTCTTCTTGGTGTAGCGGTGCTTGACTATAGCCGCGGTCATCTAGGATGGTTCAAATGCAGAACTATCGCCAGAAAATTACGGGAGTTCGATCTAGTCCACATGCATTACTTCGTCCCGTTACTGGCGTTTTTCTTATGGTGGTATAATATCAAGGTAGTTTATACTTGTCACGGAGTACGCGGGGGGAATCGGAAGCCGCATCGTTTTGACCAACTTCGCCAATGGTTGTTTCGGCTATTCTTAAACAACGTAGTGAAAGGCATTGTTTTTGTCAGTGAATATACCCATCACTATTGGCAGTCCCATGGTGTATCCCAAAATCATGCGATAGTAATTCCCAATGGAACAATCTATACAGAAGAATCTGATATACAGATTGATTTTCCTTTTCCTCCAACCGATTATGTCATTGGGGTATGCGCATCCTTTGGGAAAGTGAAACGATTGGATTTGCTCATTCGTGCCTTCACTATGTTTGCAAAAGATAATACCACTGCCAGACTATTGCTCGTAGGCGACGGAGCTGATCGATCTGAGTTGGAAACCCTCGTAAAGAAACTAGGTATTGATGAACATGTCTTTTTCACTGGGTTCAAAAATAATCCGTTACCCTATCAGCAGCGAATGGATCTATGTGTGTTGCCTTCTATTGGAGAAACCTTCGGACTTGCTGCTCTGGAGATGCTTCATCTCGGCAAACCAGTAATTGCTTGTAATGATGGCGGCGGTGTCTGTGAAATCCTTTCCCCATGGCCAGAGGACATTGTTGATCCCACCCCTGTGGCGATTGCTTCACGAATGGAATATCATTTCTGTTATCGAGATGATATAGACTACAAAGAAAGAATCATTCATTCCATGAATTATACAATTCAGACTTGTGCACAGAACTATTATCAATTCTACAAGACAAGTATTGAATAAATGTATCGGGCTCTCCTTCTACTATTGTAATCCCTGTTTTACATTTCCGAAATGACACAGCCATCCAATATAAAAGTCCTTTGGCTTGCACCCCATTTCAACCACTACAAAGCGCGTTTTCTCAACCGCCTTCAGGAGAATGGGTATATCTCGCTCTTTTTGCATGCTGGAATGGCATCAAAGCAAAATGGATATGCAGAATTCAATGCACAGGATTTCAATTTTCAGTTAAAGCATGTCAATGTCCCTAGAAGCAAATACGGACATTCATTGAAAGTGTTGTCCGATGTCATAAAGTGGTACAAACATGAAAAATTTGACTGGATCATGGTTCCTTGTGAGGCTAAGAACTTCTTCTTGATTTTGTCGATTGCTTTTCTTAAAACCTTTTGTAAATTCCGTCTTTTCAGTTATAATCACGCAGTTGTCGGGACTGGGAAAAAAAACACATGGCTTAGCAAGCAGCTATATCGTCTATATGATCGTGTTGTTTTATATACAGAACATGAACGTGATAGGGCATTGGGATTGAAACTGCTTCCGTCCTACAAAGCTTTTTTTGCTAACAACACTTTGGACACATCCTATCTAGAAAAGTGTTATAACTTTCACATCAAAGAATTGAGCAATCCAACCCTATTATTCATCGGCCGCTTGATTCCCAACAAAAGAATTGAGTTTCTGCTCCAATATTATCAAAAACTGAAACAGCATATTCCTGATATTCAATTGCTAATAATCGGTGATGGGCCCGATGCATCAAAAGTTCAGTCTGCCGTAGAAATGGATTCCAATATCCATTGGTTCGGTGCTTTGTCCGATGAAACAAAAATCGCCCCAATCATGTCCAAAGCAAATGCAGTGATCAATCTTGGGGCCTCCGGGCTATCCGTCATGCATTCTTTTGCGTACGGGAAACCTTATATTGCTATTGAGAATCCCCAGAATGGCCCAGAATGCTGGTACTTGCAACCAAATGTTAACGGAATCATGTTGAAGGCTGGTTCTGAAAATCTTGATGCAAATATCCAAAAGATTCTGGAGTTGTTTACGAATCAAGAACTGTATGAATCATACTGTCATGCAGCCTGGGCTACTGCCCAGAAGTACTCAGTCAATGCCTGGGTCAAGGAGATGGAGGAATGTCTCATCGAGTAAAGATACTAATGGTCGGACCATTGCCACCGCCTTATTCAGGCCCTGAAATCAGCATGAAGTTGTTCATGGAGTCAGGCCTGAAGGAACGGTTTGAACTCCATTTCGTTAAAACGAATCTTCGGAAGGACAATGTGAACAAAGGGAAACTGGACATCTCTGGTTTTCTTTCCATTTTACGATTCTATCTGTGCCTTCTTTGGCAACTGATCATTCATCGTCCGAAGCTGGTTTATTATCCCGTGACTCCTACTGCCAGTGGTTGGCTATTTCGTGACGCACCGACTCTTCTGCTATGCAGACTTCTTCGTATTCGTTCTGCAATTCATTTGCGTGGCAGTCACTTCATATTAAACTATCAAACTTTTTCAAAATGTGTACAACGAATCATACAGAAAGCCATCTCTGGAGTTTCTCTGGCCATTGTCCAAGCAGATTACTTGCATGAGGAATTCTCTCAATTTCTTCCCCCTGAACGAATACAGACGCTCTACCAAGCCATCAATACCCGTGAATTCCCTGTTAATCATGAAATTTTGGAAAAAGGGAAAGTTCTTTTTATGGGGCATCTCACCCACGCCAAAGGATACTGTGACACCCTACGGGCAATGGAGTTGGTTCTGGAAAAATGTCCTGATGCACAGTTTTATTTTGCTGGAAACATGCGTAAAGGCGAACGCGGTGTATTCTTCGATCAGGCAAGCGGAAAAAAATTGACATATGAAGACCCATTTGAATGCACGGAACAACTTTTGGCTACTAATGCAGGAAAGCATTATCACAACTTGGGAATCATAACTGGAGAGGATAAGCTGCACCATCTGCAAAGTTGCGAGGTTTTCCTTTCACCATCCTATTCGGAAGGTTTTTCGCGCGCGCTACTGGAAGCAATGACAGTCGGGAAAGCATTGGTCTATACCCCCGTTGGAGCACATCGGGAAGTCCTCCATGACGGGGTAAACGGAATCAAGATTCTCCCCGGGGATGTCAAAGCTCTTGCAGACAGCATTGTCCGGCTTTTGACCGATGCTCCCTTAAGGAATTCCATGGAAGCAACAAATTCCCAGTACGCACGTAATTCTTTTGAGAATGAAGTGATTTCTCAGCAACTCGGCAATATGTTTGAAGAGACGATTGCTTGTCCATTGTGACCATTTGACTAACGCCTGCCCTATTTTTCATATATGCTTAGAAAATTACGATATTATCTTGCCAATTTCCTGCGCAGGATCTACCAGTTGTATCTACGAGCCTATGGAATAAAAATAGGAAAGAACACGATGATCAGCCTAGGGGCGAAGTTGGACATGCACCGTGGTGACATCACTATCGGGGATGATTGCCTCATCACCAAGGGCTGTGTCATCCTCAGCCATGATGGTTCGGCTAAAATGGTGCATCCCGGCTCGAATGGTTATGGCAAAGTGGTGATCGGTAACCATGTATTCATCGGAGTAAATGCCATCATTCTGCCGAATGTGACAATTGGCGATCATGCGGTGGTCGCAGCAGGAGCGGTGGTAACAAAGGACGTCCCCCCCGAAACGTTGGTAGCGGGAAATCCTGCCCGTGAACTCAAAAAACTGACTGGCCCATTCCCCATTCTAAATTGCATACCGAAAATGACAGGAAAATAGTCTGAAATGTTTTTATTCATTGTCTCAACTATTT
>JAEEGL015300751.1_pt1 | contig 13447 bp, 14 predicted proteins | sample 9134231 | NCBI WGS metagenome assembly JAEEGL01 (sample SAMN16246548, study PRJNA631951) | gut metagenome | biome: gut microbiome; feature: rumen; material: fiber-attached | host: Bos | place: Iran: Karaj | collected 2018-10 | reverse complement strand
TAGGAATTAGGAATGAGGAATTAGGAATGAAGGATGGGCTCCGCCCATACCCGATTATAAAGGCGAAACCACTGGTATCATCGTAAAATGCGGCTTTAGCCGCCACCGATAATTCCTCATTTCTCATTTCTCATTCCTCATTTGAGCAGAGCGATAAACTGAAATTTGCCCAAATGTTTAAAAAATCCCCGCGTTGCCGTCGGATAACAATAATAACCTGCTTTTAGGCAGGTGGGTGTCCTCCCAGCCGGTTCACGCTCCCTTCGTCCGGTAAATACCGGGAGGTCTGCAATCCGCGGCCGGAGTAATCAGGACCCCTTGAAATGTGTGTTGGGTTAATATCAATTATCCTTGCTCGCACAACGCAGGGTTTTATGCGGTATTCTGTTTTTTATTCTTCTTCGTCGTCCTCGTCGTCGAATTCAAACATATCGGAAAGGCGGTCCTCAAAGATCCTGCCGATCTCGTCGAATTCCGCCTCGTCCTCGATGGGCTCAAGGTAGGATTCGCCGTTTTCCTCGATCACGCGGAGAATGATCAGCTCGCCGGAATCCTCCAGCACGTCCTCGCCGCCCTCAAACACGGGGATCATGGCGACGTATCTTTTGTCGTCGTCGGTTTCGATGCGGTCCAGGATCTCAAACTGATGCTCTTTGCCGTCTTCGTCCACCACGGTTACGATATCGGGATCATAATCTGCCATAGCGTTTTCTCCTTCGTCTGTCTGTTCCTATTGTATAATAAAAATCCACCGCTGTCAATAGGCGCGCCCGTTCATAGCATATCCGTTTCTTCCTCGGTATATACGGCAACGCCGTTCTCCGTCAGCAGGGAAGCGGCAACGCCGTTGCCCGGTACCTTGCCGCCGGTAAAGGTGCCGTCGTAAACGAGGCCCTTGCCGCAGGAGGGGCTTTTTGCCTTCAGCACGGCTTTTTCCGCGCCCAGCGTTTTGGCGAGATACAGCGCAGCTTCGGCCCCTGCCGTAAATGCGGCCGTTACGTCCGTGCCGTCCTTCATAAAAACGCGGCCCTCGGTAATCTCGCTGGGCAGGCGCGGGGTAGGCAGGCCGCCCATCTGCTCCGGGCATACGGGGATCAGCTCGTATTTTTCGCGCAGCGCCAGCACGCGTTCATCCCGGCAGCAGCCCCCGTCGTAGCGGCAGCGGCAGCCCAAAAGGCACGCGCTCACCAAAAGCTTTTCCATTTTGTCCGCCCCCTTTTTTCATATGTATTTTAACATATTTTTATACCCCGGTCAATGATAAATCTTGACAACGCCCCCCAAACTTTTTATACTGTAATTGACAAAATTCGGGAAGGATCTGGCAATATGACGGAACATAAAAATCTGGTAATTTTCGATCATCCGCTGATCAAGCACAAGGTAACGCACATGTGCGACGTAAACACAGGCTCCAAGGAATTCTGCGAGCTGGTAAACGAGATCGCCATGCTGATGGGCTACGAGGCGCTCAAGGATCTGCCGATGAAGGATATCGAGGTCACGGCGCCGCTGCAGAAGATCGTTTCTCCGGTGCTGGCGGAGGATTTCACCATCGTACCGATCCTGCGCGCGGGGCTCGGCATGGTGGACGGGCTGCGCGCCCTTTCTCCCACCTGCAAGGTGGGCCACGTGGGCCTTTACCGGGACGAGGAAACGCTGGAAGCGAAGCAGTATTACTTCAAGCTGCCGGTGGACGCCGCTGACGGCGAAGTGATCATTGTGGACCCGGCGCTGGCCACGGGCGTTTCGGCGGACGCCGCCATCAGGCTCGTAAAGGACGCGGGCTGCAAGCGCATCAAGCTGATGTGTATCTTTTCCGCCGATCAGGGCGTGAGCCTGCTGGAGAAAAACCATCCGGACGTTACCATTTATACGGCAAATTATTCGGATGCGCCCTTAAACGAAAAGGGCTATATCCTGACCGCCGCGGGCGACGCCGGCGACCGTGTATGCGGCACGGTCAGCTACAAGCCGCAGGGCTGATTTACTGCAAAGTTTAAAATATACAAAATTACCCAAATTCAGGAACCGTTCTTTGGTTCCTTTTTTTTGCCGAATTCTGTTGACGGAGCGCACGAATTGTGCTATTCTGTAATCAAGCAAAACGCATGAGATCTTTAATCCAATACAGAGAGATTGGCAAGATGGGTAACGCGGCGCAAAATATGTACGGTCTTGTTTTACCCTGCCAATAAACGGCGGGGATTTTTTGTGTTTTGCAAAAAAAGAACAAAGGAGATAATCCCATGAAACTTACCTACGATGTTCAGGACAAGCCCGCATGGAGCAAAACGATCGTATTTGCCTTCCAGCAGATGATCGCCATCATGGCAGCCACCCTTCTGGTGCCGATGCTCGTTACCGGCTACGGCCTGGAGGCTGATCCCGCGGCCGCGCTGTTCGGCGCCGGTATCGGTACCCTTGTTTACATTCTCTGCACGTTAAGAAAGAGCCCCGTGTTCCTCGGCTCCTCCTTCACCTTCCTCGGCGCTTACGCCGCTTCCATCGGCCAGAACTACGGCTACTTGGGCATGCTGATCGGCGTGCTGTTTGCCGGCCTCGTTTACGTGCTGATCGCCGTCATCATCAAGTTCGTCGGCTCCCGCTGGGTCAATAGACTCATGCCGGCCGTCATCATCGGGCCCATCGTTACCCTGATCGGTCTTTCCCTTTCCGGCACCGCTACCGGCTGGGCTTCCACCAACGGCGGCGATAAGTACAGCCTCGTCACCATCGCCGTGGGTCTGTTCACCTTCCTCATGATCGTGGTTGCCTCCATCAAGGGCACCAAGGGCATGAAGCTGATCCCCTTCATCGTAGGCATCGGCGCCGGTTACGTGCTGGCCCTCATCCTCACCCTGATCGGCAACGCCGCCAACGTCGAAGCGCTGCAGATCCTCTCCTTTGATCCCTTCAAGGCCGCGTTCGGCAACTTCGGCATCACCTCCATTGTGGATTATCCCAAGTTCTTCTTCCTGAAGGCCATCCAGACCAACGGCCAGTTCGCCAAGATCGACGGCATCGCCATCGGCAACATCGCCATGATCTACGTGCCCATCGCCGTGGTTGAGCTTGCGCAGCACATTGCGGACCACAAGAACCTGGGCAACATCATCAACAAAGACCTCATCACCGATCCCGGTCTGGATAAGACCCTGATGGGCGACGGCCTCGGCTCCATCGTGGGCGCCTTCTTCGGCGGCGCCGCCAACACCACCTACGGCGAGTCCATCGGCTGCGTGGCCATCACCGGCAACGCCTCCATCCGCACCATCGGCGTGGCGGGCATCGGCTGCATGCTGCTCAGCTTCTTCACTCCCTTCGTTGCGCTCATCAATTCCATTCCCAAGTGCGTCATGGGCGGCGCCTGCATCGCGCTGTACGGCTTCATCGCCGTCTCCGGTCTGCAGATGCTCAAGAAGGTTGACCTGGGCGAAAACAAGAACCTGTTCGTGGTTTCCGCCATCCTCGTTGTCGGCATCGGCGGCCTGACCCTTGAGTTCGGCCATAACGACATCACCGGCGGCTCCCTGCTCACCGTTACCGCGCTGGCCACCGCGCTGATCGCCGGTATTATCACCAACCTGATCGTGAACAACGGCAAGCTGCAGGAGGACGAGGGTTCTTCCATCAGCGAGCACGTAAAGAACATGAGCGAAGTGGATATCCCCGAAGACAAATAATCTGGCTGATACAGCAAAACGGGCACGGTGAAAACCGTGCCTTTTTTGTCTCTCTTTTGGCGGGTAAGCGGTTGTATATATAGCTTGTTGCTCCGTGTCTTGCTTGACAGCAATTTGCAGAAAAGATATAATATGAACGGACGGTTGAAATTGTACGAAAAAGCAGAGCATGGTCAATCAAGGAACCGTCCCCTGATTGTCAAATAAAGGTGAGGGTATTGCGTAAAAAGTTCTCATATACATGTGATTATTCAGAATCATTAATAAAAATTTTTGATACGAAAAAGATAAAGTATACGATTATCGGAGACGGCGTATATATAAAGCGTTTCATGCGCTTTAGTTTATTTGCAGACGATCCATTTGTGCAGATATTGCCGAATTATGGGGTCTACTCACATCCTATGATAGAAAACATTTATACGAAAAATGAACTTTTATCATCAGAGTATTTAACGATTCATCCGAAAAAACAAGTCGTTGACATCAAGAACATTGATGATGCAACCGAAACATCCTGTGATTATAAGAATGCTTTCGGTATAGAAAAAACCAACCATGTATCGCAAAAAAGTAGTTTTGAGATTTATTCGTTAAAGAAAAATGATAAAACATGCTTTTACTTTGAATCGTCAGGCATTTCTTATCTCTTTGCAAAAATAAGCATGATCCAAGTGTTTGAGCAGAATCATATTTCGGGCATTCTTCCGTATCCTGTTTATTTAAGCAAGGAAAAAAATATACAAGCTGAGGTAACTCAGCTGATGTCAACGGAAATGATATTTTTGACCAGTATTTTTATTGACAAGGAAGATCGGTTAAAAAAGTGTCAATTTTGCGGAAGAACAAAAATCGTCGATGTTTCCGGTTATCAACTAAAGCTGGATACTTCCAAATTGTTACTGAACGATGATTTTTATATGACTGAAGCTGTTTTCGGAGAAGGGATACCGCATCCGATTTACTTGGTATCACAAAAGCTATATCGGCTTATAATGGAGGAACACTTCAATAAAAATGTCCGTTTTGAACCTGTTATTTTGAAGAAGTAAAGACAGTATTAAAAGCTGCAATAAAGACAGGGGACGGTTCCTTGTCTTGGAGGGTGAAGACGGGGAACCGTCCCCTGTCTTTAATAAATATCGCAATAATATGGAAGTTATGTAGGAGGATAGTAAGTATGTATCGTTGTTTACCAAAAAAACATGATCCGTCACGATTTGTTTTGCCTACATTAATATTTGTAACCTTGGTCGTTTCTGCTGCTTTATATCGCGATAAGGTTGATTTTCATAATCCCGAAAAAAAAGAAATATATATTGCTTTTTTGATAATGTATATCATAATGCTTATCTATATGCTGGTAATATGTATAAACAATTATTTGTGGGGGTCCGCCTGTTACAGGCTGACCGATGAAGGTATCCATATAAAAAAGAAGCTTCATAAAGAAAGAATTGTTGCCTGGCACGAAATAGAGGACGGCAGGATTTGTTATATGTTTTGTTCCGGGCGCTTTAACGAGCCTGTCCCCATGTTCAGATTTTCATTGAATAAAACCGCGGACGAAAAAAAAGGCGGAATAAACAAGTTCATGAGGCATTATCCGAAAATGTACGATTACAGGTATTTTGTTTCAAATCAGAAATTCGTTCTTGCCTTTTATTACGATGCTGCGGCCGAGAAAGAGATCCGCGCGCATTATCCCTTGTTGAAGACGTCTGACGGTTTTCCCCTGTCCTGAAATGAAAAGCTGCCGGAATGAAGACAGGGGACGGTTCCTTGTCTTGGAGAGTGAAGACGGGGAACCGTCCCCTGTCTTCATGACGTGGAAAGGAATCCGGGAAATCATGCGTGATTATTCTTGTAAATGAGCCCGAAATCGTTTATAATTGTGATAAATAGTTCGGAAAAGGGGATCAATATGAAAGTTTTGAAAAAAATGCTCAGCCTGTTTCTGGTGATCCTGATGGCGGCCGTCCTGCAGCCGGTCTGTTTCGCGCAGGGCGAAGCACCGTCCCTGCGGTTTGACGATAACGGCGAATTCGTCATACTGCACATGACGGACTGGCACTGCGACTATCCGCTGCCCGCCGTTCACAAGCAGCTGGTGCTGGAATCGCTGGCCGAGGCGCAGCCCGATCTCGTCGTGCTGGGCGGCGATCTCTCCGAGGCGCCCCATGAGGATCAGCCCGCCGCCATCAAAGAGATCTGCGAGCTGTTCGTGCAGGCGGAGATCCCGTTTGTGATCACCTTCGGCAATCATGATTATATGCACGGGTATACGATCGACGAAATGTTCGCGTTTTATCGGGAATACGGCGGCGCATATTTCCTCGGAACGGATGAAGATCCCTCGCTCTTCGGCTGCGGTACCTGCAGCCTCCCCGTTTATGCCAACGACGGCAGCCGCGTGGCCTATAACATCTACTGTTTCGATTCCGGCGACTCCGTTGAGGGAAAGGGCTACGATTCCGTCCATCCCGACCAGATCGAATGGTATCAGGCAAAGGCGGAAGCGCTGAAAGACGAAAACGGCGGGAACTACGTGCCTTCGGTGGTTTTTCAGCATATCATCGTGCAGGAGATCTACGACAAGCTCTTCCCGGCCGCCAAAGCATACAACCTCGGCCTCAGAGAATACGACGAAAAAACCTACGATCTGGTGCCGGTCCCGAATCTCTCCAACATCCGCGACGGCTATATCTTCGAAAAGCCCTGCCCGGGTTACTATAATTACGGGCAGCTCGGCGCCATGAGCAAAAACGGCGACGTGCGGGCGATCTTCTGCGGCCACGACCATTACAACAGCTTTACCGTGGAGATCGACGGGGTGGATATCGTCAACACCCCCAGCATCAAGCCGCACATCCTTCTGAGAAAGATCAACTGGGGCTCCCGGATCATTACGCTGCACGAGGACGGCGCCTATGAAAGCAGAGTCCTTACCGCCTGCGAACTGGCGGAAAAGCAGGACTCGCAGCTTGTGGCCGTGGGGGGCGTTTCACGCGTGGAGCTGTTGATCGTTAAGATCTGGACAGTGTTTGTGAAGTTTTCCCTGTTTTTCTGGAATTCCGCGACCCGTCTTGCGTATCGTTTCTGAACGCGGGAACGGCCGTAAAGACAGGGGACGGTTCCTTGTCTTGGAGGGTGAAGACGGGGAACCGTCCCCTGTCTTCAATTATCATTATCATCCAACAAGAAACCATAATGGATATAAATCTATTCATATCTGGTATTATGTACAATAAGGAAGGAAAGCAATTATGCAAGCTATTTATTATGTCGACGGTTGTGAAAACAAGGATGTTTTTCAGATGTTTATGAAAGTTCTCATTGGTTGCAGTGATTCGTTTTCTCTTATTTATTTTCGATATAAAGAAAATGAAAAACCAAAAAGAGGGGTTTCAAAAATCAAAAAAGGATTATTACCATATAGAATATCCTCAAAAAAGGTGGATGCATGGCCCGGAACAAAAATACTTGAGAATAAGCAAGGACATATTTACCAGATGGAAACATATGTTGCCGATCCGAATCAAATTCCAATCATGGAACAAGTAGATACCCTTTGGGATTGGTCATATCCTCGATTTCCGATGGATCCTTGCTTTTACAGAGATGGACACGTCTGGTTTTTATCAACAACTCATGAAAATATAAATAAGCTTTATCTTGAAGAAAACAGTTTTCCAAGTGCTGATGATTTGGAAAGCATTGGGCTGAAACTTGTCCTTTTAGGTTATGAATAAAGACAGGGGACTAATGAAGACAGGGGACGGTTAGTAAAGACGGGGGACGGTTCCATGTCCTGATGCATGAAGACGGGGAACCGTCCCCTGATTGTGATTGTGGAACGAGCTCAACTAATATACCATTCAACAATACTTTTTATAAGATGATGGCAAAATAAAGGGGAAATACTATGAGAAAAGATAACGTAAAACACTCCTTTTTTGTGTCGCAGGTTCGCGTGACCTTTTCATTGATTGTTTTTATCTTTTTTAGTATTTTTTCTGTTTTCTCTCTGTATGGAACAATAAGCTTGTTTTTTGATGCGCGTGGATCACTTCCATGGTTTGATATTATATTCTTTGCTTTTCTTTCACTTATCGGTGGATTTGGTTGCTTCATAACATGGAAAAAGAAGTTTTTTCATTACCTTGTGAAGACAAAGGTTACGGAACAGACAGTTGAATGCATAAGGTATGGAAAACAGATAAAAAAGATTTTATGGGAAGACGTTGTTCAGGTAGAGTCGATCTATTTGGATGACCGTCCGTCAAGAACGCAGGTGGCCTTAATTATTATCGCAGGGCATAATATTACACAGCAGGAACGTATAAAAGTATTGCAACAAATCGGGGAAAAGAATGATTTTTTCGTTTTACCGTTTGATAAAAAAATACTAAAAATGATCCCGAAAAACCTGCGGCCGAAGCGTGTTGCTACGGTAGTAAAAGAGATAAAATTCTGGCCTCCGGAATGGTAAATTGAATCCGATAAAAATAAAGACAAAGACAGGGGGACCGTTCCATGTCCTGATGCATGAAGACGGGTAACCGTCCCCTGTCTTCATTTCTGTTGCAGAGGATTTTATAAAGTTTAATTATTATATCATTGAAAGTGAAGTAATCTGTCTTATGGAGAGATAATTATGGGAGCATGGGGAACTTCTTTATATTCAAATGATGTTGCTTTGGATGTACGTTCAGACTACAAAGATGCATTGTCGTTTGGAAAAACAAATGAAACTGCAACCGCAGAAATCATCGAAAAGTACAAAGACCTGTTCGGTACAGAAGACGAGGCTCTTTTTTGGTTCGCCTTCGCCGATACGCAGTGGAATTATGGCAGATTGCAGCTGGAAGTAAAGCAAAAAGCTTTGTTTTTTATTGAGAATGATACCGAAGACCGCTGGGAAACAAAAAAGGATCGGTCTGCCTGGAAAGAAACGCTTAGAAAACTAAAAGAAAAACTATTATCAGAACAACCTCCGCAAAAGGCAATTAAATTATATCATTCGTTTCGATGCGAATGGTTGTTGGGTGATGTGTTTGCTTATTGTTTTGAAAGCGAGTACAGCAAAACGAACGGCTTTTATCATAATTACGTCATTTTCAGAAAGGTATCTGAAAATCATGATTGGCCAGACGCTGTAATTCCTGTTGTTCAAGTGTATAAGTGGATAGGTAATACAATTCCTAGCTTGCAGGATATTTCGCATTATGAGTTGTTGGAAATGGTGTATCCGCCGATACATATTTCGGACATCAAAGAGAACAGAGTTTATAATCTCAAATTATCAATCAATTCAAAGAGGAGTATTCCATACAAACGATTAACCTATCTCGGCAATATCGGCGGAGAAGATTTGATACCTTATCCCGGTCCACATTATTATTACAGTTATTATAGTGTAAACTGGACGGCAAGAAAACCCAGCCTCAATTTTGAGCATTTTGTGATTGACCATTATCGCAGGACAATCAGGACGCTTCCATGATTGAATGAAAAAAGATTGGAAAAGTCTATCAAACAACCATAAACTAAAAGAACAGGCACGGCAAAACACCGGGTCTGTTTTATTTTATACTGTGTATACACAGAATAGAAAAGATAAAAAAAGAATTAATCAGTCCATTTTAATTATATTGCCCGCGGGCAAAAAAACACCGCGGAGACCGCGGCGCAAAAAATAATATGATCAATCTTTGGAATATAAAAGCACGGAGGGCTCTGTGTCGTCGTATTCCGGGAAGGTGACCTTTACGATCTCGGAAAGGGAAGTGGGCACGTTTTTGCCCACGTAATCGGGCTTGATGGGCAGCTCCCGGTGGCCGCGGTCGATCAGAACGGCAAAACGGATCGCCCTGGGGCGCCCCAGCGAAAAGATGGCGTCGATGGCGGCGCGCACCGTGCGCCCGGTAAACACCACGTCGTCCGTTAAGATCACGGTTTTATCCGTAATATCAAAGGGGATATCCGTTTTGTTTAAGGTGGGATCGGTCAGCTTATAGGTCAGGTCGTCCCGGTAAAAGGTGATGTCCAGCTCGCCCACGGGCACCTCGGTCCCCTCAATGGCGGCAATGTTTTTCTGCAGCTCTCGGGCAATGCACGCGCCCCGGCGGCGGATCCCCACAATGCAAAGATCCGTGGCGCCGCGGTTTTTTTCTATGATCTCAAAAGAGATACGCTTCAGCGCCCTGCCCACGGCGGCCGCGTCCATCAGCGTTGCTTTCAGCGTCATTTCGCTCACCCTTACAGCATGTATACGCCGGATTCCAGCACGGCGAATTCGCTTTTGCCCACGCGCAGGTATTTGAACACCGGCTCGTCGAACTCCTTGTATTCCTCCACGGTAAAGTCGCTTAAGCGCACGCGGCGGATCTTGCGGGCGTTTTTGCAGCAGACGTACAGGCAGCCGTCGTATTCCTCTACGGAAACGGGGTTTACAAAGGTGGCGGAGCCCTCGCCGCCGATGCGCATCACCACGCGGTTCTGCAGCAGCGAATATTTTACGATCATATTCTTTGCGGGCACGGTGCTCCAGATATAGTTGTTATCCACAGCCACGTCTCTGGCGGGGGAGCCGTTGTACATCAGATCGCCCGTGCGCACCAGCGCGCCGTTTTCGTCAAAGATCCCCATCTCCCCGGTGGAATAAATGATAAACGTATGCCCGTTCCACAGCTTTGCCGTATCGCAGGATACGTAATCCCCAAGCTGCTTGGCGATCGGCATATAGGCCGGGCCGAACTTGGTGAGCAGGTAGGCGCTCTTCGTTACGGTGGCAATGGATTTGGTTGCAATATCAAAGCTGTAAAAAGATACCTTGACCGAGCCGTTATCCAGATTCTCTTTCAGCACAAACAGTATGCCGGAAGGGAAGGCGAGCAGATCCACGATATCAAGACTGACGATTTTCAGCATAGTTTCACCTGTTTTCTCTGTTTTTTATTTTATACGAGAGCGTCATCAGCGAATCGCTCAGATGCACGTTCTCCACGTTGGTGCCGGGGTATTTGGCGTGGATATCGTAATGCGAAAAGTTCCAGAAGCTCTCCACGCCCAGCAGCACGAGCTGGTCCACCATCTCCGGCGCGCGGTTCTGCGGCAGGCAGAGAATGGCCATATCGGGACGGTGCGCGGCGCAGAACTCCGGGATCTGTTGATCGGACCGGATCGGGATGCCCTTGATCTTGAGCCCTTCCAGATTCTTGTCGCAATCAAAGATCGCGGTCAGCTGAAAGCCCATTTCGGTAAAATTCATCTGCCTTGCCACGGCGCGCCCCATATTGCCCGCGCCGATCAGAATCGCCTGCTTTAAGGAGCTCAGGCCTAAAATGGAGGCCATTTCGTTTTTCAGCTGCTCCACGTTGTAGCCGTAGCCCTGCTGGCCGAAGCCGCCGAAGCAGTTAAAATCCTGCCTGATCTGCGAGGCCGTAAAGCCCATCCGCTTCGAGAGCTCGCCGGAGGAGATGCGCACGATGCCCTCGTTTTGCAGCTCGCATAAAAATCTGTAATATCTGGGAAGCCTGCCGATCACGGAGGCGGAAATTTCGTTTGCAGTTTTCATATCGCCGAACCGCCTGTGATTTTATAAAGCGTCCGTTTTACGAACTCGCCGAATTCTGCGCAGGTGCAGCCGTCGCTGCGCCCCGTGATCTTATATTCGTCGCTGGCCATGCAGAGATCCAGCGCCTCGTCCAGCGCCTTGCTCTCTTTTACGTAGCCGATGTGCGCAAGCAGCATGGCGCTGGCCCGCAGCATGCTGCAGGGATCCGCGTAATCGCCGCGGCCCTCCTCGATCATGCGGGGCGCGGAGCCGTGGATGGCCTCGAACATGGCGTATTTTTTGCCGATGTTGGCGCTGCCGGCGGTGCCTACGCCGCCCTGGAATTCCGCAGCCTCGTCCGTAATGATGTCGCCGTACAGGTTCGGCAGCACGAATACCTTGAAATCTCTGCGGCGCTTGGGGTCGATCAGCTTGGCTGTTGTGATATCGATATACCATTCGTCCGTGGTGATCTCGGGATATTCTTTGCCGATCCGCCTGCAGATATTCAGAAACTTGCCGTCCGTGGTTTTGATCACGTTTGCCTTCTGGATGATGGAAACCCGGTCCTTGCCGTTGGCGCGGGCGTAGTTGTAGGCCAGCCGGGCGATGCGCTCGGTGCCCTCCGTGGTAGTCACCACAAAGTCAAAGGCCACGTCGTCCGTTACGTGCACGCCGTCGCTGCCCACCGCGTAGGCGCCCTCGGTATTCTCACGGAAAAAGGTCCAGTCGATGCCCTCTTCCGGGATGCGCACGGGCCGCACGTTGGCAAACAGATCCAGCGCCTTGCGCATGGCCACGTTGGCGCTCTCAATGTTGGGGCGGCCGTCGCCCGCCTGCGGGGTGGTGGTGGGGCCCTTCAGGATCACGTGGCAGCTCCTGAGCTGGGCCAGCACGTCGTCCGGGATGGGCTGCATATGCGCAATGCGGTTTTCTATAGTCAGGCCGTCAATATACCGGAATTCGATTTTGCCCGCCGCTACGTCGTCCTTCAGCAGGTAGGCCAGCACGTCCGCGGACTGCTTCGTGATGATGGGGCCGATGCCGTCGCCGCCGCATACGCCGATCACGATGGTATCGAGTTTGGTGTAATCTATAAAATCCCCCTGGGCTTTGATGGCTTCGTTTCTTTCCAGCTGCTTCGCCAGCAGGGCTTTGAAGTGTTCCGCCGCTGCTGCGATCTCTTTTTCGTACATGATCATTATCTCCCGTTTTTTATTTCGATTGCGCCGTGTAATTCAGTTTGCCGCCCGCAAGCAATATGCCGATCTCGCGCTCGGAAAAATCCGTGTTCAGCAGGTATTCTTTACCGGTGGTTTTATCGGTCAGCCTTGCCTTTGCGCCGGTGGTTACGCTCTCCCGGATGCCCGTGAGCTCGATCTCGTCGCCCTGGGCGATCTCGTCGAAATCCGCGGGGTTCACGAACGTCAGCGGCAATATGCCGGAATTGATCAGGTTGGCCTTGTGCATGCGGGCAAAGGATACGGCCGCCACGGCGCGTACGCCCAGATACAGCGGCACCAGCGCCGCGTGCTCGCGCGAAGAACCCTGCCCGTAGTTGGCGCCGCCCACGATGACGCCGCCGCCGGCCTGCTTTGCGCGCTCCGGGAAGGTTTTATCGCACACGCCGAAGCAGAACTGCGAAAGATACGGCACGTTGGAACGGTAGGGAAGGATCTTGGCCCCCGCGGGCATGATGTGGTCCGTGGTAATATTGTCGCCCACCTTCAGAAGCACCGTGGAAGCGATGCTCTCCTCCAGCGGCTTACCCGTGGGCACGGCCTTGATGTTGGGCCCGTAAAGCACCAGCCTGCGCTTCGCGTCTTCCGGCGCGTCGGGCAGAAGGATCATATTGTCGTTCACTGCGAATTTCGCGGGCATGCGGATCTCCGGCATCTTGCCCAACGTGGTGGGGTCGGTCAGCACGCCGGTGATCGCGGAAGCCGCCGCGGTTTCGGGGCTCACCAGATAGATGCCCGCGTCCGCGGTGCCGGAACGCCCCTCAAAGTTGCGGTTGAAGGTGCGCAGCGAAATGCCGCCGGAATTGGGCGATTGCCCCATGCCGATGCAGGGCCCGCAGGCGCTCTCGAGGATCCTTGCGCCGGCGCCGATCATATCCGCCAGCGCGCCGTTTTCGGCCAGCATGTTCAGCACCTGCTTGGAGCCGGGGGCGATGGAAAGGCTCACGTTCGGGGCAACGGTT
>JAEEGL015210978.1_pt1 | contig 13447 bp, 11 predicted proteins | sample 9134231 | NCBI WGS metagenome assembly JAEEGL01 (sample SAMN16246548, study PRJNA631951) | gut metagenome | biome: gut microbiome; feature: rumen; material: fiber-attached | host: Bos | place: Iran: Karaj | collected 2018-10 | reverse complement strand
GCATTAGCTGCAGCACATGCACAAACAAGAGTTAGAGATAAAATTAATTTCTTCATAACATAACTAGTTTTAGTTAATAAATAGAAAATTATTTAAATTATTGCAAATATAGTGATTTTTTTATTCACGCAAACTATTTTTGGGATTTTTTTTCGCAAAATAGCATATTTGTTCATGTTTTTATCGCAGAAAAGCGTTTTTCTGCAATAAAAAATGGAAATTCTTTGTGTTATTGTGGGCTATGCAGTTTTTTTGTTAGAATACGGATTTTTACAGGAGCTTTGATGAATGAATGTTGCCAGCATGTGGCTTTTAATGCATTTTCGCCACAAAGTTAATACTTTTTTTTATAAACCACATTCTTTTTTTCTTTTTTTTTTCGTCAAATATGAAATTTATCCCCAAAACCTTAAAATAAGTTAAATTCCCTCCCGATTTTTACCATATTATAATAATTAGTTGTAATTTCGCACTAATTTTAAGATACAACATTCATTCAATTCTATTTTTTGCTTAAAATGAGATTTAATGCTAATTTTACGAAAGGTATGCGCATTTGCATCACCTTTTTAATTATTATGTGCTTTCCGCTACATAGTAATGCGCAATTTTGGAAAAAATGGTTCAGAAAGAAGAAAAAACCAAAAGTTGAGGTCGTTACCCCAGAAGTACCTAAGGACACAGTCGAAATCGTCTCCCAGCCTGAGAATGTCGATACTGTCGTCAATCTCGTTGCCTATATGCCTGATGATGTGAAAACAGACTCTTTGTCACCGTTTTCTGATTTTATAACTGCCAGAGTGAACGACAAGATTGTGAATGTCAATGGAGTTCAGTTCAAGATGATTGGAGTTCAGGGAGGCACGTTCCTTATGGGCACCACCATCGACCAGTACAGACGTTCCGAAATCGATGAGTATCCGTGTCATTGTGTGGCGCTCAACACCTACTATATCGGAGAGACGGAGGTCACACAGGCATTGTGGCAGGCTGTGATGGGAAGGAATCCGTCAAACTTTAAAGATCCCCAATCGCCGGTTGAGAGCATTTCCTGGAACGACTGTCAGATTTTCATCAGTAAGCTTAACTCTCTGACCGGGATGGAATTCCGTATGCCCACCGAGGCTGAGTGGGAATTTGCGGCACGTGGAGGATGCCTGACGGGGCACTGGATGTTTGCCGGCGATGATTTCCTTGACGGTCTTGGATGGTTTGTGAGCAACACTGCCAAGACGATGCCAGTGAAGCAGAAACGCCCGAATGAGCTTGGGCTCTACGACATGTCGGGCAATGTGGCTGAATGGTGTTACGACTGGTATGGAGAATATGCCGACACGTGTCTGACGAATCCTATCGGGCCGACCAGCGGCACGAACAAATGTGTGAGGGGTGGTCACTGGATTGACGGAACAAATGCTGCGAGGGCTGCTTTCAGATACAGTCTCAGCCCGTTAGCATCCAACTATCACACGGGATTGCGGCTTGTGGCTTCGGTTACTCAGTCTGACCTCAACGAGGCTGTTACCAACCCTGTGTTGCAGAACCGGTACTTCACAAATTTTTCAACGCAATACCTCAAACCGGAGAAGTTCACGGTGAAAGGCGTGGATTTCACGATGGTTGGCGTGCAGGGTGGTACGTTCCTGATGGGAGCGACGCTCGAGCAGACCAAATACGGCGACATGGATGAGCAACCATGCCATAACGTGGCGTTGTCGAGCTACCATATCGGTCAGACTGAGGTAACACAGGCGTTGTGGAAAGTGGTGATGGGCACCAACCCTTCGGCCCACAAAGGCGACAACCTGCCTGTGGAGAATGTGTCGTGGAACGACTGTCAGACATTTATTGAGAAGCTCAACGCACTGACTGGAAGAACATTCCGTCTGCCGTCGGAGGCAGAGTGGGAATATGCAGCGAGGGGTGGAAACATCAGCAAGCAGTATCCGTTCCCGGGCAGTGAGAACTGCAACGCGGTGGCATGGAACGCCCACACATGCACCTCGACTAACCCTGTGGCGATTCTGTTGCCCAACGAACTGTATATCTACGACATGGGTGGCAATGTGGCTGAGTGGTGCGACGACTGGTATGCATCCTACAATATCATGGACCTCACCAATCCGAAAGGACCGGGACACGGTGCCAACAAGGTGATCAGGGGCAGCCACTGGGAGGATGGTCAGCGCTACTGCCATTGCTCCTACAGATACAGCGGTAAGCCGGAGGCAACGTTCTACTTCACAGGTTTCCGCCTTGCTCTATGATTTTTACGGCTGGTTAATTCTTTTTCAATCCATGCCGATGGGATACACATAGCTAAGTTATCATCACATAAAAGCCGGGCGAGCCATCAGGCTCGCCCGGCTTTTATGTGATTGTTGATGGACTGGCGGGAGGTTAATATTCCACAGCCGGCTCCATTTCCTTAGCCTGGTCGATCATCTTCTGAATCTCGCTCTCGGCAGGAACCCTGTTGCAGAGGTTCTTTGCCTCGTTCGTCTCGTCGAGTTTTGCTTTCAGATTGGCAGCCACACGGTGACGGAGCTCTTTAACGGTGTCAACACCGGCAGCTTCGAGCAGCTCGGCAAACTGAGGTCCGACTCCGCTGATGCGGAAGAGGTCGGCATGGTTTGTCCATTTGAGGATGAGCTTGGGGCTGATCCCCGTCTCTTCTGCCAGCGCTTTGCGTCCTGCGGGCTTTCCGCATTTTTCCAGAAGGTCTTCAACTTTCTCTATGCCGGCGGCAATGAGCTTCTCGGCATAAACCTCGCCTACGCCTTCAATGTCGATAATCTTGTAAGCCATAGTTCTCAATAATTTAAGGAGTTAATAATTAATTTATTTGGTTGATTCAGGATATTTAGTTGATGTCCTCTTCTCGTCTTCTCGTCTTCTTTCCTTCTCGTCTTCTTGTCTTCTTGCCCTAATAGACTCTGAACCCGATAGTTTTGCGCACTTCTTTCAATGTTTTCGATGCGCTTTCGCGTGCTTTCTCTGCGCCTGCGGCTGCGATCCGGTCGAGAAGTGCTGTGTTGGAGGAATATTCCTGTATGCGTTCGCGGATGGGATTCAGCACTGCCACCATGTCCTCTGCAAGCTGTTTTTTCATGTCGCCGTAGCGGAGTGTGCAGTCGTTCCATTTCTCGTCGAAATAGCTCACGGTGTCGGGGCTCGACACGATGCTCATCATCTTGAACAGATTGGCAATCACCTCTGGCTTCTCGCTGTTGGGTGTCTGTGGGCCGTTGTCGGTCACCGCACGCATCACTTTCTTTCTCACCACCTTTTCCTCGTCGCAGAGGAAGATGCAGTTGCCGTCGCTTTTGCCCATCTTCCCGGTTCCGTCGAGTCCGGGCACTTTCAGGGCTTCAGCTCCGAAATAATAGTTTTGTGGCTCGGGGAAGAGCTCGGTCTTGTATATGTTGTTGAAGCGTCGGGCGCATTTGCGTGCCATCTCCATGTTCTGCTCCTGGTCTTTGCCCACGGGCACCCATTTGGCGCGGTGCTGCAGGATGTCGGCTGCCATCAGGGTGGGGTAGGTGAACAGTCCGGCATTCACGTTGTCGGGCTGCTGGCGGGCTTTCTCCTTGAATGTGGTCACTCGCCCAAGCTCGCCGATATAGGTGTTCATGTTGAGATAGAGATAAAGCTCTATCGTCTCGGGTACGTCGCTCTGCACATAGATTGTCGCTTTCTCTGGGTCCAGTCCGCATGCCAGATATTCAGCGAGTATGGTGCGTGTGGAATTCTGTATGTTGTCAGGGGTGGGGTGTGTTGTCAGTGAATGCCAGTCGGCTATGAAGAAATAGCAGTTGTATTCATTCTGCATTTTCACGAAACTCCTTACTGCCCCGAAATAATTTCCTAAATGTAGATGGCCGGTAGGGCGAATGCCGCTAAGTACTGTGTCCATTGTTGCTTTTTTTGCTCTGTTGTTCTGTTTTTTTATTTATGGATATTATAGACTTTATAGATAATAAACCGTAGTTTCTGAAGTTCTTAAAAGGTTGATGGCAGCTGGGGTGTGGACTGTTTTTGTGTGATTACTCCATTAGCTTTTCATTTGTAAACTGTCCACCATGAGCCGTTGGCTTGTTAACTTCAATCCCGCAGGGTTTTAATTCCAAGTGCAATTTTAACTCCAATTCCGCAGGAATTTAACTCCAATTTCTGCAAGGAATTTAACTCCAAATGCAATCCATCTAAATCAGTAAGCGTTCTTCTCGCCGTGTACTACGTTTGTCACGGTTTTGAGAATGATTTTGATGTCGAGCAGGAGTGTCCAGTTCTCGATGTATTCGATGTCTTTCTTCACACGGTCCTCCATCTGGCTGAGCATATATGTCTCGCCGCGGAATCCGCTCACCTGCGCTAGTCCGGTGATGCCCGGCTTAGCCAGATGTCTCACCATGTAGCGGTTGATGATGCTCGAATACATGTCGGTGTGTTTCAGCATATGAGGACGTGGTCCCACCACCGACATTTCGCCTTTGAGCACGTTGATGAACTGTGGCAGCTCGTCGATGTTCGTCTTGCGCATGAAATTACCGTAGGAGAATTTCCTGGGGTCGTTTTTTGTGGCCTGCACTTTGTCGGCATCATCGTTGACGTGCATCGAACGGAATTTCAGACACCAGAAGTCCTTTCCGTCGAGCCCTGTGCGGAGCTGCTTGAAGAAAATCGGTCCGGGAGACTGTATTTTGATGATGATGGCTGATACGACATAGACTAACGGGAAGATGATAATGAGCACGAGCAGCGAGAAGATGATGTCGAACACCCGTTTGATGAATTTGTTGAGCGGGTAGGTGAGCGGCTCACGTCGTCTTGCCACAACTGGCGTATTGTCGTATTGTGTGAACGACAGCCTCCCCCTGAAAATGTTCATGTCGGGAACATAGAAGAACCGTATCAGGTTGTTGTCGCAGTATTTCGACAGCATGTTAATCCTTTCCTGTTCGTTGTTGTCGATATGTGCGTAAAGCTCGTTGATGGAGTTGTCTTTGTTGTTTGCCGCCATCCATTCATAGATGGTGTCCGGTGTGCCGGCGTAGAGTTCTTTCAGGTCGGGGTCGGACGATGGCTCTTTTCCAAAATGCGCTTTGATTGTGTAGCCGTACATCGGCTGCGAAAGATAGTGGAATATCTGTCTGATTCCTGCTGTGTCTCCGATAAGCACCACCGGGTTCTGGTCTCGTTTCCGTTTACGCAGGTGGAAGAACACCTTACGTAGGGTGAGTCGCTCAATCAGGAGAATGAAGGAGTAGATGATGACGAATGTGAAGAAATAAGTCCTTGGAAACCTGATTGATGGGTAGAAAATGACAATGAGGAGTGAGGTGAACACACCGAAAAGCATACTGGTGATTATCACGTTTTTGATCACATCCTCCGAGCGGTTGAGCCTTTTCTGGTTAACCGACGGGCGGATAGTGAAACTGAAGAGGAAAGCCACTAACAGGATGAATGTGGTGAGCTTGAATCCTATCGACGGAAATACGGCAGGTGAGAGGGCTTTGAAAAGCCTGTAGAGCACATAGTTGAGAATGACAATGAGCGCCATGTCAGCAGCCATGACGATGTAATAAAGCTTGTTGTCTCTGTTCACTTGCATAAATAAAGGCCTTAGGGCGTTTTTTTCTGATTACCCTTTATCCGTTAAAAGAGTGATGTTGTCTATGCAAAGTTACGAATAATAATTAAGAATTGAAAGGAAAAGGGTAAAATAAATATGGAGTGACGAAAAAAAACTGATTTTTTCCCACACTCTCAACTTCCATTCCGCAGGAATTTAACTTCATCCGAAGGATTAACTCCATTTCCGCAGGAAATATAACTCCATTTTCAAAGAAAATATAACTCCAAATGAAATTTTAACTCCATTTCCGCAGGAAATATAACTCCATTTTCAAAGAAAATATAACTCCAAATGCAATTTTAACTCCATTTTCGCAGAAAATATAACTCCATTTTCAAAGAAAATATAACTTCAAATGAAATTTTAACTCCAAATGCAATTTTAACTCCAATTTCCGCAGGAAATTTAATAATTATAATATCCCTGGTTGTAGATATCGCCTTTACACATCTTTCGGAAATGCTGTATTTCACGGTTCTGCTTAAACGATAGTGGAGCAGAGTTGTAGATTTCCTGCAGCTTTGCAGGCATGCAGTAATATCCGGCTCTTTTCGATTCTTCGTCGCACATCCTCAGAAACCAGGATACTCCTAACACATTGTCGTAGTTTTCTTCCACGAACGTACACTCCAGGCTGTCAATCTGAGTGGTGATAGTGCGGATGGCGTTCACGTCCGAATCGTAGGTGCTTGCTATCCTGTAGGGCGAAGCCTCCTTGATCTTGTCGTAAAGCTCTTTCTGAATGAAAATCAAGGAGTCGCGGGTGCTGAGAAATGTGTAGTAACGGTCGTTCAGCGGAGTTCCGCCCACGTAGATGTTGGAGTTTTGGAAGTTGATGGTCACCTCTCCTGTCTCAAGAACCATCGGAATACCCGTGCTGCCCATGAAAATGGTGACGCACTGGATGGAGTCCACCGTTCCGGTCATCTCAAACCGTCCATGAACCACGCGGCAGGAGTCGATGTAGGGGAGGCTGTAGCTCGTCATCGGAGCCATATACGCATATTCACCGTCGAGCGTCGATTGTGTCGATTTGCCCTTCACAAAGTATTGCTGCTCCGAGCAGGATGCCACCAATACCGTAAAAATAATTAAGGTGTATATGCTGTACTTCATTTTTACTCACAAATTTACTGTCATAACAGGCGAATAAATGCGTTGTATCACCTGTTATTCATGCAAAATTACAATTTACTTTGTTTTGTGACAAATAAAAAGCCGATTCTTTTAGAAATATTCAATTTATTTCACGTTTCAACTCGTTTTATTTACTTTTATTCACTTTTTATTCTTTTTTTATTTGGAGGTATGGATAATTTTCGCTAACTTTGCACCGCTTTTTAGAAAAGGCATCGAGGGGCGTTTAGCTCAGCTGGTTTAGAGCATCTGCCTTACAAGCAGAGGGTCGGCGGTTCGAATCCGTCAACGCCCACAATCGGAAAAGAGTCCATTTCGGACTCTTTTTCTGTTTTTTTGTTTGTAGTATATAGTTGTTAGTTTAAAGTTTATAGTTTAAAGTTTATAGTGGTCATGCGGAGGGGATTTGAAGGGCTTCCGATGACGGGGTCTTTACGGTTCTTTTTAGACGCACCACGGCGCGTCTCTACAGGCTTTACAGTTATTTCATGCGTGGGTGGGGATTTGGAAAACATTCCCAATTGCCTTCCAGTTTAACTTCTATCCCACAGGGATTTAACTCCATCCGCAGGATTAACTCCATTTCCGCAGGCAATTAACTCCATTTCCGCAGGAAATATAACTCCATTTCCGCAGGAAATATAACTCCAAATGCAATTTTAACTCCATTTTCAAAGAAAATATAACTCCAAATGCAATTTTAACTCCATCCGAAGGATTAACTCCTATTGAAAAAAATCATTTGAATCTTCCGATTTGGCTTTCCACCCGGTTTTCCATGTCGTTGGGTATGGCGGGGAAGAAGTCGATGCCAGTGATGCGTTCAACCTCGTCGATTGTCATCATGTAGTCGTTCAGGTTGCTGCTGCCGTGGCGGTTTTCGCAGATGAATCCGATTCCCTTGCCTTGGTGTTTGTTGCTCAGCACCACCTTGAAGAAGGCGTCGGGCACAGGTATCCGGCTTTTGCCTATCAGCTCACGGTTGCGCCTGTGCGGATAGAAAATGGGTCCGCAGACGATATACACATCCCCTTCCTGACGTGCCCAGTCGCGGCATTTCATCTCTATGTCGTTCCACACGCCGCCGTTCAGGTCGTAGTGCTGCGGGCATACGTTCGTCATCAGGAATGTCTCATACATGGCATCCTCATCCCATTTGTTGTCGCCTGCGGGGCACAGGTGTCCGCGTTCGAAGGTTTTCGATTTGTTGTAGTCGTAGTAATGGGTGGAGTTGCTGACGTCATCGTCGTCGTGGAAGGCACGTTGCGGACGCTCGCCGTGGCCGTAGGTGTGGGGCTTGGTCAGATGCCATGCCACCCAGTTGGCCTGCTTCGTCTGATTGTTGTACGACAGGGCGTAGGTCTTGCGGAAGAGCATCTGCTCCGGTTTTCCGTGGATCTTCGCCGGTATGGCGATATAGTCGGGGGTATCGCTGAAGATGCCGTCCTCGTAGCTGGTTTGTTTGTCGTATTTGTATTTGTAGCCTCGCAGGTTGGGGTCGTTGTCGTTGGTGGGTTTCCGCTGGGGGGAGTCTGTGCTTGTGGGCGGTGTCCCGGTCTTGCCCGTGTTTGTTTTTTCAGGGGCAGACTGTCCGTTTGCTGCCTTGTTTTCTGGAGTTGCAACTTGATTGTCTTGCTGATTGGCAGTGTTTTCTGGCTGTGAGGCGATAAAAGTTTCAGATTTCGGCTGTTCGGCATCTTCCTTTTTGCTGCATTTGCTGCAAGAGTTTATGGTTGTTCCGGCACATAGCAGTACAGCGCATACACTGATGGTCAGCATTATCCGTAAGTTCTTTCTTTTCATTATGATGTAGTTCTATGAGGTTGGATTTTTTGCAAATTTAGATAAAATTACTGAATTATAAGTCTGTCGGGATAAAAAATTGGTTTCTTTAGAGGAACGTAATAATAATTATCAATGTTTGCAAATTTAAGTAAAGATGAAAATACCATTTTTTTAGTTTCGCTATAAGGCAAATGCTTAAGTGTTCAAATAGCTGAATAAATCGGAAAGAGTATGTCGGAAATATAAGCAGATTCCATTCAGATTAACTTCCAATTTCGCAGGAATTTAACTTCATCCGAAGGATTAACTCCATTTTCGAAGAAAATATAACTCCAAATGCAATTTTAACTCCCATTCGAAGAATTATTCCTCAGGATTGTCTGCGCCGCCATCTCAGCACAGCGTTCACCGTCGATGCCTGCCGACACGATGCCTCCGGCATAGCCGGCTCCCTCGCCGCATGGGTAAAGCCCTTCGATGCGGATATGCTGGAGTGATACAGGGTCGCGTAGGATTCTGACGGGTGAGCTGGTGCGTGTCTCGACGGCTATCATGGTGGCTTCGTTGGTCAGAAATCCGTGTGCGTGTTTGCCGAAATGTCGGAATCCGTCTTGCAGCCGCGTACTGATGAATTTAGGCAGCCAGAAATGGAGTGGTGAGATGATCAGTCCGGGCTGATACGACGATGTGGGCAGGCTTCCCGACACGCGGTTGTTCACGAAGTCCGCCATGCGTTGTGCAGGTGCGGTCTGCCGTCTGTTGCTCTGCTGCCATGTGAGTTTCTCCAGATAAGCCTGGAATTGCATCATCGCCAGCGGGCTGTCTGCCGACCATTCCTGGTTTTCTGCCGCCAGCATGGTGTTGATGAATATTTTGGCGTCAGCGTCAATCAGGCTGTTGTCGTGGAGGTCTTCCGGACGTGTCTCCACCACCATCCCGCTGTTGCTCCAGGGGGAGTTGCGCTCAGCCGCCGACATGCCGTTCACCACCACTTGTTCTGGCCCGCTTGCCGCTGGCACCACTGTGCCGCCCGGACACATGCAGAAGGAATAGACACCGCGTCCGCCCGATTGCATCACGTAGCTGTATTCGGCGGTAGGCAGGTATTTCCCTTTCCCTTCCTTGTTATGATATTGTATGCGGTCGATAAGGGCAGCCGGATGTTCCAGCCTCACACCTACGGCGATGCCTTTCGGCGCAATCTCGATTTGCCGGCTGTGCAGCAGCTGATAGACGTCGCGGGCGGAATGTCCTGTGGCGAGTATCACCGGTCCCCGGAATTCCTTGCCGTCGGCGGTGGTGATGCCCTCCACCTTGCCGTCGTGTATGAGCAGGCCGGTCATCTTGGTCTGGAAATGGACTTCACCGCCGCAGTTCAGGATGGTGTGGCGCATCGACTCGATGATGCCGGGCAGCCTGTTCGTGCCGATATGGGGATGGGCGTCAACCAATATCGATGGTGAGGCACCATGCTGGCAAAACACCCGCAGGATTTTCTCCACGTTGCCCCGTTTCTTGCTTCGTGTGAAGAGCTTACCATCGGAGAACGCGCCTGCGCCTCCCTCGCCGAAGCAGTAGTTCGATTCGCTGTCGATCTCCTGCGTCTTGCTGATGTCACCCACGTCCTTACGGCGTGCATGCACATCCTTGCCCCGTTCCACCACCACGGGCCGCACGCCCAGCTCAATCAGACGGAGAGCGGCGAACAGCCCGGCGGGACCGGCTCCCACCACCACCACCTGCGGACTGCCTTCCACATTCCGGTAGGCAATCTCCTCAAACAGCTGCTCTTCCGGCCGTTCGTTCTCATACACCCGCACGGTCAGGTTGACATAAATCGTGCGTTGGCGGGCATCGATGCTCCGCTTCAGCACACGCACATGGGTGATGTTCCCGCGGTCGATTCCTTTCTCTGCCGCTATGTAATCGGTGATGGCACTTTCAGTATAAGCTTGCTCGGGCAGCAGGCGCAGTTGAAAATCGTATGTCATTTCTTGTTAGGAGTTAAATTTCATTAGGAGTTAAATTTCTTGCAGAAATTGAAGTTAATTTTTCAAATGGAGTTAAAATTGCATTTGGAGTTAAATCCCTATGGGATTGGAGTTAAATTGGAAGGAAATTGGGAACGTTTTCCAAATCCCCACCCACATTGTTAACGTGCATGTTACGGTTTCAGGGGATATCCCACCTTTGCACTTAGCGTCTTCTGCTTCGCCTTCGTTCCTTGGCTCGCACAAGACGAGTGCTGCACCACCTCATCCCACAATCGATTATCAATCGATTCTGGGCTGAGTTCCCCACGGGGAGTCTCTACTTTTGGCACAGAAGGTTGTGGGTATGAGAAGGGGCGCTGGCAAACGAGTATGTTACGGCTATGAGAACCGTAAAAAAACCGTCACCGGAAGTTCTTCAAATCCCCTCCGCATTACCACCATAAACTTTCAACTTTCAACTATAAACTATAAACTCTAACCTTTAACCTCTAACCTCTAAACTCTAAACTATACACTTTAAACTATACACTTTAAACTATACACTTTAAACTATACACTTTAAACTATACACTATCCCCCGGAATCAGCAGCGATGAGTCGCCGTAGCTGAGGAAGCGGAAGTCGTGGGCGAGTGCATAGTCGTAGATGGTGTGCCAGTCGCCGTTGACGAATGCGGAGACGAGCAGGAGTAGGGTGGAGCGTGGCTGATGGAAGTTGGTGACCATCATCTTCACGATATGATAACGGTAGCCGGGGGCGATGATGATTTGTGTGCTGGTGTGCAGCGCCTCCAGACCGTTCGTGTCGAGGTATTCGATGATATTCTGGAGATAACGGAGTGTGAGTGCCGTGTCGTCTGCGTCTTCTGCATCACGGTTTTCGTATGGCTCCCACTGTTCCACATGCAGGTCGTTCTCAGTCAGGTCTTTGCGTCCGTCCAGCTTTCTTCCGATATAATAGAGGCTTTCGAGCGTGCGCACCGACGTGGTGCCGACGGCTATGGCGCTTCCTCCGTGGGCAATCAGCTTCTCGATGGTCTGCCGTTTCACCACGATATACTCTGAGTGCATGGCGTGCCCGCCAATCTCGTCGCTCTTCACTGGCTTGAACGTGCCGGCGCCCACATGCAGAGTCAGCTCCTCGCGCTCGATTCCTTTCGCGTCGATGGCGTCAAGCACCTGCTGGGTGAAATGCAGTCCCGCGGTTGGTGCCGCCACCGACCCTTTCACCTTCGAATAGACGGTCTGATAGGTGCGCAGGTCGCTCTCCTCCGTCTTGCGGTTGAGATAGGGTGGAATAGGCATCTCACCGCAAGCCTCCAGCACCTCGGCGAACGACAGCGACTGGTCTGTCCAGAAGAAGCGGATGCGGTGGCGCGTGCCACCGTCGTCAGCGGTGGCGGGGGTGCCGGTCTCAATCCGTTCGGCACAGAGAGTCAGCTCCTTGCCATGGACGGTGATGGACCGTTCGAGCGTGCCTGCCTTCCAGCGTTTCAGGTTGCCTATCATGCAGAGCCACTGGCATTCGCCTTTCGACGCGAAATTCTGCTGATATTCCAGCGGCAGTAGTGGCTCCATGCAGAACACCTCGATGGTGGCGCCGGTGGCTTTCTGGAAATGGAGCCGTGCCTGAATCACTTTTGTGTTGTTGAACACCATCAGCGCATCTGCAGGCAGATAGTCGGGGAGCGACGTGAAACGGTCTTCGCTCACGGTTCCCTTGTTGTAAACCAGCAGTTTGCTGCTGTCGCGCTGCGGCAGCGGGTATTTGGCTATGCGGCTGTCGGGCAGCTCGTAGTCGTAGTCGGATATATGGATATGTTGGGGTGATGTCATGTGAATCTAACTTCTTTGAATTCATAACGCCGCGTAATGCCCTCGTCGTCGAGCAGCAGCAGATGGCCACTCTCTTCGATGCCGGCAATGCGGGCGTGAAACGTGCCGTGGGCATCCGCATAGGGGTGGAAGCCTTCACGGCGGTACAGGTTTGCTGTGTATTCTTCTCTGACGGCTGTTGCTTGTCCGTCGGTGAGTTGGCTATAGATGTCGGCGAACTCCTTGATGATGGCTGAGAGCAGCACGTTGCGGTCGAATTCCTTGCCGAATATCTGCCTGAGCGAGATGGGGTTGGGAGCGTCGCTCACGAACTGTGTCTGGTTCACGTTCAGGCCGGTGCCGATGATGCAGTTGTCGATGTTTTTGCCTTGCAGGTCGCACTCGATGAGCGTGCCGCATAGTTTGCTGTTGTCGTAATAGATGTCGTTGGGCCATTTCACGGTGAACCGCTGGCTGTGGGACGGACTGATGCTTTTCAGCACACGGAGGATGGCGAGTGCCATGGCCTGGCTGATGATAAACTGGCGTGTTGCCGGCACAGCCGACGGGTGAGTCAGGATGGAAAACATCAAGTTCTTGCCTGGCTCGCTCTCCCAGCTGTTGCCTCTCTGCCCCCGTCCTGCCGTCTGGTTGTCCGTGCTGACTAAGAGCATCCCTTCCGCCTTGTAGCCTTCATCCAGTTTACGGCGGAGGTAGTTGTTGGTGGAGTCAACCGTTGCTATGAATAACTGTTGGATGGGCATGTGTGAGTTTTTTTAGTTCTTTGCTCTGATTACTCTGAATGCTCTGATTACTCTGATTATTCAGAATCCTCTGATTTCTCAGAACTCAATCCTGAATTTATGTTTTTCCTTCATCTCGTCGTATTTTTCCTTGTTAAACCGGTACTTGATGGGTATTCGTGAGCTGTTGCGCACGATTCCGTCGTCTACTACGTCGAGCAGACCCAGGTTCAGCATCTTACGGTAGAAATTCCGGCGGTCGAACTCCACGCCGAGAATCGCCTCATAGAGGTTCTGCAGCTCAGGCATGGTGAACACCTCCGGCAGCAGCTC
>JAEEGL013858643.1_pt1 | contig 13447 bp, 12 predicted proteins | sample 9134231 | NCBI WGS metagenome assembly JAEEGL01 (sample SAMN16246548, study PRJNA631951) | gut metagenome | biome: gut microbiome; feature: rumen; material: fiber-attached | host: Bos | place: Iran: Karaj | collected 2018-10 | reverse complement strand
TCGACGGTTTGTTCCGTCGGGCTTTCCGTCTTGTTTTCGTTTTCAGCCGTTTCGATTTCCAGCATGGTTTCCTCCGAATCCATATCCTGTTCCGTTTCTTCTGAATCCGGTCCTGTCTCCGCTTGAGAAGGACCCGCATCCGGCACATCCGTGTCCCCGTTTTCTTTCACACCGCACGAAGCAATGAGGCACAACAGCCCGCACAACAGTGAGAAAAGCAAAAGAATTTTCACGATCGGATTTTTCATGTGCTGTGTTTTCATTTTCATCCTGCATGGACACGGTTCATGAGCGTATCCGTGTCTCTTTCCGAACTGCCGGACGGATCCGGCGTTTTTATATCACTTTAAAGTCCCGGGCCATGACGGTATGCTCCGCGTCTTCCGCAAGGAATACGCGGAAAACACCCGGCTCGATGTGCCAGACGAAACTGCGGTCCAGCGTGCGCATTTCCCGCGGACGGATCGGAAGAGAGACGGTTTTCGTCTCGCCGGGTTCCAGCGGGACACGCGAGAAAGCGGCCAGCAGCAGGGGAGGCTTGACGGAAGAACTGACCATATCCCGGAGGTACAGCTGCGGTACGGCAATTCCGGCACGGTCCCCGATATTGGTTACGGTGAACGATGCCGTGACCGTCTCTCCGGGTTCGATCTCATCGGAAGACAACGTCAGATCGCCGAAGCGGAACCGTGTGTAGCTCAGCCCGTATCCGAAAGGATACAGCGGGAGCCAGTCCGTCTCCACGTACCGTTTTGCGCCTCCCGGCAGGCGGCTGTAGTGACAGGGGATCTGTCCGACATGCCGCGGGAAGGAAACGGGGAGCCTGCCCGACGGGTTGTTGTCTCCGAACAGCGTTTCCGCCGCGGCGATACCGCCCTGTTCGCCCGGGAACCACAGTTCGAGGATCGCGGGAATGTGTTCCTGTTCCCACGAAGCCGAAACGGGACGTCCTGTCTGGATCACCAGGACGACGGGCGTTCCGGTCGAAGCCACCGCTTTCACGAATGAAAGCTGGTTTCCGGGAAGGTCCAGGGAGACGCGGTCCAGATTCTCGCCGCACGTATCCGGACTGTCGCCAACGCAAACGACCGCGACGTCCGCCTGTCCGGCCAGCTGCACGGCGCGGGAGAAATCCTCCGGCGCCGTATCGAACCCGAAGATGACCCGTGCGCCTTTATGATCGTTTCGGTACTCAAGAACGATCGGGCTGCGGCGTCCCGCTTCGAATCGGAAGGGAACGATCCGGGCTGCTTCGGCGTTCTCTCCCCACGCATCCACGACAAGTTCGCCGTCCACATAAAGGCGCACGCTGTCCTGTCCGCGGAATCCGATCATCCCGTCGAAGGTCTTTTCCGGCGTCATCCATCCGGTCCACCGCACGCTGAAGCGCTCCTCCCGAATCGGCGAACCGTTCATCAGCCAGTTGAAATCGATGTTGGGATCGTTTTTCGTCATCACCGGGATGCCCTCGGGGTCCTCTCCCGCATAGTACCGGCCGGTAAGCCCCGGCTTTCCCTCTTCGTCCGTGAGAACGCCCGGAGGAAACGGCCTTGCCGTATCGCCGAGAATTTTGCATCCTTCGTCGTACAGGATCCGGGTCGCCGGAGAAACCGTCCGCCGTATTCCCTCGAGTACGGAAATCCCGTCTTTTCCGCCCGGCGTATAGTCCCCGAGAACCGCCCGGCCGGCACAGGGCCCGAGCACCGCTATTGTCCCGATGTTTTTGCTCAGCGGGAGCATACGGTTCCGATTCTTCAGAAGCACAACGCTTTCCCGTGCGATCCGGAGGGCGAGGCTGACATGATCCGGCGCGTGGACATACAGGTCTTTCCGGCTCTCGTCCGTGTAGGGATGCTCGAAGAGGCCGAGCAGGAATTTCATTTTCAAAACCCTTCCGCAGGCGCGGCGGATCACCTCCCGGTCCAGACGGCCGGAGAGCACCAGTTCCTTTAAGCCGTTCTGCCACTCCTCGTGCGGGAAGTCGAACAGCTGGAGGTCGACGCCCGCTTCCAGGCCCATCGCCATCGCTTCCGTCCGGGTCGCGGCGACATAATGGTTGTCGTACAGCCGTTCCACCGCCGTCATGTCCGATCGCACGAAACCGCGCATTCCCCAGCGGTCGCGGAGGATCTCGGTCAGAAGCTCGTGATCGGCGGAAACCGGGACGCCGTCGATGGCGTTATAGGAGCACATGACGTTTGAGGCCCCGCCGTCCGCGACCGCCGCTTCGAATACCGGCAGGGCATCGGAATAGACCTCGTGCCTTCCCATGGCGCAGGGAGCGCAGTTCAGGCCGCCGATCGGAGCGCCGTATCCGACATAATGCTTCGGTTCCGCGGCAACGGCGTCGGGCGAGGACAGACTGTCGCCCTGAAGACCGCGCACCGTTTCGCGCGCGAATTCGGAACAGAGAAAGGTGTCCTCCCCGTAGGATTCTTCCGTTCTGCCGTAACGCGGATCGCGGATGAGGTCCATCACCGGACTGAAGGTTTCGTGAATTCCCAACGCCCTGGCTTCCGTTCCGATCGCGCGTCCCATGGCTCTGCCGAGAGCGGGATCGAAGGTAGCCGCCAGTCCGATCTGCTGAGGAAACGACGTGGCGTCGGAATGACTCAGGCCGTGGAGGGCTTCCTGACTGAACAGAAAAGGGATCCCCAGTCTCGTCTTTTCCACGGCATAACGCTGAAGCTCGTTGAGCTGTTCCGGCGTCATCTGATGCGCCTGAATGCTTCCCGCGCTGTTCCCGTGCAGGATGGCGTCGAGCCTGCCGGGATCGACGGCGGTCGTCTCTTCTTTATTCCCGGTCCGTTGCCGGATGCAGAACTCGCTGCTGGAATACTGATCTGTCTGGAAGATCATTTCCTCAAGCGTCATGCTGTCCAACAGGGCATCGACCCGTTCGTCCGTGCAGAGACTGGTATCCGTATACTTCGGCATGGCATTGCTCCTCAGTTGTTTCGTGATGGTTCGGGCCGCAGAGAAAGATTTCCCGCAGGCTTTGCTTCCGTACACGAAAATTTTAGCCCAATTTCCCGGTCCTGTCAAGGGGATCCGAAGAGATTCTGCGCTTCTCTTGACATTTCGAAGGAAATGATTTACAATTCAATCGATGTTTTTTGGCCCCGGAGGACGGAATATGAAAAGAATCCTTGTCATCGAAGACGAACCCGCTCTGTGCGGCGAACTGTGCACCCTTCTGCGGCACGCGGGATACGAACCCGTCGCCGTCACGGAATGGAACGGCGTCCTCGACCGCATGAAAACCGCCGCGGCAGATTTGATCCTGCTCGATATCAACCTCCCCGAGATGAGCGGCGAGACCCTCCTGGAACAGTTCCGCAAATCCGCCGATACGCCCGTCATCATGCTCACGAGCCGGACCGCCGAACTCGACGAAGTCCTCTCCATGAGCCGCGGCGCCGACGATTTCATCACCAAGCCCTATAACCCCACGATCCTGCTCCTGCGCATTTCGGCGGTGCTGAAACGGGCCGGGAAAACGGCCGCAGTCCAGACATACCGCGGCGCGGAGGTCAGTGCGGTCAAAGGCAGCGTCACTCGGAACGGCACGGAACAGATCCTGACGAAGAACGAAATGATCATTTTCCAGCTGCTGCTCGACCGTCAGGGGGCCATCGTCACCCGGGACGAGCTCATGACCGCTCTCTGGGACAACGACGAATTCGTCAGCGACAGCGCTCTTTCCGTCAACGTCAGCCGCCTGCGCGCAAAACTCGCGGAGCTCGGCCTGGACGACGCCGTCGAAACAAGGAAGAAACAGGGGTACGTGCTGAAATGAAGGCGAAGGAGTATATCAGGGACAGGACGGTCCCGTGGCTGATCCGCTGCGGCGCGTGGGTCCTCGCGCTGGTTTTTCTCTTCGCGTTCCGCGTGCCTGTCGAAGCGGCCGCGGCGGTCAGCGTCCTGCTGCTTCTCGGAGCCGCGGGAGCCGAGGTCTGGCTCTGTCTCCGGAAGAAGCGGTTTTATAACGGACTGCTCGAGAACCTCGAACGGCTCGATCAGAAATACCTCCTCCCCGAAATGCTCGAGGAGCCGGATTTCGCCGAGGGCCGGATTGTGTACGAAGTTCTCCGGGAGACGGACAAATCCATGTGCGAACGCATCGCCGAGTACCGCAGGGAGAACGCCGATTTCCGGGAGTATATCGAGCTCTGGGTCCATGAGATCAAGCTCCCCCTTGCCAGCCTCCGGCTCATGTGCCACAACGACGGACAGGAGAAGTATGCCGAACAGCTCCTCCGCGTGGACGACTGCGTCGAAAACGTCCTGTATTACGCCCGGAGCGGGAGCGCGGAAAAGGACTACCTCATCAAGCCCGTCTCCCTCAGCAGGGCATTCGCGGACATCGCGGTCCGCAGCCGCGCGGAGCTTTTGCAGCGGGGGATATCCCTCCGGACGGAAAATCTCGGCGTCAGCGTGCTGACGGACGGCAAATGGCTCGGATTCATGCTCGGCCAGCTCATGGGCAACAGCATGAAATACGGGGCGAAGGAGATCGCCGTCACGGCGGAGGACTTTCCGGACCGGACCGTGCTCCGCTTCCGCGACGACGGCATCGGGATCTGTGAAAGCGATCTGCCCTATATCTTTGAAAAATCTTTCACCGGCGAGAACGGACGCGCCCAAGGCAGAGCCACCGGCATGGGCCTCTATCTCGTGAAAAAGCTCTGCGGCAAGCTCGGCCACAGCGTCACGGCAAACTCGGAGAAGGGAAAATATACGGAAATCGTCCTCACGTTCGGGAAAAACGAGATGTACAAGCTTGAGTAGTGGTTGGTGGTTAGTGAGGAGTTAGTACAGAAACGCGCGCAGGGACATAAACTCACAAAGGCGCAGCCTTTGTTTCCATAAAGACGCGGATTCTTTGCTGCGCTCAGAATGACAATGTACAGCGAATCTTTCATGCCGCCCGCACAGGGCAAAAGAACTGATAGGCTTCGCCTTTCATAATGTTGCTCCGCGCACAGCGGATCTTGTGAGATCACAAAGGCTCCGCCTTTGTTTCCTTCATTCCCCGCTATTCCGCACCGAACCGAAATCCGCGGGACCGGACAACATGCCGCGCACTGTCTCTACCAGCGTTCCGGCGATCTTCTCCGCCTCGGAGACGTCGCCGGCGGCTTCAGCATACGCTTTCCACACTTCTCCGTCTTCCGCGTCGATTTCAAAATCCGCGCAGAGGATCGCGGTCCGCGCTCCGCGGCTGTTCGGAGGGGTCGTGTAACTGCGGAGCATCACGTCCTGCCCCGCGATCTCCGCTGCCGAGCCTTCCGAGGAAACCACGACGTCCGTCAGCGCGATCCCCTGCGCGGCACAGATGATTTTGATCTCCCCCACCTTTCCTTCGGTGCGGATCAGCTCGCCGGTATCCTGCCGGAAGGTGCCGTAAATGGCCGTTCCCTCACCGGAGGATCCGGCCGCCGCGTCGTCCGACGAGACCCACACATATTCCGCGTCCGACGATTTGTCCGGAACGCTTTCGAGTCCCTCTTTTTCATAAATATACGCTCTCCAGTCCTCCAGGGAGGGACCGCTCGGCTGTTCCCGCCAGACAAGGTCGTCGTTGGCGATCCCGCCCGAGAAATCCGGCGCGTCCGCCGAACTGCCCGAACCGCCGTCCGACGAGCCGCGCCAGACCAGATCGTCGTTGGCAAGCAATGCTCCTTCCCGGACGGATACGTACCGGAAGAGCGAACCGCATTCCTCCGCCGTGAGCTGCCTTGTCACTACCGGGAAATCACAATGCAGGGAATTTGTCCCGATTTGTGCCGGCGGGAAATCGTACGTTTCCCCTGCACCGTCCGTATAGCGGTATGTGGGGGGCACGGCATACTGCCGCAGCACCGAAAAACCTCCGATCCCGAACGCAAGGATCAGGCAGGCTGCCGCCAAGAGTTTCATCCGCCGGGTCCTCCCGGAGATGGGGACGGGATCCGTGGAAACGTCCGTCCCGGCGGCTTCTTTCGCCTCTTTCATCACCCGTTCCCGCAGTCTCTCCGCCGCGTCCGCGTCCGGAAGCTCTCCGTCCCAGAGGGTTTTCAGTTTTTCTTCGTTTTCGCCGTTCATTTTGTTCATGTCAATCTTCCAGCCTTTCCTTCAGGAGTTTTCTCGCTTCGCTGAGCCGGTTCCGTACGGTGGAGGGCGGCCGTTTCAGGATCCCGGCGATCTCCCCCGTTGCGTATCCTTCATAATAATATAGATACACCACGATCCGGCACCGCTCGGGCAGGCTGTCCACCGCGTCCCGGAGCAGCCGGACCGCATCGTCGTCTGGCGCGGCGAATTCCGGCCTGTCCCCTTCCTCCGCCAGCGCGTCCAGGCTTTCGTTTTTTCTGGAAGCGCGGCGCAGCATGTTCTTGCACACATTGGACGCGGTGCGGATCAGCCATGCTTTCTCGTGCTCCGCGTTCTCAAAGTCCGGCGAGGAGCGGATCAAGGCCGCGAACGTGTCCGCCGCCGCGTCTTCGGTATCCGCCGTATTTTTCATGTACGTCCTGCACACTCTCCACACCGTCGGCAGCTGTCTCTCGTAGATCCCGGCGATCTCTTCCGGGGTCCGCGGTTCTTTTCGGTTCATGGATCCGCCTCCTTTCATCTGGAATACACATGAGAACGCCGGAATGTCGGAAGGATTCCGTTTTTTCACGCGGTTGTTGAATTCTGAACAACGAATTGATGCTTGCTTTTCCCTCCCGTCCGCGGTACAATGAGGATGCACCGGCCGGTGACAAACCATATAGGGAGGATCCCGATGAATATCAGTCTCGGAAAGGAAATCCGCGCGCTCCGGCTGCAAAGCGGCAGGACGCAGGAAGAGGTTGCCGCCGCGCTGGACGTGACGCCGCAGGCGGTTTCGCGCTGGGAGAAAAGCATATGCTACCCTGACATGGAACTTCTCCCGGTCATAGCGAATTATTTCAGCGTGACCATCGACGCACTGTTCGGATATCGGGACGAACGGGAGAAAACAATCGACGAAATCGTCTGCCGCATTCGGAAGATGAATGCCGAGAACAACGGAAAAAACGTTTCGATGGACGAGTGTGAACGTCTGGCGCGGGAAGCCGCCGCGGAATACCCGGAAAACGAAAAAATCCTGCTGTGTCTCGCGTCCGTTTTGTTCAACGCCGGATATGTGCGCCGCGGCGAGTACCACGCGACCGGCGCGGACGGCCTCGATTATTACGACGCGGAAGGACACCGCGCCTATCCCGAATGGCGGGAAGCCATCCGCCTGTATGAAAAACTGCTTTCCACCCTCCCGGAAGGATCGATGCGTCAGCAGGCGGTACGCGAAGTGATCCAGCTCTATGCGAACATCGGAGAAAACGAGCGGGCCGCCGCGATCGCCGAGACCTGTCCGCCGATGGAGGGATGCCGGGAATGGCTGCTGGCATATGCGCATGACGGAAAAGAGCGCGCCGGATATCTGGGAAAGCTCCTATTGAAGCTGATCGTTTCCGCATCGGACCAGATGATACAGCTTCTGATTTCGCTGAGGAGCAGCGAGCCTTCGCCGGAACTGTTCATCGGCGTGATCAAAGATGCGCTCGGCCTGTACGACGCCGTGCTGAAGAACGGAGAATACGGCTTCTGCCATGCGGCGCGCGCGAGGCTGTATCTCTTCCTGTCGGAATTCGAATGGAGGGCGGGGCTAAAGGACGATGCCTTTGCTTCCCTCGACCGGGCGCTGGAACACGCGGACCGGTTTGACCGCCTTTGCATACAGGGCGAATATCGGTACGCATCCCCGCTGCTGCGCTTTGTCAGCATTTCGAGCGATCCGAGTAATTTTGAGAGCTTCACCGCAGACCTCCCCGAGGTCTGGCCATGGTGGCAGGTCCCGGATTTCGCGGACGTAAAAGCGGACATGCAGGCCGATCCGCGCTGGGAGGACTGGTGCGCCCGATGCCGGAAAGCGGCGAAATCCCCCGGATGACAGACCCGAATAACACAAGAACCGCCGGGAAAACGGCGGTTCTTTCTGTTCGCCCACTCGGGCGGGATTATCTCTTGGAGAACTGGGAGGCGCGACGTGCGGCTTTGAGACCGTACTTCTTTCTTTCCTTCATTCTCGGGTCTCTCGTGAGGAAACCGGCCTTCTTGAGGATCGGGCGGAAGGACTCGTCCGCGAGAAGGAGGGCTCTCGCAACGCCGTGACGGATCGCGCCGGCCTGGCCGGAGATGCCGCCGCCGTTGACGTTGGCAACGATGTCGTACTTGCCGGCGGTACCGGTCGCGCCGAAGGGCTGGTTGATGATGAGCTTCAGGGTTTCAAGCCCGAAGTAATCGTCCACGTCGCGGTTGTTGATGGTGATCTTGCCGGAGCCGGGATAGAGTCTGACGCGCGCGACGGAGCTCTTTCTTCTGCCGGTGCCGTAGAAATAAGGCTTAGCGCTTGTATACATTCTTCAATACCTGACCTTTCCTCAAATCTCGACTTCGTAGGGAACGGGCTTCTGGGCCTGCTGCTTGTGCTCGGAGCCGGCGTAGACCTTCAGACGGGTGAAGGCCTTTTCGCCGATGGAGTTGTGGGGAAGCATGCCCTTGACGGCGAGCTGCATCGCAAATTCGGGTCTCTCTGCCATCAGCTTGCTGTAGGGGGTTTCCTTCAGTCCGCCGATATATCCGGAATGGGTGCGGTAGAACTTCTGGCTGAGTTTTTTGCCGGTGAGGACGGCTTTGCCCGCGTTGATGATGATGACGAATTCGCCGCAGTCAACGTGGGGGGTGAATTCCGGGCGGTGCTTGCCGCGGAGAATTTTGGCGGCGGTGACGGCGGTCTTGCCGAGGGGCTTTCCGGCCGCGTCGAGGATATACCAGCCGCGTTCGACGGTTTCAGGCTTTGCCATGTATGTGGACATACTGATTGTTCCTCCGATGAAATGGTATTTTAATCGAACGGGGAGATTATATCACAGCCCGCCTTGCTTGTCAACCCCCAAAAGAAAAATATTTCCGATTATTTCAAGTTAGCATGGAAAAAGCTCTTTTTTTCTCCGTTTTTCATGCAGAACGACATAGAAGCCCGCCGTCAACGGCTGTGTTGAACGGCGGCGAAACGGCTGCCGCGGCGGAAAAGTGGGGCCCCGGCCGATCATGCCCGGGACCCGCAGCAGGTTTCACTCCTGTTTGTCGCGGATGATCCCTCTTCCGGAGAAGTAGGTCACGAGGAAATATCCGCCGTAGATCAGAAAGAGGATGGACGAGGTGACGGCGATGGACTGAAACAGGTTCTCCGTGCCGAACTCTTCCATGATCCGGATCGCGAATTTCATGCCGAACACCGAATGGATACAGGCCAGAAGCAGGGGCAGCAGGAAGAAGATCCCCGTCTGGCGGAACAGGGAAACGGTGATGTCCCCTTCCTCCGCGCCGATCTTGCGCAGCATCACGTATCGTCCGACGCTGTCCGCGCATTCGGAAAGCTCCTTCAGAGCGAGGATCGCGCCGCCGGCGATGAGGAAGACCACCCCGATATACAGGCTGAGGAAGGTCACGATCACGCTGATCCCGATGACGCCCATGCTGATATCGAGTTTCGAGGTGATGAAGATGTATGAGATCCCGGTGTCCTCTTTTTCGGACGAAGTGCGCTGCGACGTGTCGAAATTCTCTCTCACGGCTGCTTCCGCCGCCCGTTTGTCATCGGAGAGGTAGTTCCCGATGAAGTACTGCCGCTGCGCCGGTTTCCCGTTCACCACATCGTCCGGCACGACGAACACGCCGTAGTTTTCCCGCTCGGCCGCAATGCTGATGAAGCTGTCCACACAGCAGGCGGTCTGCGGCCGGAGCGTCCGTCCGAACACCGTGATCTCCCCTCCCGCCTCCAGCCCCGCGTTCCTTATGGACGTGAAGGAGGGGAAGTTGCAGAGCAGCGCGTATTCAGCGCCGCCGAGGCTGAGCGGTTCGCGGCCGTACAGATCCATCAGCGCGTTGTAGTCGCTGAGGCGGATCAGTTCCTGAGGACTGCCGAAATACAGGTTGCGGTACTTTTCCTCCATCTCTTCCCGAAGGCCGCCGAGGGAGTCGCCGAAAGTGAATTCCGGGTCCTTGAAGGTCGAAAAATCCCGCAGGTCCGCAAAATCCGCCGCGATGTCGTACCCGTTTTCCGCGCACATCTGCGTGATATCCGCGTACGTTCCCGATTCGCCGTCCTCATATTCCAGCATGAGTTCGAAATCCGCGGGACACAGTTCGACGAAGCTCTTGTTCACGAGGTTGCGGATGAAGAACGCGGAGGTCAGCGTGCAGATCGTCACGAAGAGCATCAGGCAGATCACGGTCATGGAGAATACCGTCGTGTTGACCTTGCTGCTGATCTGGCGGAAGGTGAAGCTGTTCAGGCCGCGGTAGTAGGAATTCTTCATCGACATGACGACGCGGAGAAGCAATCCCGACACGGACCAGAAAATGAAGAACGTCGAGACACTGCCGATCACGATATAGACGATGATCTTCTTCCAGTAGAACCCGGAGACGGTCCAGCCCACCTGATAATAGGCGTATCCTAGCGCCGCGGCGGCGATCAGGAACACGACGACGCAGAGAACGGGATTTTTCAGCCGGACCTTTTCCGACTTTCCGCCCGCCTGCAGCAGGTCGATGAGCTTCATGCCGGTGACCGCGGCGGTATCCCAGACGGCGGAAGCGAGGATCATGACGGCGAAGTAAAGGACAGTCTTTCCGATTGCCTCACCCGAGACGACGAAGCGGGAAGCCGTCATATCCGCCTCGAAGAGATTGACCACGAGCGCGCTCATGAGCTGGGAAAGGCCGACGCCGATGAGCAGGCCGACGAAAAGCGAGCCGATGCCGATGAGAAGGGTTTCGAGAAGCAGGATCGCCGAGATCTTCCCTTTGCCCATGCCGAGCGTCAGGTACAGGGCGAATTCCCTGCTCCTGCGCTTCATGAGGAAGCGGTTGGCGTACACGATGAGCAGGCCGAGCACGACGGCGACGAAGACGCTCAGGGCTCCGATGGCGGTGGAGAGGACCTGCACCATCTCGTCCATGCTCTCCTCCATCCGCATCATGGCCGCCTGGGTGCCGACGGCATTGAAGACATAGAAGACCGAGACGCCGATGATGAGGGTGAAGAAGTAGATGGCATAATCCCGCATGCTCCGGCGGATATTGCGGAGGGAGAGTTTACAGAGCATCGCTCACGTCACCTCCCAAAAGCGTCACGACGTCGATGATCCGGTCGAAGAACTGCTTGCGGCTGTTGTCCCCGCGGCTGAGCTCGTGGAAGATCCGGCCGTCCTTGATGAAGATGACGCGTCCGGCGTAGCTTGCGGTAAAGCTGTCGTGCGTGACCATCATGATGGTGGCGCCGTGCTCCTCGTTGAGGTAGCGGAACCGTTCGAGGAGCAGCTTTGAGGATTTGGAGTCGAGCGCGCCGGTCGGTTCGTCGGCCAGCACCAGCTTCGGGCCGGTGACGATGGCGCGGGCGGAGGCGGTCCGCTGCTTCTCTCCCCCGGACATCTGCCAGGGGTATTTATCGAGGACGTCCGTGATATCGAGCTGTTCGGCGACCTTCTTCACCGCCTCTTCAATCTCGGAAACCGGCTTCTTCTGGATGGACAGGGCGAGCGCGATGTTTTCGAAGGCGGTGAGGGTGTCGAGCAGGTTGAAATCCTGAAAGATGAATCCGAGCTTTTCGCGGCGGAACCGGTTCAGTTCTCTGCCCTTCAGCTTCGTGACATCCGCTCCTTCGAGGAAGATATGTCCCGCCGTGACCCGGTCGATGGTGGAGATGCAGTTGAGCAGCGTCGTCTTGCCGCTCCCGGACGCGCCCATGATGGCGACGAATTCCCCCGCTTCCACCGTGAATGAAATGTCGTCGATGGCCTTCGTCAGGCTCGATTTGCTTCCGTAGTATTTTTCGATCTGCTGAATATTCAAGAGTTCCATAGTCACAGCTCCTTTCTGCCGACTATCATACTCTTTTTTCCGGTATGCGTCGCCGTTTTTTTCTTACGGAACCTTACGATTTTGTAATATCAGAGCGTGTTCACACCCTGCGGAAACAAAACTTTCCTTCAGTTAAGGAAAGTTTTGTTTCCTTGAAGAAGAACGCGGATTCTTCGCTTCGCTCAGAATGACAAAGCGCGGCGACGCTGCGGATCACAAAGGCTTCGCCTTTGTTCCCCTTTTCACCCCTCCGGATACAGCCGGAATTTCTTCTTTTTTTCCCAGTATTCCGCAAGCGAGAGGGAAGAAAGGTATGCCGCGGGATCGAAGTCCTCCTTCATGATCGCGTCGGAGCCGAAGAGATTCGCAAGGAAGGAGCGGCATGTGAAGAAGCCGGGATGGAGCCGGCGCGCGAGGGAAAGGGCGTATACGCCCGTATCGAACGGGCGGAAGGACGCGCGGTCGGTGACGTGGATCTGGATCCCGCGGCAGAGTTCCCCGGCATATTTCGAAAATGTCGGGGTGAACGCGGTCTCACGGAAGAGGCAGCCCGGCAGGATCCCCGCGCCGGACAGGGCGGTCAGTTCCCGGCGCAGCGCGGCGGAATCCAGCCACGGCGCGCCGAAGAGCTCGAAGGGCTTCGTGGTGCCGCGCCCTTCCGAGAGATTCGTGCCTTCGAAGAGGCAGGTGCCGACGTAGATCAGGGCGCAGTCGACCGAGGGGAGGTTCGGGGAAGGGCAGACGAAGGGAAGATCGCCCTCGTCGAAGAACATCCCGCGGACCGCTCCTTCACAGGGGATCACCCTCACATCGCAGCCGATCCCCTCCGATTCGTTCAGATACAGAGCCAGTTCTCCGATCGTCATGCCGGTCCGCGCGGCGAGCGGGAAACGCCCGACGCCGGAGGAAAACGCCCGGTCCAGAAGATTGCCCTGCGCCGTGCATCCGATCATTGGGGGACGGTCGAGGACCCATACCGGAACGCCGTGTGCCGCTGCGGTCTTCATGCAGTCCGTCATGGTGTACTGGTAGGTGTAGTATCGGGAGCCGATATCCTGGATGTCGAAGAGAAGGCAGCCGAGGGAGGCGATGACCTCCTCCGCGCGGGTTCTTCCCGGGCCGTAGCAGGAGTAAACGGGGACACCCGTCGCCTCGTCCCGGTATTCCTCGACCGTTTCGCCCGCCTGGCGCTCGCCGCGGACGCCGTGTTCCGGGGAGAAGAGAGCGGAAAGCGGGACGTATTTGATAAGCTCTTCGTAAACCGGGACCGCCTGTTTCGTGATCCCCGTGGGATTCGTGACCAGCCCGATGCTTTCATACCGCGCCAGCTCGTTCATCCGCTCGGGCGAGCCCAGCAGAACATCCGCACCGGCGAGAATGCTGTATCGCTTCATGGTGATGGGTCCTTTCTCCGTCCTTATTTCAGTCAAATACCGAAGGCGCGCCCCAGGGATCGGTCTCTCCGGGGAACAGCCTGTCGATCCCGAGCGCGCGGTCTGCTTCCGTCAGG
>JAEEGL013316024.1_pt1 | contig 13447 bp, 9 predicted proteins | sample 9134231 | NCBI WGS metagenome assembly JAEEGL01 (sample SAMN16246548, study PRJNA631951) | gut metagenome | biome: gut microbiome; feature: rumen; material: fiber-attached | host: Bos | place: Iran: Karaj | collected 2018-10 | reverse complement strand
TCTGGCGCTCTATATGTCCCAAATTTTCGCAGAAGATGAGGATACTGTCCAACTCCTGTTGTTGCTCTGGGGTCATTCTGAAATGTGTATAGCAGCCACCATCATTCACAATCTCCATTGTTGACACTCTGAATGACGCAACACTCTCTGTTACCGCAACGTCATCGTCCCAAGTGATTGTCGCAGTGTCGTTCAGACAGTCTTTCAACACCTGATAGCATCCGATGTAGCGACGATTATGCAAAATATCAAAAGCCATGGCTCTCACCACAGGAGCGGGATGTGTCTTTGTAAGCGATACAAGCATCTCGTTATTGCAAAGCGAGTCCATTCGGAGATGGCATCCCCACTGCTCAATCGGACTTCCCAACCAGCCATAGTCATTAACAGCCAGATCCCGCGTGTGGGACAGAATGTTCAGCACGGTATCCAATGACATAGTATAATATTTCTCCCAAACATCAGACGTACCTGACTGAGATAAATATTGTTCTGTCTCGTCTATACAATCTTCCGAAAGGGCTTCATCAAAATTATAACTATCTGTCTCACTTTCTCGAGAGCCACAACCTATAACAACAAACGCAAGTACCATAAATAACACCCAATGCAAGAAACATTCGGATGTGTTCAACCCTCCCGTATGCATCGGAGGGTACTCCTGCTTGTTGTGCTCGTTTAAAACTGGTTCTTGTTCCATATTGTGTTTAGTTGTTGTTCATTAGATTTTGCTGCAAAATATAGAAGGCACTGATTCATATTCTCTCAATGATATTCCTGTAGCCGATTTCGTGGAGGAACTCGAAGGCGCCTTCAAAGAGGTCGAGGTCGGTGGGCTGGTGGGCGTCGGTGCTGACGATGACGGGTATGCCGAGGGTGTTCATATACTTGATCGTCTCGCGGCCGGGGTAGTAGTCGGTGTGGCGGCCTTTATAGATGCCTCGCGTGTTGATTTCGCAGATGCATCCGGTCTCCTTGATCAGCTGCAGGGTCTCGTACATCAGGTCGCGGAACCAGCGGTCGTCGTACTGGAAATAGCGCCCCTTGTTGTGCATCACTATCTTGTCGGGGTGGCCGACGATGGTAGGACGGTTGCGCTCGATCATAGCGTTCTGCTGGTAGAAATAAGCCCTGACTCCAGCGCGAATGTCGTCGCCGAAGATGTGGTGCAGACCATTGTCGTATGTCTCTTGGCGGGGACCGTCGATAAACCATATATGGTACGGTATCTGCTTGCGCTCGTCGCCAACGGCGGTGGTATTCAGATTTCGCAGCGCCTCAACGTCGTCGGGGTTGGGAATAAGGTGTACGCTGCCGATGGTGTACTCAAGTCCGCCTTTCTCGACGAACGGCGCAAAGTCCTCCTGCAGGCCGGGAATGTAGTCAATCTCCATTCCAAGCTTGATGTCGATGCGACCAGCATATTCCGCCTTTAATGCGCGCACCTCGTCGCAGTAGGTGGTGTATTCCTCCTCCTTGATGGCGAAAGTGCTTGGGAAGGGGACAGGCGAGTGCCCGCTGAACCCCAAAGCGGTAAAGCCTTTGGACAAGGCATATTCGACGTATTCGCGCAGTTCGCCTTTACCGTCGCAGTATTTTGAGTGGGTGTGGTAATTGGTTTTCAAGAGTGAAATATTGTGTTAGAAGTTATATTGGAGAGTCAGAGAGAGTCTAAGATTGCCCACAGGATCGGGACCGTTGTTGGTGAGGTAGTTGGCATAGGTGTATTCCGCTTCGGCGGTGCAGAACATAACATCGCTTAGGTAGAATGTCATTCTTGGCTGTATGCGCCAAAGGTACGATATGTTATCCCCTCGGCCGAATGTCTCTATATGCAGAAAGTCCTCGGTGGGCTCGACGATATAGCCCCGCTTGGCATAGCCTGCGAAGAGACCGGGCCGCAGTCGCCCTCTGTTTCTCGATATGTCAAGCCAGACGGTGTTGAAATGCCAGTCGCGCACAAAAGCGTGGCTCATACTGCTTCCGTATAGGAAGGCATATCCTCCCAATGAGCAGCCTTCGTAGAGGCTGTTGTTCAGCAGTGTCTGCGCCTTAATGGTTACTGGACCGAGTTTTATTCTGCCGAACAGCGTGTAGGAGAGCGAAGTGTGAAGGCGTTTGTCGAGGGTCGTTACTGGTATCTGAGGCTGGATGGTCTTTGCGTTAACTGCGGCGCCGAAGAAGATTTTGTCGCCGTTGTAGCGCAGCTGTGCCGTAAGTTCGGGGATGAGACTGTGGCGTGCAAATGCCGTCGAACTAATATGCTGGCCGTTGAGTTCGCCCTGGCTCATATTGTCAAGTTGCCAGGATGCGGCGGCCACAGCCTCTAGTCCTAGGAGATGGTATTCGTAGCGCACCTGCGGCTGACGGGCGTAAAGTGCGAATGGTGCTCCCATATTTAGGGGGTTGGTAAAAGGCATCACTTCGTGAATCTGCATAGGATACCAGTATTGACCTATCAACAGACCCTGATTCTTCCACAAAAGATCTATGTAGGCGTGTCGCAGTCGCAGGTTGTTGATGGTGGCATTGGTGCTGCCTGTGAAGTCGCCTTCGACGTATGCGGAAGTCTTTGCTCCGAGAGCGTCTGGACCGTTGATGCGCAGTCCCATACGGGCGGTGATGGCGAGCATATTAGCTTGCCAGCCGTCGTTGAGGTCGTTGCCGTTGGCGTCAAGGTTGACAGGTTTGGGGTAGAACAGCATCATATCCTCGCGGCCACCCACCACCTCGCGGCTGTCGGCATAGTAATGCGGATTGACAAAACCGTGAAAGTCAAAGCGGAACTTTTTTGAAGCCGTGTCGCTCTGACCCATAGCCGATGTCATAACGCTCGACAGTGCTGCCAGCAATAATAATTTCTTTATCATATTGACAGAATATCAGTGATTTGTCTCTTAACTTCTTTAACTCCCCTTAACTTCCCTTTAACTCCTAAGTCTATTTCTTGCTTCCTCCGGCCAGTGCAAGGATGAGGCCCAGTGCCACGCCGAGCAGTGCTGCAAAGAGTACTTGGAATGTTGGCGGCAGGATGAAGGTGATGGTGTGTGCCGGGAACCAGAAGAGGGGTATGGTTTTCTTAATGACAAAGTTCCACTGTACGTCCCAGTTGACCTTGGTGGCGAAAATCTCGCGCATCTTCATCGGACGCAGCAGTCCGCGCACGGTGCCGCCATTGTCGAGGATGTGGATGTCTGTGCATTTGTGGAAGGTCATCATCACCGGTGCGAAGATGCTGTTCATCAGCACGCTGACGGCAAAGGCGATGCCTAGTTTGCCCCAAGTCAGCTCGGGTGCCGTGAAAACGTCTTTCAGCACCTGCGGGTCGCATCCTGCAACGCTGGCCAGGAAGACGGGCGTACCGCTCTTGAAGATGACCATTGCCATCGCAATGCACATACCCAGGAAGCCCCAAACCATCATACGCGGCACGATACCGAAGCCGGGCTTGTTATAGACACCTTCGCGGATGCGCAGTGCCAACATCTCGCCCAGCGTGGCGAGGATGGCAAACTTGAAGAATGCCATAATGTATGGGTGGTTGCTGGTGGTGGAATTGAACCAGTCAAAGAAGCCTGTGGCGGGGATAAAGAACGGTGCCAGCACGACGGCAATGCACAAAATGAGAATCCAGTCTTGTTTTTTCATATTCTTGTAATTGAATGTTATTAAATGTTTTGCGCTGTGAATGGAAAGTACTATTGTTTTGCAAAAATAATAAAAATGTCCCAACTTTATTAAAAATTCTAAAAAAAGTCGTACCTTTGCAAATCAAAACCTCATTTTATGTCCTCTTTGCCGCCACTCTTTCTCGACCTTGCCATCATTCTTGTTACAGCAGGTGTAATTACTGTGGTTTTCAAATGGTTGAAACAACCGCTCGTTCTTGGATATATTGTTGCTGGATTCTTTATAGGACCATATTTCCCCTGGTTTCCTGCCATAAAGGATGCTACCGATGTGCACGTGTGGAGCGACATTGGTATTGTTTTCCTGATGTTCGCTTTGGGTCTGGAATTCAGCATTAAAAAGTTGAAAAAAGTCGGAGCTACTGGTGCTATTACAGCACTAACCGAGTTGGCTATTATGTTCCTTATAGGATCGAGTGTTGGCCGTCTGCTAGGCTGGCAGTCAATGGATTGCATCTTTCTCGGCTGTATGCTGTCTATTTCGTCGACATCTATTATCATCAAGTCCTTCGAGGATTTGCGCCTCAAGCAGCAGAAATTCACCTCGTCGGTGACGGCGGTGCTGATTGTCGAGGATTTGATAGCGGTCTTGTTGTTGGTGATACTCTCCACAGTGTCAGTCAGTAAGAGCTTTGATGGCGGCGAGTTGGTGATGAGTCTCGTCAAGCTTGTCTTCTTCCTAATCGTTTGGTTTACGTTCGGTATATTCTTGATTCCAACATTCTTACGCTGGATGCGCCGCTATATGACCGAGGAAACGCTCTGCATCGTAGCTGTCGGCCTTTGCTTCGGAATGGTGGTGCTGGCCTCCTATGCCGGTTTTTCGACGGCACTTGGAGCCTTCGTGATGGGTGCCATCCTGGCCGAAACCATTGAGGCCGACGTCATCCACCGCATCATTACGCCAATCAAGAACCTCTTCTGCGCCGTCTTTTTCGTCTCAGTGGGTATGTTGGTTGACCCGCAGATTCTGGTCAAATACATTGTCCCGATACTCATCATCGCAGCCACGGTAATCATCTTCAAATCAAGTGCTGCGACGCTGGGCTTTGTTCTTTCGGGCAAAAACCTCAAGACATCCGTGCAGTCGGGCTACTGCTTCTGCCAAATCGGTGAGTTCTCGTTCATCATCGCCGGTCTGGGCCTGTCGTTCGGAGTCATCAATCCAGACCTCTATCCCATAATCGTCTCGGTGTCGATAGTCACCACCTTCGTGACTCCATATATGATAAAAGGCGCTGTGCCGATATACAACAAGATTGAACCGCGATTGCCGCAGAGATTCAAAGAAGCCCTTGAACGCTACAGCAACTCGGCCAAGCAGACCAACCAGAAGAGTTCGGTGAGGCTGTTCCTCAAGAAACAGTTCTCGTCAATACTCCTGTACGGCGTTATTAATGCTGCTCTCAGTCTGTTGTCATTCACGTTGTTGAAACCTTTTCTCAACAAAGTGATTGTTACATCGGCAGGCAACCCTTCATTCTGGGGTAATTTTATTGGTATGCTTGTCACGTTGGCGTTGATGCTGCCCTTCATCTGGGCCATCGCCGTACGCAATGTCAACCGTGAAAAAATCAGACAGTTGCTTGATTCCAAGGAGTATAGCCAGGCTATCGTGATACCTGTGCTGCTGTTGCGCTACTTCCTTGCACTCTTTTTCATCGGTCTCGTCATCGGCCGCTACATCCACCTTGCCGTCGGTTTCCTCGTCATTCTCGCCGTTTTCATAGTGCTTGTCGTGCTGTTTTCCAAACGCACCATCGGGTTCTACCAGCGCATTGAGAACCAGTTTATTTCCAACTTCAACTCGCGTCAGGCGCAGCAGTCGTTCAAGATACCGACCCTTCTGGAGAACAATTTCTACCTCGAGCGCATACCTGTCACGCAGTATTCGCCTTTCTCTGGCCGCAAGTTGATGGACACCAATTTCCGCGAAGACTATGGCATCAATATTGTTTCCATCGAACGTGCCGGCATTGTCTACGACCTTCCGAAGAAGGATATGCTTATTCTGCCCGGCGACCGCCTGTCGGTGATGGGCAGCGAGGACCAGATCGCCCATCTGCGCACCGTGCTTGATGTCGAGCCCGATATGCTTATCCACGACCACAGCGACAACGAGTTGAATATCTACCGTTTGACAGTCCACGAGAACAACCCCTTCATAGGCCAAACAATTGCAGAGTCTCAGTTCTCGCAACACTATCACGCAATGATAATAGCCATAGAGCGTGGCGGCGAGCAGATACTCAACCCGCGTTCATACACACGTTTCGCCGATGGTGACATCGTGTGGTTTGTATCGCCCGAAGAACTGGATATTCATAAGTTTACGAGGGAGTAGCAGCCTGCGATGATTATTTTTTGACTGGTTAATGATTATTTAGTATTTTTGCATCTCATAAACAAAATGCGCGTTTAATATAAAAATTTGTAAAACAATGTCTTTGATAAAATCTATCTCTGGTATCCGCGGTACTATTGGCGGTCCAGCAGGCGAGGGCTTAAGCCCTATCGATGTCGTAAAATTCACTTCGGCTTTTGCCACATTCTTGCAACGTCAGCAGCCTGGCAAGCGTCTTACTATGGTTGTCGGCCGCGATGCTCGTTTGTCGGGTGCTATGGTTGACCGCCTTGTGGTTGGTACTCTTATGGGAATGGGTATTGATGTTATAGAGACGGGGCTTTCAACGACTCCCACTACCGAAATGTCGGTCATCGACCATAAAGCAGATGGTGGCGTGATCATCACCGCTTCGCACAACCCGAAGCATTGGAATGCCTTAAAACTGCTTAACGCCAAGGGCGAGTTTATTGATGCAGCCGAGGGCAATGAAGTGTTGCGTCTGGCCGACAGCGATGAGGTGTGCTTTGCCGAGGTAGACGATCTTGGCACCGTCATCGTAGACGACAATGCAATTGATGACCACATCAAGCGCGTCCTTGAGTTGTCGTTGGTTGACAGGGAAGCCATTGCCAAGGCTGGTTTCCGCATTGCTGTCGATGCTGTCAATTCAACGGGGGGCATAGCTATTCCGCGCCTTCTTCGTGCTTTGGGTGTCAAGGATGTAGTGGAACTCAACTGTGAGCCCACAGGTCATTTTGCCCACAACCCCGAGCCGCTGCCTCAGAATCTTACTGAGATAGCATCTGTGGTGCCGGCCCAGAAGTGCGACCTTGGCATTGTTGTTGACCCCGATGTCGACCGTCTGGCACTGGTGTGTGAAAATGGACAAATGTTCGGTGAGGAGTACACTTTGGTGTCGGTGGCTGAATATGTACTGCAGCACACTCCTGGCAACACTGTCAGCAATATGTCTTCTACTCGCGCTCTGCGTGATGTGACTGAAAAGATGGGCTATAAGTATGCTGCTTCGGCAGTTGGAGAAGTCAATGTCACAACCAAGATGAAGGAGGTCAATGCCGTCATCGGCGGCGAAGGCAACGGCGGTGTCATCTATCCCGCATTGCATTATGGTCGCGACGCACTTGTTGGTGTTGCCTTGTTCCTGACCAATATGGCGCATCGCGGCTTGAAGGCTTCCGAATTGCGTGCCACATATCCGGAATACGTCATCTCGAAGAACCGCAAAGACCTTACACCTGATATGGATGTCGATGCAATTCTTCGCCAGATGGCCGAAAAGTATAAGAACGAGCAGGTCAGCACCATTGACGGTGTAAAGATTGACTTTGCCGACAGTTGGGCGCATCTTCGCAAATCGAACACCGAGCCTATCATTCGTGTCTATTGCGAAGCCCACACGGCTGAACAGGCTGACTCGTTGGCACAAAAGATTATTGCAGACATTGAAGCACTGATAGGATGAAGTGTTTGAAATACTTGTTTCTGTCGTTTGCGGCGCTGGCTTTTGTGGCTTGCGATCCTGATGATGAACCGGAGGATCCTTTTGGCAATCACGGTGTGGATCCTCCTGCACAGCAGGAACTGAAGCTTGCTCCTGCCCACGACACAGCTTTCGAAGCTGGTGGGGTGAGGTTCAATATGATATATGTTCCAGCAGGCACATTCACAATGGGTGCAACGACTAACGTTGCGTCAGGAGTCTATGACCCCGATGCTGACATTCTAGAACAGCCTCCGCATACGGTTCAGCTCAGTGCCTTTCTTATTGCCGAGCTTGAGGTGCCGCAGTTTCTATATTATGCTGTGATGGGCTTTAATCCATCGACTGTTTCCGACCTTACTTTGCCAGTACACGATGTGTCGTTCACAAGGGCGCAGCAGTTTGTCGATACACTTAGCAAGATGACGGGATTCCGTTTCCGCCTGCCAACCGAAGCGGAATGGGAGTATGCCGCTCGCGGTGCTGGACGTGCTGATTCCAACTATTATTTTGCCGGCAGCAATTCAATCGACTCTGTCGCTTGGTCGTCGCACAACAGTGAGACAATTCATCAATCTGGCTTGTTGATGCCTAATGCACTTGGATTGTATGATATGTCGGGCAATGTGATGGAGTGGTGTACTGACTGGTACGGCAGTTATACCTCCAATCCGCAAGTCAACCCGCAAGGTCCAGAGATGCCGTCGAACATCAATATCCAGAAACGCGTAGTCCGTGGTGGCTCGTTTCGTCAGTCACCGTACTATCTGCGTAACACTTGTCGCCAGTTCTACTACAGTTCAAAAGAAAGTGACGACATAGGCATTCGCATTGTGATTAGCGTGAAATAAAAGAAGCGACAAAAATTTTGTCGCTTCTTTTGTACCGCATATCGGAGTCGAACCGATGATCTACTGCGTGAGAGGCAGTTGTCCTGGACCACTAGACGAATGCGGCTTTTTTTTTCGTGATTTCTCTAGCGAAATCGGGTGCAAAAGTACAACTTTTTTTTGATTTGGATAGAAAATGATAAAAAAAAGTTTTCTGTTGTATGTATGTTGTTGGTTCTTATAATGATATGGATTGGAGAAAAAGATGCCTTTCTGCCATATTGGCTGAAAGGCATCTTCGTTTTAGACTGAAAACTGAAAAATCAGGCCATATTGTGGAACACGTTTACCACGTCGTCGTCGGCTTCAAGACGCTCGATGAGGCCGTTGACATCCTCCTGCTGCTCGGGAGTGAGCTCTCGCATTGTTAGGGGGATGCGCTCGAACTTGAACGACTTGATTTCATAGCCCTTGTCCTCGAGGTACTTTGAGATGGGGCCATAGTTCTTGAAGTCGGCGTAGATCATAATCTCGTCCTCGTCGCGGAACACCTCGTCGATGTCGCAGTCGATAAGCTCAAGTTCCAGTTCGTCCATATCGATGTCGTCGCGCCAAGCCACGACAAAGCTGCACTTGCGTTCGAAAAGGAAATCGTTCATACCCATCGTGCCCAGTTCGCCTTTGCCGCGAACGAAGGCTGCGCGGATGTTGGCCACAGTACGTGTGGGGTTGTCGGTAGCGGTCTCGACAACGAATGCGGTGCCGTGAGGGCCTTTGCCGTCATAAACGACCTCTTTGTATGCCGACTTGTCCTTCTCAGTGGCGCGTTTGATTGCGCGTTCCACGTTCTCCTTGGGCATACTCTCGCTCTTGGCGGTTTGCATCAGCAGGCGCAGACGCAGGTTGCTCGACGGGTCGGGGCCACCGGCTAGCACCGCCAGCTCAATTTCTTTTCCAATCTTGGTGAATGTGCGGGCCATATGACCCCAGCGTTTCAGTTTTCTTGCTTTACGGTATTCAAATGCTCTTCCCATTGGGTGAATTTTTAGAACTTTAACGTTAACCCTAACTTTAACTAAGGATGTGACAGTTGGTCAATTAATATATCAAAAGATGAATTAACTAGTTAAAGTTAACGTTAAGGTAAAGGTTATTAACTAAATAAGTCCACGGTTGCGTTTCAGGGGTTCGACGCTGGGCTCCTTGCCTCGGAAGTCGATGTACAGTTTCATCGGGTCCTCGGTGTTGCCGCTTTCAAGCAGGTGGCGGAACTTCTTGGCCAGCTCGGGATTGTAGAGGTCGCCGCTCTCGCGGAAGGCCTCGAAGGCGTCGGCGTCGAGGATGGCGGTCCAGGTGTAGCTGTAGTAGCCTGCAGAGTATCCGCCGCTGAAGATGTGCTGGAAATAGGGGCTCTTGTAGCGGCTGATAATCTCAGGAATGAGGCCTATCTTCGCCATTGCCTGGTCTTCGAAGTCGGGCAGCACAATCTTGGTGGGCTTGGTGATGCTGTGGTAGTCCATATCGAGCAGCGATGCTGCCAGCAGCTCGGTGTTGATGAAGCCCTGGCCGTAGGTGGCGGCGGCAGCAATCTTGGCTATCAGGCTGTCGGGGATGGCCTCGCCGGTCTTGTAATGTTTGGCGTATTCCTTCATTACCTGCGGGTGACGGCACCAGTTCTCCATCACCTGGCTGGGCATTTCGACGAAGTCGCGCGGTACGTTGGTGCCGCTGATGGAACGGTAGTGACACTTGCTCAGGATGCCGTGCAGACAGTGGCCGAACTCGTGGAAGAGGGTCTCGCTCTCGTCGAAGTTGAGCAGCGACGGCTTGTCCTTGGTGGGCTTGGTGAAGTTGCACACCATCGAAATGATGGGAATGACGTTGTTGCCGTCCTTGTCAACGTATTGCTCGCGGAAGTTTGTCATCCAGGCACCGCTGCGCTTGCTCTCGCGCGGGAAGAAGTCCATATAGAGTATGGCGATGACATTGTCGCCGTCCATAACCTCGTAGCTGATGGCTTCGGGGTCGTATTTGGGCAGTTTGTTGTTCTCGCGGAAAGTAATGCCGTACAGCTTGTTGGCAACGGTGAAGGCACCTTCGCGGACATTGTCGAGCGAGAAGTAGGGGCGTATCTCGTCCTCGTTGAGGGCGTAGCGCTCCTTGCGCAGTTTTTCGCAATAGTAGCGCCAGTCCCAAGGCTGCAACTTCTCGCCGGGGTGGTCTTTCTCAAGCATCTTCTGATACTCGTCGCGCTCCTGCTTGGCCTTCTTCAGAGCCGGTTCCCAGAGATCCATAAGGCACTTGTAGACAGCTTCGGGGGTCTTGGCCAGGCAGTCGTCGAGGGTATAGGCGGCGTGGCTCTCGAAGCCCAGAATCTGGGCGCGCTCGAGGCGCAGGTTTACGATGCTGTCGATGATGGCGAGGTTGTCTCCGTCGGCACCGACACAGCGGTGGGTGTAGTCGCTCCACATAATCTCTCGCATATCGCGGTTATTGCAGTTCTGCATAAAGGGCTCCCAACTGGGCATATGGAGCGTGAACTTGTAAGCCTCCTTGAAACTGGAGTCGGCTTCGGCGGCCTCCTTTGCAGCGGCCAGCTGGTCGGCGGTGAGACCCAGGTTGGCGACTTGATCCTCGCGGAGTCCCAGAGTGATATAGTTGGTGGCCTTCAGCACATTGTTGCCGAAACGCAGCGTCAGTGAAGCCAGCAGGCTGTTGATTTCGCGGAAGCGCTCCTGCTTGTCGGCAGGAATGTTGGCACCGTTGCGGACAAAGTTCTTGTAGGTCTCTTCGGTCAGTCGCAGCTGTTCGCCGGTCAGACCAAGGCTTTCACGCTGGTCGTAGACGGTCTTGACGCGCTCGAAGAGCTTGGCGTTGAGCATAATGTCGTCGCCGTGTGCAGCCAGTTTGGGCGACACCCCTTCGGCAATCTTCTCCATTTCCTTGGAATTGTTGCTTTCGGCAAGGTTGAAGAACACTCCACTCACCTCGTTCAGCAGGGCGCCGCTCTGTTCCAGAGCCTCGATGGTGTTGGCGAATGTCGGAGCCTCGCTGTTGTTGACGATGGCGTCGATTTCGGCCTTCTGGCGCTTGATGCCCTCCTCGAAGGCGGGCATATAGTGCTCGGGCTTGATTTTCTTAAAGTCGGGGATATTGTAGGGCGTGTTCCATTGTCCCTGAGTCTGTTCGTCGGCAGGGAAAGCCGCCAAAAACGGATTCTCCATATTGTTTTTGTTTTTGCAGGCCGTCATAAGCAGCAATGCCGCGCAGCCGATGGTAAGTAAAGTTTTTTTCATTATAATGTTGTTGATTTTTTTTTAGATTTTATTTATGGTGGGGAAGTTCAGTCGTTTATTTTTTCAAGGATTTTTATCACTTCTTCGAATGATTCAGCGTTGAGTTTTTTTGCTATGATTTTTTTGTCCTTGTCGAGTAGGTATATCTGCGGAGTTGTCTCTATGTCGTAGACATCGTGCCAGTCGATATTGGCCTCGCCGCCGTCGATGTTGAGCCAGTTAAGGTTGTGGTTGTTGATGAATTCGCGCCATTTGGGTCGTGTCTCGTCGTCGGGTTCGCTGAGTATGGCGAAGGAGCCGATGTCGCACTTCTTTTGGTATTTGGCATAGCGTTTGAATAGTTCGGGGATGATGGTTTTGCAGTGCCCGCAGGTTGGCGACCAGAAGACGAGCAGCGTGTATTTGTTGGGCAGAGAGTGGAGATTGTGCCACTGTCCCTTGTCGTCCTTCATAATGAGTTGCGGTGCCAGTTTGCCTAAGAGCAGTTTGTCCCATTTGTCGGCACGTTTGACGTTCATATCCACGGTGCTTGGCGACATCCAGTCGCACATACCGGTCTCGATGTAGCGTTTCACGAGATGGACATAGATGGCATCGTAGCTCATCACGGTGCTTTGGAGATATTTTTCGGCAATGGTGTTGACGAGGTAGCGGAAGTTTTCCTTCGAAGGTTTTGCCTTGTCGATGACTTTGTCGACGTACTCAATGATGGTTTCCGGGGGAGCGTTTTTGAGGTAGACGTCCAGATAGCGGTCGAGCCTTTTTTTGAAAATCATTTCCGGTGTGCGAATCAGGGCGTCGTTGTCCAGTTGCGTGTAGTCGAAATAGTGATCCATAAAATACTCCCACTTCTGTTTGTCGTTGAGTTTGTTGCCGTCCTTGTCCGTTTGAGGTACATCGGGTTCACGCGTGGCGGTCATCAGCAGAGCCAGCATAGTGTTGGGGTTTTTGTCGATGAAGTCGTGTTTGATGCTGTCCATTTTCAGTCCCTGTTTGCGTCTGAATTCGGCCAACAGTGCGCTGTCGGTGATGTTGGCTTTGGCCGAGTCGACGGCGCGGTAGATGTCGCGGTTGGCCTTGTGGTATTTGAACAGCAGTTTGTTCTGCTCGGAACCTTTGACGTTCATATTATACTGCCATCCAGGTTCTTCGGTGTCGAAATGGAAGTCGAGTTTTTCATTGCCGTAGACAGCGAATTCAACGTAGGTGCCCGAAGGGTTCACAAAGAAGTAGAGGCCCGGTTTGAGTGTGGCTTCTTTGTTTTCGAAGACGAACATACCCTTGGGTGAGATTCGGGCTGTGTCGAAGGCGTAGGTGGCGCCAGCGTAGTAGTTGCCGAGATACATCACGGAGTCAGTGTTGCCGTAGATGAAGAGCGTGAAGCGGTAGCCTTTCTGAGGACCCTTCTTACTTCGTGCGGCGTTGGCGGGTTGGGCTAAGAAACAGAGTAACAGTATTGTGACGACTGCCAGGATTTTTTTTCTCATTTTGACTGTTGTTTTGGTTTTGTTGATATAAGTGCATCGGAAGCGTTGAAAAGTTCAGGAGAAAATCATAAAAAAACAAAATTTTTTTTCGTGTCCGGGAAATAATAACGTGTCGTGTAGAAAAATCGTGTGTTGAAAGGAAAAAAAATCTGAAATGTAAGAATGCTTTTTTTGGAAAAAAAAGGGTTTTACCCTGGCATATGTACAGTATTTGTACAGTATATGTACAGTATATGTACGCTTCTAAAGCGTACATATACTGTACATATACTGTACAAATACTGTACATATGCCGAG
>JAEEGL012034471.1_pt1 | contig 13447 bp, 9 predicted proteins | sample 9134231 | NCBI WGS metagenome assembly JAEEGL01 (sample SAMN16246548, study PRJNA631951) | gut metagenome | biome: gut microbiome; feature: rumen; material: fiber-attached | host: Bos | place: Iran: Karaj | collected 2018-10 | reverse complement strand
GGAGAAATCCTCATCGGTACGGCCAGCAAACGTAAACTTGTTCCCGAACAGGCCGAACAGGGAGGTTCCGAATCGGGCGGCCCAGCAGATAAACTTGTGAAGGTTCTCTTTCTTTTTCTCAGACCGTTTTCCGCATTTCAGGTAGACAAAGGCACAGGGCGCCACAAAGACCAGCATGAAAACGATATAGAAAAGAAAGATCAACACCGTTTTTACGGCTTTGACCGGAAAAAGGAGGATCTTCAGCAACCAGTTATCGGAGGACATCTCAGGCAAGGGTATAGATCGTACTTTCCGCTTTGAAGCGGCTCGTCCTTCTTTCCGACAGTTCCTCGTCAAAAGCGCAGACGAGCACCGTTTTGGCTTCGCCTTTTCTCAGAAGCAGCTTCGCATCCCGGACGGCCCAGGCAGAAGAGTCCTCCCCCTGGGAGTAGGTGATATTGTATCCGTGGCACTTTGTCTGGATGGCAATGGCGGAAGCGATGGTGTTGTGCGTGCTCAGCATGAAGATGGTCGGCTTGAGCTGCTCTTCCTGATTGTTGACAATGTCTTCCAGGAACATGCCGCTCAGCTCGAGCATTCCTTTGGAGGTGGCGGCAATGATCGCATCGGGCCGCTCCAACCCGGCTTCCCGCAATGCCGTGAAAGCGGACAGCAGGCTGGCTTTCATCATTTTTCCCATCCGTCGGGTCTCCATGGGAGGAAGATATTCCCGCAATCCTCCCAGATCGTCTTCTTCGGAAATGAGGATGTGGGAAGCGATGCGGATCCGGGACTCGTCCATCAGTTGCGTTTCCTCCGCCCCGGGTCGGGCCTTGCTGAGGATCACGCAGGAATCATTTCCCCCGAAGCCGAAGGAATTGCACATCACAAAATCCAGGTCTACGCCCGTGCGTCCCGGGGAGGGAATCACGCCTTCCGGCATGGGATGGCTCCATCCCAGCGAGGCCGGCACGAAGTCGTTCTCCATGGCCAGCAGGCAGATGACCGTCTCAACCGAGCCGGCGGCAGAGGTCGTGTGCCCGGTATAGGACTTGGTGCTGGACATGTCGGGGAGGTCGTCGCCGAACACCCGTTTGAACGCGGCGCTTTCCGATGCGTCGTTATCGGGCGTACCCGTGCCGTGCGCATTGATATACTTGATGTCCTTCGGCTGTAACCCGGCCATCCGGAGGGCTCCGGTCATGGCCTGTGTGGCACCTTCTCCATTCTTGGAGGTTGCCGTCTGGTGGAAGGCATCACAGCGGTTCGCATAGCCGCGGACATAGGCCAGACCGCCTGGTACGTCTTTTTGAAGCACGACGAAAGCCGCACCCTCTCCCAGGTTCAGTCCGGCCCGCGTTGCATCGAAGGGACGGCATCTTTCCCGATCCAGGATCATCAACGTATTGAATCCATTCAGATGCAGTTTGCTCAGGGGCTCCGAGCCGCCGGCGATGGCCAGGTCGACCTCGTCGTTCTTCAACATCTCGGAGCCGATCATAATGGCATTCAGGGCAGAGGAACAGGCCGTACAAATGGTGCAGCACCGGGCGCCCTGAAGTCCTGCATATTCGGCGATCTCCTCGGTACTCCGGCCGCATTCATGGCTGTGGGGCATGCCCTGCAGTTCAGGATCGGTTCCTGTTTTCTCGAAAATCTGCTCCGTGATATCCATCACGCCTACGGTGGTTCCTGAAATCAGCGCCACGCGTTTGCCGGCCACATCCTGGATGCCGGCCTGCTTCAGGGCTTCCCGTACGGCAATCGCTCCCATGACGGAAGTCCTGCTAACCGTCTTGTCACGGGAAATCCCCAGCATCTGTTTCATCTCCTCGGTCGACAGTTTGATCTCTCCCACCGGGATATCTGTATGCACCGACGGGAGATATTTCATCCGGCCGATTCCCGACTTCTTGTTTTTCAAGGAGTCCAGAACCTCCTGCTGGTTGTTGCCGATGGCACAGACAATGCCCATGCCGGTCACCGCGACCGTTCCACTCATCGTTTTCATTGAAGTTTCAGCATTTTAAGGTCTGCAATAAAGGAGTCTTCGGCATCGCAGTCCACCCAACCACAGATCGTCACGGCAGGTCTTGTCGCAGAAACGGTCGCTTGGATGATCCGGTCCATGGCGGCTTCATCCCTGTCGGGCAGAAGCACGAGCGTGGTTTCTCCCTTGATGTCGTTCTTGACGGCGATTTCTCCCAGGACGACATTGGGAAGCGTATTGATGAAGACAGCCGGGCTGGGGAAGAACGATTCGGGATCGGAGAACGTGGAAAGATGTTTCCGGTCGGCCAGGACGGAGCCGTTCTGCGTGAAGATCAGCAGCGCACGGTCTTCCGGGTCGGTATTTTCCAGGGAATCCTTGGCAAGAAGGCTCGATCCGACATAGGCCAGCCTGCTGTACAGGTCCATTTTGAAGAACCGGGAACCGTCCGCGAGATACTTCTTGAAAATCTCCGTGACGAGCGCCAGACCGCGGTTCTCCAGCGGGACGGCCTTTTCGTCCATCCACAGGCCGTCGGGCGTGATGCGAAGGCGTTTGACCACCTCGTAGTCCGCTTTTCCGGGAATGGATGCTTGCTCGGGTGTCCTGGCGTAGATCATCGCGCCGTTACAGCTGCCGAATCCGGACTGCAGCTTGATGAAGGCTCTTTTGTCGGTCGGTGCCGGATGGTCGCAGATCTTGATTTTCCCGCTGACACCCATCTCTTCAAACCCTGGGGTGGGAGGGATGATCCCGTCATCCAGGGAACACATCAGGATGATCGACTCAACGATGCCGGAAGCGCCGAACGTGTGTCCATAGTGCGGCTTGACCGTGGTGGTCAGGATGTCGCCCAGGCCGGCGCCCTCGATCGCCTTCGATTCCATCTGGTCGTTGAACATGGTCGCCGTGCCGTGTGCTGCGACGCAGGCCAGCGTGGATTTCCGCTCCGGGGTCAGGATCTTTTTGATGGCGCGGCATACGCCGTCCCCGCTGGGGATGGGTGCGCTAACGTGATAAGCATCACTGTTGAGACATCCGTCGATGATATACCAGGCATCGGTGTCCGCGTGAAGCTCTTTGGATAGCACCACCGTGGCGGCACACTCTCCGATGTTGAGGCCCAGACGCTCAATGTCGAAAGGCCTGCATTCCGTCGGAGACAGGGCTTTGAAGGCGTCGAAGCCGGCCAGGACAAAAGCAGAGAGGACATCTACGCCACAGACCACCGCTGTATCGTAATAACCTGCGGTGAGGAGCCGGTCGGCCAGCATCTGTGCCGTGGCACCGGAGATGCAGGCGTTGCTGACCGTGATCGGAGCGTTGACGAATCCCAGTTCGTCCGCCACTTTCTTCACGGCTACGCCGGGTGCGAGATAGTTTTTGTCTTTTTCGGGAACATCTCCCAGTTCTTCGACGCCGGCCGTGGAGGTGCCCAGAATAAAAATGGTCCTCGGAGAAGAAGGATCGACCGCACTGCGGGCCAGCGCGTCCTTCACAGAATGAAGCACCAGCGATTCAAACCAGCTGAAGCCGTCCACGTGAAGGGCCGCTCTCCGGTCCTCCGGGAAAATGCCGACGCAGAAATGCCCGGGAACTCCCAGACAGCCATCCATGCGTTTCAGGCCGGTTTCGCCGCGCTTGACTGCCGCATAGTTTTCCTCTGTCGTCAGGCCCAGCGGAGAAGTTATATTTGTCGATAATATTCGGGTCATATATATTCAAAAATACAAATTTAGCGCTTTTTATATAAAAAATAAAGAATTCCATTTTACGAATTGTTATCTTTGCAGTATGATACAGCTTCCTCCTGAATTCGACGATATTCGTCCCTATTACGATTCGGAAATCCCCGCCGCCATGGAGCGGATGGCCTCCGACCCCGTTCTGACGCCGGCCCTCCGTTTTCTCGACGAGAATATCGACGTGAATGCTTTCCGTGCGAAACTGCGGAAGATCCGTACCATCGAGCAGTTCCAGCGCGAAGTGATGGTGCCCCTGTGCAGTGCCCTGGTGGCCAAGACCATGACCCGCTTCACGTCATCCGGTGCCGAGGCCATCGATGCATCCTATGGCTCGCTTTATGTGTCCAATCACCGCGACATTGTGATGGATGCATACCTTCACCAGATCGTCCTCAACCAGTATGGCAAACCGACCTGCCACATCACTTTCGGCAGCAATCTGATGAACCCGCAGTTCGTGGTCGATTTCGGCATGTCGAACAAGATGTTCCGTACCGACCGCAAGACCAGCAACGTGCGCAGTTTCCTGCGCTCTTCGATGCACCTGTCGGCTTACATCAACTATGTGGTGACGCACGGCGACTCCCTTTGGATCGCCCAGCGCAACGGCCGAACCAAGGACGGACGTGACCATACCGAACCGGGCCTGGTCCGGATGCTGCTCATGGAAAGCGACCGGAAAGACCAGGTCGAGGCCCTGCACATTACTCCGCTGTCCATTTCTTACCAGTGGGAGCCCTGCGATATCCTCAAGGCTGTGGAGCGCTACCGTACGCTTGACGGACAACCCTATGTCAAGGCACAGGGAGAGGACCTGCAGAGCATCATCACGGGCATCACGCAGCAGAAAGGGAACGTACATCTGGCTTTCGGCACGCCCATCGACTGCGCGGCCTTCAGTGATCCGCTGAAGCGGGAGGACATGGCCGCCATCGCCACCCAGATCGATGCGCAGATCTGGCGCGAATACCGCCTGTGGGATACCAACTACATCGGCTTCGACCTGCTCAACGGTTCGAGCCGCTTCACCGGCTGCTACGATCCCGCCACCAAGGACCAGTTCATCGCCAGGATGGAGCACGCGATCGAAGTCTACCCGTCACTCGATGCCGACAAACTGCGGGAATTGTACCTGAAGATCTACGCCGGTCCGGTCTACGATAATCCGGAGGCGCTGAAATAGTGGGGCACTGCCCTTCTACTCATTCAAGCACCCTTCTCCGGTCCAAAAAGCGGAAGCCGGCGGCTTCGAGCAGGTGAGGGGGCTGGATGTCGGGCTCGCCGACCAGGTCGGCGATGGTGCGGGCCACTTTCAGGATGCGGGTGTAGGCCCGGGCGGAAAGGCCCATCCGTTCCAGAATCTTCTCGAGTGTCTTGCGACATTCTTCCGACAGCACACAGAACTGGTTGATGTGCCGCGAGCCCATGGCGGCGTTGGTGAAGATGTCGGTTCCGGCAAAGCGTGCCGCCTGCACCGCGCGGGCCTTCGCCACGCGCGCCGCAATGGCGGCACTGCTCTCCTCTTGCCGGGATTCTGCTAAGTTACTCAGATTCAGGAGCTCCACAGCCGAGAGCGATTTGCACCAGCACTGGATGTCTATACGATCCATCATGGGTCCCGAGATGCGGGACAGGTAGCCCTCCACGGCACCCCGCGTGCAGGTGCAACGCCCGGGTTCGTCGCCGTAGTAGCCGCAGGGACAGGGATTCATCGAAGCCACCAGCATGAAATGCGCCGGGTAGTCGACCTTGTACTTGGCCCGCGAGATGGTCACCTTTCCGTCTTCGAGCGGCTGCCGGAGTGCATCGAGCATGCTGCGGCTGAACTGGGCGATCTCATCGAGGTAGAGCACGCCGTTGTGGGCCAGGCTGATCTCGCCGGGCGTGGCATTCTGTCCGCCGCCGATGAGGGAAACCAGGGAGGCACTGTGGTGCGGTGAACGGAAAGGCCGTTCCATCAGCAGGTCGTTCTTGAGGCCGCGCCCCGCCACGGAATAGACTTTCCCCGTCTCGATGGCCTCTTCGCGGGTCATCGGCGGCAGGATGGACGGCAGGCACGAGGCCATCAGGCTCTTGCCCGAACCCGGGGCACCCACCAAAATGATGTTGTGACCTCCTCCTGCGGCAATCTCCATGCCCCGTTTGGCCAGCTGCTGTCCGCGGACCTGGCGGAAATCGTTGCCCGAAGGGTGGAAAGCGGCCGTAGCGGTCTGCTTCCGCACGCGCAGATGGTCGCATTCCGGACGGTTGGTCAGAATACCGATGGCCTGGGCCAGGGTCGAGACCCCGTAGACGGCCAATCCGTCGACATCGGCCGCTTCCAGCGCCGATTCTGCCGGAAAAATGCAGCCGGCAAAGCCCTCGTCGCGGGCTTTCAGGGCCACGGGCAACACCCCGTTGACCGAACGAACCTGTCCGTCGAGAGCCAGTTCTCCCATGATCAGGAACTTTTCGCAATCGACCATCCGGATCTGCTCCGAAACGGCCAGCAGGCCGATGGCAATGGCCAGGTCGTAGGCCGACCCTTCCTTCCGGATGTCGGCGGGTGCCAGGTTGACCACCAGCTTGCGGCCCGGAATCCGGAATCCATAGGAAGTGAGGGCCGTGATCACACGCAGCAGGCTTTCCCTCACCGCACTGTCGGGCAACCCCACCAAATGGATGCCGACGCCGACCGAAAGGTCCACTTCCACCGTCACGACGACCGCCTCGACTCCGATGCAGGTCGCACAAAAACACTTGTTCAACATCGCTTGTCCTTTCTTTTGTTCCGGAGCAAAGATACGGCGCCCGGAATGCAATAAAAAAAACGGTTGAAAGATTAACCGTTTTTTTCATTTTCCCGAAAAAACCGAGAAAGTATAAATCTCCGAAACGACTGACTATCAGATCTTGAAGCGAAGTCCAATCTCAAAATTAGCCTGCAGCGGTTGTTGCGTCCGAATGCTGAACGGCTGCTTATTGTCGAAGAAATAGACCAGGCTCGGATCGAAGTACAGGCCCATCCGCGGGATGAACCAGTATTCAACGCCGACACCAGCCTTGGCTGACCACTGCAGACCGCCGACTTTCTCGTTCAGGGTATTGCTGCCGTAGACATACCTTTGGGATACGCATTTCTCCGCAGCGGCGGACGCCGAGGCATACACCCCGACGTGCGGCGTCTGGACGAAATGGTACGACAGCGTCACCGGGATGCCCAGATAGTGGAGCTGGTTGTACGCGCCTTCGTACATCACCTTGTCGACCAGCATGTCGTACTGGGAAACGAGGTAAGAGTAGTTGAGGCCCGTTCCGACCGAGAAACGCTCGGTGATGGGGAACTCCACCTGCAGACCGACGGTCAGCGGGACATAGAATTTCGGTGCGTTGGTGGCGGTGATCGGCTCTACCTGCGAACTGGCCTGCCCCTTCCCGCTCTGGGAGGAGGCGTGCATGGCGCTCGGAATGTAGAGAAGGTCACCGTCCGACGATACCGTGGTCAGATTGGATAATATGGAGATTTGTGATGTGTGTGTGCGATGAGGGCGGGATTCTTCTTCCCAGTAGTCTGCGGGCAGGTCGTCTTCGGTCAGCAGGCTGGGCGCGTCGACGGCGGGCTGCTCGACTGCAGGTTGTTCAACGACGGGCGTCTCGGCGACGGGTGTTTCTTCAGCGGGACCTTCCACGGCAGGCGTTTCTTCAACGGGCGTTTCTGTGACAGCCGGTTTCTGCGCCACGGCCACGGCCTGCTTCTTCGTGAAGGCGGCAATCTGCTGCTGGATGGGCGCGATGTCGGGCGTCTCGGAAGGGGCCGGCTCGTCGGGAATCTCTGCCGGCGTGACGACAGGCTGCTCCGTTCCGGCGATCTGGACGGGGGCCGTCACCTCGCCTTCGGTCCGGGGACCGCGGAAGACAAGCAGGGCCAGCGCCACGACGGCGGCCGCCGCCGCGACGGCTACCGAGAACCGGCGGAAGATGACCTGTCGGCGGCGGCGCTCAAGCCCCTTGCTAATGCCTTCCCAGACATCAGGCGCCGTTTCGGTCACCCCTTCCAGGCGATCGCGCAGCCGCTTGTCAAAATCATTGCTTACCATTATATAATTTTTTTATCTTTTCTTGCAACAGGGTCCTGGCCCGGCTCAGCTGGGAACGGGACGACTGCTCGGTGATGCCCAGCAGCTTGCCCACCTCGGCGTGTGAATAACCTTCCACCACGAACAGGTTGAAGACGCTTCGCAATCCCGCCGGCAGCGAACCGATCTGGTCGAGGAGTTCACGCGTGCCGATCTGTTCCAGCACGCCGTTTTCCACCGTTCCGCCCGTTTCGGGCGCCTGTTCGATGTCTTCCGTCCGCCGCAACACGTCGCTTTTGCGAAGCTGCATCAGCGAGGCATTGATGAAAATCTTCCGCATCCAGCCCTCGAAAGAACCCTCTCCCTTATAGGAACCAATCTTGTCAAACACTGTCAGGAACCCTTCCTGCAGTACGTCTTTTGCATCCTCCCGGCCCAGGTATCGCACGCACACCGGATACATCCGCGATGCATACTGCTCGTACAACTTCCGCTGCGCATTTCGATCGCCCCGGACACATCCTGCAATCAGCTCAGCTTCGGTATATGATGAAGTCTCTTGCATCGCTGCTCACTATAGATGCAGAAAAGGCATCAAATGTTGCGTCCCTTCCTGCAATTTTTTTTTGGTTTGTTTTTTGTTAGGGTTTTTACCACTATTTTTGTAACGAATTTAGAAAAAAAGATGGACAGTCCAAGAATTTTGCGCAAGATTGTGTGCCTGGCCGCCGCATGGCTGCTGGCTGTGTGCTGCCTGCAGGCGCAATCTGCCCGCTATATCGAAGCATTGAAGAATTATCAGCAGGGAGAAGTGGCGGAAGCACTCCGCCTGTTCCAGGAAGAGGTCCGCGAGAATCCCAGCAATGACGCCGCCTGTTACTATATCGCTTCGATCTGCGCCAACGACAGCTCCCGCATCGACGAGGCGGAGTCCTGGCTCAAACGGGCCATCGACCTGTCGCCCGACAATTTCTGGTACCGCTATACCCTGGCCCTCTACTATCTCCGCACGGAACGGCAGGAACTGGCCGTACCGATGCTGGAACAGCTCACCGCCGACTTCCCCAAGAAAAGCGACCTGTATTTCGACCTGATCAACGTCTATCTGTCGGAGAACGACATCGACAAGGCCCTGGCTACCCTCGATAAGATCGAAGCCATCCGCGGCAAGAACGAAGTGGCCGCACTCACCCGCACCGAACTGCTGCTCAAACGGCCTGACGCCAACCCTGACAGCATCTATACGGCGCTGGCCGACTATTTTGAAGATTGCCGCACCCCGCGCCTGGCCAGCGTACTGGGCGACTACTATGCCACCACCTACCGCGATTCCCTGGCCCTGGCCTATTACGAAGAGGCCCTCGCCCTGGAGCCCGACTATACCCCTGCCTGGTTCGGCAAGGCCGGCGTGCACCAGATGCTCCGGCAGTACGATGAGTTTTTCTCGAGCCTTTCCCACGTGATGCGCGATCCGTATGTGAATCCTGAAGCCAAGGCGGCCCAGGTGGAGCAGATGACGGCCAACCCGCAGTTCGTACGGACCTTCTCCTCAGACTTCGACCAGATGATGATCGACCTGCACACGGCGCATCCCACCGACAGCACCATCAATGCCCTGATCGGCGGCTACTGGTACCGGACGGCCCGTCCCCACCTGGCCATCGAGATCATGCGTCAGAACATGGAGCAGCATCCCGAAAGCATCAACGCGGCCATGCAGTATCTCTTCATGCTGTATTACCAGCAGTCCTGGCAGGCCCTCGCAGAAGGTGCCTCGGTGGGCATCCAGCGCTTCCCCGAGAGCCCCGACATGTTGCAGCTGCGGGCCATCGCCTTCTCCCAGCAGAAAGAATACAACGCCGCCCTTGAAGACTACCAGGCCATCTTGAAACTCCATCCGAAAGACACCACGGTCATCAAGGTTACCTGCTCGTCCATGGGTGACCTCTACCACCAGATGGGCGATTCCAAGAACGCCTACAAGAACTACGAGCGCGCCCTCAAGATCGACCCGGACTACAACCCTGTGCTCAACAACTACGCCTACTACCTCTCGCTGGAAGGCAAGAACCTCAAGAAGGCCAAGGAGATGAGCCGCAAGACCATCACCTCGGAACCCGACAATCCCACCTATCTCGACACCTATGCCTGGATCCTCCACCTGATGGGCCAGGACATCGAGGCCAAGGCCATCTTCAAGCACGCGATGCTCTATGGCGGCAAGGAGAGCCGTACGATCGTCGAACACTATGCCACCGTGCTGGAAGCCCTGGGAGAGAAAGACCTGGCCAACATCTACTACAACCAGGCGGCGGGGATGAAAGATCAGGAATGACAAGGACTGGACGATGAAACGCTGGCTGCTCATCCCGCTTCTGCTCCTGCTCGGCACGGCTGCCTTCGGGCAGCAGGACGTGTCGAAGCAGACCGAGCGCAAGCGCAAGATCGAGGAAGAAATCAACTTCATCGACAAGCAGCTCAAGACCATCTCCAGCAAGCAGAAAGCCACCACCGAGCAGCTTTCCCTCATCCGCAAGAAAGTCAGCGACCGGAAAAGCCTGATCAGCGACCTCGACAAACGGATCGCAGTAATTGAAGATGCGATGACCGGCAAGCAGCGCGAGATCAACCGCCTGCAGAAAGAGCTCGATACCCTGAGTATCTACTACAACCGTCTCATCTACAACACCTACAAGAACCGCGACACTCGCGTGTGGTTCCTGTACATCCTCTCGAGTGAAAACATCGGGCAGGGCTATCGCCGTTTCGCCTTTCTCAAGAGCCTGGCCGGCGAGGTGAGCAACCAGGCCGACAAGATGCGCGCCAAGCAGGCAGAGCTGGAGGAAGAGCGTGCGAAACTGGCCGAAATGCGCGCCGAAGCCAAGAGCGCCAAGGCAGAGCGCGAAGAAGAATACCGCAAGCTCAAAGCCGAGGAAAAGAAGTCGAACGACGACATGAAGCGCCTGGCCAAGAGCGAAAAGCAGTACCGCGCCGACCTGGCGGCCAAGAAAAAGGAAGTGGAACGGCTCAACAAGGAGATCCAGAAACTCCTCAAGAGCACCGTGGCCCAGCAGAAAAAAGACCAGACCCAGGTCGACACCGCCCTCTCGGGCGAGTTCGCCAAAAACAAGGGCAAACTTCCCTGGCCACTCAAGCAAGGCGTTATCATCGAGCGCTTCGGCGTCCACAACCATCCGGTCTATCCCAATCTCAAACTACCCGACAACCCGGGTATCACCTTCTCCACCACCAAGGGCGCCGACGTCTACAGCGTCTTCGACGGGGAAGTTCGCAAAATCATCGTGATGCCGGGCTACAACCAGTGCGTGCTGGTGCAGCACGGCGAATATTTCACCCTGTACTGCAAACTCGGCAAGGTAAGCGTCAAGAGCGGCCAGAAAGTCAAGACCGGCGACAAGCTCGGCACCCTCGAATCCGACGGAAACGCCTCCGCCCTGCACTTCCAGCTCTGGAAGGGCACCGACAAGCAGGATCCCGAAAAGTGGTTGAAGAAGTAGTCAGCGGCAGAAGGTCTCAATTCAAGCCGTTTTTGCGCCCGGAAAATAATTCAGTTGCCAGTATAGACTCCTGCGAAAAGGATCATATCTGTATTGGATTCCGTGATCAGGTACAGAAATGGATGGTCTGCGTGAAATACTAGATTTCTGGGAATTGCGCCAAGGCCCATGGCAACAGACATGGACGCGGCTTCCGCACCATTTTCATTGATGTCAATAGCACTAATTTGCCTGATCAAGGATACTGCATTCAACCCATCGGAAATAGCAGAAAAAGAACCCCCATTAAAGGCAAGCGGCATTCCCATTCCGGATAGGATCTCGTTTAAATCGATGCTACACGTGCTATTGAACCTGGGCAACCATAAATCAAGTTTTCCAACCACAGAAATATGGTCTGACAAGGCCGACCACGCATCTTGGTTTAAATAGCTCAAGGTCTCAGGAAGGGTTATTCCTTTTCTGGGGAGGATGATTGACATTGAAAAAGCCTCGTTTCCAAAGGGAAGTCGGAGACACTCACAAAAGTCATTATCCGAATAAGAACATTTGCTGGCATCTGTTTTACTTAGTTTCATCATCATAACTTCCCTTTCGCCTCCTGTTTCCAAGTGGAAAACTTCTTTTCCTGTTTCATGCCCGGAGAACTTATAGGTCCATTCTCCTTTGAAATACAGGGCATTCATTATAATAAACAGCATCTCTTCATTCGGACGGTCCATCATTTTGGGAATCAAGCCGGATGTGTTATTTTTGCACCAGTTGTTGATTTTCTTGACCGTGACAGGTTTGGTAAAATCCACATTTTCAACTAGCGCTTCATATTCCTTTTCAACGCAAGATCTAAAGGAAGGATTTATAGGCAATTTCTTGTCGAGAAATGTGCAATTGGCAAATGCCAGTGGCGTTTTCGGATCACAGTTGGGTAACTGCTGCAAAAGAGACTGATAAAATGCATTTGCTTCCGCGAGTTCATCTGTCCCGTACCCTAAAACGCTCAGAATTTGTGCTTGTGTCTCGCCTTGTGCTCCGTTAGCAAGCATTCCTAGCAAAAACTGCATACCCAGCGGTGAAACAAACCAATCTTTGGATTGAGACGCTGCCACAGATTGAATAAATGAGAAAGCAAAACTATGGTCCCGGGCGATTAATTGCTGCTGTTTAGTTGTCAATTGGATAGGGTCTCCCTGATCCAGTTTGGTACAAGAGACCCCCAATAGTAGTATGATAGAAAGAAGATAAGTAAAGTGTCTCATAAGGCAAATGTTTTATCTATAAATGCACTTGCCTTGATATCTTGCGTCTCTATAAATGAAATCGCAGACCGACATTCATCTCAAACACGGGATGGGAAGAGGAAGGAATGTCTTTATTTCGTTGCATATACCATCCGATGCCTGGTTCGGCATAAAGGCTTAGATTGGGAGTTAGTTGGTAATTAATACCGGCTACTGCGGACAACGCGATTCGGAAGGGATGGCTTGTCAAGGTCCTTTCTGAAAAATGCCCGTAATACTCTGATTTTTCATTGACAGACAGACGAATGGCAAATTCGCCTCCCGATGCGGCATAAAACTCCCAGCGATGGCTCTCGAAAAAATGATAACCTACCTTGAGAGGGATTCCAAGATAATGCGCCTGATATGTTTTTGATTCCGAGATGACGCCCGAATCTTTGATTTTCCAATTAGATAATTGGAATGAATAGTTCAGACCGCTCTCTATTGTCCAATGGTCAGAAAGATAATAACTTAGCGAGAGACCTGCCTTGATGGGCGGCATATAAGAAAACAATGTATCCATCTTTGTCGTTTCAATTCCAGCTACCCCTCGCAATTCCCTTATTTCTTTTTCAGAGATACCTAAGAAAGGAGTACCGTTTACTTTAAGTGAATAGCGACGATCGGGTTGTTTCACCGGAAAGATTATTCTCTCGGTTTTTTCAGTGATGGAGTCGTCTTCCGGAAGAGTTTCGTGCTGATGAAGATGAACATCTTGTAGGTCAACCTGATTTTGCCCCTCTTCAATGTCTTCAATGACTTCTTCCATTGATATGCTATTCAGAACATCATCGTTATCCGGAATGGAAGGTCTGCTGTTCAACTTTAGAAGCAATGATTCAGGTGTAATGTGATTCAAAGCCCTTGGGATTGCGGC
>JAEEGL017107512.1_pt1 | contig 13448 bp, 12 predicted proteins | sample 9134231 | NCBI WGS metagenome assembly JAEEGL01 (sample SAMN16246548, study PRJNA631951) | gut metagenome | biome: gut microbiome; feature: rumen; material: fiber-attached | host: Bos | place: Iran: Karaj | collected 2018-10 | reverse complement strand
GGAAGAGCTTGATTCTGAGATCAGCGTTGATGAGTATATCAGCACTATCGAATATGATTACCCGGAGTTTCATCTTTCCATGCGGTGCTATTGGTGCAGCCTTATATCAGGAGATCTGGTGCTTAAAGAGGCTGAGGATGCCAAGTGGCTTGATGTGGAGACAATTGATTCAGTTAAGTGGCTCCCGGCAGATATTACTTTGATAGATGAGATCAAGAAAAGGATGGCGTAAGAAGTATTGGTTTGGGGGATAACAATAAGTGTGAACCACAGCCTGGTACATCGTCAGTTTGAGGAGGGCGGTGAATCACTTCACATCAGTACTCCCAAGACCAAGGCAGGAACAAGAACCGTACCGATGATAGAGCAGGTCTACGAGGCATTTCTTGAAGAATATCAGCTCCAGCAGATTACAGGATTCCCTACACTCAAGAGCCTGAGTTGAGAACGTGGCGTAAAATGAGGTGTTAAGAGGCAATAGAATAGAAATATGCGAAAAGACCAATTCGAAGAGGGATTGGTCTTTTTGATATAATAGTATTTTGCGTGATAAACGGAAAGTAAGATATAATTATGACATTGGATACAGTGTGGAAATTCTTTTGTAAAGGAATATATATATGATGGAGACAAATAGAAATTCAAAAAACGGAGGGGTTATCATCTGTATAATCATAGTTGTAGTGTTCCTTGTTCTCTTCGGGATATTCAAGATCGTCCGTGGAGTGTTCTGGTTCTTAGGATATGAGACTCCTGTAGAGCGGTATTATTCTGTACTGAAGACAGATGCTGCCCTTGAGAAGAAATATCCGGGGCATGATTTTGACGTGAGAGAAGAACACGGTTGGGCAGAGTATGGTTATGCAGTCGGCATATACGGAACGGATGAGGCCGGGATTGAGTTCTGGGTGCAGTGGGTAGACGGTGAAATGCAGGATCGCTACTGTGAAGAATGGAATAAGCATTACTATGGGGAGAAGATCGTGGAGTACCAGAACGGCCTTCGTGATAAATATTTTCCGCAGATTCCGTACGTGGATACGTATGAATATTGTCATGATTCGTATCATTTTGTCAGAGGACCGTACAAGGAAGTCCTCTTTGAGTCCTTGGATGAAGCCATAGAAGGCAGTAAGTACAACGCATTTGACACGGATGTTACATATAAGGGAATAGACCTTTATACGGCAGATGATGAAGAGATCAAGGAGTTCGCCGGGTCAATCGCAGATTCCCTTATGTGGCTGGCTGACGAAACCGGGTATCGTGATATCTGGATTGGAGAGTTCTATTACCAGGCAGCTGATGAGTACGGATCCGGATTCAAGGACAAGGACGAACTTGTCGAATCAATAATAAAAGAGATCGAGAGAGAAAAAAAGAGGCAATAGCAGGCGTGTTCTATGAGGGAATGACTCAGAAATGGTATGACTTTGTGGGGATTCTTGTTGTTGCCATAATAATGAGGATCCTTGGTATTGAGGAGGACTATTGTATCCTGGAGATAGTGGCAGAGGCTGGAAGGTATTATCGCTATGATGGGAAAGGTGATCTGACAAGCGAAGAAATACGAACTTTTGATGCCGGAAAAAAATATGAAAACGGATATGACAAAGCTAATAGAGGATAAGAATAATGTTCATAGGAATCCTTTCAGACACACCTGGACTATTAACTACAGGAAGTGATATCATGTTTTGAAACGGATGGTAAGACCTTGGAGTTCTCCAAGCCTGTATTCGTTGATGATAGTGGTAAACCGATGCAATTCGGACAAAGACAGTATGAGTCTGTAAAGAGTAAAGCCATGAATTGGTTGGTAGCATAAAAAATAACGGGTAGCGTTTGAGCTATCCGTTATTTTATTCCCCTAAAAACTTCGCGACCTTTTTTCCGGGGAATAGTTTTTTTATGAGATTGGTAACGTTGTGATTGTGCATACGTATAAGCACTTTGTCCGTCGGATCGCATAGTTCCTTTGCTTTACGAATGGAATACCCCTGGTTGCGAAAGGATACGAGCTCCGGGTCAGTCAATTTCTCCAGCTCAAAGAACGAAGTTTTCACCTCGTCATAATCGCAAATGACATCAAAGGAATCCAACAATTCCTGTCCGTTGTTCTCGTCACCAGCTTTATAGCAATAAATTTCAGCAACGATATCTGAATTTTTTTCTCTACGTTTTTGATTTCCCAAAACATGGAGGCATCGGCTTTACCTGTTACTGGATCGATTCCTACCAGTGCCCGGCAGTACTGTCTTCCTATATCATCAAGATGTTCTTCAGGAAGGGAATCCCTGTATTCTTCAAAGTTCTCGGTTGTTATATCTATTGTTCTCATGCTCTTTTAAGTCCCCTTCAGAGACAGAAATAACTAGTAGAAAGCTATAATCAATTATAATTATAAGGCATTACTGCGACTATTTAAAATAGAATTTGCCTTTGATACCTAAAAAGCCGCAATCCCGGTATAAATCCAGGATTACGGCCATAGGCAATGTTCAAATATAGTGTTGTCATGATCACAGTTGATCCAACGTTGCATCTCTTGAAGTAAGCTTAAAAAATCTAAGGTTTTCGCCTTTTGTATCTGTGGCTATTTGCTTGTTATCATCAGAGGATTTAACCCCGTTTGCAATGAGTTCTTTGTAGAACACTTTTGGGGAATCTGCGTTTGTGCAAATATCGGTCAGGTTTTTATAGTCATTACAGAGAAAATTAGCTACTGAGCAATAGTAGTTCCACATATGAGCCCATGATTCCTTATGATCACTTACCGGGAGCTCGAAGCAATACTCAAGGGATAATGTTCTGGTATAGATGTCAAGTTTGTAGCTGGCATAGGTGAGCATGCGGTTCCTGTCGGTTATATAAAGTGCTATGGCTGCCACGTCTTCAGATTTTATCTGGATAGGAACTGTAGCGCTGATTCGGTATCTGTCAGGCGATTCCACCCTAAAAATAACTTCAAATATCTGATTTCCGATTTTGTGTTTTGTTATTATCATGCCATCGGTAGGCTTTTTTATACTGTTGACACCATGTGCGCGAAGAACGCTTTCCATTGTGTCCATCACATCTTTTGCGTTATTTGTAATTTCCATTTTTTTCCTACCTCCTCTATTACTTGTTCTATGCTGTCTGCCGGTATGATCTTTATGTCCATCTCAGCAAACTTCTCTTTATCAAGTTCCTGATAATTTTCAGCAGGGATAAAGACCTTTTTGCATCCTGACTCGCAGGCAGCTCTGATTTTCTCCGGAACACCACCGACCTTAAAGATTCCGCCGGTTAAAGATATCTCACCGGTGTAAGCTAAATCGTACGGCACATCCTCCATTATGGGCCTTCCTATGGCAGCACTGTATAAGCTCATGAAAAGAGCTACGCCTGCCGAAGGCCCGTCCTTCGGTACAGCACCTTCCCCAAAGTGAATGTGGATGTCCTTATTCTTCAAGAGCTCCGGATACATTCTTCTTAAGCATGTAATAGCAATGTCACAGGACTCCGTTACCATTCTCTCGACAAGACCGGTTATCTTTACTGATCCGTGACCATCGAGAAGTACAGTCTCAATTGCAAATGCCTTTCCCTGGTTGCCTCCAACTACTGCAAGTCCCTTTGATATGCCGGGACGGTATCCATCTATTGGGAAATTACCTCTTGGTAATGGCTTGGGACCAAGACATTCTTCCAGATCAGAAGATACAATATGGATCATGGATTTCGAGACATTTTCCGCATGGTTCATGAGCTTTTTGCCTACAATCCTGTTCATGGCTTTTTCCATGTCCCTGATCCCGGAAGATCCGCAGTATAATCTCAGAAGTGAATCGATAGCATCATTATCCATTGATACACTGATCTCCTTGCTGTAGGATTTTTCAATCTTGGGGATTATGTAGCGGTTTACGATCTTCTTCTTATCCTTATAGTCATAACCATCAACATTTGTTACAACAAATCTGTCGCTGATTATTGACGGAACCTTGCTAAAATCATTGGCGGTGGCGATGAAAATGGCACCTTTGAAATCTATGGGCACTTCAAGGAAATTATCAACAAAATCATGATCCAGTACATCGAGAAGAGCAAATGCGATCTCGTTGTTTATTTTGTCAATCTCATCCAGGAGAAATACTGTATGGAAAGAAGTGGCTTCCCTGATCTTTTTAACCAGGAGTCCGGGTCTGCTGCCTGCATAGGTGGAGGCAAAGCCTCTGAGGTCATTCTCATCCTTTATCCCGTTCAGAGGAATCTTAACAAAATGGTAGCCCATAACCTCTGCGATGGATTTTGCTATGGAGGTCTTGCCTGTACCGGGACCGCCGCATAGAGCCAGATTCATTTTCACATCACCTGAAACCGATGTACTGTGAAAAAAGATTGCAGCTTCTTCTATAACTTTATCAAGTCCATAGAGCTTCTCGTGAATGAGGTCAGAAAAGGAACATATATCAAAATCTTTATCGGCATCAGATTCGGTTCGACAGGCCAGGAGGTAATCAAGTTTCTTTTTGTTTCTGTTGTTGTCATGTTCATCTCCACCAACCACAGAACTGTCATTTTTATCTTCGAGACATTTTCTTATCGCTAAGGAAACAGAATCTGAATATTCATGATGATGTCTGTTGAAGAATACTCCAGGTGTAACATCAACTATGGGAGAAAGAAGCTCTCTGACAATTGCACTGTTTATTCGTATGTGCCTGCCTTCACCTTTTAGGCAAATAAAGTGCCTTACAATCAGGTCAATGTTGTGCTTGAGATCCCTGGCACCGCAGTCCCCGCAGAATTCTGTGACGATTGTCTTTATGGCTTCCCTGCTAAAAAGCATCTCCTCTTTATTAACAGAGAAGTTCTGCAGTATTAAAGGTATGAGGTAATGTATAGCCATGTTTATCTTATCGTCCACAGAGTAATCATCCATCCTGATTATGGAATCAAATCTGTTGAGGATTGGCTCCGGGAGATTCTCGGTGCTGTTTGCAGTCGCGATGAAAATGGTGTTGGCGGTTGAGATACTGCAACCAAGAAATTTATCTTCGTGTTCACCGAGAAGAACCCTGTATAGTGTGTTTATAGGGTTGCCGTCTCTGGAAACCGGGCACATCTTGTCGATCTCATCAAGTCCTATGAGCATCTCAGATGTACCGTAATGGGCAAAGCTCTTAGTCAGTCTTCCGGCATCAGAATTTTCATATCCGTAATGTATGCCTTCGAGCTCCAGGGGAGATGCCATTCCGTTGAGTGGGATTATATCGAAAGGGATTCTGAGGTACTCTCCAAGGGCTGTGATCACAGAAGTCTTGCCGGTGCCGGCACTGCCGACGAGGAGGATGTTAAAGCCCCTCTTCTTTGCTTTCTCATTGGATACGAAGACCTCGGTCAGCTGTCTCTTAACTTTGTCCATCTTATAGAAACGGCTGTCAAGGAACTCCAGGAGCCTGGGCCCATCGACTTTTTCTCTGCTCTTGCAGCTGGGAGCTATCTTTAAGAGATAATTAAGTCTCTGCTCGACCCTGCTTCTGGAGAGAGAGGTTTCCTTGAAAAGTCCCTCAATAGTTGCCTGTGCCCCTTCGGTATAGTTTTCCTTACTCATTGCATATTTCAGCATCTGCTCAGGACGGCTGTCAAAGCCCGTGTCCATGGAGATATCATATCTTTTATATCTTTCACCCAGGACAAAGTTTTCTATGTATTCCTGTTTGCTTTTGCTATTTTCGAACAACTTGTAATAGTTCTTGATCGCGCAGGCTCTTCCGTAAATATTCTTTATCTGGCTAAAATAGATCTTTTCTGAGCTTCTGATAATTGATACTGCCACATATATATCACAGGAGCCAGCGTATACTGCAATAATATAGAGTTTGTCTCCGATGCTGATTCCGCCATTGATGCCAGCTTCCTTGATGGAGGTACTGTAGGCAGTGGTCTCTATTGGCAGGATGTCACAGCTTCTGTCGTCTGTTTCCAGCAGGATGGTGCCAACCATCCTGCCGTATCCGAGATACTCGCCTTCAAGTACTTTGATCAGATCATCGATTCCGTTCGGTGCGGGTTCCTCATAGAAGTTGCCGGAGCGCTTTGTGGTCGAAGCAGAGAGATATGTAATCGGGACCTCTATGTTGAATTTATTAGTCGCCAGGTCTTTAGCCAGATCCAGTGTTACTTTTTTGTTCATGGTGCACCCCCTTTCGGATATCAGTTAACGTACTTTGCATCTTCGTGGTTCAGATCAATGATGAGGACCTTTCTGTTTTTGCTGGCAATTGCTTCATTCCAGTTTCCGTTTTCGTCGATATCGCATTCATGCCAGTGGTCCTCATACCCTAGTCCCTTGGGTATGAGACGATTTCTGTCAACTCCCATTTCTTCCAGAACACTGATAACAGCTTCTGCTCTTGCTTCTGACAACTGCATACAGAAGTCTTTTTCATCTATCCCGGTGGCGGTGGTTCCCACTACGTACACACGGTTATCGGGATACCTCATAAGATCGTCAGCGACTTCTCGTAATTTCGCCCTGGCCTTCTTTTCATCCACGAATATGTCTTTGTCACCAACAAACTTCACATCGGTTTCATCAAGTACAAAGGTTTCCATGGGGGCAGAGGTTGTGACCACAGGCTCATCATTAGAGCGTGTCGATTCAATCCTGACAGACTCATTTTCGACCTCGATACACGAAACAGCAGGAAGGCCTGAATAAGGCTCGTTTGCGAGGATATCGTTTGAGAATGTGACACTCTTCGCGCCTCCGGCCAGGAGTACAGCTGTCCATATTTCCTGAAGATGCTTCTTGTCTCTTGCTGAAAGAGGCTTTTGTGGATAGGCAACCTCGCCGCAGAAGGACCAGACTACCTCAATATCTGTGAGATCCGGAATGGCATCCGCGCCTCTGAGTGTTTCAACAACATCTTCTGGAGCGGCAAGTAAAAGGCCGGATGTCTCGTCCTTGTTTCCTGAAAGATCCTTTGCGAAGTTCATATATCCGGTGGTGGAAAGCCCGCTGTCAAGAATTAGCAGTACTCTGTCTGTAGTCGAAGAATCTTCGCATCTAAGGCTTTGTGAAGCTACCCTTATTGCTTTTAAGGTATCTACCTCTTCGGTCTTCGGAGTCGCACTTGCAAGGATATTAATGAGCTGATCGGTATATTCGTTTGCTATGGTGGTCATTCTCTCGTTGCTGAGCCCATCAATCGAAGGCTGTTCAACCCTGGTCTGGAAATAGGGCTGGGGATCCCCATCAACAGCCACAAAGGTGAAATTACATCCTGTGTAGCAGCCATTAAATATCAGGTTTCTGGTTCCTGCGGAATTAAAAGGGATCACTGCGGAATTTGAGTGAACGCCGGCAGCTATGGCAACTGCTGCAGCTCTTTCAGCAAGCTCCGTTCCGGTATGTCCGCAGCCAACTGTCAGAAGGACTGTTAAAAGAGCTATAAGTATTGAATTCATTTTTCTCATTGTCTTCATGGTTTTATCCTCCTATTTTGCAAACGGTATGGTCCTGGTAAACTCGTCAAAGGCACACTCGTCTTCATCATTAGGATGAGAGAAGCTATTGGAATTATCCTGATTTATGTTGCGGCAGAGCTCATAGCTAAGCTTCGATGTTGCTGCAGGATTCTTTAAGAACATTGCCAGAAGAAGTCTTGCGTGAGCTTTAAGGCTCTCGCCTCTTGCCAGCAACAGTTCTTTTGCTGCATCAAGCTCTTTCTTGTCGAGTTCCAGCTCCAGTTCAGTGTCTCTCTTCATTGTTGTAAGTGCGGCCTTTGTCCTGGCAATGAGGTACTTCTCTTCAAAAATCTGGACTTCAAGAACATCCATGATCCTCTTAAGTTCATCGTCTGTCAGGAATGCCACTACAAAGCAGGTCAGGCTTGTGGCCAGAGGTTCTATGCACAGGAGAATAACTACTGCATATCCGCGTTTCTCTTGCATGGGATCCACTGTTGTGGTCAGATCCCCGAATGAAAGTGAATTGACAATCTGGGATGCACCGGAGGCGCCATACATGTCGTGATAGACGAGCCTTAAGTAAACTGTGGCGCCATAGAGGGCAAAGAATGCAATTCCGGCAATGACAGCCATGATACCGGCATGTCTCTTTATCCCGTAGATTGCCTGTTTTACAAGTCTTGACTCATAAACGGGGATGAGATTAAGGATGAGACCGATGCCGAATGCCATGAGCTTGCCCATAATTGCCGCCTGAAGCATTGCCTTGTCCAGGACAGAGTAAAGGACAAGCATATCGAGTGCTGCACATCCGAAGGTCAACGCAAGAACAAACTTCTCATTGCAGGTAAGGCCGTCTCCGGATTTTTGAAGTTCCCTGATGCTGTTAAAGAAGGGACCTCTGTAGGGAAAAATTGCATTAAGAATGCGTTTAGTTGATGTTTTCATGAGCTCTTCCTCCTAATAACTTCTCGAAGGTGGTGCCGCGATAGTAGACCTTCTTTACGGCATCGAGTTTTCCGGTTATCTCATCAAGTCTTTCCTGCCTCATCTTCAGCTCCTCGTTGAGGTAGAAGAAATCTCCCTCATGGAGCACGGCAAGATGCTGTCTGATAAGGTTCTCGTGGACCTTGCGCTGCAGATCCAGTCCTCTGATATCTGCTGCGACACTTTTGTCGATGACCTGATCCATGTAGGAACCGTTGTCAGAATCGGGGTTACCCTTCACAAGGAATTCGTGGCACGCTTTGTCAAAGCCGTTTTCAAGGCTTTCAACATAGCCTGGTGCCTCATAATCAGGAGGCATGATGAGAGAGTTCGGGTCGTAGCTTGGTATCTCAACCTTTCTGTACTCCTCGAATACGTGGCTGGCAAAGTTGCTGAAAATGTTATTCTTTTTCATGGCGATCACCTCCTTTTTCTATTGCCTCAGTGATCATTCCAAGGGCAGTGTCCCTGTTATGGGCATACTTCTCCCTGCCTGAGTAGCTCGTAGCCATGTAGGCAGGCGCAGGCACAGACGCTCTCTCAGAAATGACTTTGAGGATACCTCTCCAGTAGTTTGAAACATGCACCTCAAGCAGATCTCCTGCGGCCTCAATGTTGTGGTTGAGCTTTTCGTCAATGTTTCTCACCTGACTTCTGAGCTCAGAAAGCCTTAAGATGATCTCTTCGGATCTCTTTTTGTTCAGCTTTTTCTGCTGTTCTTCAAGCCTGACAGCTCTTGACACCTCTTCTGGATTGCCTGTCTTATCCACTTCTTTGAAGTCATTGAGAAGGTCAAGCTCCTTTATGAGTCTTGAAGCCTCTGTGAGCTTCTTTTCCTGGAGGTCTGCAGCTGACAGGTAGACGGTGCTGACATATTTTTCATAGGATTTGTATCTAGCGTTTACCCAGGGAGTAGTCTTGCCTGCTTCGATGCTGCAGACTTGATTCTCTTTACCGTCTTTCTCGCCGGTCTTTTTTTCCAGGAAACTCAATCTGAAAGGAAATGTAAGTCCGGTCACTTCTTTCGCTTTGGGGCTGTGTCTAAGATCAAATACGCTGTTAATCATGACGTTTTCCTCCGCTTCCGCTGTGTTTTTCTTTGCGGTTTCATCTTATTTCCGGCCTGTATAATTTCTGTATAAATTCTGTATAAAAATAATGATTTATATGTCTGTAATGCCTGATAATTGCAGGGATTACAGCTTTTTTAAAATGTTTAAAATTTTGGTTGACAGGGATATAAAAACTGTCTTCCTGCTCGAGGAATAGAGATTTACAGCTTGTCAAAAACAGACTATATTAGACTTAGTTTGGAATTTGGGTGAGGTAGAGATGATGCTTAGACTTTCGGATACACTTTATTTTGACAAAGAAGAAAAGTGCCTTGTTGCGGAAGACGGTAGCAGGATAAAACTGACAAATCAGGAAAGTTTATTACTTGAGATCATGGTAGATAAGGAGGGACGATCAGTTGATTATTCCGAGATCCGCAGTCATATCTGGAAAGGTAAGAAAGCACCGGCGGATACTGAAACCCAGATCCGAAATCTGATTCGAAGGCTTTGCGGTAAACATGAATTCCTCAAAAGCAATATAGAGTCAAGGGGCCAGGGGCAATACAGGTTAAACCTGAAAGCTTCAAGTATTAGTGCCAACAAAAAAAGCCTTGATGGGAACGATGTGTTTATTGGAAATCTGACGAATTCTAATGTCATAAGTGCAGACGTGTCAAATGTTATCAATCGAAGGACCATTCTGTCGCAGATTGAGAATGATATAGCTCATGGAAAAAACATGATCGTCCTGTATGGAATGGGGGGCGTTGGTAAAACAAGTATTGCCCGGCTTGCGTACTGCAAACTTAGAGAAAAGTATGATTGTTATGGATGGATCAGTTATTACAAAAATCTGAAAGAAAGCTTTGTCAGGGATCTGAATATATCCTGCGAAAGCGGTAGTATTAATGATAAATGGAAAGCTATCAGGGAAGCTTTTGACAGCAGCAAAAAACGAAAATTGCTGGTCATCGATAATGTTGATTACATAAGTGGGGAGCAGGATCCACGGACGGATGAGGAACTTTGGGGAATAGGAAGCCTTCTAAATACTACTTTGATCATAACAACACGCCTCAGTAATATTAATGGCCTAAGTAATTTTCGCCATATCAAAAATCTTGGGGAATCAGGAGACTGCAATCAGTGTCTGGATGTCTTTTACCATTACAATGAGAAGGCAGCAGCATGTAGAGATAAAAATGAGGAAATTGTAAAAAAACTTTGTGAACTGGCAGATTATAATACGCTGACTATAGAACTTCTTGCAAAGGCCTGTAAATACGAGGAACCGGATCTTAAAGATTTTTATCAGGGAATTAAGGACAATGGATTTAAATATACTGATACAATACCTGTGGCTACAGCGCATGAAAACACCGCTCCTGAAAAGGTGGGGGAGGATTGTGATAAAGGCGCTGAGACAGCCGCAAGGCAGCTGAGACATCTGTTTTTTCTGGGATTCAGGTCAGAATACGAAACAGATTTGCTATGGCTTTTTTCAAGGCTTCGTGAGGCGGAGACTATATCTCGGGAAAGGCTTACCGAATGGCTTGGTATAACCATTAGGGATATGGACAGGCTCCTTGATGAAGGCTGGATAAAAAATGAAGATGGAGCTTTCTGTATACATCCACTAGTCAAGAAAGCTATCATGATTGATAATGGGTGGGATTTTGATCAATACTGGGATCGCTCAGAAGAAAGAAGGAAGAGTGTCAGCGACATTGTTTCAAAAACAAGAACCAGAACACTTTTTGAAGCTACTGATTCAGAAAAAATAAAAGCAGATAAAGCCAGACTTTTGGGGATTATAACCGAGGATTATAGCCATCTGGAGTTTGAAGATCTTTTATATCTGGCAAGAGGAATGAAAGATGACCCTGAAGATCCGTTCAAAAGTCCCGACAATATTGATGCTTACTTTTTGGCATATGACAGAGCAAAATCAATCCATCTTGTAGATCCATATATAAAATGGGAGCTGAGATATTATTGTAGTTGTAGCTATCTCTTTGGTAAAGAGAAATATACACGTAGATGCCATTTACTAAGGGATTCTGTTTGGGTACTTGAAGAAAGCGTAGAAGACAGATCGTCCGAGTACTATAACTTTTGCCTTTTAAGGAGCTATTGCCGGCTTTTTTATAATATCAGGGCAGAAGACGGCATTGATTGGGTGCCAGATGATCCTGAATTATTAGAAGAAAAGAATGAGGTAATCATATTGGCGATGGAAAAAGGGAAAATCTGTCTATCCCATAATCCTGACGATACTCGGTATAATAAGTATTTTGCGTGGTGCATAAAAGAGCTGAAGTCTTATTTAGTAGATATTTATCGTAAGGGAAGAGAACAAAAGCTTGACAGAAAAATCTGTGATAAGAGTTTTGTTGAAGCTTTTCATGGTCTGCGCAAATTCGGGGACAAGGTTTCCTATGAATTGATGGCGCAAATCGTTCGTGACTATAGGTATTTTTGTAGCCGAATGGAGTATTATGGTCCGGATTGGGAAATTATGTTGGTAAAAAAAGAACTGGAGATATATGAACACATAAGAAGGAATTATAACGACACAATTAAAATCATAGAAATAGTATCTCTTGAGGATGAACTTCGCTATTTAGAGCGGCGCTATGGTGATAATAATTCCTGATTTTCATAAGATTTTAAATCAGATCGCTTAGTTTCTTACTATAGAAGAAATCTTTTTCAAGTTTGTAGAACTCTGTCCACATGGGCAGAGTTTCACATTTTGTGGCCCTGGGACAATTATAGTTTTCATCCAGAAGGCATGCCACCGGTGCAAAGGGGCCTTCCATGAGCTCAAGGATTTCACCTACTGTGTATTCAGAAGGCTCCCTTACGAGCTTATAGCCGCCATGCTTTCCACTGGCTCCGGTAATAAGACCGCCCTTTACCATCTCTTTTGCAATAATCTCCAGGTATTTCTTGGAAATATCCTGCCTGTCAGCGACATCCTTTAAAGGGATGAACTCATCGCTATTCTGCTGTGCAAGATCGATCATTACTCTTAATGCATAACGGCCTTTGGTTGAGAACATGGAGAATCTCCTTTTTTATCATACTATTTAATATAAATATACCACACAGTTGTTTATTCGTATTCGTGTTTTCCTATCGCTAGTGTTAAAGAATACTTATCGTAAAACATATTGACATGGTAGGTAAATATATTATATTATCGTTTCAACACAAAAACAACTTGTCAGAAAAAATTCAGATACAGGGAGGAAAACGGTATGAGCAATTACAAATTTGAGACACTTCAGTTACATGTTGGACAGGAACAGCCTGATCCTGCATCGGATGCAAGGGCGGTTCCGATCTACCAGACCACTTCATATGTATTCAGGAATTCACAGCATGCAGCTGACCGTTTTGGCCTCGCTGATGCAGGTAATATATATGGAAGACTTACGAACTCCACACAGGATGTTTTCGAAAAGAGAATTGCAGCTCTTGAGGGTGGAAGCGCAGCTCTGGCAGTTGCCTCAGGTGCAGCAGCTATTACATATACTATTGAAGCTCTTGCAGCAAATGGCGGTCATATCGTAGCACAGAAGACCATTTACGGTGGCAGCTACAACCTGCTGGCTCATACACTGACGGACTTTGGCGTGGAAACCACTTTTGTCGATGCCCATAACCTTGCCGAAGTAGAAGGAGCCATTCAGGAAAACACGAGAGCCATTTATCTCGAAACATTGGGCAACCCCAACAGCGATATTCCCGATATTGATGCGATTGCAGAAATCGCACACAAACATGGTCTGCCGCTGGTTATCGACAACACCTTCGGCACGCCGTACCTCATCCGTCCGATTGAACATGGTGCAGATATCGTCGTACATTCGGCAACGAAGTTCATCGGCGGTCATGGTACGACCCTGGGCGGTGTAATCGTTGAAGCGGGCAAGT
>JAEEGL017038976.1_pt1 | contig 13448 bp, 2 predicted proteins | sample 9134231 | NCBI WGS metagenome assembly JAEEGL01 (sample SAMN16246548, study PRJNA631951) | gut metagenome | biome: gut microbiome; feature: rumen; material: fiber-attached | host: Bos | place: Iran: Karaj | collected 2018-10 | reverse complement strand
TACAACAAGAAAATACTTTACTTAAAAAAATATTTACAATTAATGATGGAACTACTTTATTGAAATTAATTTCAATATCTAAAAAAGAAATGATTAAAACAATTCATAATCCATTTCAATGTTGAGGAAAAAGTTTAATTGAAGATAAAGGAATATTTTTAGTAGGAAGATATAGTAAAAATATAAAAATATATAGAAACGACAATTATGAATGTATTCAAGAAATTAAAGATGCTCATAATGATTATATTTTAGGTTTTATTGAATTAAAAGATGGATCAATTGCATTATTTTCTTATGATATTGAGTTTTGGTACTAATTCCAATCCTGAAATATTCTTTTTTTAATTAACATAATTGAACTAAAAAATTTAAATAAATTAATATTAATTTGAATTATACAATATTTAATAAAATAATTTATTAGATATTGGTAACTTATTTTGATAAAAATTTTAATTTAAAATAAAAAATAATTTTATGATAAAGATAATCAGATTTATTTATTTTTATATATACAAATTATAAATTTTGTAATTTAAAATTTAATCAAAAAAATTCAATTAATCTATTTTTTAGAATCCTAAATATAATAACAATATTTAAAAATTAGAAAATTAAAAAAATTGTTTATATTTAATAATTTAATTTTTGACATTAAAATTGAATTTGGTAAATCTCTAAATTTGAGATAAAGAAATTTCTTTCTCCATTCAAGGCATAGTTTTTTCCATTATATATAAAACTAGTAGTTTGATGAATATAATTAATTTCTGAAAAAAAATTTTGTAAAATTCTTAAATCAGTACCACCTCCAAATCTTATAGAATGGTCATTATTACTGTATTTCCAAATTGTATCTTGATACTCAATGTCTTGTTTTCCATCATTTCTAACTTTATAAATTTCTTTATTATTAATATTAAATAAAAAAGCTTTAAAATCATGTTTTTGAAATTGTGTTGGTTCCTCGTTGTATTCAATAGATTTTTCAATATTAAAAAAAAAAAACTATTTTTTCATTTATGATTATTAGTATTTCATAGGAAACCATTCAATACTTCTTTTTTTCATTAAATTAAAAATATATAATTCTTCCTTATCAAATTCAAATTTTTCTTCCATTATAATTTTAAACATAAAAATAATATAATTCCATTTTGAATGTTCCTTAATATGATTTTTAATTCAATATTTTGACTAATACAATCAGAGTGATTTAAATCACAAACAAACATTATTTTTATCATTTTCATTGATCCAAGCTTTTTCTCTCATTTCTCCAAAGGCATCAGTAATTAAAGCTAAAAAGACATTTGAAAATATCATAATTATTTTTAAAACAAATTAAATTTAAGTCTAATTCACTAGTTTAAACCAAAATTAAGAAAAAATAAAATGCATGATGAACATACTTATTCTTCTGCTGGTTCATCATTCTAATTAATTATAATTTCAATATTTTTATCCACAATTCAAATTTAAAATTTTGTAAAAATAAAACCCTATCCACCTAAAAATATACATCATTCATTTCAAAAGGAAAAAACATATTAAAATAATATATAAGCAATCAACTATTTCTTTTTCTTCCAAATCTAAATAATCAAATTTTTCCAAATTTAAATATATATATTGAGATAATATTTTATTTAAATTTGAATTTGATATATATAGATTATAATTATCAAATAAAATATCAAAAAATTAAATTAATATATTAATCTTCTCAATACATTTCTCATAAGCATTTAAAATTGAGTATTTAAATTCAGGAAATTTTTGAATAAAAGTATCTTTTAATGTAAAAAAATACTTGTTTTTTATAATTTTTTAGTTCTTTAATATTATTTTCAAGTTTAGAAATTAGTTGATAATTTAGAAAAGCTATTTTGGATATATATTTTTACTTCCAATCGTAATTTTCAGGACAATCTTCACAAATAAAATAAAAAGGAACAAAATGGACTATTCAGTTAAAAGATTTATTATGTTTTTTATAAAATGTATCTTTATTATCATATTTTATTTTAATTTTTTTTTCTTCTTCTTTTATTTTACTCTCATAACATTTTTCACAAAAATATTCACCTTTTTTAATATAAAGATTATTTTTGTTTTAGCATATATTACATTTTTGATATGGTATTTCTTTTATAAAAATGATAACAATGATATTTAATTTTTATAATTCTTTCAAATATTACAGCTATTTTTAAACCAATATTTCTATTATCACATCTATTTGAATTATCATATAAATATAATTCTGGATATTTTGTATATTTATTGAGAATTTTTCAATTAATCACATTTATTTAAGTTAATTTATTATAAAAAAGGACTATCATTAATTAAATCTCTAAAAAAAATATTAATAAAATTTTTATTTATTCATAATCATAAATATTTAAATAAATAAAACTTAAATAAATAAATCTAAGTTTATAAATCCATAAAAAATATATTCTAATTAAACAACCAAAAAAAGCATTAAAATTAAAAAAAATAAAACCCTAATGTTTTCCATGTGTGGATTCAGTTTTATGTCTTCCTTTACTTTCTTTTTCTTCTTCATCTTTTCTTTCTTCAGGATTACTAACATTTGAAAATTCTAAATTTTCATTTTCTAAATTACCTTCTTTAACTTTATTATCTTTAAAACTTTCATCTTTAAAACTTCCTTTAGAAAAAGAACCTTCTTTAATATCTTCGTCATCATCAATTTGATTCGATTTATATTTTTTTCTACTTCCACTTAAATTACTTTTTCCTTCTCCTTCAATATTTATTTCATTATTATTATCATCATAAATATTATCTTTATCTTCAATTTTACTTTTTTTTCCTTTTCTAATCTTTTTCCCACTTAAATTACCTTTTCCTTCACTTTCCATATATATTTTATTTTCATTATCATTATCAATAATAATATTATTATCATCATCAACTTCAATTTTTTCTTTAATAATTCTTCCTTTTCCTTTTAAATGTTTATTTCCATCAATGTTAAATTCTTCAGTATATAATTTTTGAACTTCAGGATATAATCCTTCAACATTTTTCACTTTAATAGGATCAAATATATATTTTCTATTAACTTTTTTACAATAACCTGCTTCTGCTAATTTTTCAGGACTTTCATTACTCCACATTCCTATATCTGTTCCAAATCTTTCAAATTCTTTTAAAACTGAAGTATTTGTTGTTTCTTCTTCACCAAAAAATTCATTTGCCATTTGAAGATATGATACATGTAAATTTTTATACATTAATTCTAATTTTCTTTTTGCCATTATCTTTGCGAATGATATAAAACGCCATTTTCTTATTATTTCTCTTATAAATCTATTTTCTGTTACTCCTTTAAACATAAAGGTTAATTTAAATAAGTAAAATAATTTATATACTCTACTTATTGGATGAAGTTCATTTACCCATTTTTTTATTATGTATTTACGAAGTAATTTATATAATTTATTTAATAAAGGACCTTTTGTTTGTAAGATATGTTGAATATTTTTTAAGTTGTTTAAAAAGTCTTCTTTTGGATTTTTTAATTTCTTATTTATGTGTTCTTTTATATATTTTATAAATTTATCATATTTTTCTATATTTTTTATTTTATCGAAAGTTTCTTTTCTTCTTTCTTTTATTTTTCTTTTTAAATATTCTATAAATAATGGAATTATATATGTTATAGGTTTTCTTATTATAGGTTTTTTCTTTTTTTCCTTTTCTCTTTTTAAATTTCTATCATATGAATTTTCAATTTCTTCATATTCATTATCATCAATATTTTCTTCTTCTTCTTCACTTTTAAAAACACTTTCTTCTTCAACATCATAACTAATTCCACTAGTATTTTTTTTATTTTTAGGCTCTTTTAATTTATCTTTACTTTGTTTATCTTTTAATTTATCTTTAGGTTGTTTATCTCTTGATTTTTCTGTTGATTTATCTATAGATTTTTCTTTTAATTTATCTAAAGGTTTATTTCTAAGAACTAAATTTTTATAATTTTCTCTATCGATATCATCATCATATAATTTATCTTTTGGATGAGTTATATGAGCTTTAAATTTGAATTTAGTTGGATTTGATTTTCGACCTCCTTCTTTTGTTGTTTGAGTTATTGATTCTAAATCTTTTAAATGCTTTCTTTTTAATAAATTCAAAAATATTTTTCCTTGATCTGTTTTTTTTGTGTCTTCTAATTCTTTTATTTTGTTGATTAATTTATCTAATGCTCTTTGAACATATAATTTATATAATTGTTTAATGAATTTTTCCTTATTTTTATCATCTAAATCTTTCTTTGTTTTTATTAAAGTATCTCCTAAAACACTTATTTTCTTTTTTAATTCATATATTTTTTTTAATCTATTTATAAAATCAATAGCTCTAATATAAGGAAGATCATGTAAGAATTTTTTTAAAAGAAAAGCAGAATTAATAATGTTAATAGATTTAATTTTATTGATTTTATCTAAAACATCAACTAATTTATCAATAGATTTTTCTTTTAAATTACTTCTATCTTTTTTATTTTTCCATTTATTTAAATAATGTCTTAATAAGAAATTATTAGTTTTATCATTTACTTTATCAAATAAATTATCAAGTGTTTTAATTGTATTAATAAAGTTAGTTTTCTTTTGAATATCAGTTAAAGTATTTTTCCTTGAATTTCTTCTTATCACATTATGAACTTTATCTAAACCATTTTTAATAGTATATTTTCTTAAAACATCAGCTGGTTCGTTATTAATATGATTTTTTCTTCTTAATAATTTAACTAATTTTCTCCAATTATTTCTTGCTCTTAAATCATTTATTTTTTTCTTTAAATATTTTTTAATTTTATCACTTGCATTTTCTAATTGTTGCGTTTTTATATTTCTTCTCCATATTTTTAATGCCATTCCTAAATTATTATTGTTATTATTATTTTTTTTAAATACTACTTTTTTTAAAGTTGTTGTTTTCTTTTGATTTTTTTCATCTTCTTTTTTTTGATCATCTAATTTTTTTTCTTCATCTTTTTTAATATCATCTGCTTTTGTTTGCCATTTTTTAATAGCATTTAAAATTAATCTTTTCCAAATATCATTATTAACATTAAGTAATTTCTTTAATTTATCATCTTTAGCATTGTCTTTTAATTTATTAATAAAATCATTAATATTATTTTTTCTATTATCATGTAATTTATTAAGAATAGAATTTAAAATAATCATTTTAACATATTTTTTCAACAAATCAAAAGCATATTTTTTATTGGGATTATAGTTATTTAAAATATCAACACCATTACTAATATTTTCTTTATTTTTATCATCTTTTTGAACAACAATAATTTTTTTAATTTTTTTCAAGAAATTCTTAATAATATTACTTTTATCATTAGCAGTATTTTTTTTAGAATTATTTACCCATCTCCAAAAATAAACTCTTAAAGGATTTCCTCTTTCTCCTCTTCTTCCAAAAATTCCTCCAGGACCATTTTCTTCATCATATATATTATTTGGATTATTGGGATCAAAAGGACCAAATTTATTTCCTACTTTGTTTAATACTCCTGATAAACCTAATATTGTATTTTTAAATTTATCTAATGAATCTTTTTTTTGTTCTACTTCTTTTTTTACTTTGTGACTTCTATAATATTTCTGAATTTTTGTTGCTGAATCATTTAATTTATCTGTTAAATCTTTTGCGTTTTTATTCCATTTTAATAAATTATTTCTTAAATTATCTTCTCTTTCTTTCTTATTTTTTGTTTCTATTGTTTTTTTTAATGTAGTATTTATTATTTTATTTTTATGAACATCATTTGTAGTTTTAACAACTTTCTTTAAATATACTTTAATAAGAGTATTTTTTAATTTTCTAAATTTACCTAAATCATTTAATCTTCTTTTAACCATTTTTTTTGCTAAATTTACAAAGAATCTATTTATTTTTATATGTAAAACTTTAAAAATTCTTGGAAGAATAAATTCTTGAATAATCATTGATGAATCATTACATTTTCCTAATTGATTTCTTAATTGCCATTTTCTAAAAGTACTTCTTAATATTTCTTTCATATTATAATCGTTTTTATTGAAAATTGAAAGAAGAATAAAATTTAATTTTTTTAATGTTAATTCTTTTTTCAATGCTAATGTTTTTCTAAAGAAATTTTGAAGAACTTTTACTTTTAATAAATATTTATCTTTATTTTCTTTCCATCTTAATAAAAATTTTCTTAATATATCATTAACATCTTTTCTTTTTATATTTTTTATTAAATGAGTTAAAACTTGTTTTCTTATTGTATCTTTTCCAATTTTAATTAAATTATCTGTATCTAAAAACTTTTGATCAATACCAGGAATTTTTTCTAATGCTTTTTTTAAATTTTTTGATTTTGTATTTGCATTTTTTAAAGTATTTCCAATATATTTTAATATATATTTCATAAATAATTTTTTCAATTTATCATAACCTTCTTTTTTAATTTCTTGTTTTTTTGAGAAATTTTTATGTAAAAATTTCTGAATTTTTTTTGCTCCTTCATTTAATGTTATTCTTCTTGAATTTGCAAACCATTTTTTTAATGTTCTTCTTATTTTATCATCTTTATTATCTGATTTTTTTATTATATATTTTTTTAAATTTGTATCAACTTTTTCTTTATTTTTTTTATTTTTTGAAACTGCTTTTTCATGTACATTATTTTTAATAAAATCTTGAATTTTTTTAGCATTATCATCTCTTTTATCTATTGAATATGTTTTCCATCTTTTTAAATATTTTGGTACATAATGCTTTTTTTGAGATTCTTTTACTTTTGGAATTACTTTTTTTAATTTATTTTCTTTTGAATGTTTATCTGCATTTTTTAATAATTTATCAAATGCTCTTGTTAAAATTATTTTAGTTAATATTTTAAATATATCATCAAAGTTTTTAGTGTCTTTATTTGATTTTGTTATATTTTTTAAATTCTTTAGTATTAACTTTAATAATAATCTTCTAAATAAATCTTTAATTCTTGTATTTTCTTTTGTTATTTTTATATTTGTAACTACTTTAATTTTTAAATATTTTTGAATTTTTTTTACATTTTTATCCATTGTTTTTCTCTTTGCATTAATTAACCATTTTAATAAGTATACTCTTAATAAATCATTTTTATGAGTATCTTTTTTATCATATATTGATTTTAAGCTTTTTGAAGATTGTTCTTGTTTAGATTTTGTTTTCCTTATTTTCATTCCTCTTAAAACACTTTGAATTTTTGTGACTGAATCGTTTTTTTTTAATGTAGGAATTAAACGTCTCCATTTAAGAAAAGCATCTTTTAATCTTTTTTTATCTGGTTGATCATTTCTTTTTATTATTTTCCTTAAAATATTATATTTTTCTTTATTTTTACCTTCATCTGTAAATCTTTCAAATACTTTTTTAAGAATATATTTTCTAATTAATTTAATAAAATCATCATATTTTGTTTTTTTAGTATTAACAACTTTTTTTACTTTTTTCATTAGAAAATCTTTTATTTTATCTGAAGCTTCATTTAATTTTTTTTTATTACTAATTCTATACCATTTAATAAAATAATTTCTAAGTGTTTGAGGTTCTTGTTTTTTCATAATATATTTTTTAAGAACTTTATCTCTATTTTCAACTTTACCTATTTTTTTAGGTTTAATTCTTTTAAAGAAATTAATTAATATATTTGCTTTATCATTTTTAGCTTTGTGAATTTCTTTTAAAATATTTGGTAATTCTTTATAAGGATTAACATCAGGTAACTTTAATTTTTTTTTTAATTTATTAATAACATCAGGATTATTTAATAATTTATCAACTAGTCTATTAACTTTCTTTTTAACAATAAAACTTTTTCTAATATTCTCAGTTAAAGTATCTCTCCATCTATATAAATATCTTCTTAAAATATTATTATTAGCTTTAGGGATAATTCTCCCTAATATTTTATTTAAAACTTTAGGAGCTCCAACACTTTTTTTTCTTTCTTTAATTTCTTTAAATATATTTTCATTATGTGGTTTTTTTAAAGTACTATGTAATATATCAACTCCTTCTCTAATATCTTTAACTTTATCTAAAGTTTCATTATCAGTTGGAGCTATATTAATTCTCCATTTTAATAATACTTCTCTTAATCTATTTAATGCTTTATCTTTATCTTTCCTATCTTGATGTTTGGCTACATTAACTAATAATGATGTTTTAATTTTCTTTTCTTTTACATTATCTAAGGCTTTTCTCCATCTATTTAAATATTTACTTAAATCTGTTTTTTTATTTGTTATAAAGAAATGTTTTAATAAAGTTTTTAATTTTTTTCCTCCTTCTGTTTTTATTGTTTTTATTTTTTCTATTTCTGTTATTTTTGTTCTGAAAGTTTCAAAAATTGGTTGAGTAATAACTTTCCTTAATAAATCCATTGCTTTTTCAGAATCATTTAAATCTTTATTTACTTTTTTTGTTGCTTCTCTCCATTTATTTAAACCTTTCCTTATAGTATTTTTTGATATATTATTATACATATTTTTTATTAATTTCATATAAATTATTCTTTGATTGTTGTTGTTTGTTATATCTCTCACTTTATCTCTCCATTTATCAAAATATTTCTTTAAAGGTTTTTTAGATATTTTTAATAAAGGACCTATGAAAACTTTTTTAAATATATTATATTTGTTTTCTTTTGATTCTTCTTCTTTTTCCATTCTCATTTCTTCTTTTATATTTCTTCTCCATTTATTTAAATAATCCATTAAAAATATTTTTCTTAATGCTATTATTCTTGCAGAATTTACATCTCCTTTCATTAAAGCTTGAGTAACTGTTATTCCACTTTTCATATCAACTGGTTTTTTTGAAGGAGCTCTTTTTAATTTATCAAAAGGTTTTTTTGTTAAAGCTTTAATTAAATTTTTTATTCCATGAATAAGAGGAATATTACTTCCTTTCACTTTTATATTACTTTTCCATTTATATAATGCTCTTATTAAATTTTCTTTATCTTGCTTTTTTAATATATTTTTTATATAATTTTTCCTTATTTCTTTATTATTTGAGGAATTTTTATTTTCTATAGATTTTTGTCTCCAAAGTAATAAGTAATGTAATAATATTAATAATTCATATCTTCTTCTATAAGGAAGTAAATTTTTAATTTCTTTTTTTTTCGAAATAATAACTATTTTACCTTTATTTTTATGTAAAAAGTCTCTTCCATTTTTTAATATATTAGCTCTTAAAATATGTTTAATAGCATCTTTAATACTATCATTATATTTTTTATCTATTTTTCCTAAATGTTTTAACCAATTCCTAATAGCCTTTCTTAATATATAATCTCTATCATTTTTTAAATTAACTCTTTTTAAAACTTTTATAAGTAAAGCTGCTACATTTTTATTATTATCTTTTAAAGTAAATTCAGTCACTTTAGTAATAATTTCTTTTTCTTTAGTATTCAGTAACCATTTACGAATAGTTCTTCCTAATCTTGATTTTCTATTGTTATAATCGTTTCTATTTCCAATTGAAGTTAAATATTTTGATTTCAATTCATTGATTTCTATTTTTAATATTATTTCCTTCCATTTTCTTATATATATTCTTAATATATTATTACTTTTGTTCAAGTAATTATTTACTATTTTTTTAAGGGCATTATTAAATACTCTTGGAGCTGCTTTTGATGATCTTAATTTTTCTATAAATTCATTTCCATATTTTTTTGAAGTTTTCTTATGAAAAGATCTTTTTAAATTATCAATTCCTTTTGCTTTTTGATAAACTACTTCTTCTTTTTTTTTTGGAATAAAAGTATTTTTCCATTGATTAAACCTCTTATATAAAATCCTATTTTTTAACTTATCAGTATAATTAAGTATTATCTTAGCAAGTAATTTCTTTAAAATATCTTTATCACCTTTTTTCCCTGATTTATTATTCCATTTATCTAAATATTTCTTAAGTAAATATTTCTCATATTTTTTCTTAATAGTAAATAATCTATTTATTTTATCATCTTTTAAGTCATAATCAACTTTATCAAAAATTGCATTTAAAGGATATTGAAAAGTTAATCTTAAAATTGCTTTTTCTAATAAATCAGCACCTAATAAAAATTCTTTTTGTATTCCTTTTACTTTAGCTTCTCTTTCAACAATTCTTTCTTGAATAATTACTTTTTCAATCACATCTTGTCTTGGATTTTTTCTGATGATTTTGTTGAAAGCATCTTTTAAATTTTCTTTATTTCTCTTAATTATTTCTTTAGCAAGTAATTCAGTAGAAATTCTTCTTTTCATATTAATATCTTTATGCAATGAAGGGATTTTTTTCCATTTATCAAAATATTTTCTTAAAGTAATTTCCTTTGGTTTTTTATTAGTAACAAATATAATTTTTTTTAAAGTATTATCTCTTGCTTTTGTTCTTAAATAATTTAATAATTTAGTTTTTAAATTTTTCAAAGCATTTCTTTTAGATAATTTATTCAATCCATCTAAAATTCTATTAAGTCCAATAAATTTAATTTGTTGTCTTGTTGCTGTATCAGCATTATCTCCAGTTCTCATTAATTTAGTTAATAAAGACCATTTACTAAAATGTTGCATTAATAAATTTTTCCTTTGTTCAGCATTATTTCTAATATCAAATAATTGTCTTCCTTTTAAATTCCTATATTTAGAATTTTTAATATATTCAACCCATCTATCTAAATAAGGTTTAACTCTTAATAAATTCCATCTTTCATTTCTCAAAATTAAATTCTTTAATAAATTTTTAGTATTTCTCTGATCTTCTGTTAACAAATTTAAAACATAAGGTCTAACATGTTTAACAAGGACTTTTTGTATAATTTGGCAAAAACTTTGATACATAAAACTTAAATATAAAATATCATACATATATTTCCTAACCCATCTTCCTCTCCAAAAAGATTGTATTTTAATAATCATATTTAATCTTTCATTATAAATTTCTTTTAATTCTCTCCACCAAGCTTGAATTAACTTAGCAGCTTTTTCTCTAAATTTAGGGTTAGTATTAATATAACTTTTCCCTCTGGTTCTCCCAACAGGTCTTGCAGGTTTAATAACAATTCCTCCTTTTTTTCTTTTTTCTTGTGCTAAATCAACAACTCCTCCTTTATCAAATCTCATTCTTCTTAAAATTATCCTATCTTCTGTATTAGGTCCTTTACTAGATAACATTGCTAATGATAAATATAAAAATTTATGTTCTGGACTTCTATTAATTGTCATTCTCTTCTTTTGAAGAGTACTTCTATTTAATGTATGTCTATCAAATGTTTTCCTTGTGTCTTCAAATGATCTACTATTATTTATATCACTTCTATCAGGAGAATTTTCTACTCTTTTTGATAACAGAATATTACTCAAACGATTCATTCTTTGTAATACACGATACCTACCTTTAAATACATCGTCATCTGCACCTGGAATTGTTACTTGATTTTCATTTATTAATGTTCCTTCTTTAGTCTTTTTTGGATCATATACTTTTGTAAACCTCTTAACTATTTTTTTCACATCTCCCATTGTCATATTATTATATGTTGCATTATTATATCTCACTTCTGAATTCTTACCCATTCTATCTTTATTTAGTGAATTACGTGTTCCTAACATTTCATTCATATTCATATTCATATTTCCCATATCATTACCATATCTTGCATGCATTCTTCCAGAATTACTTAAAACATTCTTAATATTATTTAACTCTACTCTCGGTTCATATGATTTATCTCCACTTGAATTAATATCATCAATATTATTTTGATTAGGACTTAATCTATTTAACATAGGGTCTCTTCCTTGTCTTGGATTCATAGTACCATAATTCATTCCATCAATACTTCCATGAGGTGAATGTCTAATTTGACCTCCCATACTACTAATCATAACATTCGAATCATTACTTCCTATTTGATAATTAGGTTCAGGTCCTTGAATGAATCCTGAATATTGCATTGGTTGATCCATGGCGATATTCCCTTGTTCTATATTTGTATATGTTTGATAAACACCTCCTCGTGGACTCCGACGTACATTTGCTGTACGTATGTTATACTCAGCTTGTTCTCTTGAATCTCCTATATTGATCGTCTTTGGTGATCTCTCCATTCTCTCCTGGCTGGAGCCACGAGATGGTAGTGAGACTACTAGACTCTTTATTGGCTGATCATCTATAAGTTGAGCTGTATCTGTACGTTCACGAAGGTCCATCTTCACTGTTGATATTATTGACTTCGAATACGGCTCTAATGGACTCTGGTTCCTGTTCATTAATGTCTGTCTCCCCACGGTCACGGGGGACATTGTCGAGTTTATAACCTGAGGCTCCATATAATACATCTCACCATACGATTCTTGTGTGTCTCCATGTGTCTGCATAGGGAAGTTGTAAGGGTTTGTATGTGATGAATTCGGGTTCATTTTTTGATTTTTTATATTTTTTATTATCTTTTTTTATTTTTTTTTTGGGTTAATTTATTTCAAAAGGTTGGATATATTTTTTTAAATTTTTAGGTTTAATTTTTTTAGGGTTTATAGAGATTTTCTATTTTTTTTTTTGATTGTTTTTATTTTTTTTAATGTTGAGGTTTTATTTTTTGTTTTTTTGGGAATTAATTTTTTTTTCTGAGGTTTGAGATCAGAATTCGGTTGTTTAATTGATTAATTCATAAGTTATTATTTTATTTTAATAATTATTTTATAAATAAAGAGAATTCAATTATTTTTTACTCAGAACCAATTAATCATTTAATATTATCTAAAATACTTAATTTATAATTGAAGATATTATAATTTAATTTAATTTTATAATAATATTCAATTAAGTTTTTAACCTATTTTGAAATATTTGTTTTTTTTTTATTTTTATATTAATTTCCTATTTATTTTTTCTTTTTTATTTTTTAAATTTATTTCTATTACAAATATATTCAATTTAGAAATATGAATAAAAAATCAAATAAATAAAAATAATAAGAAGTCAAAATTTCAAAATTACATTAATTTTTAAAGAAATATTAAAATAAAAGTAAATAAGTAAAAAGAAATGTTAGAAAAAAACCCAAAAATTATTTTTTTGAATTTTCATTTTTTTGAAAAGTATTAATAAACATCATTTGAGGAGTCATAATATAACTATTCATCATCATAGGATTATAATAATAATTTTGTTGCTTCATATTATTAGTCATTGGATTATTAGAATTTAAAACTGAATTAATTTTTTCTGAACAAATAGTATAAACTTTTTTTTTAAATTCTTCTGGAAATTTTAAAATATGATTTATAATATTATTTGTTTTATTTATATTTTTCCAATATTCTTTTAATGTATTTATTTCATTTTGATTTTTTTCATTTATT
>JAEEGL015996544.1_pt1 | contig 13448 bp, 11 predicted proteins | sample 9134231 | NCBI WGS metagenome assembly JAEEGL01 (sample SAMN16246548, study PRJNA631951) | gut metagenome | biome: gut microbiome; feature: rumen; material: fiber-attached | host: Bos | place: Iran: Karaj | collected 2018-10 | reverse complement strand
TGGCATTCAATGATACGTGCGGACAGAACATAAGATTTCATTTACTCATACTGGTTACGGTGTTTTGTCTATAAGACAGAACGGTTTAAACTTTGAACGATATTTACCCTTTTAGCATATTTCTGTACTGGCTTGGGGTCATGCCTTTGTCTGCTTTGAAAATTCGGGTGAAATAAGTAACATCAGGAATACCGCAGGAACCGGCGATTTCCTGGATTGGCAGGTCTGTGGTGTTAAGCAGGAAAATGGCGTGCTCCAGCCTTTTGGAGTTCACATATGCCGTGAAAGTTTTACCTGTCTCTCTCTTGAATATGGTAGCAAGGTAGCTTTTATTGAGGGAAAGGCCAAGAGCTGTACTCTGGAGAGTGAGCTCCTGCTCAAAAAGATGCTGATATATATGATTTATCACTCGCTGCATGGTGGGACTGTATCCGGTTGTGGAATTTTGCTGGACCATTGTGCAGTATCTTTTTAGAATTTCTCTGTGCATTTCCTTGTCCTGATCCGGGGAAGTCATGTTTTCAATTCTTATAGCCATACGTCTGGACATTTCATCAAGATGGATGGGATGGACATTTCCCCTCTGAGCCCCTTTTCTGCATACAGTATTAAAGGCAAGAAGGTTATTTTTCTTGCTGCGAAGAGTGCTTGAGGATCGATTGTCGATGTTTCTAAGGGCCTGATCAGAGCTATAGTGCATGGCTGAGTTAAAGTCACCTCGGGATATGGCATCCAGCACCTTTTCTTCCAAGCTGTATCTGTATTCAAGGCGGGCCATTATATCATCGGTACCTGTACCAGAATCTGCCGATGTGGTATAGGTGGTCTCCGGAATGGAACGCTCCTTAATATATTCAATTTTAAAGTTACCACCTTCGAAATAGTTTTCACCAATCGTAAGCAGCAGGTTTTCTATTACAGAAGAATCTGAAAGGCATGGAAGCGTTGCATAATACTGGTGCAAAAAAGAGGCCAACCCTTCAGGAATGCCATTTCTTTTACAGATATCATTTGTCCTGTTAATGCCTGAGTTTTCAGTTAGATACGGTCCAAGAATCATTATGTGGCCTGCTTCATCAAGCATTGGCATAAGTATGTAGTGACACTCATACCTGTCACAGGTCAGGTAGATAATCTGTGATGTCGCAAAATCATGCTCTATTTCATTAAAAGAATTAAGACACTCCGGAGCGTCATATGTAATTGCGCTTCTAAGACCCAGGTCAATATCAGAAGACAGAGGCGAGTTCATATCCGTGACATGATATCCCACATTCAGTTTTGAGAAGAAGCTGGTAAGAAAATTAAGGTATGTGTTTTCCATATAAAACCGGTCCTCCTGAACATTCTTATTATGGTAGTCTTTTAATGTGCTAAACATATTATATTTATTTATTATAATACAATATTCTCTAAAAACACGCGTAAGAAAATATAGTACTACTAAAACATAATATAATCATTGAGGAAAAGCTCAAATCCTTCTATTATTTCACTATCAAAAAACGTAAGAGCTGCAATTGGGGGCAGCTAAGGAGGAAGAAATGGAACAGAAACTAGAAGGTATTAACAGAGCAAAATGGTGGCAAATTGCGGGACTGGCGCTAAATGATGTGGCTACTAACCTGTATATGTGGGAAATGATCTTTATTTCTTATTACCTCAACGGAATCATTGGCGTGGGCGTAGTTATCGCATCATCCTTGGCAACAGTCATGAGACTGTGGGATGGTATAACGGATCCTATAATTGGAATCATTTTAGATAAAACTCATGGAAAATTTGGAAAGAACAGACCGTTCCTTGTGTTAGGACAGCTTGTGATGCTGGGCACATCTGCACTGATGTTTTTTGTAACACCGATGTTTCCTAAAGCAGCGCAGTTTTTGATTTTCGTGCTTTTCTATGCATTATATATCATTGGTTACACATGCCAGTGTGTTGTTACAAAATCAGCACAGACCTGCCTTACAAGTGATCCTAAGCAAAGACCTACTTTTGGTATCTATTCAGGAATCTGTGGAACACTGTTCTTTACTTTTGCACCGATGTATTCCTACACATATCTTCTGCAGAAGCACATGTACCAGTTTGATATGGGATACTTCCAGGAGATGTGGAAAGTATTTGCAGTAGCATCCTTTGCACTTACAGTAATTGCTTATCTTGCTATCAGGCAGAAGGACAGACCTGAATTTTATGGCGCAGGTAATACAGAGACACAGAAGATCAGATTTAAGGATTATGTTGAGGTGCTTAAAAAGAACAAGGCTCTTCAGATGCTTGTTATCAGTGCATCAACAGACAAACTTGCTACTCAGATGAATGGCAGCGCTACTGTATCAATAATTATCTATGCGATCATCTGTAAAAATGCAGGCGCAGCAGGACTTGTAGGCGCATATACAACTATCCCTGCAATTGTAATTATTTTCCTTGGTATCGGATTCTTCGCAAGAAAATTTGGTCAGATGAAGAGCTTTAAATACTCAAGTTATGCATCAATCGTTATCATGCTTGCACTCATCGGATTATTTGTTTTCGGTGATCCTACAGCGCTTTCACTTCCCGGTGATGGAAAATTTGCAGGTTGGAACGCATTTTCACTTGCTTTCGTAGGACTGATGATCCTGTATACAGGCTTTAAGCAGATTGCAGGAAACCTTGTTTATCCTATGACAGCGGACTGCACAGACTATGAAGTATATCGCAGCGGAAAGTATGTGCCCGGACTTATCGGAACAATATTCAGCTTCATTGATAAGCTGGTATCTTCGCTGGCACCGCTTATTGTAGGTGTGCTCTGTGCAATGGTCAGCTCATCATCAGAGCTTCCTACAGCTGAAACACCTTATTCAACAGGTCTTGCAGCAGTTGGTATCTTCTGTATGTTTGGCATTATCCTTCTTGGATATGTATGTAATGTGATAGCGATGCATTTCTATCCGCTTACAAAAGAGAAGATGGAAGAGATAGCAGAGGACATTGCAAAAATAAAAAAAGAATCTCAGAGTATTGAGAACATTGAATTAAATAAAAAAGCAGTATGAATGGAGCAATAAATTAAATGATAGATCTTAAGGCAAAGCCCTTTAATTTAAATGAATCACAGATCAGATGGGTGGAAGATACCTATAATTCTCTGACTGAAGATGAGAAGATTGGACAGCTTTTCATCAATCTTACACTAAAACGGGATAAAGAGACCCTGTCGAAGCTTGTAAGCGAATACCACATCGGTGGTGTTCGCTGGCAGGGCGGGACTTTGGAAGAAGTGTATGAGCAGAACAGATTTCTTCAGGAAAACAGTAAGGTGCCGCTTCTCATAGCAGCAAACACAGAAGCAGGAGGAAACGGTGCTGTTTCTGAAGGGACTATGGTAGCATCCGGAGCTGCCTGCGGAGCAAGCACGACAGAAGAAACCGTGAGAGATATGGCAAAGGTTGGTGCGGTGGAAGCAAAAGCCATAGGTTGTAACTGGGTCTTTGCCCCCGTTTGTGATGTGGTATCCAATTGGAGAAATACCATTGTAAATACGAGGGCTTTTGGCGATGATCCGGAGCTCGTGGCAAACAGGTCAGTCGCATACATGGAAGAGAATATGAAAAGGGGCGTTGCCTGTGCAGCAAAGCATTTTCCGGGGGATGGTTCCGAAGAAAGAGACCAGCACCTGGTTATGGGCTGCAACGATCTGTCAGTAGAAGAGTGGGATAAAAGTTTTGGATATGTTTACAAGACTCTTATTGATGCAGGACTTCCCAGTATTATGGTGGGGCATATCGCTCAGAGAGCATATTCAAAAAAGCTTTGTCCCGGAGTGAAGGACAGCGATATTAAGCCGGCCACTTTATCCCCTGAGCTTCTTCAGGATCTTCTTAGAAAAAAACTTGGGTTTAACGGGCTTATAGTAACTGATGCAACCCATATGGCAGGTCTGACAGCCGCTGCACCCAGAAAAGATTACATTCCGGGAGTAATCGCTGCAGGCTGTGATATGATACTGTTTTTCAACGACCCGGCAGAGGATATTCAGTATGTAAAGAATGGTCTTGAGGAAGGAATAATCTCTGAAGACAGGCTTAATGATGCTGTTTACAGGATTCTTGGGATGAAGGCTATGCTTAATCTTAATGAGTATAAGTTTCCTTCAAAGGAAGGCCTTGATATTGTAGGGTGCTCTGAACATCACGCCCTTGCATCAAAGGCTGCAGATGAGAGCATTACCCTTGTAAAAGATACACAGGGACTCCTTCCTATAAATCCTAAGGAAAAGAAAAATCTGACTTTGTTTTTCCTGGAAAGTGCACCGGTGTCTCTTACAGATGGGGCAGATAAAGCCAAAGCAAGGCTCATTAAGGAACTTGAGGATGCAGGTTTTAACGTAAATTCACCAAAGGATATCTATGAATATGAAATGGAACAGCCAAGTCCTATGAACAGATTCAAGGTGATGGTTCATCAGAACAGAGAAAAGTTTAAGGCGGAAACGGATATTGTACTTTTGGTCATCAATATGAAGGGGTATGCCCAGGAGAATAACGTGCGCGTTAAGTATGATGCATCACATTCAGTACAGATACCCTGGTACGCGGGTGAAGTGCCTACGGTAGCAGTATCACTTAATTACACCAATCATCTTATCGATGTACCAATGATGAAGACTTTCGTAAATGCTTATTCAGATACTCAGAAATACTTATATGCACTTGTGAACAAGCTCACAGGAAAATCTGAATTCAAAGGCCGTGCCAACGAGCTTGTGTGGTGCGGAAGATGGGATACAAGGCTTTAAGAATGAAAAAGCTGCGTTTTTACCGCCGGATGTACAGACGAGTGACGCAGCTTTCACTAATTAATCTGGATTTTTGGAGATTTATAAAATGTCAGTTTGGGATAGTTTTGAGAAAAAGAAAGACTTTGTAGTATGCGTGGACTCTGATGGCTGCGCAATGGATACCATGAATATCAAGCATATCAGGTGCTTTGGCCCCTGTATGGTAAAGGAATGGCATTTGGAAAAATGGCAGGATGATATCCTTGAGAGCTGGAATAAAGTGAATCTATATACAGTTACAAGAGGTATAAACAGGTTTAAGGGACTGGCAATAGCCCTTACTGAGGTTAATGAAAAATATACAGAAATTGAAGGTCTTGAAGTATTCAGAAACTGGGCTGAGAATGCATCTGAACTTAGCAACTCTGCTTTAGGAAAGATAACTAATGAAAACGAAATCTTTGCTAAGGCATTAAGTTGGAGCATAGCTGTGAATGAAGATATAGAGGCACTTCCCAAAGAGGAGATTAAGCCTTTTGCAGGAGTAAAAGAAGCCCTCTCAGAGATTCATAAATACTGTGATGTAGTGGTTGTATCAAGCGCAAATCCTGAGGCTGTAAAAGCAGAATGGGAGCGCTTTGGTCTTCTTGAAAACGTGGATCTTCTCTGTACGCAGGACATGGGCAGTAAGGCTTATTGTATCAGACGGATAAAAGAAAAAGGGTATAACGAGAAAAACGTGATTATGTGCGGTGATGCGGTAGGCGATAGGGATGCTGCTAATTCAAACGGTGTTCTTTTTTATCCCATCTGTGTAAATCATGAAGAAGAATCCTGGGAGTCGCTTTTGAAGGATGCACTTCCGAAGTTTTTAGACGGACAATATAGCGGAGATTATCAGGAAAAGATTCTTAAAGTATTTATGGATAATCTTAGATAATAAATCATTCTTTGCGATAGAATATCAGAAAACAAAATATATTTATAAAATTCAGAGCGCTCTGCACGCAGATAGCATGCAGGGCGCTTGTTTTGTCTATATATAAAATAAATATAATATCAACAAATTAGGTATTGAATTAATTATATTTATGTATTAGTATGTATATTATGCAAGATTAGTTGAATAAATATACATAATGGTTTTGAATAAAACATAACCAAGAAGGAGGCATATTATGAAAAAGAAGATTATGGCAGTTATTATGGCAGCATCAATGACATTTGGCATGACAGCATGCGGCGGTTCAAAGGCAGATACCGCACCCGGCACAGAGGCTTCTACAGAGGCAGCAGCTGATACAGCACAGGAGAGCGAGGATGCAGGTGATGCAGCAGAGGCAACGGCTGAGATCACAACAGTTACTCCCGGTAAGCTCACAGTAGCAACTTCTCCTGACTTTGCTCCCTATGAGTTTTATGCAGTAGGAGAGGATGGAACACCCACTCTTGCAGGTTTTGATATTGCACTGGCTCAGTACATCGCTGATTATCTTGGACTTGAGCTTGAAGTAGTACCTGTTGATTTTGACGGCGTTCTCATGGAGCTTCAGACCAAGGCAGTTGACCTTGGTGTTGCAGGACTTTCACCTGACCCGAAGCGTGAGTCAATCATGGATTTCTCAGATATCTATTATGAAGGCGGACAGTCATTCGTTTGCACACAGGCTAATAAGGACAAGTTCACAAGCCTTGAGGATACAAACAATGCTGAGTATGAGATCGGTGCTCAGACAGGTGCCATCCAGGTAGATCTTGCTCAGACAAACAGCCCTGATGCTGATATCATCCAGCTCACAAAGGTTACAGACATCGTTGCTGAGCTTATCGCAGGTAAGCTTGACGGTGCTTATATCGAGACAGCAGTTGCTGAGAGCTATGCTAAGAACTATCCTGAGCTTTGCGTAGTACTTGATGTTCCTTATGACGGAGCAGAGGGCTCAGCTATCGGCGTAAGCAAGGGTAACGATGCTCTTAAGGAAGGCGTTAACGAAGCTATCGCTAAGGCTATCTCAGAGGGTAAAATGGATGAGTTTGTTGCAACAGCTAACGAGCAGGCAAGTGGAGAAATCATTGAGGGTCTTCTTGATCAGCAGTAATTTCAAAAGAACCTGAAGCAGATAAAACGCGGACTCGGAAATGTATGTATTTCCGAGTCTGTTTTTATGGTATATTATTAGAGACTATTAACAATATTTCGGAGAGAAAAATACGTTATGGACAGTTTTATTAAGTGGGAGAATTTCCCGAAAATATCATCATACTCAAGCCTTTTCTGGCAGGGCATGGTAGTAACCGTAATGCTTTCACTTTTTACAGTGGCGATCGGTTTTGTGCTTGCACTTATTTTATCGAGCATGAGGATGTCAAGATTCTATCCTTTGGCATTTCTTGGTCTTGATAAGGAAGGACATCAGAGGGAAAAAGGATTTGGTGTTACCATCAGTAAATTTAATCCCATTAGTTTTCTTGCAACAGCATACGTTGAAATCCTCAGATCAACCCCTGTAATTGTTCAGGTTGCCATCATATACTATGGCGTATTTGGATCTCTCGTTCAGTTGCCGAGTTTTACTTTTTTGGGATTCATCAAATTTGAGAGATTTTTCCCTGGCGTAGTTGCTCTTGGTATGAACTCCGGTGCATATCTTTGCGAGATCATGAGATCAGGTATTCAGTCAATTGACGGTGGTCAGACTGAAGCTGCAAGATCCCTTGGTATGAGCCAGTTCCAGAATATGAAATACATAATTTTACCTCAGGCTATCAAAAACATCCTACCTGCAATCGCTAACGAGTTCGTTGTAATCATCAAGGAGTCAGCAATCACTTATACAATCGGTGTTCAGGATATTATGTCAGCGGTAAACGCTGTTCGCGGTGCAACTTTCATCATAATCGAGCCTCTGCTTGTGGCTACGGCAATCTACTTCTGCCTGTGCTTCCCTACAAGTAAGCTGATTGCATATTTTGAAAGGAGGATGAGCCGTGGCGACAAGAGATAAGCTTATTCAGATAACTGATCTTGAAAAACATTATAATTTTGGTGCTATTAAAGCCCTTGATGGTGTGACAGTGGACATCGATAAGGGTGATGTAATGGTTGTAATCGGTCCTTCAGGAAGCGGAAAATCTACTTTCCTTCGCTCCCTTAATCTGCTTGAGGAACCCACAGGTGGTGCCATCATTTTTGACAATGTGGATATCACCAAGAAAAAATATAAAGATGAAAACGGCAAGTGGGTGAAGGTGGATATGGATCTTCACAGACAGAAGATGGGAATGGTTTTCCAGCACTTCAATCTTTTTCCTCATAAGACCATCATGGAAAATATGATCCTTGCACCTGTTAAGGTGAAGAAGGTTTCAGAAGAAGAAGCAAAGAAAAAGGCGCTTGAGCTCCTTAAGAGAGTAGGCCTTGAGGACAGAGCAGATGCATATCCCATCCAGCTTTCCGGCGGACAGAAGCAGCGTATTGCTATTGTTCGTGCACTTATGATGGAGCCTGAGGTTATGCTTTTTGATGAACCCACATCAGCACTTGACCCTGAGATGGTAGGTGAGGTTCTTGATGTTATGAAGCAGCTGGCTGAGGAAGGCATGACTATGGTTGTTGTTACTCACGAGATGGGCTTTGCAAAAGAAGTTGGAAACCGCGTTCTTTTCATGGCTGATGGTAAGCTTCTTGAGCAGGGTACGCCTGAGGAGATTTTTGAGCATCCGAAACATCCAAGACTTCAGGAGTTTTTGAGTAAGGTTCTGTAAACGTATAAAATTAGATTTGTGATAAGAGAAAGCAGTGGGATAAGTACACTGCTTTTTCAATAATATGAACTTGCAAAAGTTCCTACTACGAACAGGAAATGGGATGAAAGAGAACAAAAAGACAGCTATTGAAGAAATAGAAAATAATACGGCGTTAATATGCGAGGTGGCAGACAGGATTTGGGAATACGCCGAGCTTTCCCTCATGGAATATAAGTCATGCGATCTGTACTGTGATAAGCTGACCCAGGAAGGCTTTGATGTGGAGAAGGGTATCTGCAATATTCCCACAGCATTTAAAGCCAGCTTTGGAAAAGGTAAGCCGGTCATCGGAATCCTTGCTGAGTATGATGCACTTTCCGGGCTTTCTCAGGAGAGAGGCGTAGCTGAGAAAAAGGAGTTTGTTCCTAAGAGCGTGGAGGCTTCAGATGCAGCTTGCGATCGCAGTGCAGAGTCATGTGGCGGGGCTTCTGAAAAAGGAAATACAGGACATGGCTGCGGACACAATCTACTTGGGGCAGGAGCCTTGGCAGCTGCTATTGGAATAAAAAAGTATCTGAGTGAATCGGGTTCTGAAGGCACAGTTATTTTGTATGGATGTCCCGGAGAAGAGGGCTGTGCATCCAAGGCCTTTATGGCAAGGGATGGCGAGTGGAAAAAGCTTGATGCTGCTCTTACCTGGCACCCGGCGGACTGCAACGAGGTGGTTACTGGTTCATCCAATTCCTGCATTCAGGTTATGTATACTTTTCATGGAAAGGCATCCCACGCTTCCGGAGCTCCGGAGATGGGAAGAAGCGCCCTTGATGCAGTTGAACTTATGAATGTGGGCGTTCAGTTTTTACGTGAGCACATGAGCGAGAAGGCGAGAGTGCACTATGCCATTACAGATGGCGGCGGTGTGAGTCCCAATGTGGTTCAGCCAAGAGCTCAGGTTCTTTATATGGTCAGGTCCAATCATGTAAGTGAGGCTGTGGAACTTCAAAAGAGAGTCGATAAGATTGCAGAAGGCGCAGCCCTGATGACTGAGACAACCTATGACAGAGAGTTCATTGACGGCCTTTCGGATACGGTTACCAATAGAAGTCTTGAGAAGGTTTTATACAGTAATTTCGAGGAGCTTGGAGTTCCTGAGCATACCTCTGAGGAGCTTGATTTTGCAGGCAGACTTGGAAGAAGCTACGAAGGATTTGGAGATGTGCCGGGAATAGGTTCTGATTTTGACGAAGAGTACGCAGATAGTGTGAAAGCGCTTCGTAAGACCTTAGGTGAAGAGTTGAAGCTTGAAGGCGTTGGAGTGTATGATGCGAACAGCACCGGAACCCAGGAGGACGCTGCATGTCCCATGAATGATTTTTTACTTCCTCACTATATGGGATATGCATTTGAACCCGGATCCACAGATGTGGGAGATGTGAGCTGGGTTTGTCCCACAGCGCAGATCCATGTGGCAGCATGGCCCAACGGATGTCCCGGCCACAGCTGGCAGAATGTATCATCAGCCGGTTCTTCCATTGGACATAAGGCTGCAATACATGCGGGAAAAGTTTTGTGCATGGCAGCGATTGATTTGTATGAAAACAGTGAACTTTTGCAGGAAGCAAGGGGAGAATTTGAGAAGCGCACAGCTTCAGGATATGTGTGCCCTATCCCTGAAGGCGCCGTGGCAAAAGCACTGGATATTTAGCAATATGAAGGAGGAATAAATTATGCCATTTATTGATTCAAAGGTAAGCGTTAAGACAACACCCGAGCAGAGAAAAGAGCTTAAGGAGAGACTTGGTCAGGCTATAGCTCTTATTCCCGGAAAAAGTGAGAGCTGGCTCATGATCGATCTTGCAGACGATCAGAACATGTTCTTCAGAGGTGAGGGAGAAGCACCTACTGCTTTTATCGCAGTTAATATTTACGGGGATCCCAATCCCGCTGCTTTCGAGAAGATGACAGCGGAGCTCACTAAGATTTACGGTGATGTTTTGGGAGTGGCTCCAGATCACATGTATATTAAATATGCAGCATCCCACGACTGGGGCTGGAACGGCAACAATTTCTGATTCTTTCTTTGCGTAGAGGATATATATGTTTCCATATCTAAAAAGTAAAAAGTCCTTTTTGTCAGATTGCAAAAACACAGAATGCTGTAATGAAGAAGAAAATAAAAGGTGTAAAGACTGCAGCATGAAATCCAGGGTGGTAAAGTGGCTGGAAGAATATATAAAAAGGGCTAATTATCTCTACCCTGTAAGTAATAGTGAAATAAGGGCCTGGTGCCAGTCAGTTAGCTTTTATATGAGAGAGGTTCTTAGCGATGAAAAAATACCTGATAATCTATCTGTAGGTCTGGAATATTATCGTGAAACGGACATGAAAGGTGATAATAGCGAGCCGGGTGTTCGTGCGGACATGCTGATAGGTGGCTATTATGGTGACAAGGCAACAGGCTATAAAATGAAAATACTGCTTATTGAGTTAAAGCAGTATAGCAAAGGCAAAATAAAAGAAGGACTATTCAGGGTTCATAATGCCTGGGATAAACTTGTAGAATTAAAGACAGTTGTGGGGCAGGTGACGGCATATAGAAATAATATAATGCGCTCTGTGGAAAATAAAAACATACCGGGTGATGCGGATTTTATAGAGCTCATCTCATGTGTGTATATGCATAATCTGGAGGTGCCAAAAGACGCAGAGCTGGGTATAACCGAAGCTGATCATGTATTCCTGAAAGAAGATAAAGAAAGATTAGTTGATTTTATATGCGAGGAGTTTTCCGGGACAGATGAGGCTCCTTCAAATGCACGTAATGTGTTTATAAAATTAAAGAGCAAATATCGTATATTATCATCGGCGGAACTGGCTGACATCCTTGTTTGTAAACCGGATCAGGTAATAGAATACAGGAAATTTCTACGTCCGGACCAGGCCTTCTTTTTGAGTGGATATGATTTTGAAGGTGGAAACATTAAAAAGAAATACGACAATTATCTGGAAAAGAGACTGGAGTTCCTTTTTGGAAGTGCTGAGACTGAAGCGCTAAAGAAGCTTAAAAACGATAAAAATGTAAAGCTGTGGGAGAGTATCACTTCTGAAAATGAGAGAATAGTTGATGTGATAGAGGGCGGCCCGGGAAGTGGTAAGACCCTTTTGGCAATGTTTCTTCTAAGATATTGTATGGACTTTAATGATGCTGTTTCAGAAGAAAACAAGATAAAAATTGCGTTTGTTTATAAGAGGCTTGCACCCGTTGGCATGCTGAAAAGTCTGATCGAAGAAAAGAGAGAAGAATTTCAGAAAAAGGGTGTATCGATGGAGTATTGGGAGAAATTAGATAATGCGAAGGAAGGTGCTCCTGCCTATGATGTTATCATATTTGATGAGGCCCACTGCTTTAACGGAACGGATGCTGACCAGCTGAAAAGACTGATAAACAGTAGTAAGTACACAGTATTTTTTAACGACAGCAAGCAGAAAATTCTAGAGGAAGATAAAGGAATAGATGAGGGCGTTTTAGTTGTTGATAAGAAGGAACGTTCCGAATCAGCCTACAAAGAATTGGTGATTCCCTATATAGAAAATGAGGGTGTGGCAGCAACAGACAAGCCCAATGCAAATGTTTTCAGATTATGGTCCCAGTTCAGGTGTAATCAGGATGAAGGCTATTTAAGCTGGGTTGAAGACCTGCTTGACATGGAGCGCTCAACATTGGCTTTTGATGACGACATAGAGTTCGATTTTGATGTTGAATTGATCGAGAATGCAGCTGATATTTTGAAGGTGGCAAGGGAAGAGCCCAAATTGCAGGTCGTTTCTACTAATAAATTTGATAGTGGATATGAGAAAGACATCAAGATTGATGGAAAACAGTTGTTTTATTGGAGACTGAATCCAAATGTGGATGAAAGCAGGAAAAAAAGCATGCTTGAAGTACTGAATCCTTCTGAGGTTCAAGGGCTTGAGTATGATACGGTTCTTGTCATTATAGGTAAGGATTTCAGTGAAATTAAGCAGGAGAATAAGGCGACAAAAGAAATTGAGCTCATTAAGAACCGCTACAGAATGCTTCTGACCAGAGGGCTAAAGAAGTGTTATATCTATTGTATCAATGAAGAACACATGGGTTATTTTAGAGAAAGAATAGATAGATCCAGGTGTAATTTCTGAAATGAAAAGGGCTTTCCATACTGATTGTGACAGACCTGTTTCAAAAGCATAGGTCTTTTTGTGGGGAGAAATGGATTGATGGGAGGACGTGGATTTGAAAAAATTTGAAGCGGTTGTTTTTGATATGGACGGAGTTATTTTCGATTCAGAAAGAGCAACTATGGAGTGTTGGATTGAGCTAGCTGAAAAATACGGAATTGAAAACATGGAAGAGCCATATCTTGCCTGCACCGGGACAACGGATCAAAGGACCAGAGAGATAATGCTTGAAGCCTATGGCGATGATTTTCCATACGATGTTTACGCTAAGGAAGCATCTAAGATGTACCATGAAAAATATGATGGTGGCAGGCTTCCAATGAAAAGCGGCGTACATGCGATTCTTGATTTCCTTAAATATGAGGGAAAAAAGATTGCGCTTGCTTCATCCACCAAAAGGGAGACCGTGGAGAATCAGCTAAGAGATGCAGGAATTCTGGATTATTTTGATGAGCTGGTGACAGGCGACATGGTTTCAAAGAGTAAGCCTGATCCGGAGATTTTCCTTCTTGCCTGTGAAAAGATTGGCGTAAAACCGGAGGATGCCTATGCTATAGAGGACTCCTACAACGGAATTCGCTCTGCGCATGCTGGCGGCTTAAGGCCCATCATGGTGCCTGATCTTTTGCCTTCTAATGAAGAGATGGAGGAGCTTTCTGAAACAGTGCTTGAGAGTCTCATTGATGTGGTGGGATATCTAAGAAATTAG
>JAEEGL013299833.1_pt1 | contig 13448 bp, 16 predicted proteins | sample 9134231 | NCBI WGS metagenome assembly JAEEGL01 (sample SAMN16246548, study PRJNA631951) | gut metagenome | biome: gut microbiome; feature: rumen; material: fiber-attached | host: Bos | place: Iran: Karaj | collected 2018-10 | reverse complement strand
GCCCCTCAGGATGCAGCCCCTCAACATTGCGGTTTGTGGCCGGATACATCGGAAATTGAAAAAATATGAAAATCGATGCCTAAATTCAGGCTCGAGAAGGAAGTAACACATCGGAATTCGTTTTTTTATGAATTCCGATGTGTTTTTATATGCCGGAACGGGAAAATGTACATCGGGATTTAAGTTTTTATGATTTCCGATGTGTTTCTACTTGCTTACGCAGGAAAATGTACATCGGAATTTGGATTTATTTGATTTCCGATGTAATTGAACCCTGGGGACGGGGTTATAGGTTCATTTTTAAATTTCAGTTTACTATTAAATTTGTGTCTCCGAATGATTGTAGTTTTAACCGACAGTCATTCTTTTTTCTTGACAGAAACCGGAAAGAGGAGTATTATTTCTATATACATTATTTCGCCAAACGCGAGTTTAACGAAATAAATATATAAAATTAATACCAAAAGGAGGCCAATGCCCGTATGAAGGAATTAAATTATCACGAGGAACAAAAAATCAACAATATAAATAAATTGCGTTTGATTGAAAATGAACTGCCTGCATTCGTGAAAACTTTTTTCAGAGGTATTGAACCTGTTACGCAGTCAAGAACAAGAATCGCTTATGCGGAGGATTTAAAAGTCTTCTTTGATTTCTTAAAAGAAACCAATCCCGAATTCAGGGACAAAAAAATGTCGAACCTTAAGGATCCGACCATACTTGAAAGATTTACCGCCGAGGACATCGAGGAATTCCTGGACTATTTGAAGTTGTACGAAAACCCGAACGGTAAGACCTATACAAATTCCGAAGCCGGCTTAAAGCGTAAAATATCCGCTTTAAGAGCAATGTACAACTATTATCACACGAGAAAGATCATAAATGAAAATCCGACACTTCAGGTAAGTGTTCCTAAGATCCACGACAAGAATATCATCCGTATGGATCCCAATGAGGTTGCGGAATTTCTGGATACCGTAGAATCAGGTAAAAATCTCTCGAAGAAATCCCTGTCGTTTCACGAAAAAAATAAGACCCGTGACCTCGCAATAACGACTCTTTTGCTCGGCACGGGCATCCGTGTGTCCGAATGTGTCGGCCTCGATCTTAAAGACCTCGATATGGACAATCAGCGCATAAACATAATACGAAAAGGCGGAAACGAATCCTTCGTATACTTCGGTGATGAAGTTTACGAGGCTCTGGCCGCATATCTTGACGAAAGAAAAAAGATAATTCCCGAATCAGGCAGCGAAAACGCATTGTTTCTTTCTTCGCACAAGAAACGTATGTGCGTAAGGAATGTTGAATTCATGGTAAAAAAATATGCCAAACTCTCCGTTTCCTCCAAAAAGATCACCCCGCATAAGCTCAGGAGTACCTACGGCACCCAGCTTTATACAGAGACGGGCGATATTTATCTTGTAGCCGAGGTCCTCGGTCATAAGGATGTAAATACGACCAAGAAACACTATGCGGCTATAGATGAAGAAAGACGGCGTTCGGCCAAAGATGCGGTGAAACTCAGGGAAAAATGATCAGAATCTCGACCGCTTCTGTTCAACAAGAACGTTTTCAAGGTCAACCAGTTCTGCGGGCGAAAGCTTTACCTTTTTTAAGTACTGTGTAAAGAAATTGCCGATCTGACCTCCGAAAACCTTGTTGAGCAAAGCCTTTGTCTCGATCTCCTGCACCTTTTCCTTTGTGATCAGCGCACGGCATATGAAACCCGGATCTTCACGACTGATCGCGCCTTTGTCGATCAGACGGTTGATAACGGTATAGGTGGTATTTTTTTCCCAGCCTATGTAATTCTTGATGATGTTGGAAATATCCTTTGCAGCGATCTGGTCATTTGCCCAGAGCAGCTCCATAACGTTTAATTCTCCCTCATGTAAACGAATCTCTTCTCCCATTTTCCTAACTCCCGTAACATTCTCTACTGTGGTAGTTTTTAGTAATATAAGGTTTTTCACCTCTTATTGCACATTTCCTGTTTGGAATTTGCAATGGTAATTCTACCACCATAGAAATTATTTTGTCAAGGCTTAAAACAGCACTTCCATAAGTTTTTTTATGCAGAAGGCCGCATAGACCGGAACTATGGCGGAGTCAGTATCATCTACAAAGTTAGAATCGGTAAGTATCAATGACTTTACAGCGCCGTTTCTGTTCTTGTACGACAGCATACTCTTGGATGTTTTCCTCATCTCACCGCAGTAGTCTACAGGCACCTTTCTGCCGTCTCCCATCTCTATCACAAACGGAAGTTCGGCCTTGTTTCCCGATTCCCAGAAAGACACTTCCAACCCCTGCTGCTTAAACGACTGCAGAATGTAATTCTCTTCCCTGAGGGCAAATTCTACATCGGTAATCTCGTCAAAACTCTCGGGCTGATTGAATGAGAACTCAGGGTGGAAAAGCTTGAACTTTCTTTCGTCCGACGCCTCGTTTATCCGTAAGACAAGGCCTCTGTCGATCAGTTCCTCCAGTGCCTTCGAATACATCTGAAGAGTCACTCCGTTTCTTATCCGGCTGAACATAAACTTTCTGTTTGACCGGCTGAGTTGGTCATCCATCGTATCAAGGATCTGAAAGCACTTGTTCCTTGTGCTCTCGTCTTCCACTCCGTTCACGGTATAATATATCTTCTGCCTTGCATCGTTCTGCTTTGATCTTATCCCGAGTCTGTATTCCTTCACATATTCGTTCACGACCTCGGGCATACCGCCTGTCCATATGTATTCCTCAAAAGTTGAAAGCAGGTTGTTATGCATAATGTCAGGAAGCTTCGTCTTATGCAGAAGGTTTTCCCTTACGGAATCCACATACCACTCGTTAATGCCGAGATTGAGCAGAAATTCATCGAATTGCAGGGGAAACATCTGAATTTTGTTTGCAGCCCCGTTCTTAATATAATCGTGATCAGATATGAATATCCATTTGCAGCCTTTATCCATAGCGATAGCAAAGAGTTTATCAAAGAATTTCTCCGCCTGCTCGGTCTCGTTTAATATCATAAAGGACGAATACAACGCCTCGCGGGAAAGCCCGAAATGCGCGGCTATATGCTCATCCGGTTCTTCCGTACACCCGTTCTTCACAAGCGAATTCTCAGGCTCATAATACATATATGCATCGTATGCGGACGCATATTCGCGGCATATGAAGGCTTTTCCGACTCCCTTGAGCCCGTAGACCAACAGCGGTCCCGTTTTATTTTCGTCCCAGTCTCTTATATCTTCGGATATATTGCGTTTTAAGTACGGTTTTTCCATTTATTCTCCTAAAGGATCAGTTTCTTCAGCAATTCCGTAAAGTATTCCGGCAAAGGCGCTTCGAATTCGACATATTCGTGCGTGCTCGGATGGATAAAGCCGATAGTTCTTGCGTGAAGACACTGTCCCTGCAGATTAAATCTTTTTTCGGCGGGTCCGTAGACCTCATCACCCAGAAGCGGGTGATGGAGAGATGCCATATGCACCCTGATCTGATGCGTTCTTCCGGTTTCAAGCCGGCATTCAATATGGGCATACTTATTTCCGAGGTTGTTCAGCACGGTGTAATTTGTAATGGCTTCCTTACCGCTTTTGTAATTGATCGCCATCTTTTTACGGTCTTTCGGATCTCTTCCAATAGGCGCGTCCACCCTGCCCTTTAATTCCTTAAATATGCCGTTTGTAATGGCCTCGTATTTTCGGGTTATTGAATGTACCTTGAGCTGCTCCGAAAGGCTCTGATGGGCATTGTCGTTCTTACAGACCACAAGAGCGCCCGTCGTATCCTTGTCGATACGGTGGACTATGCCCGGACGCATGATCCCGTTTATGCCCGAAAGGCTGTCCCCGCAGTGATAAAGCAGCGCGTTCACAAGGGTTCCCGTATAATGGCCGGCCGCCGGGTGCACGACCATATCCTTGGGCTTGTTCACAATGATGATGTCGTCATCCTCGTATATAACGTCCAGCGGTATGTTCTCAGGCTTTATATCCGGCTTTTCGGCTTCGGTGATTATGATCTCGATCTCGTCGCCTTCAGTGGTCTTGTAGCTTGATTTGACTGATCTTCCGGACACAGAAACAAAACCGCCATCAATCAATCGTTGAATGGCGGTCCTTGACATTCCTTCGGTCTGTGAAGCGATAGCCTTGTCGATCCTGAGATCGGCTGTCTCTTCATCAATTGTCAGTATTATTTTCTCCATTTTCCTCTGTTGCCTTTTGCTTTTTGAGTGAAAGAAAAGAAAAATTGTCGTCTTTGTATCTTGTGAGAATAAGAACGATGGTCAGCGCTGCGGCCACCGTGATACAGCAATCCGCGAAATTAAATATGGGGAAGTTTATGATCTCAACATAAATGAAATCGGTAACATATCCGAAAACTATCCGGTCGATCGTATTTCCGACAGCTCCGACGATCATAAACAGATCGATCCAGAGAAGCGGCAGATAAAAACGCTCTTTCGGAAGCTTCACATATACATATACAAGCACCGCGAACAGCACTATCGATATCAGAAGCAGGAAATTGATCTTCCCCTGCATTATGCCCCAAACGGAGCCGCGGTTTTCAAGATAATGAAAGCATAAAACATTTTTGATGAGATAAAAGGTCTTCGATGCTCCGGTCTCGCTTATGAGATATTTTCTCGCGAGCACCTTTGTGAGCTGGTCTATGAATACAAGTGCCAAAAAAGCAAGTCCCTGATACAGATATATGATCTTAGCAAATTTCTTTTCCATTTTACTCTTCCGCTTTGCCGTCATTTACGATCACGATATCGTCATCCTGAGGCTTTGCCCCTTTTTTCGAGGCATTGGCGATTCTTTCTTCTTTCTTTTCGTATAACTTTTTGGGTACGGCTATGCCCTCGGTGGTAAGGAGGCTCGCCGATATGCTGAAGCTGTCGGAATTCAGCAGCTCGATCTGCGCATTTGCAAGGTTCTTGAAATTGATCTTGTAAGTCTCGAATGTCTGATTGAGCCTTACGATCTGCTGGTTGATCCTCTCAAGCTCCCTGCGTGCATCGCTCAATATGATCTGTGACTTCGTAACAGCATCGTTTTCGATCTGTCTTGCATTCTCTATGGCTGTGGCCTTTGTTTCCTCGGCCGTCTTTTCGGCAAGGATCAGGGCCTTCTGCATTGTCTTTTCGATAAGACGGTAATGGTTCAAAGCATCATCCAGTTCGGCGACCTTGTTTTCAAGTTCGACTTTGCTGCGATATACCTCTTCGTAACTGTCGGTTACATCCTGGATAAAAGAATCGACATCTTTCTTGTCATAACCAAGACCAACCGCTTTGAAGGTCTTATTTTGAAGCTCTACGGGTGTAAGCATTATGTATTCCTCCGAAAGATATATCAATATTTCCTAAATGTGGGATAACCGTTCCCGACGTAATTGATCTGATCTAGGATCCTGTCGTCAATATCGGTATCTCCGGGCGCGGCAATAAATGTAAGCTCCGTCACCTGAAGGATCTGTCCGTTCAAGAGATGCGCGGCGCCGCTGATATAATCCATGATTCTTTGTGCCATATCCGTATTTACGCCTTGATAATTCATAAAGATGATACCGCCGTTTTTCAGATCGTCGCATATTTCTCTTGCATCTTCAAAGGATCTGGGATTGATAATATGAACCCTCTTGTCGCCTGAAGATGTCCTGACGGGAACAGATCTTCCCGCTCCGGGCTGAACCGGAGGCTGAGGCGGACGCAATCTCTGATTTGCAGCCGGCCTGTTCTGAGTAAATGTCCTTCTCTGAGCAATGGGCTCCTCGTCGTCTTCCTCTGTAAGATCATCGAGATTCTCATATTTTCTTAAAGGCGGGTTTTCCCTTTTTGAATTCAGATCCCTGCGTCTTTCATTCTCTTCCGGAATCTCATATTCCTCGTCTTCATATTCATCTTCGTCTTCTTCATCATTTAATTTCAATGAATCCAAAAGGCTCTGAATGATCTTTCCCATTTTAATCTCCTCTTATTCACCTGATTATTTGTAAATCAAAACATCCGTCTAATAATTATCACGATTTTCTTCCCCAAAGTCAATAGGTTTTAACAATGTTGCTTAATATATGACTTTCCCCTCGTGAACGGTATCACCTTTCAACGCAATATGGTCATATGCGGACAGGCCGGACGCCGAATTCCGTTTTGCCAGAACATAATCGGATCCCGTCTCCATCCTCTCGATCCTTCTGAATGCCGCAAAGCCGTTGTTGACATTATATGCCCCTTCCAGCTTTACATTGAACACATACAGCTCCGTGCTTCCCGTAGAATCGGGCTTGCATATGTATTCTCCGGAATTCACGATATCCGCGCTCACATAATTATTGCCATCATCGGTCCAGAATATGTCTGTCTTAAGGAAGTGATAGGTCTTTTCACCCGTTCTGTCGTCATGTCTTTCGATGCAAAGACCCTTTTCGGGTTCTCCCTCCGAATTTTCGTGAGTCATAAAATAACTCTCGGGTATCCTGTAAAAATCCTTGTAGACAAGCGACGATACGGGCAGCTTAAGCCCGACGGTCTCTTCGGTATCGAAGGAAACTTCCGCAAACCGTTCGTCGAGATAATATGAGATATAGCGGTCCATCGAAAGTACCGCAAAAAGAGTATCCCCGCTCCTCATAAAAGTTACGGGCGCCGTGAATTCCTTATCGCCGTTCATAGTGAAGGTAACGGTCTTGCAGTCGGCGAGTTTCCTGTACATATCATCGGTCAGCCTCACTATGATCTGCCAGTCATCTGAGGTCACAAGTTTGTAAACGATGTTTCCTCTTTCGAACTTATCGGTTTTATAGGTGTATTCGGAAGCATATTCGGCATCGAACATGGTTCCGTTGAAATTCTTTACGTTAACATCGGAATAGTTATCGATATGATATGAAATGATCCCGGAAAGGTCGGAGCTCACGATCTTAAAGCCCGCCGAAGCATCGCTCCGCCCGTTGATCTTATATGCGGTGTTGAGTCTTGTCATAACCTTGCGGTCTATGATACGGCGGTAGTATTTCATGATCTCGTCGCGCGCATTTCCGAACTCGCTGAAGTCCGAAGCCTTAAAATAGGTTTTGTTTATATAGTATTTCAGATCCGATATCTCATCGGATGTAAGTTTCATCGTTTCCTTTTCCGAACTTATCCTGTCATATACAAGGCTGTCGGAACCTATCGAATAAATGTTTTCGTTTTTGGAGACCTTGTCTCCCTCGTTAAAGTAGTAATTAACGTAGCCTTCGGTATCGGCCGCATAAAGGACTTCGTCCCTTACAATGAGGCCCTTGCAGACCTCCTTTGAATAAAGCTGACCGAGAGGCACCTCGTATATGGTTATCTCGGTCTTCATAAGGTCAAGCCATATGGTTATGCCCATATACAGAACAACAAAAATAAAAATAACCATGCCGATGTTTATTCTTTTTCGCTGTATGATTTTTCTGGGCTCACGATCTGCCACTTTTCAAACCGACCTTTACAAATAATAATGCACACGTTTCAATCATCCTTTTGCCGCATTCGCTTGCAAAAGCATGACGTTCAATATAAACACAAGGCAGTTTCCTGCCTTGTGCGTGATCTTTATGGATACAGAAGATTTATAATGCAACTACAACGTTCTGTCTGACTTTTTCACTTAAAGCATTAGCATTGGATGAAACACTGAGGATGAAATCAACCTTAAATGCACTCGAAAGAACTTCAAGTTTATCGATAACCTTGTCCATATTGTCAGCCTGAAGGCCCGCTATGGTCAGGAAACTGTCAAGATAAATGCTGGATATATCAAAATTCTGTGAAATAATGCCGCTGATGAAGCCGACGAACTCGTCCGCGTCGCTGATGAAGTAATTCTTGGCGTTGATCAAACGGATCTTGTTGTTCAGCTCATACATATGTTTGGAATTCTTATCGATATAGATAACATTTCCCCTTGAGCTGAGTACGTCGGCGTTGGCTCTGTCAAGAATGATCTTCGTCTTACCCTTACCCTTTTCACCTGCAATGATCTGTATCATAATTTCATCCTCCTGGAAATAAATATTTATAATGAACTTTCATTCATTATCACTTTTAATGATGCCATGGTCTGTTAAAACAGTCAATGAATGATAATTATCTCACAAAGGCCGCAGGAAAAGTATAAACCCTAATACAATTCCGTAACCCCATAGGCCATAACACTCAGTTTTTGTAAAGCTCTCTCCAGTCAAGGTCTCCCCTGTCAAGGGCTTTTACAAGAAGTTCTGCCGTGGCGATATTCGTGGCAAAAGGAATGTTGTGGGTATCGCAGAGAGCTATTATGTCAAAAACGTTCGGTTCATGGGATTTCGGGTTTAACGGATCTCTGAGATATATGATCATATCCATCTCGTTATTCTCAATCTGCGCTCCCATCTGCTGCTGCCCGCCGAGATGCCCCGCGAGATACTTATGGATGACAAGTCCGGTGCCGTCCTCGATCATTCTGCCTGTGGTTCCCGTAGCAAAAAGGTCATGCTTTGACAATATTCCCTTGTATGCTATGCAGAAACTCTGCAGCAGCTTTTTCTTGGCATCGTGTGCTATCAGACCTATATTCATCCGAAATTTCCTCGCTTCCTTTTACGGATGTCGCCATCCGCCTTTTGCCGCATACGCCGCAAAAGCATGTATCAATAACGTCTAAATTCTTTTTCCCTGATAGGGATGTTTGCCTGCAGAGCGGGTCCGTTGCTTCCCGCGTTCTTTCCGTCAGGCGAGATCTTGATGTCGAAGTTGTCTATGTCGACATCAACATATTTTGTGATCACGGAAATGATGTCAGCTTTTATCTGCTCGATCGTTTCGGGCGGAAGTCCCTGGTGCTCGGAATAAAGCACAAGCTTCAAACGGCTCTTCGCATCTAATCCTGATCTTGTCAACTGTTGTTTTTTTCTTTTAAAGAAGCCCATTCTTATTTCCTCCCGCGGTTATTTTTTCCCGAAAAGTCTCTTAAAGATATTGTCCTTCTTAGTGAAATCAATGAAGGGAACCTCTTCACCGGTGATCCTGTGACAGATATTCATAAATGCTCTGCCCGCAAGAGCGTCTGAACCCACGAGCGGAGTACCCGTATTTGTGGAAACGACGATATTTTCGTCGTCGGGAACGATACCGATGAGGTTGATCGAAAGTACCTCAAGAACGTCCTCGGCCGACATCATTTCGCCGCGCTTTACCATATCGGGACGAAGTCTGTTGACAATAAGGTCATATCTCTTAACTTCGTTGGCATCGAGAAGGCCTATGATCCTGTCCGCGTCACGAACTGCGGAAACTTCGGGTGTTGTAACCACAAGCGCTCTGTCGGCGCCTGCGATCGCGTTTCTGAAGCCCTGTTCTATGCCTGCGGGACAGTCAAGGATAACATAGTCGAATTCCTTCTTCAATGTGTCTGTCAGAGTCTTCATCTGCTCGGGAGAAACGGAGGTCTTATCACGTGTCTGTGCGCAGGGAAGAAGGTAAAAATTGGGATAGCCTTTAACTTTAATGAATGCCTGGTTTATCTTGCACTTCTGCTCGATAACATCCACGAGGTTATAGACGATCCTGTTTTCAAGACCCATAACAACGTCAAGGTTTCTGAGTCCGATATCCATGTCGATCAGTACGACTTTTTTGTCAAGTTTAGCAAGTCCTGTTCCGATATTGGCGGTCGTGGTCGTTTTTCCGACTCCGCCCTTACCGGATGTTACTACGATGACTTCACCCATTTAATAATTCCTCCGGATCAAACTTTAATTTCATTCAGAACCGATCTTGAAACGAGCTCGATCGCAATGGCGTTGTCCCTGACCATGGCTATCTTCGGTCCCTGCTCGTGTGTTTTTTCTTTTTTCACCTTAGAAGTATCGGATGATCTGCCGATCTTGTCTCCTATACGTATCTGTATGGGATCCATATTAAGCGCATATACAAAGGCGTCTTCGTTTCCGTGTATGCCCGCATAGGCTTTACCCTTAAGGCTTCCGAGTACAATGATGTTTCCGTCGGAATAAACCTCAGCGCCGGGATTTATGTCTCCCAGTATCACAAGGCTGGCTTCGTCTGCAATTACCAGACCGTTTCTCAGGTTACCCTTGTAGAAACGCGCCATTTTCGAAACATCACCTAATTCGGCAGGATAAGCCGAAATATGCTTAAAACCGTTTTCATCGACGGTCACGGGCTCGGACTCGGATTCGCTTTGTTCTTTCGGAGCGTATGCTTCCTCCGTGGGCGCCGGTATCTCGGGCGGAGCCTCGGTAATCGGAGGATCGTTTACGGGCGCGGGCTCGACATCCTGAACATTGTCGTATTTTTCAACGGCTTTTCTGAATATCTCCTCGGTACCCGAGTTAAAATCCATCACGCATACGATCTTTAAAGAACAGCTGTTCTCAATAACTTCAACCAGTTCATCTCGTTCGGCATCGGTCAGCACACGGCCTTCAAAGCCGATAGCCACCTTTTCCTTGCCGAACATTTTTTTTGCGCTCTTAAAATATTCCGCAGTCTTTTCCTTGATCTCTTCAAAGGGGGCGTCTTCCGCAATAATTACGGAAAGGCCGTATTTATTGCCCTTTAATGAAACTATACCTTTCATTCAAGCCTCCTTAAGTTTTCTTGGAGTCCTCTTCCCTTTATTCTATCACATTTTCTCAAAATAATAAAAGATTATTTTATTATTAGAGCAAATTATATATTATTTTTTTATGAGCCCGGCGTTTACCATCTCCTGATACGACTTCATGATTCCGAGTTTTGCGTGATACCAGGTGAGTCCGCCCTGGAAATATGCCGCATACGGAGGATACAGCGGTCCGTCTGCGGAAAGCTCTATCGATGAGCCCTGAATAAATGCTCCCGCGGCCATAATGACATCCGAGTGGTATCCCGGCATGGGCCAGGGTTCGGGAACGACATAGCTGTCAACGGGCGCAGCTGCCTGGATTCCCTTGCAGAATGCGATGAGGCCTTCGGGCGTGCCGAGCTTAACGGCCTGAATAATATCATATCTTTCCTCTGTTGCGTTCGGAACGCACTCAAAGCCGGCCTTCTCATAGAGATTTGCGGCAAAGATTGCGCCCTTTAACGCTCCCGCGGTAACGACAGGCGCAAGGAAAAGCCCCTGTATGAAGGAACGGTTGAGACCGAGGGTCGCGCCGACTTCCTTGCCGAGGCCCGGTGCCGTAAGGCGGAAAGCACAGTTCTCGATCAATTCGCTCTTTCCGACTATATAACCTCCGATAGGCGCAAGTCCGCCGCCGGGATTCTTTATGAGCGAGCCTACGCACATATCGGCGCCGACATCCGTGGGTTCGATCGTTTCGACGAATTCACCGTAGCAGTTGTCCACCATGCATATTACATCGGGTTTTACCGACTTTATAAAGCTTATCAATTCGCCGATACGCTCCACCGAAAGGGTCTTTCTCGGCTCATATCCCTTCGAACGCTGTATGGTAACAAGCTTCGTCTTGGAGTTTATCGCTTTCTTTATGCCGTCAAAATCGAAGCCGCCGTCCGGAAGAAGGTCGACCTGGGCATATGTAACGCCGTATTCCGCAAGGCTGCCCTTCTGAGGACGTATGCCTATAACTCCTTCAAGCGTGTCGTAGGGCTTTCCCACGGGCGAAAGGATCTCGTCTCCGGGGCGCACATTTGCGGACAGCGCCACAGTGAGTGCATGCGTGCCGCAGGTAAGCGTGGGACGCACAAGAGCCTCTTCGGTATGGAAGACATCCGCATATATCTTCTCAAGCGTTTCTCTTCCAGCATCGTCATAGCCGTAGCCGGTAGATGCCTCGAAGTGCTCGGCCGCAAGCCTGTTCTTCTGCATTGCGTTTATGACCTTAAGCTGGTTTATTTCAGCAATCTCGTCGATCTTTTCAAATCTTTCCTTAAGTTCATCGAGAACAGCCTCCGAAAGCTTCAGCACCTCTTCGGATATTCCCATTTCTTTGTAAATCTTGTTTTTCATTTTTTCTCCGTTAATATAAGACCGGCCATCCGGTCAATGATCTCTTCGTCTGTAAGCCCGCTCTTGTCAAACCATATGACATCGGGTTCTCTTTTAAGCCATGTCAGCTGTCTTTTCGCAAAATGTCTTGTGTCTCTTTTTAAGATATAGACCGCTTCTTCAAAACTTATCTCGTTATCGAGGTATGCCGCGATCTCCTTGTAACCGAGGCCCTGCATCGAAACACGGTCACGTGAAACGCCTTTTTCAAGAAGCGCATGTACCTCATGGACCAGTCCCTGATCCAGCATTATGTCTATTCGTTTTTCTATGTTCTCATAGATCTTCGCGCGGTCGTTTGTGAGCGCAAAGTACTTATAGTCATATGGCGACTCTTTTTCGTTCTGTTCCCTGTTGTGATCGGATATCTTAAGTCGGCTCTTTTCAAAGAATTCCAGCGCCCTTATAACCCTTTTCACGTTGTTCGGATGTATGGCTTTCGCAGCCTCGGGATCGACTGATGCCAGCCTCTCGTGAAGCGCAAGCGGGCCCTTTTCCTTTGCTTCTTCTTCCAAAGCATGTCTGAATGACATATCGTTGTCGTTCTCGGTAAAGTCTATGTCATAGAGCACGGCTTGGATATAAAAGCCTGTCCCTCCGACAAGGATCGGTATCCTGTCTCTTTGCTGTATAGAAAGAATTGCCTCTTTTGCCCGTTTTGCAAATTCGACAACATTGAAATCCTCGGTCGGATCCAGTATGTCTATGAGATGATGCGGTATGCCGCATGTCTCTTCGGGCGTGACTTTTGCCGTTCCTATATCCATACCCCTGTAGACCTGCATGGAGTCTGCGGAAATGATCTCACCCGATATTCTCTTTGCCAGTTCAACGGATATTTTAGTCTTTCCTACCGCTGTAGGCCCGGCAATAATCGCAAGTTTATTGTTCATTAAAGTACTCTCTTGAATTTCTTGTCCATTTCGCCCTTTGTCATGGAAATGGTGGTCGGTCTGCCGTGCGGACAATGATAGGGATCTTCGAGTTCAAACATATCGTTTATCAGCTGCTTCGCTTCTTCGAATGAAAGGTTGTTATTTCCTTTTACGGCAGCCTTGCATGATATGGTGGCAACCCTGTCCAGCATGGTCTCGGGATTCTGAGCCTCGCGTCCCGAAAGAAGGTTGTCGAGTATCTCCCTGAACAGCACGTCGTAATCGGTGTCCACAAGTTCCGCGGGAACTCCCGTAAGCTTAAACTCGCGCGCTCCGAATTCTTCAAGCTCGAAGCCCAGCCTTTCGAATATCTTCATATTCTTCATAAGGCACTCGACTTCCCTCATTGAAAGCGATATAAGCGCAGGAGGCAGGATGTTCTGGGAAAGGAAAGTCTCCTTTTCGCGTATCTTCTTCATTGTCTTTTCGAAGAGCACCTTCTCGTGAGCCGCGTGCTGATCGATCATAAAGACAGTGTCTC